>Ga0008651_10000130_pt1 | contig 45240 bp, 31 predicted proteins | sample SaaInlV_200m_DNA_6_FD_59173 | JGI IMG/M metagenome (GOLD analysis project Ga0008651, IMG submission 59173) | Marine microbial communities from expanding oxygen minimum zones in the Saanich Inlet - SI037_S2LV_200m_DNA | ecosystem: Environmental > Aquatic > Marine > Intertidal zone ...
GATAACCTCATGCGGGTTCAAGTCCCGCCCAGCGCACAAAAGAGAAATGCCCGACAATTGTCGGGCATTTTTTGTTAACTGGGGGTGGTCCTTTTTTTGATCAGACGTTCAGCCCCCCTGCACTCGCTTTGCTTGGGCTGTCCCCCTCCTATTTTGCTTGCAAAATAGGAGGGCAAAAAGAATGTCTTTTCAAATAAAACCTGTGTTATGCGTTCTCCCCTAAATTCCATGTTTTTGGAATTTGGGGGAGATGTCCAACAGGATAGAGGGGGCAAGGGCTAGTGTTGCAAAATCTGCGAGAGGAAGAGTTTCGTGCGCTCTTCTTTGGGGTTATTGTAGAGATCATGCGGGGTGGTATGTTCAACGATTACGCCTTCATCCATGAAGAGGACTTCGTCGGCGGCAGAGCGGGCAAAGCCCATCTCGTGTGTGACGCAGACCATTGTCATGCCTTCTTTGGCGAGATCAAGCATTACGTCGAGAACTTCCTTGATCATTTCGGGGTCAAGTGCGCTGGTCGGTTCGTCAAAGAGCATAATTTTGGGGTTCATTGCCAAAGAGCGTGCAATCGCAACGCGCTGCTGCTGACCGCCAGAGAGATTATTGGGGTATACGCCCGCTTTTTCGGGGATGCCGACACGCTTGAGCTGTGCCATGGCGATCTCTTCGGCTTCTTCTTTCGAGCGACCACGCACAACTTTTTGGGCGACGGTGACGTTCTCTAAAGCTGTCAGATGGGGGAAAAGGTTGAAAAGCTGAAAAACCATGCCCACTTCGGCGCGGATGGCGTTCAATTCTTTCTCGTTTTTGCCCAGATGTTGTCCATCAATCCACACTTCTCCGCTGGTGGGCACTTCGAGGTGATTGATGCAGCGCAGCATGGTTGATTTTCCTGATCCGCTGGGGCCAATGACGACGATCACCTTCCCTTTTTTGACAGTCAGGTTCACGCCATTTAATGCTTTTACATTGCCAAAATGCTTATATAAATCTTTGATAACGATCATATCGCGTGGCTCAGTCATTTTTGCGTAACCGCCTTTCCATAAGCTGGACTAAAAGGGATAGAAGGACCGTGATGGTGAGATACATAATGGATACAGTGACGTAGGCCTCCCTGAACCGGAAGGTGCTACCGGCATATAAGCGTGAGACCTGGGTAATATCGCGTACCGCCAAAACCGAGACGAGCGACGAATCTTTGACCATGGCGACGAAATCATTGCCCAACGCGGGCAGAACGTTCCGCACAGCCTGTGGCAAAATGATGTAGCGCATGGTTTGCCCGTAGCTCATCCCCAAAGAACGACCTGCTTCCATTTGCCCACGCCCGATAGATTGGATGCCTGCACGGAAAATTTCTGCCAGAAATGCTCCGTAGGTGATGGCGAGCGCAAAAATAGCACGCCCGTTCATAGTGAAGGCTTTATTGCCAAAGGAACTCAATGTTTCTCCAGCAGAGCTTAGTCCAATTGTTGTCAGCCATCCGCCAAAAGCATTTATCCCATCAACAAGCATAGGTACACCTACAAGAGCGATGAAGAAGATCAATACCAGCATTGGGATGCCGCGGATGAGTTCTACATAGAGGCGAGATAAATTATTGAAGAATAGGTTTTTTGATATCCGCCCTAAGCCAGCGAGTAATCCCAGCATAAGTGCGAAGGCATAGGCGATCAGGGAAGTTTTTATGGTGACTTGAATACCAATTTTGATGAAGTTGAAGGCTTCCTGATAGTTTTCCCTTGTTAGGAAAACGTAAATTGCCCAAACAAAAATCAGGATAAGTGCAAGAAACCACCAGGAAATATCTTTTAACTGCATGCTGTCTTTGTCAACGACAATAGGGGTTTTTTCTTCCATGCGGAGCGCTCCCTTTCTAGGAAATTATTAGAAAAATAAGAGATGGGTGTAGTAAATTGAGATCAGAAATTTTTCAAGGGTGCGTTTTTTGCAAATTTGAAAAATTTCATTGCCTTAAACCACTTGTTTAAGAATAGACCATGTTTAGAAATTGTGCAAGGGAAGGCATTCATTTTTAGCCAAATTTTATTCCTTGCAAGGGCCAGAATCCTGTTTTTCCTCACGCCAATGGTAAAATCGAAATATACTTACTTATAGGACTTTCGCTTTTTTTTGCAGAAACGGGGAAAGTAAATCTCCTCAAAGCCTTTTTTTACGCTTTGAGCGAAGGTCTTGAATATTAGTTATCTCAAAGGAGATAAAATGAGTGCTGTTTTCCCTAGCCTGGAATGGCTTCAAGAACTCGAGAAGAAATTGAATAGCGACGAAAAATATGCCCAGATTGCCAAAAACTGGGAAGGCGATATGCTTTGCCAGCTAGACGCTGATGACAGGCTTGATAAGCAGATGCTTCTTTACATAGACCTCTGGCATGGCAAGTGTCGTGCTGTTGCCATGTGGGATGAGATCGGCGAGAAGAAACCTGCCTTCATCCTGAAAGCCTCCTACACCAATTTCCTGCGTGTATTACAAGGTGATCTGGACCCCATGCAAGCCATGCTCACCCGCAAACTAGGCGTGCAAGGCAATATGGCGGTCATGATGCGCAATGTCCCAACCGTGCTCGACTTTGTGCGCTGTGCCCGTGAAGTTACGGACGAAGCGCTCTAGTTTTAAAAACTTTCTGCCCTCTGTGGTGAATTATGCAACCCATCCTAAAAATCAACCTTTCCACCCAAGCCTTTGAAGACTACCAAATCCCAGACGAATGGCAACGTGATTATCTTGGCGCAGCCTCCCTCGCCGCGCGGATTTTGTATGCCGACCTGACCGCTGACCTTGATCCGCTTTCGCCGGAATCTCCGCTGCTGATCCTTACCGGTCCGCTCACGGGGACGGCTGGTCCCGCTGTGGGTAGATTTGTGGTAGCAGGAAAATCTCCCGCCACCCGCCTGTGGGCAGAATCCAATGTGGGCGGCTTTTTCGGCGTCGAATTACGTAAGGCGGGCTACGACGGCATCTGGTTGACGGGAGAAAGTGCCTCACCAAGTTATCTTTGGTTAAACGATGGCAAGCCCGAATTAAGAGCGGCAGACCATCTTATGGGTCAGGATACCTACGAGATACAGACATCCCTACAAACGGAAACAGGCTCGAAATCCACAAAAATCTTGAGCATTGGTATCGCTGGCGAGAACAAGGTCGCCTTTGCTGGGTTGTTCTGCGACCATGGGCGTGCAGCAGGACGCACAGGTCTTGGCGCGGTCATGGGATCGAGGAATCTCAAAGCCATTGCTGTGCGCGGCACGGGTGCGATCCCGCTGGCGAGACCGGATGAATTCAAAGGCTTGCGCTCAGGTGCGAACCGCACCTTAAAAACCGACCCGATGACGAGTGTTTTAAGCGATCTCGGCTCGGCGGGCGCAGCGGATTATCTCGATTATCTCGGCGAAATGCCGAAAAAATATTTCAGCGCAGGTGCGCTCGAAGGCGCCGATAAGGTTTCGGGCTCGAGCGTTGCTGAGACTATTCTGGTTGGCAAAAAGGCTTGCCATGCCTGCGTGATCGCTTGCGGGCGTGTGGTTAATATCGGTGATGGTGAAAAACGCAAGGGGCCAGAATACGAAACGCTGGTTGGTTTCGGGCCCAATCTTGGGTTGACCGATGCCGTTTTTGCAACGCGTATGGGAGAGCTTTGTGACCGCTATGGCATGGATGTGATCTCGGCGAGCGGCACGCTTGGTCTTGCGTATAGTCTTTTTGAGCAAGGCATTATTTCTACTAAAGATACTGACGGACTTTCGCTTAATTGGGGCAATGCCGAATCTGCTGAAACACTTTTGCATCAGATGGCACGCCGTGAAGGCTTTGGCGCGCTGCTTGCAGATGGTGCGCTCGCGTTGGGAAAGCATTTTGGTGTTGCCGAACAAGCGGTGCAAGTTAATGGTTTGGAGCTGGCTTATCACGATCCGCGTGGGGCATCGGGGATGGCCTTGGTTTATGCTACGTCGCCGCGTGGTGCTTGTCATAATCAATCTGATTATTTCCTTGCGGATATCGGTCAGGTCGATGAAAGTCTTGGGCTTGAATATTTTGATCGCTACGCGGGGGCTGAGAAGGCTGCTAATGTTGCCCTCCATCAGGATTGGCGCACCATCGGCAACGCTCTCGTGCTTTGCCATTTTGCCAACGTCCCACCCGAAACCGTGTTGGATTTGGTAAATGCCGCTTGCGGTCTGGATTTGGACTTGGATGGACTAATGCTTGCTGGCGAACGTGCCTGGAATCTCAAACGGCGCATCAACCTTAATTTAGGCTTGGTCGGCGCGGACGATCATCTGCCCGACCCCATCCTCCAACCGCTCCCCGACGGTGGCGCCGAAGGCTATGTCATCCCCTTCGACGAGATGCTCGCCGCCTACTACACCGCCCGTAGCTGGGACGAAAATGGCGTGCCTTTGCCTGAAAAGTTGGAAGAACTCGGTTTAGTGGATTTGTAAAATCATCTTGTAGGGGCGAGTCTCAGACTCGCCCCTACAAATGCAAAAGGAATTTTTTATGAAATATATCTCTGTCGCAGAAATGCGTAATATCGACATTCAAACTGACGCGGTCGGTGGCGTCTCTTTCGCTCAATTAATGGAAAACGCTGGTCGCGGCATTGCTGAGATTATCCTTGATCTGCCTGATAGCCCAAATAGTGAAGATACGATATTGGCGCTCGTTGGTCCTGGCAACAACGGTGGGGATGCGCTCGTCGCGCTCGAAAATCTTGCTGCCGAAGGCTGGGATGTAACTGCCTATCTATTTAAACGCAAGATGAAGGATGATGCGCTTGTCGAACGCGTTAAAAAAGCTGGCGGGAAGATTATCACCGCTCAAAATGACAAGGATTTTGAAAAGCTAACTGCACTTACAACAGAGAGATCTGTCTTCTTGGATGGCTTATTTGGCACAGGCATTAAACTTCCGCTTCGAGAAAACGCTGCTGATCTGCTCGGTGCCGCTAGTGACGCTCTTGAAAGCGTTAGCTGGGCACCTTATATCGTGGCGATTGACTGTCCGTCCGGGATCGACAGCGATAGCGGTGAAGCCGCGCCGGAGACTATCCCGGCTGATATCACAGTGACGATGGCAGCGATCAAATTTGGCTTGCTAAAATTGCCTGCCTTTGAGCTTTGTGGCGACATCGCTGTTGTGGACATCGGCGTGACAGATAAAGTCCCCGATTGGGTTTCGGTGAGTAATTTTGTCGTTAGCGAAGACCAAGTTGCCGGGCTATTACCGGAGCGTCCGCTTTCGGCACATAAAGGTATGTTTGGGACGGCGCTCATCGCGGCGGGGTCGGTCAACTATACGGGCGCGGCATTGCTGGCGGGTAAAGCCGCTTATCGCATTGGCGCGGGTTTGGTGACGTTAGCAATCCCATCTATTTTGCATAGTTCTCTGGCAGGGCAATTCCCCGAAACGACCTGGGTGCTTCTCCCGCATAAACTAGGCGTTGTTGCAGCGGATGCAGCAAGCATTTTGCTCGAAAATCTTGAGCGTGCGACTGCCCTTTTGGTTGGACCTGGTTTTGGCGTGGAAGAGACCACACGCGACTTTATTGAGAACTTATTGAAATTGAAAGGTAATGTCAATAAAACTTCTGGCGGGATGGGTTTTATACATGGCGCAGAAAAGAAGAAAGATGAAAGAAAAGTTGAATTGCCACCCCTTGTATTTGATGCTGATGGGCTAAAACTGCTTGCCCAGATCGAGAATTGGCATGGGCTTATCTCTGAGCCTGCTGTACTGACTCCGCATCCCGGCGAGATGGCGGTGATGACAGGGCTTTCGGTTGCTGAAATTCAAGCGGATCGTCTGGAGATCGCGAAGAAGTATGCGCAGGAATGGGGACACGTTGTTGTCTTGAAAGGCGCGTTTACGGTGATTGCTGCACCAAATGGCGAAACATATACTATCCCTGTTGCGTCGCCGAGTTTGGCGCGTGCGGGGTCTGGGGATGTGCTTGCGGGCCTGATCGTAGGCCTCCGCGCTCAGGGGCTAAATGCTGTTGAAGCAGCGGTAGCAGGTTCATGGATCCATGCGCAGGCGGGGATGTTGGCGGGTGAGATGTTGGGAGCATCCGCATCCGTTTTGGCGGGCGATATCTTGTCTGCTGTCCCGGATATTTTGGCTGATTTGGAGTAATCTTGGAAGTACTCCCCTCTAAATTACGTACTTAGAATTTGGGGGAGATGCCCGACGGGGCAGAGGGGGCTATTAAACGGTACCAAGCCCAAGTCACGTGCGAAGCGGTTTTTCATCCCAAAAATGAAGGTCGTTCTCAATGACGAGAACGACCTTCATTTTTAAACTTTCGAACTTGTCTTATTCGCTTAAGAATTTCTCCAGCGCACCTTTGCTAATGCGATAGGCGTTGCCGAGTTTCTTGGCTTTCAGATCGCCAGCGGTGATGGCTGCCATCACATCTTCCTGGGAAACTTTCAAGATGGCGGCTGCTTCTGCGGGGGTCATTACGCTGGGCATTCCACCACTCGCAGCGGCAGGAGCGGCCTGCTGGTTTTGTTGCTGCACGGCTGCACCAGATGTAGCGTTTTGCATAAGATTCCCGATGCCCATACCTGCACCGATGCCAGCGGTAAGACCGGCTCCGCCACCTTCGTTATTGGCTGCATCGCGCATGGCATCTGCTGCCTGGAGTTGGGTGTAAGTTGCCATATCGAGCATGCCCATATCGCGCAATTCCTGTGCCGACTTGGAAGAAGGTTTCAGGTTGCCAATATAGAAGGATTTAAGGGTCAAGCCTAGCGCGGCAAAATCAGGTTGCGCTTTGGCGCGTACGCCAGCACCGAGTTCTTCGGTCAATCCGATCATTTCTGGGACGCTATTCTTTGCGCCGGTTTCGCCGAGCAAATCGGCAAATTTTGAGAGCAGCATGGTACGCAGACGATCTTCAATATCGTCCATATCGTAGGTGCCTTGCGTGCCGACAATTTGGGTCACAAATTGCTGTGGGTCACTGACTTGCACAGAATAAGTGCCGAAACCCTGCAATAATGCCACGCCCAAACCCATGCCCGGATTTCGGACGATGATCGGTTGCGGTGTGCCCCATTTGATGTCGGCAAACTCCTTCATCGAGACAAAGTAGACCTCTGCCGGGAAGGGCGTACGATCATTAAAAGCCTTACCGATAAAATCAATGATCTTCGGGATGTTGGCAGTCGCTATGGTGTGGCGACCAGGGCCAAAAGTGTCGAGCGCCTGACCATCACGGAAGAAAACTGCGTTTTGTGATTCACGCACAATGACTTGCGAGCCGATGCGATAGTCCCCGATCCCTTTTTCGGGGAAGCGGTGAACGATCTCGTTCTGCATTTCATTGGGGTATTCGATTACATCAAAGATACGAGCCATGGCTATCTCCTTATGAATAGGTGACAATAACTGCTTTATTATAGCGTATTCAATATACGTTTGCTGGTCGAAACTGGTTGTAATTCTGCCCTGTCATTGCGAACCGATGTTTTTCTGCGAAGCAATTTCCATCTCTGTGCGGGAGACTGCTTCGCAAAAAGATGCTCGCAGTGACAGATTACAGACTCATCTATGTCATTCTCGGTTCAATGCTCTGCGTTGAAACGCTGGTGATGGCGCAGAGCATCATCACCAAGGCTTAGGCACTCATCTTCTCGCCCGTGCCACCATGCCGGATCATCAAGACCTCCGCCATAATGCTGACGGCGATCTCCTCTGGCGTCTCGGCTTCAATTTCAAGACCGATGGGCGAGTGGATGCGCTTGAGCTGCGCTTCGTCTACGCCGCGTTCTTGCAGTAAACTTGCTGCCGCTAACCAGCGTCGCTTCGAGCCGATTACGCCGATATAGGCAGCGGGGCTGGCAAGTAGATCGGGCAACGCGACCGCGTCCACATCCGCGCCGCGTGTCGCCATGACGATATAGGTCTGCGCGTTAATTTGCACATGCTCAGTGATCGCATCCATTGCAACGGGATGATACTCATCCCCGCCCGGGATATGCTCCGGCGTGCAAAACTCGGCGTTATCTTCTACAACGATGGTGCGGAATCCCAGCCATTTGGCGAGATGCACCACCGCTTTGCCGACATGCCCTGCGCCGATCAACAACAAACTGGGGTCAGGCAAAATAGGTTCCACATAGACCTCCACTGTCCCGCCGCAAATGCCGGGATCGCCCTTCGACGGGTCAGACATGTTATAGGTCAGATAGCGTGCTTCGCCATCCTGCATAGCTTCCAACGCCGCCGCGTGGACGCGTCTCTCCATCTCCCCGCCGCCGACCGTGCCAAGGGTGCTTCCGTCAGCGTAGACCAGCATTTTGCTCGTCCCGTGGCGTGGCGTGGAGCCTTTGCTGCGCACGATCGTTGCTAACGCAGCACTTTGATTACTCGCTTCAATTTCTGCGAGCGCTTGATAGATAGTTTTCATAGGAATGATTTTATCTCATTTGGCAATACGTGACTCGATTTTGACGACGACTTGCCGAAATAACTCATCACATTCTTCCTGCAGGGCGGGGCCGGTCATTTTCAATTCTTTGTAGAACCGCTCAAATGCGGGAGGCATATGCCCGACGGTACAAAGTGCGCCGCCGCGTGGATCATCTGCACCGTAGATCACATGCCCAATGCGATGTAGCAAAATGGTGCTCAAGCACATTAGGCAAGGTTCAAGGCTGGTGTAGAGTGTCATCTCTTTGGCGCGATTCCAAAGGGATGTTTTAATCCCAGCCAGCGCATCGATCTCGGCATGACGCCCGGGATTTATGACCGGAGCCCAAAGTCTGTTTTGCCCCTCAGCGATGATCTTCCCATCTAAAGCAATTAAAGCGCCAATGGGTAAGTTGCCCGCTTCTCCGGCTGCTTTTGCCAACTTTACGGTGTGTAACATATAGTCGTGATCTGTGGGCATGTGGTTTCCTTGTTTTGTCTGTTTTCAGTGTGACCACTATCGCTCCAACAGCCCCAAAACCGTTGGCAATAACTGCTTCTTGCGCGAGACAACGCCTTTCGCTAGGCGTGTGCCGTCGGGTTGGCGCGGGTAGGGCAGGTCGCTTAGTTCGCTGGGTTCTTCCACGATCAGCAAACGGCTTGAGCCGCGCACCACGTCTGTGACCATCAGCATCGCAAAATCGACTGCTTTTTTGCTGCGCGTTTCTTTGAGCGCATCTTGTAATTTGTTGAGATATTTGTCGAGTTGACGCATATCGGTCACCTCGGCTTGGGAGACGGCAAATCTGTATTCACCGCCGTCGTAGAGTTTCAGGTCACTGCTAACGATCTCGCTCGGCTCGCGCGTGCCCAAACCGGCTCCCGCGCTCAGGATCTGTTCGCCGAAAGATTGGACTGTCTCGCCCGCCAAAGGACCGCCGTGGACAAATGCCCAGCGCGCCATGCGTTTTGCGGCATCTTTGTCGCGGTCGGTTGTCGTTGGGGATGTGAGAATTAACGTATCAGAAAGCAAACCTGCCAACAAAACCCCCGCGATACGCGGCGGCGCGCTCAAACCGGCTTCTTCGATCTTCTCCGAAACGAGCGTGCTGGTGCTGCCGACAATATCCACCGTAAAGCGGATCGGCACATGCGTGGATGGATTCCCCAAACGGTGATGGTCGAGTATCTCGATCAATTCCGCTTCTTCGAGATGCGCCAATGCCTGACGAGCCTCGTTATGATCGACCATGACGATCTTGATACGCGGCGGGTTGAGGGCATCCCGTTGGCGGCAGACACCTTTGTAGACGCCATCTTCATTGACGACAAAGAAATTATCCCCTTCGAAGCGCAGCAGCCGATTGATAGAATCTCGGATGCGTCCTCTTGCCTTGACGGTAGGCACGTCCATATTGCAGGCTTCGCGGCAGGGAGCGTCGAGAATATCGGAAATCTTCATCTCCTGCTTTTTGCTATGCGCGCCGATCACCTCGCTCATATAGGCGAAAATGCTGCCCCCCGTGATTAAGCCGAAGGGTTTGCCGTCCGCTTCCACAACGGGAGCAACGCCACCGGTGCGCGATGCAATCGCCCAAGCGTCTCTTAGCGGTGCGTCCGGGTCGGTGGTATCCAATCGTCGGAGGACGGCATTAAAACGCGGGGAGGCGTCGTTCAGCAACGTGGGCGCATCCAAATCGAGATGTTTCAGGATCCACATAGTTTGGGGGTTGAGTGCGCCAGCACGGGCGGCTTTAATATTACTTTCGCCGCACTCGTGCAGCAACCAGGCATAACCGAGTGCGGCGGCGATGGTATCGGTGTCGGGGTTAATATGTCCGATGACGTAGGTTTGACTCATTGTAGTCCTCAGCTTTCAAGGGAAGATATCCTATGGAGCACTTTGTTCAATAGGATGGAGGGGCTATTTTTCAGCTTCTTCTTTCCAAAGTTTTGTTTTCTCATTGACTTGATTAAAGAAACGGCGTGTGGGATAAGCAAGATGGATATCTTTTTCTTCAGCAAAGGCTGTTAATGTATTTTCCCAGATGGTACTGGTTGAACTGCGCCGTCGGCGCGGATTGCATAAATAGCGGATGGAAAGCAATACGCCGCTCTCTTTAACGGAGGTGTAGACAATAGGGGTGATCTTGCCAACTTTGATCAAATAGGGTTGTGAAGTTTGGCGGAACGCCTCTTCGATTGCGGACAATTCTTCTGCGTTAAAATCATCCACGATCTTTTGTAGAAGTATTTTTGCTTTCTTCCAATTGCTTTCAAAAGTGATCAGCACTTCCAGTTCGTTCCATATATATTCAAAACCGCGCGTGTAATTACCCAAAATACTGTTGAAGATAACGCCATTGGGGATGTGCAAAACTCGCCCTGTGGATTGATCGGCTTGTACCCAATTCCCGATTTCCATGATCGAAAATTGAAAAATTCGAATGTCGATGACGTCGCCAGCGACGTCGTTGATCTCAATACGGTCACCCACGTCGAAAGGTTTGCGTGTGATGATATACATCCAGCCAGCGATATTCATAAGCGGGTCTTTGAGTGCGATCGCGATACCGGCAGAGAGTAGCCCAAGGAATGTGACCAGAGTTTCCATGCCTGTTAGCCAGATGCGCCCGATGACGACCAAGCCGATAATAGAGGTCAAATAGCTGATTCCTTTTTGCCATTGATAGCGTCGATCAATATTCCTGAAAAATTTGTTTAGCAAAGCAGTGACCAGTCGCTGGATTATCCAGATGGTGATAATGGCAAGCAGTGTCTGAAATAAGTCAAGCTGCACTTGGTGGTTGATGCCCAGACTTTCTTCCAACCAGAAAATTATTTGATCCATTTTTTATCCTTCTTCTGCGTGGGAGAGGCTTTCATAAAGCTTTTCTACATCTTCACTGCGGGTAAATGCGGTTAGTTGATCACCTGCCTGTAATTGCGTTTCACCATGTGGTATGAGTACTTTTCCATCACGTCGAATAGAAATCAGAATGCACTCATGTGGTAATGTGCTGGCAATTTCGCTGATAATTTTGCCAGTTGCCTGTGAATCATCCTTGAGCACCAATTCGATGAATTCTGTGCCATCAATATTTCGCATTTTCATACGTTTGGTACGATGTTGGATCTCAGCGCGTTTTGTGAGTGCAATCTTATAGGATTCGACAATATCCCGCCGCTGAATTAGCCCCAGAAGATGCTCTGGGTCGTCTCTTGAAATAACAGGCAAACGCCCGAAGCCTCGTCGGCTTATTTTGTTCAGTGCATCGCCAATGCTTTCATCGGGATAGATCGTGGAAAGTTTTTCATGGGGGGTACCAATTTCAGCAACAGTGGTTTTTGATAAAGTCATGCCCTTGTTGATTGCATATTCCAGATCGCTAATAGTAACCATGCCCCATAACTTTCCGTGCGTATCCAGAATGGAAATGCCATGTTGACGTGTCTGATTGAAAATGCGTGAAAGCTCTTTTAAATTCATATCTTTGGTGATGGTGTGGAGATCGCGCGTCATCACCTCGCTAACCAAGACTCCTTGCAATACATCAACATCTTTACCACGTTGCAAACGTACTCCTCGACGAGTGAGCTTGAGAGAGTAAATAGATTCTCCCTTGAGCAGCTTCTGTGCAAATAAAGTTGCGATGACCACCGTAAACATAAGTGGTAGCATGATCTTGTAATCACCTGTTAACTCGAAAAGGATCAATACCGCTGTGAGCGGGGCATGTGCGGTCGCTGCAAAGAGTGCCGCCATGCCAATCAGTGCATAGGCTCCTGGCGGCGCGGCAACACCGGGGAAGAGTGCGTTGATGACTAATTCAAAAGCTGTCCCGAACATGGCTCCCATAAAAAGACCGGGAGCAAAAACGCCGCCCGAGCCGCCCGAGCCTAATGTCAGGCTGGTGGCGATCATTTTTAGAACTAAAAGAATGAGAACAGTTCCTAGTGCAAGTTGATTGGCTAACGCGCTTTCAATGATCTCGTAGCCCACATTATAGACTTGGGGAATACGATCCCAAGTGATGCCGGTCAGCGTTGGATATATAAGCGCGAGAATGCCAAGCATGATGCCACCGATAGCAGGTTGTACCCATTCGGGAACGCTTTTCCACTTGGCGAATATATCTTCAGACCAGTATAAAAGGTAAACAAATCCTGCTCCCACGACTGCGGCAGAAAGCCCCAAGAGGGGATAGAAGGCAAACTCCCATAAACTGTTAACCCCATAGGCGACAGGAATATGAAAGGCAGGAATATCGCCAAATACAGCACGTCCGATTACGCTGGCTGTCACGGCAGAGACAACAACGCTACTAAAATACTTAACACTGAATTCCCCTAGGATAATTTCCAAGGCAAAAACAACGCCGGCAATGGGAGCGTTAAACGTGGCTGCAATACCGCCTGCTGCACCACATGCTACCAGATTGCGAATACGATCATCAGAAAGACCAAGTTTTTGCCCCACCGAAGAGCCTAAAGCCGAGCCGATTTGAACAATCGGTCCTTCGCGCCCAACAGAACCACCGCTACCAATTGAGATTGCCGATGCAAGCGATTTCACTATTGCCACAACCGGACGGATGCGTCCACCGCGTAGGGCGACCGCTTCCATTACCTCTGGGACTCCATGCCCCTTTGCTTCGCGTGCGAAAAAATAGACCAGTGGGCCAACGATCAAGCCACCAATTGCGGGAATGATAAGAACGTAAGCCTTCCCCCACCCGGCCGTGATGGTGGGAAACCAATCGTAGCCCACCCATTCTACTGCTTGGATTAAATAGCGAAACGCTACCGCACCAAGGCCAGTCCCTATGCCGACGATAAGGGCAGTGCCAATAAATAAAACTTCCGATGAAGAATTCCAAGTGTTTGTTTTTTTCGTGTTGAAAATATTAAATTTCACGGGGGGGGGACTCTCCTGTTGTTCTTGCGTTAGTTATCCTTGTGGCATCAGCTGTGGTGATATTCCTGGACGCGCATCGAAAGTAGTCCCCTCGATGATGTAGACGCCCGCCGGGCACGCGCCGCTCGTGATGGACGCATTGATCGCCCCCGCGACATAGTCCGGGTTATCAACTTGCTCGGCATCGAGCGGACCCACCTGACAGCTTACCATTGTGGGGAATTCTGCCTGATGCTCCACGAGATAGTCAATTGCCTCGGGCGGCATCGCGATACGCGGCACTTTCATTGGATCAAATTCTGGTGAATAAGGTGGCGCCATAAATTTGATGCGTACGGGCCAATCAATATCGAAGACTGCGAGCATGGGCTGCCCTTCGGGCGCAACATAATTAACCATTGCGCTATAAGTGCTGCCTTCGGGCCAATACCCAAAGGGGATCGCGAACATATTGCCCAAGCCGGAGATCAAATCTTCGCGCCCTGCGTTCACGAGCAGTTCACGTAAAAAGAGATCGTTTTGCTGTAATTCCCATTGCACACCCTGTGCATCGCTCAAGTCGAGACGGATATGGCGATAGGTGTGGTTGTAGATGCGGGCATCATGGTCGAGAGACCAAACGATGGTTTGGGCAAGATCTTCTTTCCATTTGCCTTCTACGTCACCGGCGGCATACCATTTATCGCCGAGATTTGAAAACAAGGCCCATTTAAAGCCGAATTCTGGATGCTGTTGACCATATTCCCACGCGAGAGCAAGCCCGGTGTCCGCGAGCGGTTCGCCGTTCTCATCCAAGCGGATCTGGTTATTGTAGAAGACATCGTCCATTGTGAAGACAACGGGGCGGCGCCCTTCGGGCACGGAAAGATCGCCTTTGATCCAGTCTTCAAGGTGAATGAGCGTGAAGCCCGCTTGGTTGAGCGCGTCCAACCCGATCACAAAATCCTCCATACGGATTTTATGATCGGTGGATTTCTCAGAAGTATTCGGCGCAAATTGATGGTAATTGATGATCGGCACGCGCGCATCCTCTGCCCAAATATTTGCCGCTAAATAAAAAGGCACTTCCGTTGGGGTGGGGATGATCGTCTCGGTCGGGATGGCTGCCATGGTTTGCGCTGCCATTGTAGATGCCATCGAGACAGTGGTCGCGCCTACATCAATGGGCAGGGCGGTAGGTAGGGCCGGTGTAGTTGAGCCGCACGCGCTGATGATCAGTGCAAATAGAAATAGCAATACAGGTAGATGAAAAGTGTTTTTCATAGAGGAAAACCCTCTCTTGGTTTTAGTTTGGGTCATTATACTCTTTCCAAAGAGCGGATACAAAAATTCTTTCCCCCGAAATTGTTTTTATCTGAAAGACCTGAAATCTTTGCACAATATCCGTTACTTGGGTAAAGCGAATATGGAGCTATTGAATTTCTCCCTTTTTTACCAAGTCGAGAAAAAGATTAACGATTTTAAGGTCAAAATGTTTATTTGCATTTTCGATGAGATAATCTATTGCCTCCTCCTGAGTCCATTCTGCACTGTAGGAGCGTTCAGAGCGTAGAGCATCCCAAACATCAACTACGGCAAAGATGCGCGCAGCCAACGGAATTTCTTTTCCTTTTAGTCCTTGCGGGTAGCCGCCTCCATCCCAGCGTTCGTGGTGTGAATAGGGGATTTCCATTGCCTTAACCAAATAGGGGATCTCTTTCATTAGATCATAAGCAATAACAGGATGTTCTTCGATAATTTTGCGTTCATCGGCGGTCAGTTTCGCGGGCTTTAATAAGATCCCATCGGGGATCGCCATTTTCCCGATATCGTGCAAGATCGCGCCTCGATGGATATGTTCCATTTCTCTCTCAGTGACGCCGTAAGCGCGCGCGACTTTTAGGGTTGCTTCCGTTACTCGACGTGAATGCCCCTCTGTTTCTTTATCCCTTAACTCCAGCGCCTTTGCCCAGCCTTCAAGGGTATAGTCGTATGAATCAGCTAATTCTTGAGTGCGTTCTTGAACCCGTCTCTCCAATTCGTTATTTAGTTTTCGCAATTCAACTTCGAGTTCTTTGAAGGCCGTAATATCATGAGAAATATAAAGGCGGCTGATAATCTCGCGTCGTGTGTTGAGAATGGGCCAAATACTCATTTCGTAGTGAACGGTTTTACCGCTAATGTCAAAAGATGTTTCTGTGCGCGCATGAGATACAGAAGAATACAGCTTGATTGGAATTGGAAAGTTGGCAAAAATTGTTTTTGCTGATTTTCCGATCACAGATGAAGAAGGTTTTCCTAATAAATCCAGCATGGAGCTGTTGATATCAACAATGATATTGTCGTTATCCAAGATAACAACCAGGTCTACTATTGCCTCAAAGGCTTCATTGCGGTTTGCCGGTGAGATGCGAAAGATATTGAAGCGCACCAAATTCCAGGCGTTGAAGGCGTTTCCCAGCATAAATGCGACCGGCATATTGCTTTGTCCGAAAAAAGGTCTGAATTGGATCAGATCAAAGAGAGCACCGATCGCGGGGCTGAGAAATCCCAGAGCGAGCAGCAGCGTTTCTTTACGATAGAGCGTATGCTTGTTGAAAGCTCCGCGCAGCAGAATGCCTATTCCCCAAATGTAAATGGTGTAGCTATATAAGACATTGACATAGGCGAATAAGGATAACTTGTACGACAGAATGCCAAAGGGAGGGTTGGGAAGAATTTGCGGATTTGTATAAATCAACCCATGCAGGTTGTTTGTAAAAATTATAAGAGTGAGAAAAACGTAAAGAGTAAAGGCAATTTTCAGAGCAGGTGTATTTTTCTCAAGATTGCCGTTTTTATATTGAATTGCGAAAATGGGCAATGCTAGCACTGCCCATAAGATCACGTTCCACTCAAAGGCATCCCACAATATCTTGTCTTTTAGTGATGGGCTGGTCAGTTCAAAGATGAAGCCGATTATCCACAGAACTTGCCCGCTTGTATACCAGATAAAAGATCTGACTCCTAAGGCGTGTTTGCGCTTCCAAGCGTAGTGAATGACCCAAGCAGAAAGGCTTAGGGCGATGAGGTGAGGCAGGGCAAATAGCACGCGTATTGTTTGCATGGTCTGATAAGGTTTTGGGCTTATGGATATGTTTGAACGGTCTTATGTCTTATGGTTTAGCATTTTAGCACTATACCGAAGAAAAGTTACAACGCAGAGCATTGTAACAAGGAAAATTAGTCTTTGCATAAGTCTTAATTGACTCATGTTACGCAAAAGATATCTTTTGAAAACCTTGGGGCTACCCTCACCCTCTGCCCTCTCCCAGGGGGAGAGAGGACTTAATCCCTTCTCCCTTTGGGAGAAGGTTAGGATGAGGGAATTGACAGTCTATTGTTGATTGCTGCGTAACACCAATTAAGGATAAGAGTCCGAGAATGTCTTTCCTCGGACTCTTATCCTTAATTGGTCATATTTGTCTCTAGGCGTTGAGTTTGAGCGCTTTCCAAACTTTCTCCGGTGTAACGGGGAGAATATCAATATCCACGCCGACGGCATCGCGGACGGCGTTTGCGACTGCGGGGGCAACGCCATCGAGGGGGATCTCAGCAACTGCTTTCACGCCGAAGGGGTGACTCTCTTCGAAGGTTTCGACGAAGATCACGTCCATTTCCGGCATTTCGTCGGCGCGGTAGATGTGGTAATCGCCGAAGTCTTTTTCTCGGGCTTCACCTTTTTCGTTGTAGATCATCTCTTCACAAACAGCGTAGCCGAGGGCTTGTACCATGCCGCCTTCGACTTGCCCTGCTGCGGTGATGGGGTTAACGATCTTGCCGCCATCTATTGCCATGAGTAGTTTGTCGACGGTAACCTGACCGGTCTCAGTATCTACAGTTACTTCGGCGAATTGGGCAGCGAAGGGAGGCGGAGATGTTGATGAAACGAAAGATGCTACAGCCATGATCTGTTCTTGTTCATTCCGATGTAATGATTCAAGAGCAATTTCAGATAGCGGAACCATGCGTCCATCAGGGGCGACTGCGTGGCGATTCTCCAGCACCATCTCCTCGTGAGAGTCCAATTCCAGCATCATGGCGGCGCGGATCTTAATCCGTTCTGCCACTTTTTCAGCGGCGTGTGCGGCGGCTGCGCCAGAGACGAAGGTGGTGGAGGATGCGTATGCGCCGACATCAAAGGGTGTGAAATCGGTGTCGGATGAATAGACGATCATATCTTCGAGGGGCACGCCAAGGACTTCGGCTGCCATCTGCCCTAAAACGGTGTCGGAGCCGGTGCCAAGATCGGTTGCACCAACGAGCAGGTTAAAGGAGCCGTCGTCGTTCATTTTGATGGATGCGCCACCCATATCGAGATAGGGAATGGCTGTGCCTTGCATGGCGGTGGTGATGCCGATACCTTTTCGTTTGGTGGGTGATACCTGTTGCCAGTTTTCGTTGCCGAATTTCTCGTCCCAGCCGATGGCTTTTTTGCCTTCTTCCACGCATTTTTCCAGCCCAACGGTATGGATGATCTCGGGGCGCGGTTCGCGTCCTTCGTTCCAGGCGGTGCTGAAGGGGTGATATTCACCTGAGCGCAATGCGTTTTTCAAGCGGAATTCGATGGGGTCGAAGCCCATTTCGCGGGCAATTTTCTCGAATTGGCGGTCGAGTGCCCAGTAGCCTTGCGGTACGCCGTAGCCACGATATGCGCCGGAGGGCGGACGGTTGGTGTATACAATATCGGCATGGAAGCGGATATTGGGGTTCTTGCGATATTCGCCGTCGCCAACGTAAAGCGCAAGCGATTTGTGTCCGGTGTTGCCGGTTACGGTCAGAGCGTGTCCGCCGTATGCGCCGGTATCGGAGAGAATTTTCATTTCGTTGGCGGTCATTGTGCCATCGTTCTTGATGCCGGTTTTCATCCAGAGTCGCATTGGGTGACGCGAACGGCTGGAGGTAAATTCTTCTTCGCGGGTGCTTTCGTGCATTACGGGGCGACCGGTGGCGATGGTCAGATGCGCGGCAATATCTTCAACTTGCACTTCTTGTTTGCCGCCAAATCCACCGCCAACGCGGGGTTTGACAACACGGATGCGTTTGATTGGCAAGCCCAGCACGGGGGCGAGCATACGACGGGCGTGGAAAGGCACCTGCGTGCTTGTGCGAATCACCAAACGATCATCTTCATCCCAATAAGTAATGACAACATGCGGCTCAATATGCGCCTGCTGCACTTTCGAGACATCGTAAACGCCTTCAAAAACACGGTCGGCTTCAGCGAAACCTTTTTCCACATCACCGATGTCGATACGGATTTCTGCCCCCAGATTTTTGGATGCATCTGAATCGGCGAAATTTACATACTCCGGTTCATCATGCAGGATGGGAGCGCCGGGCAGCATCGCTTCTTCGATATCCAACAGGATGGGAAGTTCCTCGTACTCGACTTCGATCATGCCCACGGCTTGCTCGGCGATCTCGGGCGTTTCTGCGGCGACAAACGCTACCCTGTCCCCCACGTACCGAACCTTGTGATCTAACGAGAACATATCCAGTGGTCCCGGGATGGGATCGGATTGCCCTGCCGTAGACCAGATAACGCGCGGAATATCCTCGTGAGTCAACACAGCAGCAACGCCAGGCAACGCACGGGCTTTGCTGGCATCAATAGATTTGATGAGGGCATGAGCATAAGGCGATTTAAGTATCTTTGCGTGGAGCATATCTCGCATTTCAATATCTGCAACAAAGGCAGATTTACCTTGCGCGAGTTTCACGGCATCTACTTTTGGCTCCGATTTACCAACAGTTTGATATTCGGGGGCTTTTTCGGAGGGGAAGAGGGTTGTTTTAAGAGCATCCGTCTTTTCGCCACGCATGACTGCGCTCGCACGCATCACTGCTTCAACAGGTTTAACGTAGCCCGTGCAACGGCAAAGCACGCCGCCGATGGCATCCCGAATTTCTGCTTCAGTGGGAGCAGGCTTCTCGTCGAGGAGCGATTTTGCCGCGAGAATTTGGGCTGGGGTACAGTATCCACATTGGATCGCGCCCGTCTCAATAAAAGCGGCTTGGAGTGGATGTAATCCATCCGTTTTCTTCCAACCTTGTTCGGGATGTTCGCCCAAAGCCTCGAGGGTAGCGATCTCGTGTCCCTCTGCTTGCGCGGTGAGCATCATCCCGGCGTTGACGGGTTTGCCGTCCATTAGCACCGTATCCGCGCCGCTGAGACCGTGCTCATCCCCAAATTTGATGCTGTGATAGCCGAGCTTTCGCAGCGTGGTGAGAAGGGTTTCGCTGGGGAGGGCGCTCGTTCCGAGCATTTTCCCGTTGACTTTTAATTGGATATTCATGAGTGCTCCTTTTGGTATTTCTTTCTGTTGAAGGAAGACCTATTTGTTTTTATTAAGATTTTTTCTGCGCGAATTGTGCCACCAACGCGCTTATACCTGTTAACATGATCCCAACCGCAGCGAGCATAATGCTCTGGATCAGTGCAAGAAAGCCTCTGAACATGATCGGGAAGTTTGGCAGGAACCAGGTTGTGACCAAGCCGTTGACGGCGTAGTTCCATAAAACAGGCAGTGATAATAGATAAAGCGTGAAAGTTGTTAGCAAAAGCGTATTTTCTGCGCTTTCACGAGGTCCATTTTTGAAGGTGCCAAGTTTTAGCATGCTGACCAGCCAGATCGCTCCCAGAAGGAGAGCGGCTGTTACGGCGTTGAATTGAATGAAGCTTTCGAGACTCGCAACTGAACTGAGCGAGTAGGTCCTTTTAGCGATAAAGGCATAGTAAATATTGAACAGGACGAAATAAGCAACTGCTCCGCTAAAAAGCCATCTGACTTTTTTCCAGTTCCTAAAGATCAGATAGGCAGGAAATACAAAAAGGGCAAGGGGAAGGTTGAAACGCATTCGGCGTTCTTTGTCTTGTTGCTGAAGCAACATTGCGTCAATCGCGAAATTTGTGCCTGTGACAAACTCCATGTCTTCGCGGATGGGCAATGGGTCGCCAATGGCTTCTGCGTATAGCGAATGAAGTTGACGTTGCTGAGCTTCCAGTGCAATGGCTACGATTTCTTTTTGTTCCGCGGAGAGTGCCAGCATATCAAAGAGAACGTGCCCCTGACTGGTAGCGGGGATATTTGCTCCCAGCAGTGCAGCCAATGTTGGCGCAATATCCACCATTTCGGTGTCGGGATATTGTCCGGGGACTACGCCTGCGCCAACGAGCACAAAAGGTTCGGTTAGCACGATGCTTTCGTCGCCGCCGTGTCCCCCACGGGGAATTTGTCCGTGATCGGATGTGATGATAACGGTATCAAGTTCCAAATCCAGGAGCGAAACGATTTCGCTAATGTAGCCATCCACACGCGTGGCTGCCGCATCCCAGTGTGGGTCTTGGGGTCCGCCTTCGTGATGTCCGGCATAATCCACTTGGTCGAGATGGATGAAAACGAACTGATATTCACCCGATTCCAACCAGGGAGTGGCGGCATCTACAACATTACGATCTGCGTTATCATCTTCGTCGGGTGTGTAGAAACTGGCATCTACATCAGCTTGCGGGACGAGTTTCTCAAACCAGTAATAGCCTGAGAGCGCAGTTTTTAGCCCGGCACGATGAAGGGCAGAGAAGAGATTATCCTGTGTCCAGGTGGGGATATCGGCATAGTCAAGATTCAAGACAGGCCCATCGCTGAGATGCGGCCAGGCACCTGTTCCTAGTACGCTATAGCCCGGTGCTGAATAGGAGGGGGGTTGGCTGTACGACGTTGCCCAGGCGCCTTGTGCGCGTAATTCGTTTAGAAAGGGCATCACTTCTGCGTTCTGGGCTGTGTCATTGCGCAGCGCGTCCACCAAAATGAAAACAACTCGGCGTGTAACAGGTTCTTCCTGCGCCCAGGTGAATCTCTCGCCAGGGGCAGGCGGAGTGTCGTGTAGTAATGAACGGTAGGCATAGAGCGCATCCATTTGAGCGTTCGCCCAAAAATAGCTGCTTGCCGCTACTGCGATGAGAAAAGCAATACCTATGATGATCCAGCGATTATTTTTCATTCGAGTTCTTTTACCATTTCCTTGCGGATGCGTTTCCGCAATTCGTCAATTTTTTTACGTTCACCATTTTCTTCATAATACCAATACTCCCAGCCGTTGCAGGGGGCATTTTTGAGAGCCTTGCCAACTTTATGGATGGAGCCAACCATCTCTCCGCATTGGACATGTCCATTGGCAAGGATCGTAGCGTGGATATCGCTCCGCTCACCAAACCAGAGACGCTCCCCGGGAGAGAGGCTCCCGTTTGTCAACAGGCTACCAAAAGGGATGCGTGCTTCCGTTGATCTAACGCCCGCCAGAAAAACATCTTCCCGATATTCTGAAACGTCGATGGCGTCTATTCGCGCTTGCGCCACTTCGATATAGCCTTCATCACGCTCGATCCCGATCCAATTGCGGTGCAGCTTCTTCGCCACCGCGCCTGTCGTACCGCTCCCAAAAAAGATGTCTAGCACCACATCCCCGGGTTTGGACGAAGATGAGATCACGCGATAAAGCAAAGCTTCGGGCTTCTGTGTGGCGTGCGCCTTTACGCCATTCGTTCTAATACGTTCTTTTCCTGTGCAAGTCGGCAATACCCAATCGGAGCGCATTTGTTTATCGCCATTTAAGCCCTTCATTGCGAAATGATTGAAGGTATATTTTGCGCCTTTTCTTTTTTGTGCCCAAAGCAATGTTTCGTGGGCGTTAGCAAAACGAACGCCGCGAAAATTTGGCATGGGATTGGTCTTGATCCAGAGTACGTCATTCAAAATCCAGTAATCTAAATCCTGCAAAATGGTGCCAACGCGATAGATATTATGATACGAACCGATCACCCATATTGTGCCGGTTTCTTTAAGGACACGTCTTGCGGCTGTGAGCCACGCTTTTGTGAAAAGATCGTATTGTTCGAAAGAGCTGAACTGATCCCATTCATCATCCACCGCATCGACCTTGGTCATATTTGGCCGCCACAAATCCTTTTCAAGTTGCAGATTATAAGGCGGGTCGGCAAAGATCAAATCGACCGAATTCTCGGGGAGAGAATTCAGCCTTTCGGTCACGTCGCCGTGCAGGATGGTGTTGAGGGGGAGAGTCATTTGTTTTTGCGAATAAAAGGTTATTCACCACAGAGCACTTGGAAAACACAGCGTTTTTATAGTTTTTCTCTGTGTACTTCGTGATCTCTGTGGTGAAGCTTTTTTACATCACCTTAATAATCTTGAGTTTTTCTTTCTTCCCGAGATTCTCGTTCGCTTCCTCGATCGCTTCTTGAGAGCCAAGCACAACCACGTGCCCGACGCTTTTCGCCTTCGCTAAAGAACTCCCGAAGGTTTTGAAGTCAGCCTGTGTGGTTGCCAAAACCTCCTCACGATATTTTTGGAGGAAGTCATCATCGATATGCGCTAGATGACGCGACATAGATGTGTATCCCTTCGCGTCAGGCAGCCGATAAGCGTCCAAGCCGCCAATTGCGCCGATGATGACCTTGGCCAATTCTTCGTCACTCAGTTCCAGGTCTTTCAGGAATTGAGCTGTGCCATCATAATTCTCAAGTGTGGCGAGTAAATTCGGATCACGGTAAGAAAGGTAGTTGAATAAACCTGATTTCATATCAAAAACCGAGAATCCGCCATAGGCGCCGCCTTGCACACGTACCTTTTCCCAGAGCCAGGTCATGCCAAGATAACGCGTGATCGCGCCAATTGTGCCGCTCAGCTCATAGCCCAGATAATAAAGATTGGCGCCTTTGCCTACATAATTTACCTGCGCAGGGATGGTCAAGCCTTCAGGCTCGTTACCAAATTCTGGCGACCAGGCTGCGGTGTTGACAGCATTCTTGGGCAACGCAGAAGCCAACTCTGCAAGTTGCGGTCGGATCATTCTCCAGGCATCTGCCTCACAAGTTATATTGAAAAGCAGGGTGTTCTGGTTGACGAGCAGATCACGCACGCTTTCCAGATCTGCAAGCACGCTCGCCCAATCATTTTCGATCATTTCAGCCAGTTCGCGCAGGAAGAAAAGGAAATCAATGCCCTCCATTTTGTCGGAAAGCCAGCCCGCTTCATGGAACTTCGATTGCAAACGCCCATGAACGACCATATGCCCGGATGGGATGAGCGCAGATTCCAAGCCGGCTTTTTCTTCCAAAACGATCTGTTTAAAGCGTTCTGCATTATCCAGGTTTGCGGTCAGGAGAACATCGCGCAAAATATCAAAAAGTTTTCCAGCTTGTTCAACGGTCGCTTTGCCGCGCAAGAAGAGATAGGCTGCGCTTTTATTGCTGTTCCAGATCGTAGATGTGAATGCATCCGGGTAAATGCCGCCTGTATCTCTGCCGATACGCTGCGAGAGTTTCACGAAATCTTCTGTCTCCGTGCCCATTTCGAGCAGGACACGTCCCAGCAGGGCTGTGTATGGCAGCAAATCTTCGGGCAGCACATGCAGGTCAAAACCCATCTCCAGATACAGGATGCCATTGGTCGCCAGGTCATGGTGCAGCACGGGGATATTTTGGATGTTTTCTTCGCTGATCGGGATGAGTTTTTGTTCTTTGTCCAGGTCTTCGAGCTTGAGCGCAGGTAGCGTCGCTAGCGCTTCAGGGGTGTCGGGCGTATTTTGAATTTCGATCAATTCTTTCGTCGTGCGGACAACGTCTTCTATTTCTTCAGCAGACATTTTGGATTGGATCTCTGCCAACTTCTCGCGTTCGGCAGTTTCATCACGTTGATAGAGTTCCGTATCCGGGACGAGTAACACGCGTGTCCTGTGCTTGTTACCGACAAAATGGCTTTGGATTAGGTCTTCGAAATATTTCTCGCCACTCGCCAGCCGTGCTTTAAGCGCGTTCAAAGGTGCTTCAAATGCCAGCGGCGCGATCGGGTCGTGCTCATAAAGCCAGAATTGCAGTGCGCGGAGCATGACGATCACCCCACGCGGATAGCCGCCGGTATTATTTTCACGCAAACGAAACTCGACAGTATTCATGGATGCCGCGATGGTATCGGAGTCAATGCCATTAGACGCAAGATCGGTAAGCGTTTCGTTGATCAAAGTTTCAACTTGGGTCGCATCGTTTTGGTCGATGCCCTTCAATCCGGTTGAGAAATACATCTGGCGCATTTCGTCTTCGAGGCCGATGCCTGCCAGATCTTCACCCAAGCCTGATTCGATCAATGCTTTGCGCAGAGGAGATGCTGGGCTGCCCAAAAGGATATGTGCCAATATTTTGAAACCTAATGCGGTTTCTGCATCGCCTTGTTCGGGGAGCAGCCAGTTAAGGGTTAAGTAGCTTTTGGCTTCATTGTCGCTGGCAGCGTAAGGGACGCTGATCTCCTGTGGCACATCCATGCTTGGTTGCAGGGGGATTTCTGATTGCGCGGGAGCAAGTTCATAATCCGCGAGATACGCATCCATTATCCGTAAGCGCTCATCGGGATTATCATTCCCGTAGAAAACCGTCTTCGAATTGGATGGGTGGTAATAGGCTTTGTGGAAGCCGACGAATTCTTCGTAGGTCAGTTCGGGGATCACTTTCGGGTCGCCGCCCGAAGAGAGCGCGTAAACGTGATCGGGGTAGAGCGAATGTTGACTTGCGTTACCCAAAATGCGATTAGGGTCTGAGTAGGCGCCTTTCATCTCGTTAAAGACTACGCCTTTGTAGATCATTGGCTGGTCAGGGTCTTCCAGTTCGTAATGCCAGCCTTCCTGATCGAGAATATGTTCTTGAAGGAGGGGGTGAAAAACAGCATCGACATAGACATCAACCAGATTATAAAAATCTTGCAGGTTTTGGCTGGCGCAGGGGTAACAGGTTTTGTCCGGGAAAGTGAAGGCGTTGACAAAAGTTTGCAGCGAGCCTTTGAGCAATTCTACAAAGGGTTCTTTAACGGGATATTTCTCGGAGCCAGCCAGTACGGAATGCTCGAGGATATGTGCGATACCGTTCGATGATCTGGGTGGCGTGCGGAAGTTGATGCCAAAAACTTTATTTTCGTCGTCGTTTTCTAATGAGAGAAGCTCAGCGCCGGTTTTCACATGACGAAAGTGGCGTGCCTTCGTGTTCATCTCGGGAATATCTTGTTCTTTGATCAGTTCAAAACCGTGAATAGTGGTCACAATGACTCCTGTTGTACTAATAAAAGGGCGAAGCCTGACGAAGACCTGTCAGGTTTATATTTGATTAAGCCAGGCAGCGTTGTGCCAGCGTTGCAGCCACATCCTGGCGATATTCTGCTGAAGCCCAAGCATCGGTAGCGTCATGGGCGGCGTTCTTGGCAGCGGCTTCAATGCCTTCTGCGCCTTTGCCGTCCATCGCCAATGCGGGAGATGTGCTCCAGCCACCAAGCACGAGGCGCGTTCGCCCTGCTGACCATTGCGTTAGCGCTGCACAAACGATGGCTTTATCGGCTGGCGTACGGGCAACATATTCGTAAGCAGATTTGGTGTTAGTAGGGATGCTGATTTGGGTAATGAGTTTCTTTTGAAGTTTCTCTTCACGCAACGGTAAAAGGTCGCCAATTTGGATATTTTCTTCTTCATTATTCGTGTCGCGCAAGGTAATTTTTGCATCCAGAGCCATCATCATCACGGCAAAGGGCGAGCGCCCATCTGACGCGACCAATGTGCCTGCAACGGTGGCGGTATTGCGCGTGTTCAGGCTGGCTTCGTGTTGGATGGCTTTCTTAAGCGAATCGGGGAGATCGGGCGTTTCGAGCAGCGCTTGCAAGGTCGCGGTAGCGCCGACCTCAAGTGTGCTGCCTTTTTTAGATATTCCGTTCAGGGCAAGGGCTTGCAGATCGACGACTTTAAATGCTTCGTCGCTGAACTGACTGAGTTGTATCCCGCCGCCAAGTGGATATGTTTTCGGCTGGGCAATGAGCGTTAAGGCTTCCGTTAAGGTCTTTGGGCGATGATATGTAGTAATCACAGAAAATCCTCCGTGTGTTAAGATAAAAAATAAGTATCCTTATTATACTCGGCAGGGCACTTATTTTTGGTTGTTTTCTTCTCTTATTCTTTGTCTGGATAAACTTTCCAACCCAATTCTTCCAGATTGGCGGAACCGAGTGCCTCTTCGGGCAGATTGACGAGCAGCGCATTCGCTTCGACGAGGAGTTTGCCCTCGTTATCGTAGATTCCTGCCCAGCCCTCAGCCATGCGACCGCGATCCTTGCCTGCTTTGCCAATGATCGTCAACGGCTGTCCGACAGGGACGTTTTTACGGTATTTGATCTCCAATTTAGCGGTATACATGAAGCGGGGCGGATTATTGCCTATATGAGCGCGACCAGCTACTTCGTCCAGGATCGTTGCGGCGATGCCGCCATGCAGCATCCCGGGATAGCCTTGAAAATGATCGGGCGCGATGTAATCGACGGTCACTTCGCCGGAGGTAGTTTCGTAAAAATCCAATTTCAATCCGAATGGATTCTCTTGTCCGCAGACGAAACACATTTTAGAGCCGGGCTGTTTGTTGTGGGTCATATTTTACCTATGTGGACTTTGTTGAGAGTTTAGCGCGGATATTTTTGCCTAGGTCATACAGTTGGGAAACCAGGAAAATAAATAATATAGGCTCCAGGAAGAATTTAAAACGCATATTTTCGCCCTTCTCAAATAACACTGTAATGAAAAAGATATATAGCCCGGGGAGCACCAGTCCTATACTTGCGAGATAGTCTTTTTCTTTTACTACTTTTTTTAGCCATGGTATTCCAAAGACTAAAAGCAGTCCAGGAAAAACAGGAGTTGAAAAGATACGATCATAAAAGCCTTTCCATGGAATGCGATCGATGATCGCGTGTTCCGTATTGTATTGGCTGGAAGGTTCGAAATAGATCTGCACATTTTCCCAGTAAGATATGGTGATCTTGGATACAGGTGTTGCAAAGATATATTCTTTGAAATCTTCGATAAGTTCCTGGTTGTACGCTAGATATTGGATGTGATTAAAGTTTGGCGAACCATCTACTTTCTTGATCCTTGTAAGGGTTTTCGGCAGGGAGCTATCCTGTTCTTGAAAATCAATATCAAGTGTCCAATAGTTTATGAAGTTTGGATTGCCAACGGAGCGATTTAAATTCACTCCGGTAAAGGATGAAGCTGAAAGAATGCCAAACTTATGATATTGCTTAGCTCCGTATAGGCCAACAATGCTTGCTGTAATTAAAAGAAAAACCAAAACTTTTCGTTTTTGTATCCTAAGCAAGAAAAGAGATGATCCGACAACAATAATAAAAGGGTATTGGAAAATAGCTCTGGTAAAGAAAAGTGCTAGCGTTGCAAGTACCACGATGAATAGATGAACGCGATATTCGTTTTTGATTTTCCACATTAAATAACAAAAGACAAAAACGAGAAAAGTCGTTAGGAAATTACTATCCAACAATGTTGAGTAAAGGAGTGTAGCGGGGTGAAGAAGAAGAATAAAAGTTGCAATAAGGGCCACTTTTATTTCGGTCAGTTGAGATAGCCACAAAAAGGCAATGGCTCCCAGAATGCTGTAGAGTACAGTCCATAATTTGTAGAGTAGAAAATCAACATGCAAAAGAGCACCAAGCGCATCTTGTGCTGGCCATAAATGAACAAGAATAGCTCTGATCGCATCGAATCCGGGGGGCTTTGTATGAATATTGTTGAGTGTTTCCAGTGGATTCCTTTGGAGATCCTTTAAAGATACAGTTTGTATCATAGCTTCTGACGACCACTCTTGGAAATAAAAGCTGTCTTTTGCGTAGGGGCGCATAATAGATTGAAGGCTAATTTGAAACAAAAAAGCCGACACAGCTATCAAGAAAGCGATAAAGAAAGCCTGTTTTTTATGTATGCGTGGTTCTCTGAGTGCTAAAAAAAACATCATGATGATCGTTGCTAAAACCCATCCAAGAAAAATTCCCCATTCTAAAACAGGGGAATAAGGAGTGGTTATTTTTTGCAATGCCATAAAATCTTCAAAAAAGATGCTAAAGATAACCGTGATACTGAGCAGACCCCATAAGGTTATGACACGGTTAAAATATTGTTTTTTTATACTCAGGATGTGAAGTATATTATCTTTGTTTATACAGAGTGCCCAAATTGTTATCTCGAAACCAATTAATGAGAAGAAGAATGCCAGAGGGCGGAGGTGCGTCGCGTAACCAAGCAGATGGCGTAAATCAGGGCTTTCTGAAAATGCTTGCAGAATTATGATAGCAAGACGGCTTATTATTAAAGCTAAAAATCCTCCAAAAATGAAAATTTCATTCCAGGATGAATTGGTTGCTAATTTATTGAGTTTATCTCTCCACGTTTGCGCAGCTAGGCTTCTAAGGCACCAGCCTGCGAAAATAGCTACGGTGAGAATAATACTCAGTTCCAAAAAGCGCGGAACTGAGTATAGCCAAATTGCTCTCCCTGCAACACTTGATGGATGAAGGGCTAGTAAGAGAAAGAGAATAGAGCTTTCCAGCAGGATTGCCAAGAAAAAAACTTTATGAATAACAAGCTCTGGAATTTTAATTTTTTTCGAGATGGTTGGCTTCATAAATATTTTCTCGCCAGTTCTTTGAGAATCATAGATGTGCTAAATACCATAGTGGGTATTGCGTCCTTATCCCAATCTCTCATCAAAGCGTTGAATTTCAAGCGTGTAACCATTAGGGTCTTTGAAAAAGAAGTGATATATCTGATATTTAGCGTTGTGAGTTGGCGGTTCAGGAATTTCTACACCCTTTTTCAGCAAGCGTTCATGCCAGCCATTTACGTCATCGCTGACGAGGGTCAGGATAATGCCTTCTTTGTGTGGCATTTCAAGGTGTGTACAGAATCCGAGATAGCCATCTGCGCTGGTTTTGTAGATACGGCAAACGCCCTGATCTCGCACGAGAGGGAGCTCGAGAATTTCTTCGTAAAACTGAGCGATGGCTTTCAGGTTGCTGGTGTGAAGGAAGGTGACTGTTTGGTCGAAAAGCATGAAGTTAAAAAAGGTGCAATACACTTATTAGAGTGTATTACACCTTTTGCATAGTTTTTATACTACAGGGTCAAGGTGCAGAATATAAGGATATTCGTTCTCGACAGTGCTGATCATCTTTAGCAGCCCGTGCATTTCTTCGCTGCCTTGGAATGAAGCATCTGCGAAGCTGACCACGCCATTTTCAAGAACGAGATCGTATATATCTTCGCGGTGACGCATCTTCAGCGTATTATCAGATGTATAAACGTAGCCCTCGTGATGACCTTTTTCAAATTCATCCACTGTCCAGTAGAGTGTGAATTTGTCTTTGGCGGGGTCACTGTCGTAAGGACAGAAGACGGCGCAGTTACCACATTCGTTACAAAGACCTTCAATATGCAAAATCTGATTGGGGTCACGGAAACCTTCCACTTTGATGGGCAGGTTGGCGATATTCGGGCAGACTTCTACGCATTTGTTGCAAACGATATTGCAGGAAAGACAGCGGTTTGCGGCAGTACTGAAATCCATGTCGAATTCTTCAAGCGAGACTTGTGGTTTGAGTTCCGCTTTACGCTCGGCGATTTCTCCAAAGCGTTTTTCGCTATCAAAGGCATATTCGTCTGCAATCTTGATCGGGGCGTGCGTAACGTTCTCTTTTTCGATAATGCCCTCTGCAACCGCGCGTCCGTCAGCAATTGCTTCGATGATCGAAGAAGGACCACGATAAGCATCACCGCCGAGATAAACATTTTCAACGTCGGTTTCGTGGTATTCGTTGACCGGGATATCGCCTTTTTCGTCGGGAACGAGCTCGTTCTTTTCGAGCAATTCATATTCGACCAATTCGCCGATGGCGGTGATGACGGTGTCGATCTCGAAGTTTACAAAATCTCCATCTACAGGGATCGGTCGTCTGCGCCCGCTGGCATCTTTTGCGCCAAGTTTCATTTGCTGGCATTTCAGCACGCCATCATGCAAACTGACGGGGTTGACCAACTCATGGAAGGTTGCACCATCGTGCGTGGTTTCCAGATATTCTTCACGGGTAGCCGGCATTTCTTTGCGTGAGCGCCTGTAAATAATATAGACATTTTCTACGCCAGTAATGCGCAGGGCAGCACGTGCGGCATCCATCGCGGAGTTGCCTGCGCCGATAATCGCTACGTTTCTACCGAGTCGAATTGGGGTGGGATCATCGGTGAATTGCGTCAGGAATTTGATCGCACCGAGCACTTTGTCGGTTTCGCCTTCGATGGGCAAGTCACGAGATTTCCATGCCCCAATGGCGAGATGGACATATTTGAAACCATCGTCTTTTAGCTTTTGCACGTCAATTTGTGGGTCACAATTCAATTCAAATTTTGTGCCCATTTTCTTGACCAACTCAATATCGTTTTCGATGGCTTCATCAGGCACGCGATAGTCAGCGATACCATGTGTGACCATGCCGCCGATCTTGTCAGTTTTGTCGAAGACAGTCACGTCGAAGCCTTCACGTCCAAGGAAGTAGGCGGAAGATAATCCAGCCGGACCTGCGCCAATGACCGCTACCTTTGCATCTCGATGGGGCACTTTCGGCGCGAGGTTGCTCATTACTTCGTCAAATCCTCTTTCGGAGGCAATCCTCTTCAGGTCACGGATGCGTACCGTTTCTTCATAATCGTTTCGCACGCATTTTAATTCGCAGGCACTTTCGCAAATATATCCCGTTACAAAGGGCATCGCATTCGAGGAAATAATTAGCTCGTAGGCTTCCGCAAAGCGATTTTCGGCGATCAATTGGATATATTCGGGCACATCCTGATGGACGGGGCATGCCACAATACAGGGGGCGACAAAACAATCGAGCAGACCAAGTTTCTCGTCGGTTTTCATCGGCGCAGAGGGCTTGGCTTCTTTGTTGTAGCGTTCATCGGTGATGGAATTGGCAGCAACACTCTGCAGTTTTTTTAGATCAATTCCTCCTGCGGGATTTTCTGCCATCGGGCGTTCGAGAACGGTTGACAGTTGATTCAGTCGTGAATATCCGCCCGGCTTCAATAAGTCGGTCGCCAGTGTGATCGGCTTGATACCGGCTGTAAACAGTTCTTCGATATTGAAATAGGTCGCGCCACCCGAATACGAAATGGCGATCTCGCCCTCGAATTCCTGTGCGAGTTTGTTAGTCAAATTCACCGTCAGCGGATAAAGCGCGCGCCCGCTCATATACATTTCGTCGGTGGGCAGCGCGCCTCTGTCATTAACAACGGCAAGCGTATTGGTCAGCTTGATTCCAAAATCTACGCCGACCTCTTTAGCGTAAGCCTGCAATGAGCGGATCATCGTAACCGCATCATCATATTGCATATCGTGCGAGAAGGATTCTTCCTTGAGTTGAATGTGGTCAAATTCCTGCTGATCGAAGATATCTTGCACATATTCGTAGCCAAGCAAAGTTGGGTTCAATTTGACGAAAGTATGCACCTTCTTCTCGCCGATCAGATAACGGCAAATTCCTTCTTGCTCGTCCGGCGGCGTTCCGTGCATCGTCGAGAGCGTAATGGAGTTGGAAATCTTCGGCGAAATAGAGTCTGCAAAAGCGGGCTCGCTGATATTGGGGATTCTTCCGGCTTCGATGGCGGCTTTCAGGTCGCGTACACATTCCTGGAAAATCTCTGTTTCAGAAGCGTCTTTTAGACCTTCAATAAAGTTGTCAATTTTTGGAGATTTGATGCCTTCAAGATCGTAGCCAACGCTCATGTTGAAGACGAAGCCGCGTTCGCCAAGTTGTGAGATGCCGAGCATTTTGTCTAGAATGTGGACAAGGAACCAGCCTTTAACATATTCATCAAAAGCTTCGGGCACGCTAAATTCAGTTGACCACTCGGTGTTGTAGCCCTCGTCGGGGATGTCAATACAAGGCTTTTCTACTTCGAGCGCATCCAAAATCTGGACGGTTTTCAACTCAAAGAAACGTCCGCCTGTGAGATACGATACAGCCAAGTTCATGGCTTGCTGGGTGGCAGGTCCCGCTGCCGGGCCAATAGCCGTTTCACATTTTTCGCCAAATATCTCGAAATAGGCTTTGTCTTTTTTATAATAAAACTTTCCTTCAGGAATAGTAAAAATACTTTTCTGGCTTGCGTACTCATCGATCATCCAGCGTAAAAGGCTTTTGAATTTGATGGGGCGCATTACATCACTCATAATATTCTCCTTTTCAAAACATAAATATTTTGCATTGGTGAACTACAAAGGATACAAACTATTCGCATTCTTCCCCCATTCTCCCTATCGTAAGACAATAGGAACACTTACTTACTTGTAAATGAAAAATTAATCTTTTCAGCAACCAATTCTAAATCTTCAGGTAAGTCTAAGTCAAGCTCAATTGAAGGCAGCTCACAAATTTCGAGCCTTGCACCAGCCTCGCGAGCGCGTTCACAGTGGCGGTTAAAAGAATTTTCCCCATAATCGTACTCAATCATTCCCGCAGGTGAAATGAGCAAGGCGTTCGTGCCATTTTTATGGCGATCAGGTGTGATCACAACAACGCGTTTATGCTCATTGGCAGCAGCGATCAACTTCTCTACATCTTCTTGCGAGATCAAAGGCAAGTCTGCCGGTAGCACTAAAACACCGTTGGTTGTGTACATTTTCGCAACGGCTGTTGCGCGCGCTAGAGCTGTATTTAATTGTGGAGAGCCATTTTCGAGAATTGTGCGTGCATTAAGATCGTGAGCAATTGCCAATGCTTTCGGGTCACGACTAACAACTAATACTTCTTCAACATCAGGGGTGTTTTTCAGGGTTTCCAGGGTATGTGTGAGCAGGCGACTATTTAATTCCGCACGCTCATCTTCACTTAGCATTTCAGCAAGGCGTGATTTACCGCGCCTTAAAGGTTTTACAGGCACAATTGCCCAAATGGTCATAGATAGCCTCTCAAAGAAGGGTGTTTACAAAGTCTATCACATCTTTTGCGAGGCGACGACGACCGGCCATGTCCTCCATAATACTGTTAGTGAGTAGGGTTGTTATATTCATTTCTTGTATAGACAGATTGCTGTCTGAATCGACCTTGTCAAAGACAAAACCGTCCAGTAGATCAGCATAATGCCGCGCTACAGCTAGCGCAGAAGGCTGGATGCTCAACTCCCGATACATCTTTGCGGCGGGACCTTTTAGTGCTTGCCCGCCAATAATTGGAGAGACGGCTACGACGGGCTTCGCTTCGCACGCGGGCCTAAGGCCTGCTACCGTTAAAATAGGATCAATACTCACCCAAGGGTTGGATGGGCAAAAGACCACCGCATCGGCATTGTTGATGGCTTCAAGAACTCCTGGCGCAGGACGTGCTTTCTCCACACCGTCAAAACGAAACCCGCTTACGGTCGGTTTACAACGTTGATGGACAAAGTATTCCTGAAAAGGGAGTTCGCCCTGCTCAAGGGTATTCACCATTGTATAAACAGGCTCATCTGTCATTGGTAGGATGCGGTGCTTCACGCTCCAAGCGTGGCAAAAATCTTGCGTAATGGTTGAAAGCTTGTCGCCACGTTTGCGGCGAAATGTTCTCTCCAGATGGGTGCCTAGGTCACGGTCGCCAAGCCGAAACCAGGTTTGTCCCCCAAGTTTTGCGATATTGTCGAAGGTATTCCATGTTTCGTCTATCCGCCCCCATCCCGTAACGGGATTTGCTAATCCTGCCAGTGTATAACAAACGGTGTCGAGATCGGGCGAGATGGATAGCCCGAGATATTCAAAATCATCGCCGGTGTTGACGATGATAGTAAGTTTTTTTTGTGGGAGAATTTGGGCGAGGCCATGCGCAAGCTTTGCGCCGCCAACACCTCCAGCGAGAGCTGCTATTTTCATGATGTCTGTTCAAATAGCTCAACGCGATCGCGCCCCTTTAATTTGGCGCGATAGAGGGCAACATCGGCGTAATTGAATACTTCTTCGCTTGTTTTTCCGTGTGTGGGATAAGTGGCAATTCCGGCGGTGAAGGTAATACGCAAGGTTTGTTCTGCGCGATAAAGCAGGGTTAGTCCTTGCATTCTCTTTTGGAGTTCTATAGCGCGGGTAAGGGCGTCTTTGCTGGTTGTCTTCGGTAAGATAATGGCAAATTCATCGCCGCCATAGCGACAGACTGTATCCCCTTGGCGGATCGATGCTTTTAGCTGGGCGGCAAGGGTTCGCAAGGCATGATCACCTGTGGCGTGTCCTCCAGAATCGTTGAAGTTTTTTAGATAATCCATATCCAGGAGGACGATGCTAACAGGGTAATTTTCACGTTTAGCGCGTGAAAATTCCTTTTCTAGCATTTCATCCATATAGCGACGATTATGTAGGCCAGTTAGTGGGTCGTGCAGGGCTTGTTTTTTGAGAATTTTTTGTAAGTTGTTGATTTCTTTAAGTTGTATTTTTAGTTGATGGTTCGTTGCGTTTTGTTTTCTACGCGCGGCCCTTTGTGCTGTAATATCTTCTTTTACCGCGACAAAGTGTGTGATTTCTTTTTTTTCATTGAAGACAGGGGAGATAGAGGCCCTTTCCCAAAATAGTTCTCCGCTCTTTTTTCTGTTTTTTAATACGCCGCGCCATTCTTGCCCTGAGTAGATTGTGCTCCACATATCTTCATAAAACCCCTTGGTGTGAAGGCCCGATTGTAAAATGCGCGGGTTTGCGCCAAAAACTTCATCTTTTGTATAGCCGGTTAGCTCTGAAAACTTCGGGTTAACATCTTCGATGATGCCATCGGGGCTTACTATCATGATAGAAGCCGGATTTTGTTCGATGATGCGGGAAAAAATATGCAAACGATCTTCTGCGCGTTTGCGCTGTTTAATTTCTTGTTGAGATTGACGCAATGAACGCCGAGTGAGTTTTATTGCAGAAAACATGAAGTTTCCTGTCAAACCAAAGAGGGCCGTATAGGAAATCCATTGTGTTATGCCAACGCTGTAATCTGCCTTTCGAAGCAATTGATTGCTTTCGGCAACAGTTAGCGCCAGTAGAATAAAGGCAATGCCTACTATTGACATAATAATGCCCTTGTTGCCAAATTGAAACCCGGCAAAAAGGACGATGAGAATATAGGCTGTGCTAGCTGGCGTACGAATGGTGCCCAAGGCAAGAATTGTGGCTGTTATGTGGGCAATGCCAAGAGCTAGCATAACTAGCATAACGATGCTCGCCCATTTTAGCCAGCCACGGTGAAGTGCATAACGTGCAAGAAAGCAGAGTATAAGGAAAATATAATTGATGAGTGAAATGAAGGCTGGCGTTCTTCCCCCGATATAGTTTCCAATTTGCATAATAATGAGCAAAGAGATCACTGTCCAGAGCGCGGTGTTGAGGGTGATGGCTTCCAGTGTTTTTTCTTTATTTCCCCTAAAAACAGGTGGCGCAAAAAATGACTTGAGATTCATAATGTATTGATTTTAGTACACTTTTCGCAATATTTCTTCATCTATGAGTTAACAGTTCATCTACAGATTTCCGGCTAGCCTTTTTTGGCTCTTCATCTGCATAGCCAAGAAAGATCATCGCCTGTGCTTGCCAACTCTTTGGTAAATCGAGTGCCAGGCGTGTTTCTGCTTGTGCGTAGAGATTCCAGCAGATCCAGTTTGCGCCGACACCTTCAGCATGTGCGGCGAGCATGAGTTGTAATCCCCCTAGCGCGGCGGATTGAATACCCATGATCTCTTCTTCCGGTTCACTTTTACGGATGGCGGTCACGTCGCGGCAAAGCAAGATTATGACGGGCGCTTCATCTATACGGCGGATGGAAATCTCGACACGCTTCTGGATTTGGGCTGGGTCGGCGCCTTCAGCATCCATATCTGTACGCATTTTTTCAGTTAACGCGTTGCCGAGCTTCTCTTTGGAGAGATCGCTTTCGACGTGAACGAAGCGCCACGGCTGCAAATTATGCGCAGATGGGGCGAATATTGCAGTGGCGAGAATTCTTTTTATAACGGGAGCAGGTACAGGATCGGGTTTGAAGCGGCGGATGGATCTCCGCGTCTGTAAGAAATGGTGGAGTTCATTCATGAAGTCTATTATAATCTCTGCTCTAATCATCTTATGAAGGAGTTTTTATGGGCGAATCATTGACGAAAGTGCGTCGGCATGACCGCGAGATCACAGATAAAGCGTGGATCATTGCGCTTTTAGATCGGGCAGGTTTTGGTGTTTTGGCAACCTGTAAGGATGGGCAGCCTTTTACGGTGGCGCGGAATTTCGCCTATGATCCTGAAAGGCATGCCATTTATTTTCATGGCGCGCGCAAGGGGCGCACGTTTGAAAATGCCGAGAGCGGGGGGAAGGCAAATCTGAATGTGAGTGAGATGGGCGACTGGATTTTGGCTGAACGCGCAATGAATTTTGGTGTGATGTATAAAGGCGTGGTCGTTTTTGGGCGGCTCTCGATTGTAGATGATCCCGATGAAGCCAAACGTGGGTTGCAATTGCTAATGGATAAGCATTTCCCCGAGTTGAAGCCGGATGTGGATTATGAAGCCACGACTGATATTGATCTAAAGGTGACCGCTGTTTTACGAATGGATATTGATAGCTGGAGCGGGAAAGAGAAGAAGAGTTAAGTTTATTCTATATATGGGTTCAATACCCCGCCGCTTGCGGCGTGAGCATTAATAATCTATCCTAAAATACTTTTGTAGTAACGGCTTTAGCCGTTCAGAGCGACTAAAGTCGCTACTGCGAGGTGCTTTTAGAATAGACAGATAACCCCGTCCGCTTGCGGCGGGGTAGTTTATTTTAATAACTTTGCGAGCGAAGCGAAGCAATCTCATATTTGAGAAGATGGAATTGCTTCGTCAGGTTTAAGCCTCCTGGCGGAGTTGTTTTTTTAATGCCCGCTGATCTTTGCGGGTTTGATCTTGAAGATCACACGTGTCTCGTTGCCAGGGATATCCCAATCTTTACCACGATATTTTTGCGATAATTTGTTGATATGCGCATCTGCGCCTTGGGTGGTGCGCTCGGCAATTTTGCCGCGAATTTGCATAAAACGATAGGGATCGCAGGGGTCCTGGATGACTACCGCTACATGTGGGCGCTCTTGCATGTTTTTGTCTTTGACGCGTCCTGCAGCAGTGTTGACAAGAATATGATCTTCATCAGCGTTGAACCAAACGGGGGTTACTTGAGGGGTGCCATCTGGCATGATGGTGGCAAGAAAAAGATAGGCTTTGGTTTCGTCTGCAAATAAGTCTTTGTAAACTTCGGGGATTTCCATACTTATTCTCCTTGAAATTGATATTGATAAAAAAGCTCTCCAGCTTCTCTGCTAGTTTGATGGATAAACCTAATAGAGTTCACCTGTATTTCCCAAGTGAAGGTCTGAAAGGCGAGCCTTTCCATCACGCAGGCGATATTCTCTTTGCTTACATCTATTTGGGCAAGTGTAATGTGTGGAACCCAACTTTGCGGGGCGTAATAAGGGCTAATATCTTCACCAAGCGGTTGGATCGCATCCCAAATATGTTGATGGAGTTTGTTCAACGCTTTGGTGCGGATGATGGGAATAAAGATCACAGGGCTGGGGCCACTGAATAGCCCTATCCCGCCAGTATTGATGGTAAATGGACGTGTTTTTTTTGCAATTTCTTTCAAAGTCTCTTCGAGAGCTTTCCAGTCGAAATCTCTGGCGATCAGCCACGAGAAATGTGGAAAGGGGGTCACTTTTATGCCAGCAAGACCACATTCGTCTTCGAGCATTTGCCAGATATTTTCAACATGCGCATAGTGTTCTTTGTCAAGAAGTGAAACAAGACCGTGCATTATCTAAATAAATCCTCTTCTTTGGGGCGAATAAGCTCTTTCAGTGTACTCTTTCGTAGTGGATAAGGAAAGCCTCGTACGTGGACAATGGGCTTGCCCTCGTTTGCCTGCCCCATCATCAGCGATGCGGCTGCCGCCAACTCATCGGCTGCGCCGATCTGCGTGATCTTCAGCTCACGCCCGAAGAGATCAGCGTCGCCGCGCAGGTCAACCAGCGCAGGGATGCCAGAGATGCCAATTGTCATCCCGACTGTTCCATTTCGCCATGCACGTCCGTGAGAGTCGATGATGAGAATGCCGAGTGTTTTTCCTGTTGCGTTTTCGAGATTTTGACGAAGTTCTTTTGCAAATTTGTCGGAGTCTATAGGGAGGAGAAGAACATTTTCATCGGTTCTCCCCCCGCTTGCGGGGGGAGCTAGAGGGGGGCTTTTAATATTTGAATGATCGATCCCCGCGTTGGCGCAGATAAATCCGTTTTTATGCTCAACGACGATCAAGCCCGGGCGTTTACGAATGATCTCGTTGCTCTCTTGCAGAATCAATTCCACGACGCGTGGGTCTTTTTTTGTTTCCTCAGCAAGTTGAAAGGCGTGTGGGGTCGGCTCCACATCTGCAAGATTAACGAGACGCCCCTCCGCTTTGCTGACGATCTTTTGAGCGAGCACAAAAATATCGCCATCCTGTAGGGGAAAGTTGGTGTTTTGCAGGATGATCTCTGCGAGATCGTCGTCTTTTTCGATGAAGGGGATATTGGGGAGTGGGGTCAGGGTGAGCATGGCTGAATTTTACCTTACCCCCCTTTACTTCCCCCCAAATGCGAAGCATTTGGGGGGAAGTCTTGAGCGGAGCGAAGGACAGGGGGGGGGCAACGGGAACTAATTGCTGATTGAAAGCGTCTGTGCTTCACGATAGAATACAAATATCAAAAGGAGAAATCTCATGAAGAAAAGGTCGCTTATGGGCATTGCCATTATTTTCTTACTAATTGTCGGGGTTGCTGGCTGTTCTTTTGGGGGCGATTCTGCAAAGCCCTTACCGACACCCTCTGGTGGGACAGATTCGGGAGAGGGAATATCTCTCGACGAGGATGATCCGGAACCGTTGACGTTTACCCTGAGCGAGGGGAGTGAGCAGCCGGATGAGATTGCCCCCTCTGCGTATGTGCCCGGCGCACCGCTTCCTGAAGAGGAACTTGCTTCCCTTTTAGAGCGTTTGCCCGCCCTCGTTGCTGACCCGGCTGATGCGGTCGATTTCAATTTGCCCGACGAAGTCATCCCGCCACCACGCGCGGGTGAAACTCTCGAAGAATCCTTCCCGCCAGAAGGGGATGCTGCTGCGGTGACGGCCGAATATGGCGCACTCGAAGTTTTGCGTTATTCACCTGAGGGTGAAATCCCCATTGCTCCTTTTGTAAATATTACTTTTAATCAGCCAATGGTTCCGCTGACGACAATTCAAGACCTCTCTGAATTGGATGTGCCGGTGCAAATTTCCCCCGCGATCCTGGGGACATGGCGCTGGTTGGGCACGAAGACGCTCAACTTTCAAGCCGATTCTGATCTTGTTGATCGCTTGCCAATGGCAACCGAGTATGAAGTTTTCATCCCTGCGGGGACGGAATCTGCTGTAGGCGGTGTTCTCGCTGAGAACGTCGTATTTACCTTTAATACGCCTACGCCACAAATGAAGCGCTATCACCCTTGGGGTGACCCGCAACCTTTGGAGCCGATTTTCTTTATCTCCTTTGATCAGAGAGTTGACCCTGCCAGTGTACTGGAGAATCTCACTGTTACCGCTGATGGGCGGAATGTGGATGTGAAGCTCGCCAGCGCAGATGAAGTTGCTGAAGATAAAACGGTCAGCAATTTGGCAGAAAATGCTCAAGATGGGCGTTGGCTGGCTTTTCGTGCTTATGAGCCGCTGCCTGCAGATGCCGAGATCAGCATTGTTGTAGAAGCGGGCACGCCTTCGGCTGAAGGCCCTCTGTTGACCCCGACAGCGCAGTATTACAGCTTCTATACGTATGCTCCGCTAAAATTGACAGATCATCGTTGTGGCTGGTCGGAGGATTGCCGCCCGTTGATGCCGCTTACGCTTGAGTTCAATAATCCCATTGATGCGGAGAGTTTTGATGAGGGGATGTTGACTATCTCGCCGGAACTCCTTGGCGCAACGGTGAATATTTATGGGGATACGATCCAGATCAGCGGGATGACAGAGGGGCAGACCACGTATAAGGTGAAGGTTAGTGGGGAGATAAAAGATGTTTTCGGGCAGATGTTAGGACGCGATGAGCAAGTTCGGTTCAAGATCGGTTCGGCAGAACCTTTCCTGGTTGGTCCTGACCAACGCTTCATCACCCTTGATCCTGCCGCAAAAGACCCATCCATTTCCTATTATGTGATGAACTACAAGAAGTTGGATGTGCAGATTTATGCTGTCCAGCCTTCAGATTGGCAAGAATTTTTGGCCTATCTCGATGAGTATCAGTGGACGGATGAGCATAAAGACCCACCTGGAAAAAAGCTGCTCGACGAGACGCGTGATGTGGATACGAAGACCGATATTTTAAGCGAGATCAACCTTGATCTGAGTGAGTTTATGGATGGTGATTTTGGTCATTTCGTTGTCATCGTAAAGCCGCACCGTGGGATTTTTGAGAAAGAGAATTATTACGAGACCGTGCATGTTTGGGCACAGGTCACGCAAATTGGATTGGATGTTTTCTCTGATCACAGTGAGATGGTTGTTTGGGCAAATGCCCTCGCCGACGGTGCACCGCTAACCGGTGTGAAGATCGCTGCGGATGTTGCTGGCGTGAATGCTGCAACAGGCGAAGATGGGATTGCAAAGTTCGCTTTTCCTTCTGGCGGTGCAACGTACATAACGGCACAAGTTGGCGACGATATAGCAATGCTGCCGCGTAATACCTATTACTGGGATGAAGGCGGTTGGCATAAGCGCAGCCTTTATGATGATCTGCGCTGGTTTGTCTATGATGATCGTGCCATGTACCGCCCGGGGGAAGAAGTCCATATCAAAGGCTGGATCCGTAAAGCTGGCGGCGGGCAACTGGGCGATATTTCTCTCTTTGGTGATGCGCTGACGGGTGTCAATTATTCACTGATCGGCGCGCAAGGAAATGAATTAGCCACAGGACGAGTTGATGTCAATTTGCTTGGTGGTTTTGATTTTATGCTTGAATTGCCCGAAAGTGTCAATTTGGGCTATACCCAATTACAACTTTATACTGAAGGCGGATTAGGGAATGTGATCGATAATTCATATTACCATTCCTTCCAAATTCAAGAATTCCGCAGACCGGAATTTGAAGTTTCCGCACGCAACGAGACTCAGGCGCCTTATTTCGTGGGTGAACACGCTATTCTCGCCGTTGAAGCGAAATACTTCGCCGGCGGTGCGCTGCCGAATGCCGAAACAAATTGGTGGGTGAATTCCAACGAAACCAATTATTCCCCGCCCAATTGGGATAAGTTCACTTTCGGTTTTTGGACTCCCTGGTGGTACTACAACGATTTTGAAGGCGATAACGCTCAAAGTGAGAGTTTTACAGGCGTAACAGATTCGACCGGTACGCATTATCTACGCCTTGATTTTGGTAAGGAAGGTACAACGCGCCCGACAAGTATCACTGCCGAAGCGACCGTGATGGATCTCAACCGTCAGGCGTGGACGAGTGGCACCAGCGTGCTCGTACATCCCGCCGATGTTTATGTTGGCTTGCGCAGCGAGCGTTATTTTGTTGAGCGTGGCGAACCCTTGGATATTGAAGTGATCGTCGCCGATCTTGATGGTAATACCATCGCGGATCGCCCGATCACCGTTGAAGCAGCCCGCATTGTCTGGAAATCGCAGGGTGGCTGGCACGAAGAATTACTCGAGCCGCAAAGCTGCGAGATCACATCTGCGCTCGAACCTGTTTCCTGTACTTTCGACACCGCCGTTGGTGGGCGTTATCGCATCACGGCCCTCGTCACCGATGAAGAAGGGCGTAAAAATGAAAGCCGTATCACTCGTTGGGTGAGCGGTGGCGAACGCCCGCCCTCCCGCGAAGTCGAAAAAGAAGAGATCACCCTGATCCCCGACAAAGACGAATATCAGCCCGGCGACGTGGCAGAAATTCTTGTTCAAACGCCTTTCACGCCGGCCGAAGTTTTGCTGACTGTGACTCGCAGCGGGATCTTATACACCGAGCGTCATCTGATCGAAGAGGGGACGCTGACTCTGCAAATCCCGATCAAGGATGCGCATATCCCGAATATTCATATTCAGGTAGATGCGGTCGGCTCCGCCGCGCGCGTGGATGATGCAGGCGCTCCCGTTGAAGGTGCACCTGCCCGTCCCGCTTATGCGAGTGGCAACCTGACCCTCAGCATCCCACCGTTAACGCGCACCCTTGAGTTGGATGCCACTCTCGCCGATGATGAAATTGAACCCGGCGGTAAAACGACGCTCTCTCTTGAGCTAAAAGATGCCAACGGAGAACCCGTTGCAAATGCAGAGCTCGCTGTCGTTGTTGTAGACGAATCTATTCTTGCGCTCACTAATTATCAATTGAGTGATCCCGTCTCGATCTTCTACAGCCAACGTGGCTCTGATCTGAGCAGTGTATACAGCCGCACAAATATTATTCTCACTGATCCGCTTGCGCTGGCAGCCTCCGCGCGTGGTGATGAGCTTCAGGCTCTTGCAACGGTCTCTGCCGATATGAACAAGATGGCTGGCGTTGGTGGCGTCGAAGAAGAAGCCATGATGGAAATGGCTGCTCCAATGGCAGCCGAAGCGCCTGCAATGGAAATAGCAGATGGTGAAGGAGGAGGTAATAGCGGCGCATCTCCGATTGCCGTGCGCAGTAATTTTAATCCGCTGGCGACCTTTGAAGCCGAAGTGCACACCGATGCAAATGGCAAAGCACGGGTTTCTATCGATGTCCCTGATAACCTGACGCGTTACCGCGTTATGGTCGTTGCGGTGGATTCTGGCGGGCAGCAATTTGGCAAAACCGAAACCAATCTGACCGCGCGTCTGCCGCTGATGGTACGCCCCTCTGCGCCACGCTTTTTGAATTTTGGCGATAAATTTGAATTCCCCATCTTGCTCCAAAACCAGACCGATGAACCCATTGAAGTAGACGTCGCCATTCAAGCCACAAATATCACTCTCCCCGAAGGCGCAGGGCAACGCGTAACCGTTCCTGCTAACGACAGAGTTGAAGTCCGCTTTGCGGCAGAGACCGAAATGGCGGGCATCGCTCAATTCCAGATCGGGGCGGTATCGGGCAGTTACGCCGATGCGGCGACGCTTGAGTTGCCCATTTACACCCCCGCGACGACCGAAGCCTTTGCCACTTATGGCGTGGTCGATGGCGCCGAGGGCGGCGTTAGCGCAATTGCGCAACCCATCGCAAAACCGAGTGATGTTTATGCTCAATTTGGCGGGCTGGAAATCCAGACATCGTCTACTGCCTTGCAGACGCTCACGGACGCGGTCATGTATCTCTCGCAATATTCCTATGCTTGCACCGAGCAGCTTAGCTCGCGCATTTTGGGGATCGCTGCCCTTCGGGACGTTTTAACGGCCTTCGAAGCCGAGGGCCTCCCATCTGCTGCTGAAATGGAAGCAAGTGTAAATCGCGATGTGACTCGCCTGCAAGGCATCCAAAACTGGGACGGGGGCTTCCCCTACTGGCGACGCGGACAGGAATCCATCCCCTTTAATACCATCCATGTTGCCCATGCTTTGCAGCGCGCGAAGGATAAGGGCTTTGATGTCCCCGCTGAAATGCAGGAAAGCCTGAGTTACTATCTGGTCGATATTGAGAGCCATTACCCCTACTGGTACAGCGAATATACGCGCCGCGTGCTGAGTTCTTATGCGCTCTATGTGCGCGATCTGATGGGTGATAACGATACTGCTAAAGCGCGCGCATTGCTCGAAGAAGCGCCGCTCGAAGGATTTTCTTTTGAAGCTATCGGTTGGATCTGGCAAGTGCTGGTGGATGACCCGAACTCGTCTGCGCAACTGGATGAAATTCGACTCTATATTAACAACCACGTTGTGGAAACAGCAGGCGCGGCGAATTTCACGACCAGCTACGACGACCAGACCTACCTGATCCTTTCATCGAATAGACGAGCGGATGCGGTCTTGCTGGATGTGATGATCGCTGATAATCCGGATGCTGATTTGATCCCCAAATTGGTGAATGGCTTGTTGGCGCATCGCACGCGCGGACGCTGGGGTAGCACGCAAGAAAATGTCTTTGTGCTCTTGGCAATGGATCGCTACTTCAACACCTACGAATCGCAGACTCCCGATTTTGTCGCGCGAATCTGGCTGGGAGAGACCTACGCGGGCGAACATGCCTACGAAGGTTATTCCACCGAACGCCACGAGACGAATATTCCGATGACCTATCTGGTTAATGGCGCTGACTTGCAAGATTTGGTCCTGAGCAAAGATGGCACAGGGCGGCTCTATTACAGGCTTGGCCTAAAATATGCCCCCACCGACCTGAATCTTGATCCGCTGGATATGGGATTCGTCGTCACCCGCGAATACGAAGGCGTGGACGACCCCGAAGATGTCTGGCAAGATGACGATGGTGTCTGGCATATCAAAGCGGGCGCACGTGTTCGCGTGAAATTGAAGATGGTCGCCGACAACAGACGCTATCATGTTGCGCTGGTGGACCCACTCCCCGCTGGCTTGGAGATCGTCAATCCCGATCTGGCAGTTTCATCCAACGCTGGTGCGCCCGATCAGAACGACAATCCCTTCGAAATGCGCTACGGCTGGTGGTGGTGGCGAACGTGGTACGAACACGAAAATCTGCGCGATGAACGCGCCGAAGCCTTCACTTCGTTATTGTGGGATGGCGTCTATGACTACAGTTACATCGCACGTGCCACTACGCCCGGCACCTTCATCGCTCCGCCCGCAAAGGCAGAAGAGATGTACTCTCCCGAGGTCTTCGGGAGGAGCGGGAGTGATTGGGTTGTCGTGGATTAAAATATATTGATTGCATCTAAAAGACCCTCGTATGAACTGCACCCTATAGACGAGACATAAAAATAAAGCCCCCCCCCGTTGGATTATAGAGACAGGCACCTGGTTTGATAAGGTGTCT
>Ga0008651_10000140_pt1 | contig 43689 bp, 28 predicted proteins | sample SaaInlV_200m_DNA_6_FD_59173 | JGI IMG/M metagenome (GOLD analysis project Ga0008651, IMG submission 59173) | Marine microbial communities from expanding oxygen minimum zones in the Saanich Inlet - SI037_S2LV_200m_DNA | ecosystem: Environmental > Aquatic > Marine > Intertidal zone ...
GATGCTCGCATCAAATTACACCGCTTATATCCGACAATAAATCTTGGCTGAACTACTAGCTTATAGGAATATTCCCGTTATCGCAGTGACAGCAAATGTAATGCACGGTGATAAAGAACGTTCTCTTGAAGCAGGGTGCGATGGCTATATTCAGAAGCCCATTGATATTGACATATTAACTGAGCAAATTGAACGTTATCGGCAAAGAAAAGCACAGTCCTAAAAAACTACTCGAGATACTTACCTATGACTCAAAACCCTGACTCCCCCCGCAAAATACTTGATATAAAAGACGCTACAGTTCTTGTTGTGGAAGACAATGTTTCAAATTTTGTCTTGATCGCCCGAATGCTAGGCTATCTTGGCATACATTGCGAATGGAAAACATCTGGTTATGAAGTTGTCGAATATGCCGATACACTCCCCCGCCTCGACTTGATCCTGATGGACATTCGCCTTCCTTATGAAGATGGTTATGGGGCGCTTAAAAAAATAAGGGCTTCTGAACGATTGAAAGAAACGCCCATTATTGCAGTCACCGCTGAAGCCAGCCCTGAGCAGATCAAAAAAGCGCGCGCTTCAGGCTTCGATGGTTTTCTTGGTAAACCACTTGACCCTGACCGTTTTCCTGAACAAATTCGACGCATCCTCAACGGAGAACCTGTTTGGGAACTCCAATAATCCGGTATAGTAAATGACCGATCAGATAAGCCCGATTACGCCAACGATCTCAAAAGCGCCCAGATTTCGAAATAGACTAGCGCGCTCTATGGTTGTGGCTTTGCTCACCTTTGCCGTGATCCCTGTCTCGGTTATGGGATTGGCAGGATATTTACGCGCTCGTAGTTTATTACAAGAACAAGTTGCTTCTCAACTGCATACTATTTCTGAAATTCAGGTAGATGCTTTAGATCAATCTATGCGTACTAAAGAAATCCGTCTTAGCCGCATTGGTCGACGCCCTGCTTTTCTTGATGCGGTAGAAAAACTTCACCGGTTTTATTCAGCTGAATATTCTGAACAGCTTTTAGCTGAGTTTGATATTGTTAATCGTCCAGATGGTATCCCTGTTTTCCAGAATTTCTTTGTTATCAATCACGATGGGCAGATATTTGCTGCCTCTAAAAACGAATGGATTGGACTATCGCTAGCGGATGCACCTTATTATTCTCAACTCGGCGAGGAAGTAGGCACAACAGGAATTTATGATTTTTCTCCCATTTACTCGCAACAATTTTCTATTTTTTCAAAAATAAAATTATTTACAGAAAGCGGAGAATACTTGGGTATCTTGGTGGGGGTCACTGAAAGCGAAACGATCAGGAGTTATCTCAATAATATAACTGCCTCAAACCCATCTACTTCTGCGTATTTTATTTCATCGAATGATGTTTATATTGGTATTGATCCATACACTAAAGCGCTGACGAGTTTTGAGCCAGATGCTGAGCAAAAGCAGATTCTCAGTGAGTATCTAGCAGACCCACTACTCGGGGAAACAGTGGTCGAATTTGAAGACCATGAAGATATTTCTGTTGTGGCACATGCTCACTCAGTTGATCGGATCAATAGCGACCTTGTTATTGGCATACCGCGTGATATTGCTTTTGGGCAATTAGGAAGCCTGGCGCCTTTTTCAATATTCCTTTTTTTCATAACACTGCTTGTGATGGGTGTAGTTCTTTGGATGGCAACCAATAGAGTGGTAAACCCTCTACTTGAACTAGCAACAACAACCCATAATTTTGCCGAAGGAAACTGGGAATCCCGCTCCCCCATTAAACGTGATGATGAGATCGGTGCATTAGCACATTCATTCAACCAAATGGCAGATGAGCTAACCACACTATATACATCCCTAAGTAATCAAGTTGATGAACGCACTGAATATATTCGCACAGCAGCTGAGGTTGCACAGAATATTGTTTCCACATTTAATTTCGATGAACTTCTCCAAAAAACAGCACGCTTGATCGTAAAACGGTTTGGTTACTACCATGCCGGCATTTTTATGGTCGAACGTTCGGGTAAGGTTGCCATTTTGCGTGCAGCGCACGGACCGTCGGCGGAGACAATGTTGGAAAGAGGGCATCGTCTTGATGTGGGGTCAGCGTCTATCGTTGGTTGGGTCACAGAGAACAATCGTCCACGCGCAGCATCTGATGTTGGTGACGATCCCGTTCACTTCAAGAATGAACTCCTGCCCGAAACGCGTGCGGAAGTAGGTATCCCAATTGCGATCGGGGATACAGTCCTCGGCGTGCTTGATGTCCAAAGTACTTCTCCTGAAGCTTTTGATGAAGCCACAATTGCCGTTCTCGTAACGCTCTCCAATCAAATTGCTACCGCTATTCAAAACGTTAATCTCTTTGAATCATCCGACGTTAACTTGCACGAACTTGAACGTCTTTATCGCGCTAGCAAAGAAATCGCACAAGAAAAAACGCTTACAGGATTGCTTGAAGCAACAAGCCATATCTTGCACGATGCCCCCTTTGTTTCCGCAATTTTCACACCAAAAGGAAAAGGCATAGGCGTCTTTTCCTTTTCCGACCCAGACCGAGTAATTCTGCATAATTCACTGCCCGAATTTATTGATGTTTCTCTCGACAAACTTGTCAGTCAAACGCAATCTGACCTTGAGATATATACCCTGCGTTCGCTACAGAAGCTTCCAAAAACATTTACTGACATTCCTCGAAAAATCGGCTGTACCACGATTTCGCTTCTGCCCATTCTAAGCGGTGAAAAGCTGGAAGCTGTCATCATGATCGGCTCTCTAAAGCAAGAGAAGCTCACGCTGGCAGCTTTGCAACCTTATGTAAACCTTATTGATATGGTCGCAGTTACGCTCGACAAAATTCAGGCATCTGAGCTAACCACGCGGCGACTTTCTGAGCTGGAAGCCATCTCAATCATGAACCAGACCACGGCAACTGCTGAAGATCTCGATGCGCTATATCCTGCATTGCACGAGCAGATCCGTCAAATTCTGGGAGACTACTCCTTCGTAGTTGCGTTATATGATGATGTGAGCGATACGATTCAAGTTCCTTATCTTTACGAAAACGGCGAAGTTGCCAGCTTAACCCCTTTCCCGCTTGGCGAAGGTTTAACATCGATCATTATTCATACAGGGCAGCCACTAATGATCGTGGAAGATACAGAAAAGCGCTCGGCTGCACTCGGAGCAAAATTAGTCGGGAAACCAGCAAAATCGTGGCTCGGCTCCCCGCTTCATATTGGCGGCAAAGTGATCGGCGCGCTCATCGTGCAAGACCTTGAAAATGAACGAAGTTTTGATGAGAACTCTCTGCGCTTTGTGAATACCCTGGCATCTCAAGTTTCTGGTGCAATTCACAATATCCGCCTGCTTGAAGATAGCCGTCAACGTGCTATTCAGCTCGAAAGTGCTGCTGAGATCGCGCGAGATATTAGTAGCTCTCTCCACCTTGACGATTTACTTAACCGCGCGGTCAATATGATCCGTGATCGCTTTAGTTTCTATCACGCATCCGTATTTCTGATCGACCACTTGGGTGAATATGCCATCATTCGTGAGTCCACTGGTGAGGCAGGCACACAACTGAAAAGAAAGGGACATAAGCTGGGGGTTGGCTCCAAGTCCATTGTTGGGTATGTCTCCAGTCGTGGCGAAAACCTGATCATCGAAAACACAGATAGAGACGCAACTTACTACGCCAATCCGCTCCTCCCAGATACACGCGCAGAAGCAGCATTACCTCTCAAGGTCGGCGAGCGTATTCTTGGCGTTTTGGATATTCAAAGCACCAAACCCTATGTCTTCCCTGAAGAGGTTTTGCAAATTCTGACAATTATTGCAGATCAATTAGCCGTCGCTGTTATCAACACAGAGCTCTTTGCAGACACACAAGAGCATCTCTCACAGCATCGCCTACTCCACCACATCACCACATCAGCCGCATCAGGCACAACACTGGAAGAAGCTCTTCACGGAGCGGTGCAAGGTTTGCAAGTCACTATGGGCGGCGACCGTGTTGCCATTCTTCTTGTAAACGAAAAAGAAAAAAGTTTGAAGATCGGCGCAGCAATTGGTTACTCAGAAGACGACCTTGCCAACATTAATATTCCCATCGGAAGCGGCATAACAGGTTGGGCAGCACGAAACAAAAAGACCGTTCGCATCGACAATGCACCCGAAGATCCCCGCTACATCTCCGTCAGTACGAATACACGTTCAGAGTTAGCAGTCCCCCTCCTCTTTAGAAATGAGCTTCTTGGCGTGTTGAATGCAGAGAGTGAAAGAGTTGGTGCATATAGCAAAGAGACGGAAGAAATGCTCGGAACGCTCGCCGGGAGTCTTGCTGCCATTATCGCAAACGCCCGCCTGCTTCAACAGGTTCGCCGTCAAGCCGAACGCGAGAGAATGCTTTACGAAGTCACAAGTAAGATACGCCGTTCGACAAATATCCAAACCATCCTTACAACAACAGCGGATGAGCTAACTAAAGCACTTGGCGCGCAGCACACGCAAGTCAAAATTGCTGTTGAAAATCAACCTGAAACAGAGACTGACAATGAGCAATAATCCTGTAGAAAAAACAACCTTTCTTCAACGCGTATTACAAAGAACCGGTGGATGGTATCCAACGATAGCCGTCTTTGTTACGCAGATTTTTGCCAGCTTAGGTGTTGTTGCCGCAGATTATTCGATTCAGGTAAATGCAGAGTTTTCACGACACGAATTAACATCTTTGCTTAGAATTTCTTCTGTTGCAATACTTGCTACCAATACTTTATTAATTCTCTTTGTATATCTAGCCTATAAAGAAATACGGACGGGGCTTGGCCTTTGGAAGAAAAATTCAAGCCAGGACAAGGGAAATATCGACCTTAAAGCCTGGCAACAGATCACGTCTTTGTCTTGGCGTTACAGTGCTATACTTTTTGCTGTTGATCTTTTTCTAGTAGAGATTCCGATTCTTGTTTTTCAGGCTGTCTCCCTAAATGTAACAATTAACCAAATAATCTATACTGCTTTAGGCCTTTTTGCAGCAACATTGGGTGCTGTATCTATATCCCTCCTTTTGCTCGAATATCTATTAAAGCCGGCGCGCGAAGCACTGCTCCCTCCCCGTTTCGAAGATCAACTTTCAGGGGATCACGGCTTTCAACTTTCTTATAAATTGCAATTTATCATCTTTGTCTTGATTTTAACAAGTATTTTGCTGGTCGCGCCAATTGGATATCATCAGATGAGCAAAGCTCTAGAAACGGGTGACATTACAGTACTTAGCACCATGCAAGTGCAGTCAATTGTCGTTTCATTATTGACAATATTTTTTGGTTTGATCCTGGCTAGCTTATTTAGCCGTTCCATCTCTCTACCACTTAATGAAATTCTCGACACTTTTTCAAAAATTGAATCGGGAGATTTGAAAGAAAGAGCAACAGTAACAGACTCAGATGAAATAGGTAGATTAGCGATCAACTTTAACAGAATGATTACTCGCCTTGATAGTCTCCAAGGCGACCTCGAGGGTCAAATTGCAATGCGCACAGACCAACTAAGAGCAACCTCCGAAGTTGGTCGTGTTGCTAGCTCCATTCTGGACCCTGATGAGCTTATTGAGAAAGTAGTCAATCTTATTACAGAGCGTTTGGGGTATTACTATGCGGCAATTTTCATTATATCGCCCGATGGGTATTGGGCAGAACTACGAAGTGCCACTGGAGATGCTGGCAAAAAACTAAAAGATAGAAAGCATCGTCTTGCGGTTGGCGGAAAAAGCATGGTTGGCTCTGCTATCAATCTAAGACAAGCTCGTATTGCCCATGATGTCGGGCTTGAGGCTGTTCGCTTTGATAATCCCCTTCTTCCTGACACACGCTCTGAAATTGCGCTTCCGCTGGTCGTTGGTGGTCGCGTTTTAGGTGCTTTAGATGCTCAGTCAACGGAAGAAAATGCCTTTGATGAAGAAAATACAGAAACACTACAAGGGATGGCAAATCAAGTGGCTATTGCTCTTGAGAATGCGCGTCTCTTCCGCGAAACGCAAGTTGCCCTTCGAGAAGTTCGTGCAAATCAACAAACCCAATTATCCCAAGCATGGTCGGATGTGTTAGATACAGAAGGTAATCTTGAGTTTTCTGTGGGTGAAAAACTGCCATCAGAGATTGAAAGTACAAGTGCTCTAAATATTCCCTTAGCGTTGCGTGACCAAATTATCGGAGAAATATCACTTGAAAGCAACTCTGACTGGGCTGCCGATGATCAAAGCTGGGTTGAAGCAGTGGCTACACAAGCAGCATTGGCAATTGAAAATGCGCGCCTCTTGGAGGAAAGTCAACAAGTTGCCCTACAAGAACGGCTCGTTGCTGAAATTACGGGAAAGATCTGGTCATCCACCACAATCGATGGGATTTTGCAAGTCGCCATCGCTGAGTTAGGACGCACACTCAGCGCAAGCGAAGCTAAAATAGAATTAAAGCTAGATTCTAACCCGCTTCAGCGCCCCACAGAAGAAGAGGAAGGCTAAACTTTATGATGCCAACTCTTCTCTCCCCCATTGACTACCAATCATTATTTTGGGTTTTAGCGTTAGCGCTTTTTACAATTGGATTATTTGTTCTTGTTAATAACAAAACAACTCAGAATCGCTTGCTTGGGTTTACTTTTTGGAGTTTTGCGCTCAACTCTTTCTCTGCTGGCTTATTAGTTACTGAATCCAGCTCTCGAGGGGCTACTCTACCTGTTATTCTGATTTGGCTTACGATGATCTCAATGCAACCTCTTTTGGCCCTAACTTCTCTTTCACTGCTTGGCGAAAAGCTATTGCTGGATAACTCAAGAGTAAAGTTTTTCAGGGGGCTCCTCGGTCTCTTATTCTTCCTGCCCATTACTATCACGCTAGTTGATCTTCTTTTCAACACGAACCTTCTTTTTTCTGGCTTGGCAAGCGACTATAACGGAGGCTTCATTGCCCAAAGCGGCTATATTAGAGGCGTGCTGACCTTTCCAGTTCGACTCCTTTCATTGTACATCCCCGCAGGCATTCACTTCTTCCTGTTACTTGGACTATCGCTATACAAAAAAGCTGTATCACCAACAAGGAAAAAAATTCTAAGCGCCCTTCTCTTTTCACAGATATTATTCCTTTTGATTAATGTCCTCGCCCCTCGTCTAAACATCGTAACGGCTACTTTTATATTAGGGATAACAGCAACGGTTATATATGCTTATGTTGGATTTGTTTATTTGATGGGATCTCAGTCAAGACGAGGGGAGTCAATCAGTAGACGTTTGCACTTTTCCACGATGCTTATTCTTTTCCCATTAGTAATTGGAAGCGCCCTCATTTTTGGAGAACGCTCTGCGAAAATTGCTCAGTTGGGTTTGGAAACAAACTTCATCTCAATGAGTATCACTGTCGTCCTCATCATTGGCACCTTCGCAGTCGCTCTAGGGCTTTTATCTCTCGCTTTCAACCAGTCTCTGGCCCCCCTGAAGGAGATTGATGAGGGCGTACAAGCTCTTATGGACAAAAATTATCAGTACCAAATTGAGCAGCATGGTGAAGATGAAATTAGCTCGTTGACAGGTTCATTTAATCGAGCTTTACAAAGTGTCGACGTCTCCACTAAAGATTTAGAGAGACAAATAACATTCCACTCAATGGAAGCAAATCGTCAAAGCAAAGAATTGCTTTCTATTACGAAAATTACCAGGTTAGTGCTTGGCACTACGGATGTATCCAGTTTGCTCAATAAGGTTGTTGACCTTATTTCTGAGGAATTTGGTTTTTATCATACAGGCATCTTTTTGCTAGACGAGAAAAAAGAGATTGCTATTTTGCAAGCTGCCTCCTCTTCCGGGGGCGAAAAAATGCTGACACGCGGACATCAACTTCGGGTTGGGAGCGAGGGCATCGTAGGGGCTGCAGCAGAGGAAAAACGTCCCCGTATCGCTTTAGACGTAGGTGCAGATGCGGTCTTTTTCAATAATCCCGATCTCCCTGAAACTCGCTCGGAAATAGCGCTTCCTTTGCTTTTTCAGGATGAGGTCATTGGCGTGCTTGATATTCAGTCAGTGGATGCAGAGGCATTCATCCATCAAGATATTGAAACTTTTCAAAATATTGCCGATCAACTTGCACTTGCAGCTCAAAATGTGCGTCTGCTTGAGGAAGCAAAGATCAGCATAGCGCAATTGAACATCATCGCAGCAGAAGACGCCAGGTCAACTTGGCAGTCTTATTTAGATCGCCAGTCACATGGTTTCCTGTACACCCCCTTGGGCATTAAGCCATTGAGTGCGGAGCAAAAAAACAGAGAAAAAGAAGCTGATCAGCGCGCTGATGTACCGATTACTCTTCGAGGGAAGCGGATCGGCGATATCACCATGCAAAGGGTTTCAAGACAATGGACAAATAAAGAAAAAACTCTTCTCGCCGATGTTGCAACTCAAGTAGGTCTGGCAATTGAAAACGCTCGCTTGCTCAACGAAACCCGTGAGCAGGCAACACAAGAGCAATTGATTTCAGAGGTCTCATCAAGATTACGTGAAACGCTCGATATGGATACAGTTCTTAAAACAGCAATGGAAGAGATCAAAAGAACCTTTAGCTTGAAAGAAGTTGAGGTGCGTCTGGTCACACCTAAAGAAGAAAATAAGGTGAATAATTAATATTATGGCGAAACAAAATCTAAACCGATCTTCTTCTGAAGAATCCACAATTAGCAGACAAGCACGAAATGCTTTTCTGACTACTGTAATCTTTGTTTTTGCAGCGGTAGCGAATTTTTTTGCATCTCTAAGGATAAGTTTAGCAACAGGACATTGGGCTTCTTTTGGAGGCACAGCAGTCGTTTTTATCTTTGTAATTATTTCAGTTTTTAGTGCAATGCTGGTTCGAAAAGGTCAAAAGGAAAGAGGCATATGGCTATTGCTAATTTCTTTCGTCATAGTTTCTGCTATCCGCAATGCACTAAACGAAGGACTTGGCGCATCTTTTGGTCTTCTGGCAGCTACGCTGATTCCGGCTGTTGGCTTGCTGACACTAAGGCCGAAGTTTTTTAACAGAACGCTCGCTCTAGGCATCATCTCTGGTGCTTTTTATCTTATCTTTGATATTTTTATTTCTCGCTACTTGCCACCCTACCGCCAGACCTTAGAAAATACTGCGTCAATGGCAAGAATGATCACTTTTTTTGTGACTGTAATTACAATAGGCTACATCTTCATGCTGATCAGGCAAAATCGTTTTTTGCTTCTTTCATCAAAGCTCACTTTGGCAATGGTACTTATTGTTATTGGCCCATTAATTGCGCTTAGTTTTGCAGGTGCTATTTCTCTCGAAAATACTCTCGCCCCCAGGCAGAATGAAGTAATGCAATCAAAGGCGCTTTTCCTTGCCCAGCATATAAATGATTTTATTCATTCCAATAAAAACCTTCTGCAGGCAGAAGCGCAAACACCAGCTCTGATAGAGTATCTCATTAACAAAGGTGAAAATAGCGCCGGATCAGAAGATTTAGCCAGATTGAGGGAATTAGCCATTGAGAATTTGCGCTCTTTTAGGCGCAAAGATATCCTGGCAATCAAATCTTATGCCATACTAGATGCTTCAGGGAAAAACATTCTTGACACTACATTGAACAATATCGGGCTAAATGAGGCTGAGACTGATTATTTCACGCATGCATTTCAGGAAAATCTTCCCTATATCTCTAATATCGTACGGTCTCAACTATCAAACGAATACTCTTTCTACATTAGCGCGCCGATCAATGCAAAAAATGGGGAAAGACTTGGTGTTCTCAGAGTTGAGTACAACACCGAGGCGCTCGAAACGCATGTCAGTGAGTTTGCCAGTGCTGAAAGCGCAGGCGACAAGGAAGTCTTTGCCGCCCTCCTTGTCACAATCCCTGTAGAGCAGATTGCTCCGGAAGACCCCTCTTCTGTATTTCTAATACTCGCAAACGCAAAAGACCCCGATTTGAATTTCATGTCTGCTACACCACTAACTGCGAATGTATTTACTTCACTACAAATGAGCCATGTATTCCCCGTAGGGAGCACATTCCACTTTACAGCAGATATCCCCGGATTAGACCAAGGGTTGCGAAATCGCGCAACAGCGCCCGTTTTTGAAGCGCAGGCCTTTCCAAGACCAACTACAACCGTGCGCCCACTAGATATTGTCGCCAGCGCAGAAATTGAAGCAGAAAGAACGCTGCAATGGTTTGTGATTGTCTCACAAGACCTTCGATCCTATAATGCGCCTTTCCAGCAACAAAGTGAAACGTCAATACTTATCACGGTCCTTATTTCTATAGGTGCAGCAATTCTGGCATATAGCGGCAGTCGCTACCTTATCCAGCCAATTATTAATCTAACGACCGTTGCTGAAGAAATTGCCAGAGGTGACCTTTCTACGCGTGCCCATATTAAGACGGAAGATGAAATCGGCACACTGGGAAAAGCCTTTAATAGTATGACACACCAACTTCAAAGCTCAATTACAACACTTGAAGATCGTGTTGCTGACCGCACGCAAGACCTGGAACGACAAGCTCAGCAACTGCGCGCTGCGGTAGATGTTGGAAAAATTGCTGTATCCCTGCGCAATCTGGATAGTTTGCTTATTCAAGCAACAGAATTGATTAGCCAGCGTTTTGGTTTTTATCATGTCGGAATATTTCTTCTGGATGAACAGAAAGAATACGCTGTTTTACGGGCTGCCAACAGCACAGGTGGTGCAAGGATGCTTGCAAGGAACCACAAACTCCAAGTCGGACAAGTTGGTATCGTAGGATATGTAACGAATACAGGAAAAGCCCGTATCGCTCTTGACGTTGGGCAGGATGCCGCTTATTTTGATAATCCCGATCTTCCACAGACACGCTCCGAAATGGCGCTTGCACTTATTGCCGGTGGTGAAATTCTCGGCGCCCTCGATATTCAGAGCACCGCAGAAAAGGCTTTTACTGAAGCCGATATAGCCACCTTGCAAGTTTTGGCAGATCAAATTGCTGTTTCAATTGAAAATGCGCGTCTCTTTGAACAAAATCAGAATGCTCTTCAAGCAATTCGTCGGGCATACGGCGAGCAAAGCCACCTTGGTTGGGATGAACTTGCTTTTCGAAAGAAGAGCTATGGATATAAGAACAAAAGTGATGGGATCGTATTACCACTCGGCGAAGGTACTGATGCGCAATTTGAGCAAGTTATTACAAAAGATAAAATTATTCTGGACGAAAAGAAATTAGTCGCCAATATCCCCATCTCTGTTCGCGGGAAGCCCATCGGCGCAATGCGTCTTTCAAAACCAGATAGTGCGCAACCCTGGAAAGAAAACGAGTTGGAATTAGCCAAAACGATTGCCGCAGAATTAAGTGGAGCAATGGACAGCGCACGTCTTTTTGATGAAACAAGAAAACAAGCTGAGCGCGAACGTATCGTTGGTGAAATTACTACTCGAATGCGCGAGACCATGAGCGTTGACGCTGTTATGCAAACAGCCGCAGATGAAATCTACAAGCTACTTGAATTAGAGCATATAGCGATCCGATTTACACCTGAAGATGGCAGCAAGGCCCAAAAGGAGGAGGAAGTATGATCTCCCCTGCCCCTGAAAACAAAAATATTTTAGAAATCTGGAGAGCAACTGTCTTCAACAACATTATTAGAGGTGTTGCTGTAGCAGGAATAGTAGCCTATGTTTTTGGTGTGGGTTTAGCATACAAAAACTTAACGTTAGAGTTTTTTATAAGTTATACTTTCGCCTTTTTGTGGGTCATACTCACGGCATTTATGACACGCATCCCCACGGTTTACAGGGCATATAGCTTTACAATTATCCTTTTTGTTTTAGGCGTTCTAACTTCAATTGAGCGGGCTGCAATTGGCGACGGACGTATTTGGTTATTCTTGTCTGTTGTTTTCGCGTCCATATTTTTAGGGCGCAGAGCTAGCTGGGTCTTTACAATTCTTGCTGTTTTTGTATGGGGGATGATCGGTTATTTTTTTAATACATCACTTCTCACAGTTCCTGAAATAAACCAAATATCTTTTTCCATTTGGAGCGGAACAACACTTACTTTGCTCATTGCAGGCGCTATAACGATCCTGACAATGGGAGCATTGCTTTCTAACTTGGGTAAAACAATCAGCGAAAGCTATTTCTTAGCAAGAAAGTCAGAAGAACAAAATGAAGAACTTAAGCAACAGCGTCAATCTCTTGAAAAATATTCAAGTGCTCTGGAAGCATCTGTAATCATCAGCCGTCACCTTTCTACGCTCGCTACCGTTCAGGAAATTTTCAGTGAGGCTCCCGAGCTCCTTCAAGAGGGGTATGCGCTTAATTGTGCAGCCATCTTTGTTTTGGAAGAAGATCGTTTGCTTCGCCTGGAATCCAGTATTGGATGGAAAGAGCAAGCCTTTCTCACGGATGAGTACGTGCTATCTGTTGATGAGGGGATAACGGGTTTAGCAGTTCGGGAGGGAAAGGCTTATTCAAACTCTACCAGCACAGAGAGATTGAGAACCACTTTAGCGGAAACTCGTTCGTTTGCTGCTATCCCATTACATGGACGTAATGCAATAACAGGGGTTATCGTTTTTCAAAGCCTTGAACTTGATGATTTTGATGCAAAGAAGCTAACAACCATACAGTCGCTTGCAGATCAAATAGCAGTTTTGCTAGAAAACGCTAATTTACTTGCAGAAAAAGAAAGTGCGCTTGAGGCAGAGCGCCGCGCCTATGGTGAAATTACACAAACAGCGTGGGATGCTTTTTTGAAATCACAGAACTTTGGAGGCTATCAGCGAGACAAAGATGGTCTGTCGTTGGTTGCAGCTAAAGCATTTTACCCCTCTGAAAAGCATCAAGAGTTTGAACAAGTGCCAATAAAAATTCGTGGCAAAGTTATTGGATATATTGATGCACAAAAACCAGATAAACGAGCCTGGACTGTCTCTGAAAAAGAGTTGCTGGGGACTTTGGCTGCTCGTTTGGAAAATGCTCTGGACAGTGCCCGTCTATACGAGGAAACACAGCGTCGTGCTGCTAATGAGCGTTTGATTAGCCAGGCATCTTCACGCATGAGAGAAAGATTGAATATTGAAGCCGTTTTGCAGGCTGCGGTTCAAGAACTACATAATGCGATCGGTGATGCTGCTGAAACTGAAGTTTGGATATCTCCAGATCAAAACACTGGCGATTCTGAAGGCGAGAATATTAGCGATGATACTTCAAAAGGTGCTTAGTTGGTAAGCCAAGGCGATCTTATGAAAGAAAATACGATAATCGAAAATATGGAAGAAACTCAAAAAGCAACTTTGGCTTTTCGCGTTTTATTGGCGATTTTTATCTTTACTGCAAGTGTAGGGACTTATTTTACGCTTTTACTGTCGAAATCTGGAGAGCCGCTTTATTTTTATATGCCTAATGTGCAGGCATTTATTATTGCTGTAGCAAGTCTGGTGGCGATGCTCCTTGCGCGCTTTAAGCGCACCAAGCCAGCAATGCTCCTGCTTTTGGTTGTATTTTCTTTTAGCTTGATTATCATCGCCCTCTTCAATGGCGGGATTGATGTTATTCTCGGATTTCTGGCACTACTTATTTATTTAAGTGTTGCAAGCATGTTTTTCTCAAAAGACGCGATGAACAACGCGCTTGCGATCAGTTTTGTTTTGGCAGGCGCTATCGCATTAGTTGGTTTTTGGGATCCTTTTGAGCGTATTTATTACGGGTCGGGTACGCTAACAGTAATTATTACAATTTTTCTAATAGTTGTTTATGGTGTATTGCTTTTACGCCAGTACCGTACATTTTCACTAAGAACAAAACTGGTTTTAGCGTTCATCTTTTTGAGCGCGGTTGGCATTAGTATTGCATTCACTTTCATAAATGCCAATGTCCGCCAAGTTCTAACAGAGAACTCTCAGCAAAGGCTGCTTGCGGGTTCATCATCAATCGCTTCGAGCGTTGATGCCTATTTACAAGCTAATTTAGATACGATTTCGACTGCTGCTACATATCTGGATGTGCGGTCTTATCTTTTAGTATCACCAAGCGACAGACAGGGCACACGAATTGAAAGACAAGTACAAAATATTCTTTATGCACTAAGTAATCGAAACCCTGCTATTCTCTCTTATGGAATTCTGGACCTTGAGGGCGTGAATATTCTTGATTCCAGATCAAAGAATATCGGACAAAGCGAAAGCGATCAGGAATACTTTAACGTTCCATTCTCTGAAAATAAAGTCTATATTTCATCTGTGCTATACATTCCCGATGAAGATGAGGCGTCCTGGTTCTTAAGTGCTCCAATCTACAATGACATGGGCGGATTACTTGGCGTATTGCGAGTGCAGTATAAAGCCTCTGTATTGCAGGACTTAGTTTTGCGCCAGGAAAATATCGCTGGCGAAAAAGCATTTTCGGTTTTGGTTGATGAAAGTCATATTATTCTTGTGCATGAAAGCAATCCTGCGTTTCGCGGAAAATTACTCTCACCAGCAAATACAGATGAACTAGAAAATCTAAAGGCGAGTTATTTGCTTCCTGCAAACATCCCAAATGACCAGCTTGTCTTGGGGCTAAGCGCTGTTGAAGACGCACTTAATAATATTAAAATTACTCCATATTTCTCTAACGTTGAAACAGCATTGGATCTCCCTGTCGTAGGCGCAATTACTCAATTAGAAAACACGCCTTGGGTTGCTATTGCTGTACAGCCCGAAGAAGTCTTTTTAGCACCGGCTCAAAGGCAAACGCAAATTGCACTGGTTACAGCAGTAGCTGTTATTGCATTGGCTGCTTTCTCAGGATTTGGGCTGGCCAACCTACTTGCAGCACCGATCCTCCGCTTACAGAGCGTTGCTCAAAAATTTGCTGAGGGCGATCTTTCTGTCAAGGCACAAATAGAGACGGAAGACGAGATCGGCGAATTAGCAACTACCTTTAATGATCTCGCCAAACGCTTGCGTCGCACCATCGGCACACTCGAAGAACGTGTTGAGGAACGTACCAAGGATCTCGCTTTGCATTCAGCCTATCTTGAAGGAGCTGCGGAGGTAAGCCAAGCAGCAGCAACCTTTACAGATGCGGAAGAGCTTTCACGGCGCGTTGTCGATCTTATTCGGGAGCGGTTTGATCTTTATTATGTTGGGTTATTTCTGTCAGAAGGCGAATGGGCTGTTTTGCATGCCGGAACGGGAAAAGCGGGCGAAACCATGCTTGGAAATAATCATCGGCTTCGGGTCGGCGAGGGGATGATCGGTTGGGCTGTCAAGCACGGTGAAGCGCGTATCGCTCTGGACGTAGGTGAAGATGCCGTTCGTTTTGAAAACCCTGTTTTGCCGGAAACCCGTTCTGAGGGTGCGCTCCCGCTTCGCTCTCGGGGACGCGTGCTCGGCGCACTAACAGTGCAGAGTCGGGAAGCCGCTGCTTTTACGGTTGAAATCATTGCCACTTTACAAACAATGGCCGATCAGATCGCAGCCGCCTTCGACAATGCCGAGCTTCTCGCCAAAAGCGAGACCGCCTTAGAAGCTGAGCGTCGAGCTTACGGTGAGTTTAGTATCCAATCTTGGCAATCTCTGAAGCAGAACAAGGAAATCCCTGCCTATCGAGTAAACGCACAAGGGAACATGGAGATTCTGGACAAAGAGCATTTTGCCTCTGAGGAAGATATATCTGATGATAATGGACTTACTACAATCATCCCCTTGAAAAGCCGAGGTTATGTCATCGGCGGTATTCGTATCACAAAGAAAGAGGAGAGTGGCAAGTGGAGCAAAGAGCAGCTTGAGCTCATAGAAACAATCTCTGAGCAACTCAGTGTTGCTCTTGAGAGTGCGCGACTCTTTGAGGAAACTCAACGAAAAGCACAACGTGAATTAATTATTTCTAATATTTCAGAAAAATTCAGTGCAACAAGAAAAATTGAAAATCTGATGCAGATTGCTGTTGGAGATCTGCGGGATGTCTTAGGGGCATCGGATGTTATTTTACAATTAGACGAACGCCCTCCTCAAGGTCAATGATATGGCAAACCCAACAAAAAAAACTCTAAAAGGCCTTAGCCTAAGGGCAAAATCTGTATTAATTTTCAGCTTCTTAGGTCTTCTCATAGGTATTATTTCAAATCTGATCATCCAGCGCTCCTTGCAACCTATTTTGCAAGATACGCTCCCTACTATCAAAGAGGGAGAGCAAATTTTGCAAATGACTCAGCAGCTTCAAGCTGAGACTGCTTTATATTTAGCCACAGGCGACGAGATACATAAGACTCATTCTGTCAGAATAGAGGGTGAGTTGATCAGCAAACTAAATGAATATTCTCAATTTTTAGGTAATGATCCTAATGAAGTAGAGGCACTTGAGGCATTTACTCAATCTGTAAATGAGTTCACTGTTATTGGTAGGCGTACCACCGAGTCGCATTTTAAGACATTGGAGCTTCTTGACGAGCTAGAAGAGTTCGGACATGACATCACCGCATTGTCTGTTGCGGCACATGAAACTGTTAATTATGAAATCATCAGGAATAGCCAAGATGAAAATTTCGAAGAGTTAGAAGATGACGCTCTCGTAACTAAGGATCTGCTCAATGCCTTCTTTCTTGCAACACAAGTGCTTCAGAGAGAGGCGAATGAATATATTGTATTAAGTAATGCTGACACCCTCGAAGAATTTGAAGAGACCACTGCAAGCCTTGAGGAACTACAAAAAGAACTTTCCCTTACCCTTGAAGAAAATGAATCTGGTGAATTGGCAATTCTTAATCAGATCATCGATATTCGAGAAGAGCTGGCCCCACTTTCGAGAGCTGTAATAACTTCCCACACAGAAACTTTGGCTTTAGTAGCAGAGTTAGACAACGCAGTTGCAAATTTGGAATTAGTGAGCGCAGACATAGAGAGCGCGGTCAATAAAGAAGTTGAAAACGCTTTGCAAATAAGTCGAAATTCAGTTTTTAGCTCTCTAGTAGTTGGTGCGCTGATAGCCTTGTTGGGATTTCTAATAACAAACACATTACTAGCGCCCATTTTAAAGCTAGCGGAGGTATCAAAGCTAATCTCTGCAGGAAAACTTGATTCTCGCGTAGAGGTTAAATCACGAGATGAGATAGGCTTGCTCTCTGTCGATTTCAATGAAATGGCAGAGAAAATGCAAAGCTCGCTTGGTGACCTAGAAGAGAGAGTTGTAGAGCGCACCACAGAATTAGAGAGAATTTCAACTCAAGCAGAAAAACAAGCAGCGCAACTTAAAACAATTGCCGACGTAGCTAACTCAGTCGCATCTCTACAGGGTGTAGATCAGCTTTTGCCGTATATCACTCAAGTAATTAGTGAAAGATTCGGGTTTTATCATGTAGGCATTTTCTTGTTGTCTTCAGATACAGAATATGCTGTTCTACAAGCCAGCAATAGTGAAGGTGGACAAGCTATGCTTGCGCGAAATCACCAATTGCGCATTGACCAGGAAAGTATCGTAGGCATCACTATCGAGGAGAAGAAAACGCATATTTCTCTTGATGTAGATAAGGATGCGACTTATTTCGATAATCCTGATCTTCCTGCCACACGCTCTGAGATGGCGCTTCCCTTGGTAGCTGGTGACACGACTATCGGTGCATTAGATATTCAAAGTGAATTATCAAATGCCTTTTCGAGTGATGATATTGATGGGCTAACAACACTTGCTAATCAGGTGGCCATTGCTATTCGAAACGCAGATCTTTTTCAGCAATCGCAAGAAGCGCTCGAAGAGCTTGATATCACCTTTCAACAGTATATTAGCGATCAGTGGAGCCGTTTTAGCAAGGCCACTGACGTCAAAGGTTATCATGCAAGCGAAGCCGGTTTAAGACCAATAAAGAAAAGCTTACAAAAGAATGACAATGTAGAAAAAGACGACACTTTATACGAAGTTCCGATTAAGCTTAGGGATGTAGTTATTGGATACCTAAACATAAATCTGGATAAACCGGTAAGTCAATATTCTGAAGATGAACTGGGCATTATTCAGGCGACGGTTGATCGCTTTGCGTTGGCAGTTGAAAATGCACGCTTGCTTGAAACAACTTCGAAGCGTGCTGCACGTGAACGCCTGGTTTCGGAGATCACCACGAAGATGCGTAGCACCAATGAACCTGACCAAATTCTTCAGACAGCTATGGAAGAACTCAAGAAGGCTTTGGATGCAAGTAGAGTTAAGCTAGACATAATTAGCCCAGAGCAAGCGGAAGATGTATCCGACTAAGAACTGTTTTTATAATGGTAGCAGACCTAAGGTCAAAGAGTGAGGCGAATATGACGTATGTGATCGCGGTATCAAATGAAAAAGGTGGTGTGGCAAAAACTACCACTACTTTATCCTTGGGCGCGGCTCTCGCGGAGATGAGTTATCAAGTCCTTTTAATAGATTTGGACGCGCAAGCAAATCTAACCTTAGCTTTGGGATTTGAGCCTGGGGGCGCAGCCTTGACTTCAAGTGATGTTCTTTTGGAAAATGTGCCGCTTGAAAATGTTTGGCAAAAAAGCGAAATAGACCGCTTGGAGATTGTACCTTCAGGAAAAAAACTAGATCGTGCTGAACAACTTCTTCCCATCCACCTTAGCTATGCTACTCGCTTGGCAGACGCGATCTTTGCTTCACAGCCGATGAAATATGATTTTGTCTTGCTTGACTGCCCCCCTGCTTTGGGCGCAGTCACATTAAATGCGCTGAACGCCGCCAACCTTTTGGTGATCCCTACCCAGGCGGAATATTTTTCAGCCTACGCACTTAGAAATATGATGACGCTTGTACGGAAGGTGCGCAACGCTGAAAACCCCTCGTTAGCATATCGTATTTTGATCACTATGCTTGATCGTCGAAATCGTTCTCATCGCACGATCCAGGCACAATTGGAAAGTACGTTTGGAGATGGTCTATTTAAAAGTGTGGTTGAAGTTGATACCAAGCTTCGTGAAAGCCCTATCCTTGGCTTGCCGATCACAGAATATAAATCGAATACTCGCGGTGCTGAGCAGTATCGCATACTCGCGCAGGAGCTAGTTGAATATGTCAAAGAAACAAATCAACAACCGTCTTGACAAGCTCTTTGACGTCATCAAGGAAGAGGAAGCTGCTACACAAAAAGCAAATAAGTGGGAAGTACAGCGAACCTCCCATCCGGTGGTCGAGGAAGTTAGAGAAGCTACTTTGCCCGTGCAAGTCTCTGCTCAGGCAGAAGCAAAGGTAACCGGTAATCAGTCGATCTTATCTGTACCGATAAAGGTTGATAAAGAATCCTGGATGGCCTTATCGGTTTTTGATGACGACACAAATCGAGAGTGGCACGACGAGGAAAAACTACTCGCAGAACAAGTTGTTGATCAGTTGACATTAGCTCTTGAAAATGCTCACCTTTTTCAAGAAAGCCAACAACGTACGGAAGAATTGGCATTAGTCAACAAGATCGTTACAGAAATCTCAAGCAATCTTGATCTAAAGGCGAATCTGTCAATTATCGCCAGGGAAATTGCCAAAATCGCATCTGCTCTTCATGTGGGTATTACCTTGCTTAATGAGGAAAAAACGCACCTGATCCTTACAGCTGATTATCCAAGACAAGATGAAGATTTAGGGATGCGTATCCCTTTGGAAAATAACCCCACAAGTCTTGAAGTTATTGAGAATCATCAACCAATTTCTACTCAAGATATTCAAAATAATCCTCGCATGGCTGCGATCAAGGACGTGATGAAGCAGCGTGGCACAGAGAGCTTAGCGATCTTCCCTCTGCTCGCTGGCAAGGAAGCAATCGGAACAGTCGGCGTTGATTTTAGCGAGCCTTTTACTTCTCTTTCAGAAGATCAAGTTAATCTTATTCAAACTATCCTTCTCCAGGCTGGCACAGCCATTGAAACAGCGCGTCTTTTTGAGAAAACAGAGTCATCTGCATCTGAGCTTCGTGCGCTCTTCGCAGCCATGGATGATGTTATCTTTGTTGTAGATAGAGATACGCGCTACCTGCGCGTTGCCCCGACGAACCCCGCCGGGCTTTTTCTTGCGCCAGAAGAATTGCTGGGTAAAAGAATGGACGAAATCTTACCTGAAGAAACGCACGATCTCTTCCATCAAGCAATTGAAAAGGCACTTCAAACTGGAGAAACGATCAATATTGAGTACCCCCTTAAAATAGACGAAACCGAGACCTGGTTCTACGCCAGCCTTTCAAAATTGGATGAAGACCAAGTTTACTGGGTTGCGAGAGATATTACAGAACGCAAAGAATCTGAAAAAACGCTTCAACGCCAGAACGACTATATGACCGCAGCGGCCGAAGTCGGACGCTTGGTCACTTCGACCCTGGACATGGATATCCTGTTCAGGCGCGCCGTTAACCTGCTTCGTGAGCATTTCGGCTACTACCACGCCTCCATTTTCACAATTGAAGAAGCCGGTTTCGATGCTGTTGTCCGCGAAGCGACCGGTGAAGCTGGTAAAGAGATGAAAGAGCGTCAGCATTCGCTTACAGTAGGCTCAAAGTCAGTTGTCGGTACAGCCACATCCACAGGGGAACCTTTTGTTGTCAATGATGTCTCAAAAAGCCCAAATCACCATCACAATCCGCTGCTTCCTGAAACAAAAGCGGAAGCGGCCATCCCGCTAAGGATTGGGCGCAGGATTATTGGCGCGCTCGATCTTCAGGCTACTGAAATCAACGCCTTTACACCAGAAGACCTTATCGTTCTGCAAATTTTGGCCGACCAATTTGCAACTGCTATCGATAATGCGCGTTCTTACAAAATCGCACAGGATGCTTTTGCAGAAATGCGCGAAATTGATAAGCTCAAAAGCCAATTCTTGGCAAATATGAGCCATGAATTACGCACGCCGCTCAACTCCATCATTGGTTTCTCACGCGTTATCCTCAAAGGGATCGACGGTCCTGTAACAGATTTACAACAACAAGACCTGAGCGCGATCTACAACTCTGGCCAACATCTCCTCGGGCTTATTAACGATATTCTCGATCTCTCAAAGATCGAAGCAGGCAAGATGGAATTAACCTTCGATGAAGTTGATATAGAGAAACTTATCAAGAGCGTTATGTCTTCCGTTGTTGGTCTTATAAAAGATAAACCCGTACGCCTTGAAGAAGAGATAGAACCTGATTTGCCAATTGTCAAAGCTGATTCTATGCGTCTTCGCCAAATTCTTCTTAATCTCTTCTCAAATGCCTCCAAGTTTACTGATGAAGGTACGATCAAGGTTGTAGCAAGACAAGAAAAGAATTTTGTTCATGTCAGTGTTATTGACAGCGGACCTGGGATTTCGGAAGAAGATCAAAAGAAACTTTTCCAAGCTTTCTCTCAGGTGGACGCCTCCGCAACCCGCGCAACAGGTGGCACAGGGCTAGGGCTTTCAATTTGCCAGGAATTGGTCACTATGCATGGCGGCGAGATCGGTGTTGATAGCGTGGTCGGAGAAGGTAGCACCTTCCACTTTACCCTGCCTCTCTTTTACCCGGATGTTCAATTGGAAAGCAAAGCCCAGACAACCGAAAAAGAAATACTCAATGACGATAACCTCCCGATTATCCTCTCCATCGACGATGATGAGCAAGTCATCAGCTTGTATGAACGCTACTTAAATGCGCAAGGATATCATGTGGTTGCGCTAACAGAACCCAAAAAAGCACTTGCGCGTGTCAAAGCTATTCAGCCTCATGCCATCACATTAGACATTATGATGCCGGGCTACAATGGTTGGCAAGTCCTTGAAGACCTAAAATCAGACCCTGAAACGCAGCATATTCCCATCATTGTTTGTAGTATTGTTGAAGATACGCAAAAGGGATACGCACTTGGCGCCACAGATTATCTTCTCAAGCCGATCATAGAGGATGATCTAATGAATGCGCTAAGTCGCATCAACGATAGCGGGGCCATACGCGAAGTTTTGATCATTGACGATGACCCCGATGATCTGCGACTGATGGAAAAGTTTTTGGTTGAGACGAAGAAGTACGAACCGGTACTCGCGGTAGGTGGGCTTGCTGGCTGGGACCGAATCATCACCCACCCACCCCAGGCAGTGATCCTCGACCTTTTCATGCCAGAAATGGATGGCTTCGAGATCATTAATGCCATGCAGGCAACCAAAACTCTGAAAGATATTCCCGTTATCGTTATCAGCGGTGGCGATATTAGCGCTACGCAACAAGAGAAGTTAACTAAGCTCAACCACGACTTGCTCCAAAAAGGCTCTCTCGATTCTCAAGAGTTACTAAGTCTGCTTGAGAAAAATCTCAACCAAATAAAGAAATCTGGCGGAAAAGGACGCAAGTAGAATAATGTCGTTTATCCTTCGTTGTCTAGACTGTGGGCAGAGAGCGCCTTACTACCCAACAGCATTGAATTGCCCGGAATGTAATGGCGAGTGGCGTGAAGCGGAATACGATCTGGATACGCTTGCAAAAACCCTACCCCTGCAACTTGCCAACCGCCCCTTTGATCTGTGGCGCTACCACGAATTATTACCCATTCGTAACCCTAATCCTACGATCTCTCTAGGCGAGGGCGGGACTCCTCTGATCCGCGCAGCTAACTTAGGCATGATGTTGGGCTGCCCCAATATCTTCATAAAAGATGAACGTCAGGGTCCAACAGCATCCTTCAAGGATCGGCAGGCCGCAGTTTCTATTGCAGCGCTGAAAGAAGCAGGTATCACAGAAATGGTTGTTGCCTCAACAGGGAATGTTGCCATTGCCTACTCTGCTTACGCTGCTCGCGCCGGGATAAAACTTTGGGCATTTGTCACCAGCCTTGTTCCTGCTGTAAAAATGCGAGAAATTGCTCTTTATGGTAGCCAAGTCATCAAAGTGACTGGTTCCTATGATGAAGTCAAAAAAGCTGCATCAGAGTTTGCGCAACAACGAAATCTATATCAGAACAGAGGCGCGCGTTCAGTTCCCTCTGTTGAATCGATGAAAACCATTGCTTATGAAATTTCAGAGCAGCTAACAGCCTACTTTGGTGAAAATGAAACCGAAGATGAAAATAAAGCGCCCTGGCGCACACCTGATTGGTATGTTCAGGCAATCAGCGGCGGGATGGGCCCCATAGGCGTGGCAAAAGGGTTTACTGAACTCCAGCAAATGGGGTTTATCAACAAGAAACCTGCCATCGTTGGTATCCAGTCTGCGGGATGCGCCCCAATGGTCGCAAGCTGGCAAAAAGGTTTAGAAGTAGCCGAAATTGTCGATGACCCACGCACACATATCGAAACCCTCGCAACAGGAGATCCTGGGCGTACTTACCAACTTTTGCGCAAGGAAGTGGATGAAACAGGCGGTGCCTTTGAAAGCGTCACAGACGAAGAGGCTTTTCGCGCTATGCATGTTCTTGCAAAAATGGAAGGGATTTCAGCCGAACCGGCAGCTGCGGTTGCCTTTGCTGGTTTATTCAAGCTGATACGCGCAGGTATCATCAAATCTGATGATACCGTGGTCGTTAATTGTACGGGGCACACTATGCCTCCTGAGAAATTCGTTCTCGGCGACAACTGGGCGCGCGATGTTGTTCTTCCAGAAAAAAAATCCAAAAAAGAGACTCCTAAAGAGGGTATCCTTGCAGCACTTAGCCATGTTGTTCCGGAACGTTTCCCACGCATCGTCATCGTAGACGATACGACTGAAGCGCGCCTTTTAATTCGACGTATTTTACAATCTCAAGGCGATTTCACACTCTTTGAAGCAAATAATGGCAAAGAAGCTTTGCGCATCATTCGCCGAGAAACCCCAGATCTAATTATTCTTGACCTAATGATGCCTGAATTAGACGGGTTTGGCGTGCTAGATGCACTAAAATCAAATACTGAAACGGCAAATATCCCAGTAATCGTTTCGACAGCTAAAGAGCTTACAAACATAGAAAGGGAGAAGCTAAAAGGGCAGATTGAAGCTCTACTTCGAAAAGGGGACTTCATGAGTGATGAATTTCTTGATGAAGTTCATACGATCATCCGCTAAGTTACGAGGGTTTTTTAATGTGTGACCGCAACTTGAATAAAAATATCAAGACGATTGAACTTCTCCTGCTATGGAAGATTCAAGTTGCTTTTTTATACAAGCGCAGCGAAGCATGAAGAATTGGCAAAAAAGAGGGGTTGTCGCCGCTCTTTCCTCAGCAGCTTTCCTTGGTTTAGCTCCTGTTTTCGGGAAGCAGGCAATTTTGCTTGGCTTTTCCCCTTTCGCTGTAGTAGCCTTGCGCACAGGCATGGCAGCTATGCTTTTACTTTTACTCCTTGTTGTTTTCAAACGAGAATATTTATATGTCTTCCCTTTAGGCTTGGCAGGTTGCGCGCTTGCAGGAATAATTAATGGTGTTGGTTCCCTTTTTTACTATTTAGCGCTTGGGCGACTTACGGCGAGTATCGGACAATTGCTCTATTCTCTCTACCCCATTTTTGTTGTCGCCTGGTCTTTTCTTGATCGTCAAACGCCCAGCAAGCTTACTATCTTGCGGATTGTTTTAGCTACAACAGCGGTCTTGCTTATTACAAATGTTAATAGCGGGGGCGTTGATATGATCGGGGTTATGTACATGTTCATTGCATCAGCCTTATATGCGCTACACCTCCCCATTAATCAACGTGTTCTTTATGAAGTACCGGCACCAACTGTGACTCTCTACACACTACTCGCGATGAGTGCTGTTGTTATTCCCGCGTACTTATTTTTTAATCCACAGTGGCCCGCAGAAAACATTTCATGGCAACCAGTAATAGGACTAACACTGGTCACATTTCTCTCACGATTAACACTTTTCTTAGGGGTCAAGCATATTGGCGGGTTGCAAACAGCTCTTTTAGGGTTGGGGGAATTGCTTGTTACTGTTAGCCTTGGGCATCTTTGGTTGGGTGATCAACTTTCCTCACTGCAATGGGTTGGGGTACTGGGCTTGGGCGCGAGTCTTTTACTGGTGCGTTTTGAGAAAAAAACGCCAAGTAAAGGATCAGGCGGTTGGCTTAGTTGGATCAGCCCCCCTCATCGCCTTCCGCCAGATACTCCTTGGGGACCCCATAGCTAAACTTTATTTCCCGTCGGTTCTATATTCAAAAACATAGCCTGTGCCACGCACACTAACAACTGCGCCATTCAATGCAGGGACATTCTGCAGTTTTTGGCGTAGGCGGCTAACCAAAGGGCGCAATATTTCAGGGGCTTCGTGCTTGGCTGTTTCGTATCCTTGCACAAGTAACACCAATTCACGGTGTGAGAAAACGCGCCCTACATTCTCGAGAAAAATCCGTAAGAGACGCCCCTCTGCCGGGGTTAGGCGTACTTCTTCATCGTTGTATTTAATTAAACGCCGCGAAAGATCAACAAGCGTACCGTCTTTTAGGGTAACGGTAGCAACCCGCTCGTCTGGGCGCGTTTCGGAGGCGAAGCCTTCCCGTGAGCGGAGTTTATCTTCACGGCGTGAAAGTCCCATGCGCACGCTTGCCAAGATCTGGGCGGGAGAGGCTGGCTTAAGCAAATAATCGTGGATGCGCAGGCGCAGTGCCTCTACAGCGCTTTCAGTGGTGCCAAATGCCGTCAGCAGAATGATCTCTGTATCGGGGGATATCTCGTTGGTAATGCGCACCACTTCAAGCCCGCCAATGCCGGGCATTCGTAAATCTACGATCATTAGGTCAACATAACGACTACGAACATAATCTACGGCAACCTGTCCATTTTTTGCAGTGATGACCGAATAACCTTCGAGTTCTAAAATATCGCCTAAAGATTTGAGAGCGATGGGTTCATCGTCGACGATGAGAATTGTAGGGGACATTATTCTCCTCCAATAGGTAGAGTAACCTGGAAGCAAGCGCCTGCCTGTCCATTTGAAATGAACGCAAGTTCGCCACCCAGCGCGGCGATGATATTATAGCTGACGGTTAATCCCAAGCCCGTTCCCCCATCTTTTGTGCTGATAAAAGGTTCGAAAATATTTCTTTGATCTTCGTCTGAAATGCCTGTGCCGTTATCTTGAAAAGTAATTTCAACGTTTTCTTTTCTTTTTCGTGCACTTATTTCAAGCAGCCCCCCTCCAGACATTGCGTCGTAGGCATTCAGTATCAGGTTTAGAAAAACTTGTTGCAATTGTGCGCTAACGGCCAATACCGGTGGCAGGCTTTTGGGCAAAGTTCTCTTTACAATAATTTCGCGCTTTTGAAGCTGGGTTGCCATCAAACCCAAAACATGATCGAAAACCTCGGGTAAGTTTACCTTTTTGGGTTTCACTTTGCCAGGGCGATAAAAATCGAGCATTCTTTGTACGGTGGTTGTCAGGCGTTCAAGTTCTGCTTCTGCCAAAGCGAGATATTCATCTTGTTTTTCTTCAGTCAGATCATCGCGCCCAGCGAGATGCAAACAATTGCGCACCGCTTGCAAGGGGTTGTTGATCTCATGCGCAATCGAAGCTGTCAACCTCCCCGCGGCTGCCATTTTCTCAGCTTGCACTAAAGCTTTTTGCGAATCTTCAACCTGCTGAACATAATCGCGTAACTCTGCGTACAGATAGGCATTTTCAATGGCCGTTGCTGCTTGGCGTGCCAGGATCAACAATGTGTCGAGATCGATTTCTCGAAAAGCAGGTTCATCAGCACTGCGTCCGGCATAAATAAGCGCATTGATTTCTGAATGAGAACCCGGCACAAGCAGCGCAGAACTCAAACCAAGCCGCGTTAACTCTTTTTGAAGAACAGGATGGCTCGTTCCGTTCTCATTTAATGCAACAGGAATGTCTTCCTTCTGAATAAGAGTTACCGCTTTATCGACATCTTCCGCGTCGCTCTCGGGGAAGGCTTGCCCTCGTTTCGAGAGCAGAGTCAGCCCTTCGGCTTCGTACCGATAATAAGCGGCGTTTTTGCAGCGCAAATGTTTGCAAACAGCATCCACAATAAGCTCTGGCAGACGCTCAGGGCGCGTTTCAGCGAGAAAGGCTTCTGTCACATCAAATAGTGGGCGCAAGGCTTGCATATGCGCTGCGTCGCGTTTACGCTGGTTATCAGCGAGTGCTTGTCGCGCAGCAGCGACCAACTCGTCCCCTTTTTCGAAGGGTTTAAGAATGAGCCCGTCTACGCCTTTACGGAGGGCTTTGATGGCTGTTTCAACTGTTCCAAAGCCGGTCATAACCAGAGCAGCAAGATCCGGTTGTTGTTCTTTGGCAAAGGAAACGACACCAAACCCGTCTATTTCGGGCATGCGGATATCTACAAGCAGCAGGTCTACATGTTCGTTGCGCAGGTAGTTCATGGCTTTTTTGGGTTCAGTAAATGCTAATGTACGGAAGCCAGCCCGTGTCAGGAGGCGGTCGCAGAGTCTTGCTATCCCGGGTTCATCGTCAACGATCAAAATAAAAGGGGCGCTCATTCGGGTTTATCCTCTAACGGTAACCAGACGCTAAAACAGGCGCCTTTGGTGGGCGTGCTATCCACGTCAATAAATCCATGGTGGTCAGTGATGATCCCATAGCTGACGGCAAGCCCAAGCCCTGTGCCACCATCATCCGCTTTTGTGGTGAAGAAAGGTTCAAAAATTCTCGCAAGATCATGCGGGCTGATTCCTTTTCCGTTATCTTGAACAGACATCACAACCCAGCATTCGTCATTTTTCTGGCGCGTTTCGGTATGCACAGAAAGTTTACCGCCCTTTGGCATGGCATGTAGGGCATTATGTAGCAGATTTAGAACGACTTGCTTGATCTGGTCACGGTCCATCAAAACCCAGGGGAGTTTTTCTGCAAGTGTCATCTTGAATTTTATAGCATTGGTTTCAAAAAGGTGCTTTGTCAGTGCAGCTACGTCTTCGATCACCTCGTTCAAATCTGAGCGGACGCGGACACTTTCACTTTGGCGGGCAAAATCAAGCAGGCGGCGCACGACATTACGCGCGCGCGTTGCTTCGCGCAGAACAAGCTCCAGATCGGTGCGTTGCGGGGATTCTGGGGGGAGATCATCCAAAACAAGTTCTGCAAAACCGGCGACTGTTGTAAGGGGGTTGTTCAGTTCATGTGCGACACCAGCCGCCATCTCGCCGACAGCAGCTAGTTTTGCTGCCTGAATAAGTCTGTTTTCTGCATTGTGCTGCGCTTCCATTCTTTCTTGAAGTTCTTCTTGGGTGGTTTGCAGAATTTGAATGGTGTCTTGAAGCATCTGGTAGCGGTCTACGCTGGATACTGCACTCGTGAGAAAACCTGCGAGGGATTCCAGAGCAAGGAGGTCATTATGCGTAAAGGCGTTTTTCGCGCGGGCTTCAACATTTATGATCCCCCAAATGCGATCCCCCTCCCGCAAGGCGACGCAAATTTCAGAGCCAATATCCCAACCGGGGATATGTTGATAATTGGGATCTTTGCTGGCATCGTCGATCATCAGGCTCTCTCCGCTTGCAAAGACATAGCCTGTAATGCCGCCCTGGGTGGGGTCTTCAAATTTTTTCAAGACAATTTCCACCAAAGAGGGTGCGGCACCGCTAATTCCTTTAACGCGCAGGTGTTGTTGATGGTCTACAAGCATCACAGCCGCGAGTTCATAAGAAAAATGCTGCACAAGTAAATTGGCGGTGATTTGAGCAACTTCGTCCACGTTGGTGACACCAATTACCTGCTGAACAACTTCATGGATCAGCCCAAGATTACGCGCGCGCGCTTCTGCTTCATCGCGAAGGCGTCCATATTCAACCAGCCCAGCAAGATGGCTGGCGATCACGACAAGTAGATTTTCATCGTAGCCGCTGAAAGCGCCCACATCTTCGCTCTCTAATGCCAAAACGCCAATGACCTCTCCGCGATATTTAAGCGGAATTGTTAGCGCTGCCTGAGCGCTTGGATTTGCCAACAAATACTCTTGTGTGGACGCGTTTTCGATGCGCACATTTTTTCCTGCGCGCACAAAGCCTGCTATAGGATGTGAATCCAGAAATTCGGTGCGCGGGGTCAATCTGCGTTCGATATTGCGATATTCACGCAATGTACGCCCATCAGAGGAGAGTAGAAAAAGTGAGATCAATTCTGTTTTAAACGTGCGCGTGAGCAAAGCAAAGACACGGCGCACGATCTGGTCGAGATTTTGGGCCGATGAAATGATCAGGGCAAAGTCATTCAGCATTGCCTGCCGCTTGAGATGGTCTGCCATCTCGGAGAAAGTTACATACATTTCAACTGAAGTAGCTGCATAATGACTGAAGCGCTGCAATTTGATCCATTCGTCTTCGCTAAAAGACTCATCGCGCCAGAGAGAGACTGCGCCAATGAGACGTTGGCCGATCATCAATGGCAATACACACCAGGCTACTGCGCTTAGCGGTGCAATTTCTTCATGGACTCTTTTCCACTGAAGGTCAGCTTTCTCAATGAGAATTGGGCTGGCGCTTTCTTTCATTTGCACAAGCAGACTTTCTTTTTTGAAGAAAAGTTCTTTCCTATATAAATCGGGGATATTTTTTTGCGCTTCAATTTTTAATGAGTTTTGCCCATATATGGCTAACCAAGCAGCTTTTGCCGGAATATAATGAAGAATTCGCGCTAATATTCGCTTTAGGGAACTGTGAAGATCGTAAGGAGCAGAAGAATGTCCACCAAAGATAAAGGCATCTGCTGGTTGTAGAGCAGTATCTTTTACCCCAAAAACACCAGAACTGGATAATAAGCGCCACATCTTCTTGTCGTTTTTTGTGAACTCTCCCCCCGCGACGATGAGTATTTTTTCATTTTCTTCCAAAGCATAAGTATAAAGACGATCTGCCTCGGCGATACCGTTTTTCGGGAGTTTACGAGATCTCGAACGTCCACCGGCTAATCCACCACAAAGCCAGCGGTCTACATCGCTTTGGCTAAGGTAGTCATGCACCCAGCTTTTTCGCTTTTTGCTGAGACGGTAAGCATTTTCAATTGTCCACCCTGAATTATTTCGCTCTACACAAGCAGCCCAAGATGCACCCGTTAGTTGGCAAGCCTCTTTTAGCTTTTTTTCTGTAGAGTTAGGATTTGTCATTTCGCCTATGTTCTTTCCAAAGGTTTAAAAAATCTCCCTATATTATACAGTACCGCTGAAATATTCCGATGATAAAATTGCATCATGCAAATAATAAAAATCATTGGCGGAGGCTTGGCAGGTAGTGAAGCAGCCTGGCAAGCAGCCCAACATGGACTCCATGTAAAACTTTACGAAATGCGCCCCAAAAAAGAAACTGGCGCACATCAAAGCGGCGATTTGGCTGAGTTGATCTGCTCCAACTCTCTCGGCTCCAATCTGCCTGACCGCGCCTCGGGCTTGCTTAAAAGAGAACTCCGCATCATGGGGTCACTCTTGCTTGAGACCGCTGAAGAGAATGCTGTTCCTGCTGGCGGAGCCTTAGCGGTAGATCGTGAAATTTTTGCAAAAGCGGTCACTGGAAAGATCGAGGCTCATCCAAATATTGAAGTGATCCGCGAGGAAGTTGCAGAAATTCCATCCGGGCCAACGATCATCTCCTCGGGACCATTAACGTCAGATAAACTTTCGATAGCTATTGCAAAGCTAACGGGCGAGGATCATCTTTATTTCTTTGACGCTATTGCCCCGATCGTTCATCGCGAGAGCATTAGTATGAAGGTCGCCTTTCGTGCATCAAGGTATGACCGTGGTGAAGAAAAGCAAGGTGATTATATTAATTGTCCCTTCACAAAAGATGAGTATGATGCCTTTCTGCAAGCCCTTCTTAAAGCAGAGCGCATCCGGCTTCACTCATTTGAGTTGGCAATCGAAGAAGGTGTAAAAGCAGGTGCGCATCATTATTTTGAAGGCTGTCTTCCCGTCGAAGTAATTGCAAGTCGTGGTGAAAAATCGCTCGCCTTTGGGCCAATGCGGCCTGTTGGCTTAGTCGACCCACGCACCGATAGGCGCCCCTATGCCGTTTTACAGCTTCGCCAGGATAATCTTGCAGGCGATCTATATAACCTGGTTGGCTTTCAAACCAATCTCAAATTTCCTGAGCAGCGGCGTGTTTTTCGGATGATCCCCGGGCTAGAAAAAGTTGAATTTGCGCGTTATGGGCAAATGCACCGCAACACCTTCATCGCTTCGCCGCGCCTCTTGCGCCCAACCCTTCAGTTCGACCAACGCGAGAACCTTTTCTTTGCGGGGCAAATCACCGGTGTTGAAGGCTATATTGGCAATATTGCTACAGGACTTCTAGCAGGACAAAATATGGTGCGCTTGCTGGCTGGCAGCCCCCTTCTCGAACTCCCTCACACAACCATGCTCGGTGCGCTTTGTCATTATATTACCCATGCTGCCGAGAAAGATTTTCAACCCATGAAGGCAAACTTCGGCATATTCCCTGCACTTGAGGGGAATGGTGAAAAGAAGAAACGTAATAAGCGCGAACGCGCAGCGGCGTATGCGGAACGCTCCCTTTTTGATTTACAGCAATATCTGATTGAAAAATAGATATATGTTAATGACTACGCGCAAAAACAGTATTTATCTAGTCTCGGGGATATTTTTTCTTGCGGGTCTCTCTCTTCTCTGGATGAGTTACTCGGATCGCCCGCAACCGGAACTTGCTCCCGTTAAATTTGACGGTCTGCGCGCATACCAAGACGTGCTCCACCAAACCGCCCTTGGAGCGCGCCTGCCTGATTCAGAAGCACACAAGCAAGCTCGTTTATGGATACGCGCAGAGCTTGAAGCCGCAGGCTGGCAAGTCGAAGAGCAGGTTTTCGAGGCTTTGGGGCACCAGGGGTACAACATCATTGCGTACAGAGACAATGCTCCAGCCAAGATTCTGTTTGGGGCGCACTACGATAGCCGCATCTATGCCGATCACGACCCAGATGTTGACAAGCGGAAGCAAGCTGTCTTGGGCGCGAACGACGGCGCATCCGGTGTTGCTGTCCAATTGGAGTTAGCGCGCAGCATCCCCCTTGAAAACGAGTCCGTCTGGCTGGTCTTTTTCGACCTTGAAGATAACGGCAACCTCCCCACCTGGGATTGGATATTGGGTTCACGGGCGTTCGTTGATGGCTATGCGCTTAATCCTGATGCCGTCATCATCCTGGATATGATCGGCGATGCAGACCTGAATATCTATCTTGAAAGAAATTCAAACCCAGAGCTTCGGGAAGAAATTTGGGCAGCGGCGAAAGAATTAGGATACGAAAACAACTTCATCAACACTGAGAAGTTCAGTATGCTAGACGATCATACGCCTTTTGTGGAGGCAGGCTATCCCGCTGTAGATGTGATCGATTTCGACTACCCATATTGGCATACCACGGGAGATACCGCCGACAAAGTTTCTGCAGAAAGCTTGGGGATCGTCGGAGAAACAATGCTCGCCTGGTTGAAGAATCGGCACTAAAGGTAGTAAGCAAGGTATAATAATTCGGAATTATCAACGCCTAGCTTGCAAAAAAAAACTATGAGAATCAAAACTCTTCTTGAGAAAGTTCGTTCAGCATGGATACATCGCGTTGCGCACGATTTGGCACGCGGTGCCGGAGTACGAGAGAATTTCGAAAAAGAACTCTCGCGCTTTTTCAGTCTTTTTGAACAAGCAGCACTCACTGGAGACCCATCCTGGCTGGACCCAATTCTCTACGACTGGGCAAATGCCCCAACAGAAACAGACATCGCTGAAGGGCAACACAATCTTTCTACGATCATGTCGAGAGCAAGTGCACTCACTTTTGATGTTGCCAAAGAAAATCTTTCTCTTGAGGAGGCACTGGAACTTCTCAGTGCCACATCGGCACTCTTTGCTTACGCACTCTCGAAGGCAGCGCATTACGAATCAGATACGCGTGTTTCGCATATCTCTAATGAACTTGCTTCTATTCAACAAAAACTCGAGCAGCTTGACCGAAGCAAATCGAACTTTATCTCTGTGGCTGCGCACGAATTAAAAACACCGCTCACCTTGATTGAGGGCTATACTTCAATGATGAGGGATTTACTTGATAAAGAGAATAAAAGTGCTGGGCAATTACTCGAAGGTGTGCAAAATGGTGTTCGCCGTCTACGTGAGATCGTAGATGATATGATCGATGTTTCGCTCATTGACAATAGCTTGCTCTCGCTTAATTTTCAACCGCTTTGGCTGAATAATACTTTTAGCCTTTTACAAAATGAACTTCTGGAGATTTGCAATGTTCGTCAACTCACACTAGATGTGCGCGCTTTTCTTGGCAGCGATCAGCTAATTTTTGCCGATCCCGAACGCATCTACCAAGCCTTGCGCAATGTACTCACAAACGCGATCAAATATACGCCCGACAAAGGCACGATTTCAATTGACGGGCGTCTCTTGCCTGGCTTTATCGAGATCACAGTTGCAGATACAGGCATTGGAATTTCTGATAAGGACCAATCCGTTATCTTTGACAAATTCAGACAATTAGGCGAAGCCTCTCTGCACTCCAGCGGAAAGACAAAGTTCAAAGGCGGCGGCCCCGGGCTGGGACTACCGATCACTCGCGGTATTATCGAAGCGCACGGCGGCACAATTTGGGTTGATTCTCCAGGCTACGATGAAAAAGCTTGCCCTGGCTCAACCTTTCACATCCTTTTGCCTGATCGCAGTGAAGCAACTGACCCCAAAGTTGCCAAACTCTTTCGGGATCAAACATTACCCAACACCCCTTAAAAGAATAATGTCAAAAAAAACATCTCAACCGACAATAACGCCACGAGAAAGAGCATTTCTCGTTGGCGTTGAAATTTTTGGTCAAGAAGGCTTACTGCCACTTGACGATTCGCTCGACGAATTGGCTTTACTTGCAGACACCGCTGGTTTGGAAGTAGTTGGTGAACTTACACAGAAATTAAGCCGTCCTCATGCGAAAACCTTTATTGGCTCGGGTAAGGTCGAAGAACTCAAGGCTTTCCTTGAAGAAACACTTGCTGAAGTTGTCATTTTTGACGATGAGCTTTCTCCTCGCCACCAACGCGAGTTGGAAAAATTACTTGGACAAAATGTACGTCTGCTTGACCGCACTTCTCTCATTCTGGATATTTTTGCCCAACATGCAAAAACAAGCGAGGGGATGCTGCAAGTAGAATTAGCACAGTACGAATACTATCTCCCCCGCCTGACCCGCGCGTGGACACATCTTGCTCGCCAGGCAGGCGGCGGTGGCGGACGCTCTGGAGGTGTGGGCGGCGTTGGCTTGCGTGGTCCCGGCGAAACGCAACTCGAGGTCGATCGGCGCATCATCCAAAAACGGATTTCGTATCTCAAAAACGAACTTGAGAAGGTGCGCTCCCATCGTCTACGCCATCGGGATAAGAGAAAAAAATCCCGCCTACCAATTGTCGCCCTTGTTGGATACACGAATGCAGGAAAATCAACGTTGCTCAATCAATTAGCTCAAGCAGATGTTTACGTCGCGAACCAGCTTTTTGCCACGCTCGATCCGATTACACGTCGCGTTGAGTTGCCGGGCGGTTACGAGTCCCTTTTCACGGACACGGTCGGGTTCATCCAAAAGCTGCCCACAACATTAGTAGCCGCTTTTCGCGCAACCTTGGAAGAAATTGCAGAAGCTGACCTTCTCTTGCATGTCGTAGATATTTCACACCCAAATGCGCTAAATCATTTTGAAGCCGTCGAGGCAACACTGTCTGATATTGACGCGGATCATATTCCCGTCATTACAGCCTTGAACAAGGTGGATATGCTTACTCATCCCGAAAACGCACAACAAACGCTTGAGCATTATCCAAGAGCTATTGCAATTTCGGCAAAAAAAAGGACGGGGCTTCCAGACCTAAAGAGACTCTTGCAAGAAAGTCTTTACGAAACCTTTACGCCGATTTCTGTTCGTTTGCCCTATCAGGAAGGTAATTTAATTTCCATGTTCCACGAAGCGGGGATCATTGAGCAGATCGAGCATGAACGCGGTGGTGTCTTTATCCAGGGGCGTTTGCCTGGACGCATTGTGGCACGCTTCAGCGGCTGGGAAGCCGAAGCAAGTGACCATGAAATTACCGAAGAGGATATTCTGTGAAAAAAACTCTTTCTCTTTTTCTAGATCGACTCTCTGAGTTTCTTGCCGCGCGCAAGGGATTGATCCCCTTGCTTGGCATGTTATTTATTATTACTAATTTGCTGATCCAGTTTATATTGCCTGGAAGCTGGCTCGCCAGCACAAATTTATTTTTACATATTGGTTTGCTTACCGCCATATTCGGCTTGATGCTGGCGTGGGCACTCTAAATTTATTACAGGAGTTTTAAATGGCAAAAACACCCCCTCCCCACTGGGATCTTTCCAACGTTTATCCCGGTCTTGATTCGGCTGAATTTAATCAGGCACTTAAAACACTGTCTTCACAGATCAATGCCTTTGAAGCCTTCTTCGCAAATAAAGTTTCCGCAAGTAGTACGCAATCATCAGCAGAGGAGCTTGGCAAACTTGCAGAAGAAGTACTTAATCGCTTCAATGAGAGTAATGATCTAGCAGAAACAATTAGCTCGTACATATACTCGTTTATTAGCACCGATTCATTCAATCAGCTTGCGAAAAGAGTACTCTCGCAATTTGAGCAGATCGAGGTCAATTTGCGGATGTTAGGCGTGCAAGCGCAGCAATGGATCGGCTCTATTGCAGATCGCTTACCTGAAATTATGCAAGTATCTGAATTGGCGCAAGCACATGCCTTCTTTCTGCAGGAAACAGCCGAACAGAGCCGCTACCTAATGAGCGAGGCAGAAGAATCGCTGGCGGCAGCCTTGAGCCTAAGCGGAACAAGTGGCTGGGAAAAGCTACAGGGCACGGTTACATCTCAACTGAAAATAAAGTTCGATCTGGACGGTGAAGAGCAAGAGCTTTCATCACCTGCTTTAATTAACCTGCACTCACATCCAGACGAAGATGTGCGCAAACGCGCTTACGAAGCTGAGATGGCGGCCTGGGAAGCCGTACAAGAACCCTTAGCATCATCCATGAACGGGATTAAGGGCGCAGTTAACACCCTTAACGAACGGCGCGGACGCGAGGATGCGCTTCATGCCTCGATCGACGCTGCACGCATTGACCGCGCAACACTAAGTGCCATGCTCGAAGCAATGGAAGATTCTTTCCCTGTCTTCCAACGTTACTTTTTGGCAAAAGCAAAACGTCTCGGTAAGGAAAAATTGCCCTGGTGGGATATTTTTGCTCCAATAGGTAGCGCCGAAAAAACGTATAGCTACGCCGAAGCCAGCACATTTATTTTAGAGCAATTTGGCAGCTTCTCCCCCGAACTGAAAAATCTGGCACAACGCGCCTTCGATGGCAACTGGATCGATGCTGAGCAGCGCGTTGGTAAACGTGGCGGGGCATTCTGCATGGGTGTGCCGAACGTTAAGGAATCACGCATCCTGTCGAATTTTGACGGGACTTTCGACCAAGTTTCCACGCTGGCACACGAATTGGGACATGCTTTCCACAATGAGTGCATCTACAGCGCGGACAAAACAGCCCTTCAAGGCGAAACCCCGATGACCTTGGCAGAAACTGCGTCCATCATGTGCGAAACGATCGTTGTCAATGCTATCCTGGAACAGATCAGCGATCCCGATGAAGAATTAGCTATTCTCGAGACCGCGCTGATCAGCGCCAGTCAAGTTGTTGTCGATATTTATTCACGCTACCTCTTCGAGAAGGAAGTTTTTGAAAAACGCGCTGATGCCGAACTCTCGGCCGAAGAACTTTGCGAGATCATGGAAAATGCCCAGAAAGCGACTTATGGGGATGCGCTAGACGAGCAATATTTACACAAATATATGTGGACGTGGAAGCCACATTATTATTCGGCTGACCTCTCGTTTTATAATTATCCCTACACTTTTGGACTTTTATTTGCAACAGGACTATACGCGATCTACGAGCAGCGGGGCGACGAATTCATCCCCGACTATATCAACTTGCTTGCCAGCACCGGCGAAAAGCGCGCGGCTGAATTAGCCGACCGCTTCGGGATCAATATCCGCGAGAAGAAATTCTGGGAAGATAGCCTGAAGGTAATTGAGAAACAAGTAGATCGTTATTGCGAGCTTTAGCACCGCTGTTTTACATAAAAAAGGTCAGCGAAATGCTGACCTTTTTCTGTTTATAGAACTATTATTCCACATTACCAAACTATAGCACGCACAACTGGGATCTTTCTAAGCAAAAGAGTGATGATCAAAGAAATAAGATATATTGCAATCACCGTAAGCGGGACAGAAAACAGAGGATTGCCCAGCTTATAACTTAAAACAAAACCAAAATACCCGTTTTCCAAAGATGTTAGCACTATTCCATGGACTAAATAAACACCAAAACTTGTTTCCCCTAGCATCTTCACTATAGATTCCATACGTGCATTTATTATGAGCCGCTTATTTTCACCAAAATATTGAAAGGCGATGAAGAAAGAGGCGGTCATCAAGATAACATTTGGCGCAAGGTAATCATAGAGATAAAGAAAAAGACGTACTTTCGTCGCAGAGAGATACCACGTGCCCACCGCTGTACCAATCCCTAGCACTAGATAAGACAGAAAAAAAGAAACGATCTGTCTTTGAGTGTATGTATATTTGATAAGTAAATACCCAAGAATAAAGTAGCCGAAATACCCCGTTATAAAACCAAACTGACTAGAAATGCTGATGTCTGAAAATTTTTCTATCGTCGATATAGCAGGTCCACTAAGCACCCACAAAATAACGAGGTACCATAATTCGCTTTTACTTGCTGCCGAGACAAATAGGCGTAAAACCGGAACAAAAACATAAATGCCTATCAGGGCATAAAAGAACCAAAGGTGCCCAAAGGTTGGCTCCGCAAGAATTTCATAAACGATTGATTCTTTTATTCCCAAAAACACGTATTCGCTTTTCAGAAAGTAGCCTTCCCACAGCAAATAAATTATTGACCAAGCAATGAAGGGGATGAAAACTTTTTTCATTCTTTTTTTGTAGAAATTCTTCACTGACTCTTGCTTGCTAAGCAAAAGATATCCACTGATCATAAAAAAGATCGGTACACTGATCCTGGAAAATGAATCGTACAGATTTCCTATCATGAAATCTTGAAAAGGAACCTTTTGCCACTCGTATACAATGGGGCCGGAAACATGAACGACAATAACAAGCAGAACACTCACAAAACGAAGTGCATCAATCCAATAATAATGTTCTTGTTTTTCTATTTCATTCTTCGTCATTTATACAACCCAACTCCAACAAGAATGGAAGCTTGGTGAGCACACAACTCACCTAAGCTCCTATTCTCGCTTAGAAAAAACTACTCGCAAGGAAATTTCTCTGGCTCCGGATCAGCTGCAATAGACCAAACCTTATTAACTTCCTGAATATACAGCGCTGCAATTTCTGCATTATCTACAATCAGTATATTTTCGTCGTTGCTCTCAGTGGCATTATCAGAGAAATTAAGTGAACCGGTGATAACGATACGCTCATCAACAACAACCACTTTATGGTGCAGGAAGCTGCCATTTCCATCACGGCGAACTTGCATGCCGGAGCAAAACATATCGCCCAGTTCGCTATACACTGTGCTACTGCCTGTTTTCTCGAAAATCCCCATCACTTCTACGCCATTCTCATAGCGCTCCGTAATAGCATCTTCCATACCATCATGCGTGAAGGAAAACGCCATGAAGTGGATGCTGCTCTGCGCACCCTCGAGGACAGGAATAATATAAGTGTCGATTACATCATCTTCTGCTGCGAAATATGCCTGAATTTCAGTGCCATCAACGATAACGCTTTGTTCTCCAGCGGTCGAGGTTGAACGGGGACCAAACTCACCATTCCACATTTCGTCAAACTCGCGCTCGTAAATTTCAGCTAACGCGGGTGAATGAACGACGATCACGTTATTATCTTGTTTAAAAATACCATTTTCTGTGATGTTGGTTGAGCCTGTCCAAACGATTTCGCGATCAAATATCCAAAATTTATTGTGCATAAGTGCGCCGCGTGCATCATCTTTGATCTCGATCCCTTCATCTTCAAGCATCGCAAATTGTCCGTGACCAGGTTCTTCGTCCGATTCGATACCGTGTTCATCGTCCGTGACCCAGCGCACATCCACGCCGCGATCATGTGCGCGGATAAGCGCGTCCGCAACAGGCGTCAGATCAAATTCAAAAGAGGCGATATGGATCGATTCTTGCGCAGCGTCAATTTTTTCAATAATTCTCTCTTCAATTGAGCCTGCATAATTTTCGGGGTCGTTCATGTTTTGCCAATCTGCAAAGTAGACTTCCCACCAATCGCCCTGCGTGCTTGTTTCAATCACTGGGACAGGAGCCACTGTTGGCTCTTGCTCGGGCTCTTGCGCAGGTTCTTCTTCAGGCGCTTGGGCAACAGCATCCGCACCTCCTGTCAGGGAAATGGCAACAGAAGGCACTTCCATATTTTCAAGGTCAGCAAACAAACCTAGTGGATCTTCTCCTGTCAGCATAAAATATCCCCCAAGAATAAGTAAACCCACTAATAAAAACAATACCATCTTCGAATTGCCAGATTTTCGTTTACGCGCAGCCATGATACTCCTCTTTCTTATAAAAAAAATTTATCTCGGGGAATTAAAATCCCATCCCTAACGATTGAATAAAGAACGGAGGGAAGTTTTTTTCTCGCCTGCCCCCTTCTTTTCAAGTGAATTATTTTCCAACCAATCAAGGAGATTTCTGATAAATTCGACAGATGTTTTACCTGTAAATTTTGTTGAAGAGGGGAGCGAAAGCGCCTCACCATAGAGAGCTTGAGCCATCTTCTCCAATTTTAACCAAAGCTGATCTTTTTCTTCCTGAGAACTTTCTTTTTCACGTTGCACCCAAACACGGATAGCACGCATTAAGCGACGAGATGCTTTCATTTTCGGGTACATTGCTTCTTCAGCATGTTCGTCGCTTAAATCGCCAGTCTCTTCAGCAATCCGTTTTACATTCTTGATTCCCCAATCTTGCAAAAGAGCAGCCGTTGATTCATCCAAGCCACTAACTAGTCCTTCGTTTTCCAGAACACTTTCTGCAGCTTTCTGAATGCGTTTGCTAAGTAAGTCCATCGACATTCTCCTTCATCTTTAATGATCAAAGCAGCTATATTTTACCAAGTAAAAAGAGTCTCCAGAATTGGAGACTCTTAAATTCTCTAATAAACTCAACAGGTATCTTATCTATCGTAGCACATGCCTAGACTTTTTCGCTTCTTTTTTGCCCCCAACCCAATAAATAATTCCGCCAAGAATAAAGGCGAGCACAAAAGAAGCCACTGCTATTGTGATCCAGACCGACCCTGCCTCTTTTTCAGCATCTGCAAAAAAGACTTCTATTTCTTCAGGAGAAAAAATATTCTCGCGGACAACACCTTCTAACTCTGGTTGCCCGTTTTTTATTTTCATCCCAACGCCTTCAAGGACAACCTTTTTCCCTTCGTGTTCCAAAAAAACAGAAAGTAAATACTCTCCATCTGCAAATCGAGCTGCGCGCGGCACATAAAATGTAACTGCGTCGCCAGGCAGGATCGTATCAAACTGAAGCGGAATTGTCGTGATCAGATTCTCAGCAGTACGATCCGTGACTACAAAAAAACCTGATGATTGCAGGAAAACATTTCCTGTATTTCTTAGATCAACTGCAAAAGTTGTTCCATCTTCCTCTTGTTGATACAGGAAAATATTATCAATTTCCAAAGAGGATATCTGCTCACCCGGAATATCCATCACAACAGCCACGCCAACACGTCGAATGACCTTCACGTTAAATTGTGCTTCTCCATCGGCAGCGTCTGGCGAATCCAAGGTGCTTACCTCTGGGATCGCTTCAACAACCAATCCTGCAATATGCTGCCCGGCAGAAGCGTCGGCAGGGATACTAACGCGGAATGGAATTTTCTGTTCTTCTCCTGGTGCCAAAGTGATCTCATTGACTGAAAGAGATATCCACGCATGAGACCCAAGGCTTGCTCCCGTTGAGGCTCCTCCAAATTCAGTAAAATCGGTACCGCCATTCCGAGCAGTGACCCCGTCGGCGGCATAGATTTTAAGCGTGACCGCTTCGTCGCCATCATTGAGCACCAAGGCTTCGTCATCAAAGACTGAGCCTGGAGAAACACGATATGAAAAATAAGAAAAAGTTTCTTCTTGCCCCTCCAAGGCTTTTGTCGGGCGAATGCCAAAAGATATGCCAGTAGAAGACTGTGCGATGACAGAGTCGACAAAAGATCCTAACATTGAGCCTGCAAAAACAATAACCAGAAATATTCTTTTGGAACTTCTAAATATTTTCATCATCGCCTTTCTCCTTAGAAGAGTTTACGGGCCTGTGTTGATCGCAATTGTTATTGTATTTGTGTAAGTCCCGTAATAAGTTTCTGCCGGAACGGTTAATTGAAATTCTGGCAAAAAATCGTAAATACCATCACTTGTTCCGCTGGCCGCCGAAATGAATTTGATGGCCGTACCGCTTAATGGGACAAAGCTGGTTTGTGTTGATGTTGGCAAAACAGGGTCACCGGAAACAAGACTAATATTTGCATCCGCCAAACGAAATTCCAGATATCCAACATCAATGATCCCCCCCGCCCCATTTCCAAAATTCGTTGCCAAGATAGTTGCATGCCAACCGCCTGCTTCCCCACTCGCATCAACCTGCCACGCTGCTGTTGATCCTGCAAGAATTTGATCGTAACCATTCAACGTAAGCCCGGGGAAATTCACAGCCGATGTAGATACAGACAAAGCAGCGGAGTGTGTAACCAATATTCCTGCGGCAAGAAAAGCCGCAAATATTGCTAAGAACACACTCCGCTTACTATTCAACAAAAACTCCTGACAATTATGGTCCTGATACCGCCGTTACTGTGATCGTCGATGTATATGTTCCTGAACCAACAAAGGTCTCAGCTGGTACTTCAAGCTCAAAATTCGGGGCAATAGCATAGCTGCCCATGCCTGTATTTATTGCGGCAGAAAGGAATTTTAGCGAGCCTGTATCCGGAATCGGGGTCAGAGTTGTCACCGCCGAAACAGGCTTGGTGTTGCCGGCAGTAATCGTCACGTTCGCATCCAGCAATTGGATCTTGAACTCAGAATCTGCTTGAGCAATATCAATGGTTTTATCTACACCGTCCGAAAAATCGGTCGCCGCAATTGTCAAATTCCAACCAGCACCAGTGCCACGTGCATCTGTTGCTGACCAAGCGTTTGAGCCAGAAGCGCTCGTCGCAGTCTGATCTGTACCATCCAATGTTACGCCACTCAAGGTCACATTCGCTATGGTCTCAGAAAGTGTACCACCGGTAATTGTGACCGTGCCCGTTTCAGCAGCAGCTGCAATCGCACTTACTGCCAACAAGGCGAAAACTAACAAGAAAGCCAATAATCTTTTTTTCATCATTTTATACTCCTTATATCTTTGTACAACCAGATAATTCCTATTATGTAAAGTTTCAATAAGCACCTCCACAAAAAAAAGTGGTTTGAATTTTTTATCCAAACCACTCAAGATCTTTTCCCTGTTAGCGGCTTGGCGATCATAGTCAAAAAAAAATCTAACCTTAGACCCATAGCTTTGCGCCCTCAACTTTCGTTGAGTATGCCTTTTTCTATTCACATACAGTATAGACACTTTCTACATAAACTACATTGCAGCCTTATAACAAAAATAACTCAGAGAATTTACTGACATCTTTTGGCGTACCAAGCGCCACTCCTTGTAGACCTCGATCGATCCTGCGCAACAGCCCTGAAAGAACGCTACCGCTCCCTAATTCAAAAAAAGTTTCTACGCCTTGCGCCGCCATATATTGAACAGATTCTGTCCAGCGGACACGGGATGTCAACTGAGCGCCCAGATCAGATTGGATTTCAGCTACTGTCGCCAAGGGGGATGCTGTCACGTTACCGACTACAGGGATACTTGCTTCCCATATATTGGCATCTGCTAACGCCTGATCAAATTCCGCTTGAACCACGCTCATCAGCGGAGAATGTGCTGCAATGCTCACCGCCAACGGAACAGCACGCCGTGCGCCCGCTTCTTTTGCCAAGCCGAGCGCGCGCTCCAAAGCCGGTTTTGCGCCAGAGATGACCACTTGCCCGGGGCAATTATCATTTGCCACTTCGACAACATCATCACCTTCTGTGGCATCTGCGCAAATCTTCTCGAGAGCAAGGATATCCAGCCCGAGAATGGCAGCCATCCCGCCCGGAGCGAGTTCGCCCGCGCGCTGCATTAGCTCTCCACGTCGGCGCACAAGACGTAGACCGTCTGAGAAAGAGAGTGCGCCTGTAACTGCCAGCGCGCTTAACTCGCCGAGAGAATGCCCGGCCACGGAAGCAGGTTGAATTTCGGGGACGATCTCGGTCAACACTCTCCATGCTGCAAATGAGTGAACAAAGAGAGCGGGCTGCGTATTAACAGTGTCGTTCAATTGATCCGCATCTTCACCCCACATTATGGCAGAAAGTGAAAAGCCGAGAATTTCATCTGCTTCTTCAAAGGTTTGGCGTGCAATTGAATATTCTTGAGCGATCTCATGCCCCATGCCGAGGGTTTGCGAGCCTTGACCGGGGAAAATAAAAGCTATTTTTTGCGTATTTGTATCCATTTTTTGTATCATCTCAATAATTTGGGGTAGATGAAAAAGACCAACCCAAATTGAGTTC
>Ga0008651_10000153_pt1 | contig 42191 bp, 37 predicted proteins | sample SaaInlV_200m_DNA_6_FD_59173 | JGI IMG/M metagenome (GOLD analysis project Ga0008651, IMG submission 59173) | Marine microbial communities from expanding oxygen minimum zones in the Saanich Inlet - SI037_S2LV_200m_DNA | ecosystem: Environmental > Aquatic > Marine > Intertidal zone ...
GTTCTCATGGGCTTTCAGTTATCCGCTCAAGAAGGGGGACCTAGGTATCATAAAGCATGTTTATTCTCATTCACAAGGTCGCTTTTTATCTATAAAGGAATTGTTCGAAAGCGGTTGGGCGGTGCAAGAGATTTCTGGCTCGCTAGGTCAAGACTATAAAATGTATGAGAACTCTCCTGAGGAAATCAAGGCTCTGGTTTGCGAGTATTTGGATTCTTTGGGAGCGGAAGAAAAAAAACTTACAACATTGCAAGAAAATGCAAACAAGGAGCGTATTTTGAATACATATCGTATACTTGAAGAAGGAAAAGCCCCTGGAACTACAGATGATCATATTAATATGATGGAGAAGTATCGAATAGCTTCTCGTATAGAATCGAGCGCAGGAGCCTTGGGCAGGAGTTTTCTTGAAGAAAACTGGGAAAGAAGTTCAAAAAATTAACCTGTGATTACTACCAAAATTAAGCCAGTGCTAATTAGGGCCCAGTTTGTATAAAAAAATGAATCAAACTCTTTTAGAGTCCTTAATAGAGAAATTCTGTTTTTTATAATACCCCTCCTTTTAAATAGATATAAAGACTAAAGAGGTGATCTCTGATATTTATTATCGGCTGATTAAATCCGCCTAGCGGAAGAAGCGATTACTAAGAGTTATGTAGGGTATCTTGGCCAAAAATAATGATGGCGCATGTGAATAGTTCTTAATACGGGTCCAGAAAGTAGATATTTTACCGATATGAATTATATGTTTAGGGGAATAGTATGCCTTTGATAAGCATTGTTATACCTGTATTTAATGCCTCAAAAAATCTTGAGAAGTGTTTGAACAGTGCTGTGAACCAAACGTATTCTCGGATAGAAATTTTGCTAGTTAACGATGGGTCTACAGATGGGAGCAAAGAGCTATGTGATAAGTATGCACAGGAAAATGACAATGTCATTGCTTTTCACACACCAAACCGTGGAGTGTCCTCAGCACGAAATACTGCACTTAAAAAATGCTCCGGAGAGCTTGTGACTTTTCTGGATGCCGATGACACTCTAAATGTTGATGCGATACAGTCAATGATTGACGGGTACCAGAATACTCTGGCTGATATCGTAGTAGGTTCCTTTGTGAAAGTTACATCAGAAGGCAAAATCCTCCGGACAGTTGGGGGCTCAAATGAGGATATACTTCACACGATGAAAGGCGTTGTCGATTACACACTAAATTATATTAGGAACCCAAGAAAAAACCAACTATTGATGAGTTGTTGGGCAAAGTTGTTTAAAGTCTCGATAATCAAAAATAATGGTATTTGGTTTGATCTTAATCTTGAACAAGGGGAAGACGTAAAGTTTAACTTTGATTATTTGAAGCATATTGAAAGAGCACTATTCCTCAAAAAGGTCGTCTACAATCATTTGAAAGCGAGTGATTATATTTCACTCAGCATGAAATTCCCAGAAAATCCACGCAAGCTCTTCGGCATGGTCGACACGCTACCCAGTATAGAAGGATTTCTATTGGACTATGATCAATCTATGGACATCAAGCGCGATCTCGGAGGTTATTATATTTACCAAGCAGTACTTTTCTTGATTCGATTATGCGGGCAAGTTAATTGTGGAAATCTGGGCAAGATCCGCAGATGTATAAAAAATCTATTTAACGAGCCGCAATTTCAAGATCATATTGTGGACTATGTTCCAGCCGAGGGGAATTATCGATTGATTCCCTTTTTAATTAGATATAAACTGATATTAATTCTTATTGTGCTTTGTCGATGCGAAGCAATAAGTATATATTCCAATACTAACTAATATTTCTAGTGGCTTAAATATATGCAGCTAATTGAAGAACTCAAAAGCAACATTACAATTGAAAAACTGCAAAACAATAACGATCGACCCCTCATCATTTTCGGTGCGGGTGCTATTGGTGAAATGACTTACCACGCGTGTAAAGAATATGGCTTGGAGGTTGTTTGTTTTGCTGACGATAAGATGAAAGGAATCCTTAAAGGCCTTGATATCGTTCATACAAATGAACTAAAAAAACGCTATATTGATCCGATTTTTTTGATCTGCTCTCCCAACATTAAGGATATGACTGAACGCCTCAGAGATTTGGATTATTCGGAATGGTATTCATGCGGAGTAGTTCTCAAGGGGTTTGAGGTTTTTCCCGAGCATTGTAATACAGCGTTACAGGAAAAAATAGATCCAAATCGTTCGCCTAGGGCTGAACGAGAGTTAGAACAAGATTATGTGGACTATTTAGTAAGTTCTTGCATTTTGGCCCAAGAATCTTTTATGGATCCCAAAAAGCTTTTTACTAAAAATATCGATTTGGTCATTACTGAGAAATGTTCAATGGCGTGTGTTGATTGTTCCAATTTAATGCCTTATTTCGAAAGCCCGAGGAATTACACCTTAGAAATCCTCATGCATGCCATAGATATTTTGTGTCAATATTTCGATGAAATTTATGAGGTTCGAGTTATTGGGGGTGAGCCTTTCATGAATAAGGATTTTCATCAGATTGTAAAAAGACTCACACAGGAACCTAAAGTTGGGAAAGTTGCAATTTATACAAATGGGACTATTGTTCCGAACGAGGTGCAACTCGAGGAGCTTAAACATGAAAAACTCTTTCTCTATATAACTGATTATGGAAAATTATCCCGGAACCTAGAGAAATTAGTGGCAAAACTCCAGGAAAATAATATTTTCCACTATGTTCATAAAGCCACTGGCTGGACAGATTGCGCCTCGATCAAAAAACACAATCGAACGGCTGATGAAAATATTGATTTGTTTAAAAAATGTTGCGCTACAAATCTTGCGACCGTTTCGGAAAATAAACTTTTTCGATGCCCGTTTGCGGCGAACGCACTCCAATTTAAAGGAATCCCCGATCATCCTGATGACTACATCGATTTGCAGAAACTAGAAGAGTCCAATATTGGATCCGTTGAGGCATCACAGCGTATTAAACAATTTTTATTAGACAAAGAATATATTCCAGCATGTGATTTTTGTGCAGGAAGGTCCTACGGTGACCCCGATATAACACCCGGGATTCAGACCAAAGAGAAAAGAGCTTATGTGAAATATGAAAGAGATTGATATGCTTGGCTTGTTAACAAAGTAACAAAGTTAGACTGCCAAGAACTTTGGTTTATGCTCGTTCCTTCTCAGTGGCAAATTGGCTGGTTATCTGAGACGACCTCAAACTTTCGTCCGCAACGCAATTCTGCGAAATTAACCCGAAATACCATGAGTTAAGTCTGTGATGACGGGTGTGATTCAATTGTCTATGTTAATAACTACAGAACCTCTGTTTGCCTGGGAGTGTTGACATTGATGCTTCTCATAGAGTCTCCAGGCGTACTGTTGGTGACGACTGCCCTGGGTCTGGTCAGATGAACGGGGAATCGCTTCACCGAGGGCCGCGTTAAACGCTGGGGACGCCATTTTCTTGCCTCAGAAAATCCTTCTTATGCATGTGTAACAACCCCATAAAATAGTACTTTTGATAATTAGAGTTCTCCATGGCTTACTCGAACCAAGAAATCTCTAAAAGCATGTGGACCTAGTTTAGGGGGCTTTACATTGCAAAAAAATGCAAGCAAGGAGCGTATTTTGAATGCATATCGTCTATTTGAAGAAGGAAAAGTCCTTGGAGTTACCGATGATTATGTTAACATGATGGAGACGTATCGAATAGCTTCTCGTATAGAATCGAGCGCAGGGGTCCTGAGCAGGGCTTTTCTTGAGGAAAACTGGGAAAGAAGTTCAAAACATTAATCCGTGATTACTACCAAAATTCAGATAGAGTTGATTATGATCCCGTTTGTATAAAAAACTGAATCGAACTCTTTTAGAGTCCTTAATCGAGAAATTCATTTTTCTCTCGATAATCCAACGCAAACAATAATAAAGAGAAGAGATGACTTTTGCTAAATTTTTTCAGGATTATTTCTTGGAAACTTCTCCCTGCTGCTCTTATGTCGCTGCTTATTAAAGGTGTAATATGAAAATTTGTCTATGTAGTGTTCCTGTTGAAGGAATGGATGAAAAGCCCTCTAGATTGAGATCCGAAGGATCATTGGGAATTGTTCCAAAGGTTGCGATTGTATCGTTGATTAAATGGATGGAACGTAATGGGTGGAAATCAAACTCATACAAGTTTTATGATATTGACATGCTTTTCCCAAGTGATGATGACATCAAGAAGTTTTTCGGTGAATATCAGCCGACCATCGTTGGACTTAGCGCGGTCGTTTCTAGTTCTTATGATCAAGTTATACGAATTTCTTCAATTATCAGAAAGATGTGTCCAGATGCCTGGATTGTTGTGGGAGGAAATCTAGCCGACTCTGCTGAAGTTCTTCTTTCGAAAACAGAGACAGACGTATGTGTATTGGGTGATGGTGAAATTGCATGGGTCAATTTTATTAACTATGTTGAAAAATACAAGCGTGACTGGAACTATGAAGCTTTGGGAAGGATCAAAGGGCTCTGCTATTTCAATAAAACAAAGGAATTGATGTTTAACGGGCATGAGAAAGCTATTCCCGCAAATGATATGCCTTTCCCTGATTACGATCTTTTGCAGTCCGGCTTACAAAATCAACCGGAGGCGATAAATAACTATTTCAAAGATGCTTTGCAAACGAGTTGGTTTGGTTTTGACCAAAGGGCTTTTGAACCTGATCGCTTACCGAAAATTACCACTGTTTCTGTATCAAAAGGATGTGTCGCTCGGTGTACCTTTTGCCAGCGCTCAACTAAAGGATATCGGGTCTGCAATCTTGTCTCTTTAGATGAGCATTTAATACTTTTAAAAAAGAGGTTTAATGTAGGGTTTATTCAAATAGGGGATGAAAATTTTGGTTCAAATAAAGCTCATTCCTATGACGTTGCCAGAATACTGAAAAAGCACAATATGCTGTGGATAGCAACAGGAGTGAGATGCGCTAGCGTGACATATGAAGATATAAAATTTTATAAGGAGCATAATTGTTCGGCTTTTAAATTCGGTGTTGAATCTGGAAGTCAAAAGATACTTGATATTATGGAGAAACATTTTACCATGGACCAAGTTTCCTCAGCTCTAAAAAATTGCCTAAAATTATCTGTTTACTCCCCATTAGCTCTGATGATTGGAATGCCAGGTGAAAATGATGAGACAGCGAGGCAAACAGGCGCTCTTATCGGAGAAATTGCGGCATTATTCGGAATACATCCAGAGGTTATGGGTTATGACCTTTTTTATGCGATACCTTTTCCGGGGACTATATTATATGAATATGGCCAACAGGTCGGGGCCATTGGAAAAACTATAGAGGAAGAACATCTATATTTAAGGGGTGTCAGTAATGCAGGGACCTTTAAAAGGTATTATTTAAATCTCAATGGTGCTCCGCTTAAAGAAGTTATTTTTTGGGATTGGTTGGTGAAATTAGAATCATCGCGTATTTATCACCAGTACAAAAGGATCGTTTCTTCTGAAAACAGTGATTATAAGGAAATTTTTAAAAAGAACTGGGAGCAGGCCCGAAAGGTCAATCCTAATTTTGGATTAAAGTATTCTGCTATTAAATTTACAGCCATAACACAGTTTCTCGATAAAAGGGTCGTTGGGAATGCTATCCTTGACAAGATTCCCAGGACTATGCTTTATCCCTTGATAAAGTATTTAGTTTATTTTGAATTCATTATACAAAGTATTCTCCCCGCAAATAAAAAGCACAATATCTTTAGGGAGAAAAAGGTGAAAGCTGTTTTACGAATTGATGATTTTTTGTTAAAGAAATTGGACATCGGGAGTGAAAGTTCATTAAGGAAAATTGTTGCACATATGAAAAAAATGAATACTTTCTCCACTTCGCATAGATTTAATAGGTGAATTATTGAATGAGTACTTTGAGCCAGGAAGCAATATTTGTTGTGAAATACCCATACGAATTCAAACGGTTTGTTGACGTTCAGGTTTGGGACATTTCGGCCATTACTACTCCGAAGTTTTCTAAAGGGGTTGTTACGCCAAGATGTTCACGAAGTTAAGTTATTACTTTTGAATCAATTCTCGACTATATTAGCCACCTTTTTGATCTTCGAAGGCAAACAGCGCATAAAAATATTTGTATTTTGAATGAAATAACCTGGACTTCCTTTTCCGAGTTTCTTTGCAATCTATTCCTGATACTTGTTTTAAGAAATAAAAATGTGAAGGTATTTAACCTGTATAATGCGGGAGTTCCTTTAGTTTTCCCAGAAGAAGGCGAAAGGAGTATAATACTGTTCGACCTCATCGCTCTTTAGGTTATAAGCCACCAGCACCGGAATTTATTGAGCCGATTCCTTTATTTTATGCTACGCATTAAATAAAGGAATAATAAAGTGGTACTAACTCTAAGAGTGGTACAAATACTGGTGGCATGTCATAAGAACAATCATGCAGATTGGAAAAACTGTAATCCTTGGGAAAAAATTGGTAAATCGCATTCAGCGTCTCATAAAAATAAAAAAAGTATTTAAATCTCCCTAAAAAGCGGAAATACTAGTTTTTGACGGGGAAGGATTAGAGGTACTATAGCCATTGTTTAATGGTGAAGCATTCGAGGTTTTTTATGTTAGGGGAGAGTCGATCAACCTCAGTCCAATCATCATTATAAGATGGATTTTATATATTTTACGTGAAAAAACAATGCTGTTTTCCCATGTTATGCCCTTCATAGAACATGTGGAACCTTCAATCATTATAACTTTTATTGATAATAGTTTTGTTTTTCAGTATTTAGATGCAAACAATACGAATGATCGAATTAAATTCATTGCGCTTCAGAATGGGAGCAGGTCATTTCGTGGTACTGAAAAGGAAGTCAGCATGGTACACCCAAAAAATATTTATCATTCGAATTTTTTTTTGCTTTGGGGAATATGAAGTCGATGAATATCGGAAACATGGCGCACACGTTGAAAAATTTTACCCCTGTGGTTCATTGATCGACTCCTATTTCCGAGCATTACCAGAAAGTAAGCGATTAAAGGAGTCCTTCGATATTTGTATCGTCAGCAACCCCTGGAACTACTACCCTTATGACTCAACTCTTGGCGGCCAAGCCAGGCGATCTTTTGAACTATTGTTAGGTTACCTTGCCATCCTTCAAAAGCACCATCGACTGAAGATTGTTGTTCCAAGTAGAGGGGAATCGGATTCAAAGGAGTATAAATCTGAGGTTGACTGGATTTAAACTTATTTAGGAACAAATGCTAGCTGTGTTTCGAACAATAGATAGAGTTGGATGAGTTATTGTTTTACTGATAATGCTACAATTGTTGTCGGAATGTTTTCTACCTTACTGAAACCTAAGTTCAGGAATGTATAAAATAGCTATAATAGGAGCGGGGCAGATTGGCAGCAGACATTTACAAGCGCTTGCCCAAATAAAGCTCTCCTCTTCGATTGAAGCGGTAGGTCGTTCTCCGCAATCCTTAAGAACAGCAAAGAGAAGATTTAAGCAAGTCCACGGCAAGGGAAACATTAAAAATGTTTCATTTTTTAACTCTATTTCAGCTTTAAGCGAATCGATTGATGTAGGTGTTATTGCGACAAATTCTGATGTACGCAGAAAAGTGGTTGAAGAACTTATTCTCAATAAAAAGGTTAAGTACCTTATTTTGGAAAAAGTTGTCTTTCAATCAAATAAGGATTTTTGGGAAATTATAACTTTACTGAACAAGCATAAAATCAAAGCATGGGTTAACTGTCCCAGAAGGATGTTTCCCTTTTACAAGGAAATAAAGGAAAGCTTTAAGGATGATAAAAAAATATCTTTACACGTTCAAGGAGGAAATTGGGGAATGGCATGCAACAGCATACATTTCCTTGATTTTCTAAGCTTTTTGTCAGGCGACAATGATTTTAATGTAGCAATTTCCTCCAGAATTGACAGTGAAATCAGTGAAAGTAAAAGGAAAGGATTTATCGAATTAACGGGAGTACTAAATGGCTCTTCAATTGCCGGGAATGAATTTTCATTTGTATCTAAAAAAGATTCCAATGCGCCAGGTGTGATGAGTATTCTTGGCAAAAGTTTACATTATATTGTTTTTGAAGCTGAGGGGAAATATTTGATAGCGCGCAAGTCAACTGGCTGGAAATGGAAAGAAGTTAGATTTGCTATTCCTGAACAAAGCCAGTTAACTCACCTTGCTGTAGAGCAGATAATAGAACAGGGCAAAAGCGATCTCACTCCTTTAGAGGTTTCCTGGAAACTACATAAACCTTTGTTAAAAAACTTTAAAGAAAAGTTGGAAAAAATAACAGGAATGCGATACGAAAGATGCCCTATCACATGAACATAGAATTTAATAAATACCTAAGTTTGGATGTGGGAAGAAACTTTTAGAATGCAATTATTTTGCGGATTCAGTTCAAGATATTCCCTTTGATGGTATCTGGTTACTGAAAGAAGGATTTTAGATATTCTTGCACTAGATATGGAAGATTATAAAAAGCTTTGTATGCATTATCCTTCTTATCTTTTTGCTTATAATGATGAGAAACCAACTTATTCCTTGGTAGCAGAATTTATTGAACAACATATCCAATCGGTACAAAACATTTTCAGTCAGATGGATACTTTATAGGTGTAGAATATCAAGATCAGCAATTCTATTGTGGAAAAGGCTAAATCAGTATATGTCACCTTTTGAGGTGCGTCCCTTGATATAAAAGGTTTTAGTTACTTGCGTGAAAACGTTGAGATTACAAAAAAACCACAGCTCATTTGGTTATGCATCCGCCCTCTATCAAGAAGAGAAAGAGGGAAGAATACAAGCAATGGACAAGAGTTTTTATTTACAAAGGAACAAATATGGTAATTGGTCGGATTTTTCGTAATATAAATAATCTAAAGTGGTTTCCCGTAATATTTATGAGTCCCTTGGCTTATGCCATCGGGAATTGTGCTGAAGAAATTTATTATGCTTTACTTAAAGCGAGAAGAGAAGACAAAAAGGTAATCTTGTTATATTCTTATAATTTACCTTTCTGGCTCGTGAAATACAGATTGACAAATAGAGAGCTTTTTAAAGTAGATTCTGAATATATATATTTTAAAAAAAATAGTTTGTTACTTCATGCACTGAGGTTGTGTGTTACTTTAGTTTACTTACCATTACGGGTAGTGAGTCTTTGGTTAAGAGATTCCTTCGGAGCGGAATTAAGTGTGTCCTATCGATTTCCGAGAATTGGTATGTCCAATATCTATCAGCCAAACGAAAAAATAGAGGAATTTTCATGGGATGCAGTTCATTCGCTAAACTGGAGAGGGCAATTTTCGGATAAGCTTTCGGTTAGTTTAATAAAAGATAGTAACAAAATCGGGAAAAATAATTTGAGAGAATTGGGACTATCAGATGAAGATTGGTTTGTTTGTGTGCATGTCCGTGAAAGTGGATTTAAAAATGATGCAGGGAGGCATGAATATCGAAATAGCAGCATTATTAACTATACAAAAGCCTTTGAAAGAATTATAGAAAGAGGTGGTTGGGTGATCAGAATGGGAGATAGTACAATGACAGAGCTTCCTAAGATGGAAAGAGTTATTGATTACCCATTTACAAAATTTAAGAGCGACTTAATGGACATTTTTCTGATCAAGAATTGTAGAGTTTATATTGGTTGCCAATCTGGTATCCATGATGTTGCGATTCTTTTTCAAAAACCAATCTTGATTACTAATATGTGTTGTTGGAATTTAGACTATCCAGTGTTTGAAAATTCCAGGGGTATTGTAAAGCATCTCTCTTCTCATTCAAAAAAGAGAATTTTGACTGTAAAAGAGATGTTTGAAGCATCTTGGTGTACCGAGACGTTGTATGGGTACGTTGATAACGAAAAATTCAAGTGGTATGAAAATTCACCTGAAGATATTGAAGAAGCAGTGATAGAATATATGGATTTATTGGAATCACAGAATTTCAAACGATCAAGGTTGCAAAATGAGGCGTATGATACACATATAAAGACGTATCATGAGTTTTGTGACAAAACTAAATACACCGGATTGTCGTTTAGTGAGGAAATGATCGAAAAATGGCGCTTTGCTTCAAGAATAACAGGTTCAAATGGTGCCATTAGCCAAAAATTTCTCGAAAAGTACTGGAATTGAACTGAATAAATAGTTTATCAAATCTACTTAAAAAATTTGCGAGGAACATGAAAATTTGCTTATACAGTATTCCTGTTGAAGGTATTGATACAGAACTGAACCAAGGGATTGTCATTTCAAAACGCTGAGTTTGATCTTTGCTATATTTAACCAACAAAATCAACAGACTCATTTATGGAGAGGGTTTAAATGAAGAATAAGGATATTACTTATATTTTAGGATTAAATTATGGCGGACATGACGCTTCGGCATCTTTGCTGAAAAACGGCGAAATTATTGCTTCGGCAATGGAAGAGAGATTCTCAGGGATTAAAAAAGATCGAAGTTTTCCCCTCAATGCAATCAACTTTTGTTTTGAGTATGCTGGCATAACGATCAATGAAATTGACATAGTTACATTTTATATTATCCCAAAACTTTTTTTTGATAATAGGGTCGTTCATTATTTGGGCAAATACTATCCAAAATCAATTCCTTTGTTTGAATCATTCCTTAATAGAGCATTAAAATACAATAACGTCGAAAAAGAAATTAGGGAGAGGTTGAATTATTACAAGAAGATTTATTTTTGCAATCATCATCACGCTCATATTGCAATAAGTTTTTTTCTTTCAGATTTTAAAGAAGCTGCAGTCATTTCTATCGACGGTGCAGGCGAAATAGCCAGTACTGTTTTTGCAGTGGTTCAGGGTAATAACATGAAAATTTTGAAAGAAATTGATTATCCGAACTCTTTGGGGATGTTATATAATTCAGTGACCTATTATTTAGGATTTAACCCCATATCAGATCAGGGTAAAGTTATGGGATTGTCAAGTTATGGGGACTCTTCTCGATACATTGATGAATTTAGAAAAATTGTAAGACTCAAGGATGATGGAACCTATAAGATGGATTTGGACTACTTTGAATTCCAAAACAGGAGAGATACATGGATTTCTGATAAATTTATAAATACTTTTGGACAGCGAAGACTTCCTGATGAGGAAATAGAAAAAAGACACAAAGATATTGCAGCTGCACTACAAAGAAGACTGAATGAAATATATTGTCATATGGGGAAATATATTAAAGAAGAGACTCATATGAAATATTTGTGTCTAGGAGGTGGCGTGGCGTTAAATAGTGTTTCCAATGGAAAACTGCTTCAAAAAGAATATTTTGAGGATATTTTTATCCCACCCCCAACAGGTGATGATGGCCTATCAGCTGGAGCTCCTTTATATTATAATTATTGTGTTCTTGGAAATACTAAAAGATATCCGTTTGTGTCACCATTTTTAGGACCTGAATATAGTGACGATAAAATTCTAAAAACAATAAAACGATTTAATCTGAACTTTTATAAATCAAATAATATATTTAAAGAGACAGCTGAACTTTTATCTAAAAATAAAATTATTGGATGGTTTCAGGGAAGAATGGAAATTGGCCCACGGGCTTTAGGGAATCGCAGTATTCTCGCAAATCCTGGCTTTCACAATGTTAAGGAATTATTAAATTCAAGAGTCAAATTTCGAGAACCTTTTCGACCTTTTGCGCCAAGTATCTTGGCTGAAGATGTTAAGGACTGGTTTGAATATGATCACCCTGCACCTTTTATGTTATTTGTGTTTAATATTAAAAGGGGGAAAAGGAAACTGATCCCTGGTGTGACTCATGTAGATGGGACAGGAAGGCTGCAAGCAGTTAATAGACAATTTAATGAAAGGTATTATAAATTAATTAATGAATTTAAAAAAATAACTGGTATTCCCATGGTTATTAATACTTCATTTAATATCATGGGAAATCCAATAATTGAAAGTCCTAGTGACGCTATCAAGTGTTTTTTAGGAAATGGCATTGATTATCTGGTTTTGGGTGATTTTATAATAAAAAAGGAGACCTGAATTCAACAATTTGTCCTTTTTAAAAATAATAGTATGACTGATCTTCGAAAATTAGAAAAACAATAGTAGGCTTCCACTGAGGACTGCCTTACTTTGGGTGTCAGCAATTATTTGGTGAAAAAGAAGCTATCGATAGAAATAATCAGTGTACGAATTCAAAACCAGTAAATATATAGACGGCGAAGGGAGCATTATGGATTTAAATAAAATGGAAAGAAAAACCCGAGAAATTTTTCATGCAATTCACAAGGTTCAGGGTAATGAAAAAGCCATATTTGATCGATTGAAAGATTTGATGAGTCCCGCTTATCTGAGGGAAAATGAAGATTTTTTTCAAGAGAAGATCTGTCTTGATGCTGGCTGTGGTTCCAATGCAAATGCATCGTATAGTATGCTAGCCCACGGGGCGGCAAAAGTCCATTCATTCGATCTCGATGAGTCAATTTTTGAAACTGTTCCGCGGCTTTTAAAAGAGTTTGACGGCCGATATGAACTAACCATCGACAATGTGCTTGACATGGATTTTAGCGATGGATTCTTTGATTTCGTGCATTGCTCTGGCGTTCTCCACCATAGTTCTGATGTGGAAGCAGGAATTCGTGAGCTCGCTCGAGTGACTAAAAAGGGCGGGATGCTATATGTGATGACCTATGGAAAAGGGGGCCTAATTCGGGACATCACCACTTTTCTGCGGGAGAAATATCGCCAGGAACAAGAATTTAAAACAATGGTTGATGCCCTAAATGAGGAAATATTTGAAGAATTCTTTACCTATATTTTTGCCATAATGCAAGAACATGGTGATGAATACGGCAGCAAAGTGCCATTGGATCTGATCCGACTAATGTTTGATAAAGACATTGTATTGACCATCAAGGATAGGATTACAGCGCCGGTTTATCATGAAAATTCCGAGGCAGAGATTATTGAAATGCTAAAAAGTAGCGGGATTACAAAAGTGGAGCGTTTGGTGCGATATCCTAAGATGAATAACATTCGCCGTTTTTTGAGTCCATTGTATTACCAATATGAGTCGAAGTTTTCCCATATGCTATATGGGAGCGGCACAGTACAAATAAAGGGAATTAAGTGAATTGAAAGCTTTATGCATTCACCTTTAAGGGATTACAAAACAATTGAAGAAAGTATGGGCAATGTTGAAGAAAGTAGGGTCACGGTTTTTTTACCTTATTTGGAAGAGTAAGAAGACATTCAGGCCTCCCCAAAAGGCCAAAATACTGGTTTTTGATGGAGAAGGATTAAATTATTTAGAACCATTGTTTAATGGAGAATCTTTTGAGGTTTTTTATGTCAGGGAAGAAATATTAAATCTTTTTCCTATTATTTTATGCAAATTCTTATTTTATATGGTTCGTGAAAAAACAACAAAGTATTCGTATTTTCTAGCCTATATTGACCAGGTTTCTCCCGCTATTATTATCACGTATATAGATAACAACCAAACTTTTCAGAAGGCGGATTCAAAAAACAGAGACAAAGGAAGAAAATTTATTGCAATCGCAAATGGGACAAGACCTCTCAGTGGTCGAGCTGTGCAGTTGAAAATGACTGGGCTGAATCCGAAGGATATCTTTCATTCCAACTTATTTTGCCATGGACAGTGTTGTGCCGATGAATACGTAAAACATGGAGCACAAGTAGAAAACATATATCCCGTTGGTTCGTTATTGGATTCGTATTTTAGAGCTTTACCCCGAAGGAAGTTAGAAAAACCGACCTTCGATATCTGCCTGATTGTTACTCCTTTCTACGACATTCCATATGAGTCAACATGGCATTTAAATGGCCGACAATCTTGTGAACTGTTTTTGAGTTACCTAAGAGTATTTAGTGAACGTAATGATGTTAGAATATCGGCGATCAGTAAACATGCAGCTGACACTGAAGGATCTGTAAGCGAATTTAAATGGCTCCAGAGACTTTTAGGTAATAGTTTTAAATATTTCCCGCAGGAAGATGGAGTGCCTCCAAGCTCGTATATTGTGTCTGACGATGCTGAAGTGGTGATTGCGCAAGCGTCATCTTTATTGAGAGAATGTTTTGGGCGAGGGAAAAAAATTCTTCAAGTAAACTATTCTGATGAACCGTTTCATGATTTTCCTTTTGATGGTATATGGTTACTGAAAAAAAGTGGTTATCCTGTTTTTGAGAAAAGGCTACGAGAGCTACTCTTGATGAATCAAGCAGACTACATAAAGCAGTGTAAGCACTATCCTGCTTATTTCATTGGGCATAATGAGTCCAAGCCAGCTTATCTTGCAATAAGTGAATATATTCAACAACATATTCAACAGCAAAGTGGGATAAATAGCATGGAATCTTCTGATATTTAAGGTTGCATTTTTATGCTCAATACGGTGGATAAAATTAAGATTTGGTTTAAGCAAAATCCCTTGAAAAGATGACTATTGAAATTGGAAAATATTAAATATTATTTGAGTTAAGGGAAGTAATTTAGGAGATGTAATGGACGAAAAAATAGATTCGGATTCCTGTATGAATTGTGGGGGGAGCCTGGAAAAAACCGGCGATTATTGCCATGATAAACCAGAATTGCTAATTGCTAAATGCTCAAATTGTAGTTTAAAACAGGTTCTTGACTTTTCGCACGTCACAACAAAAATATATGAAAATCTTGGTGCCGAAGATTTTCATGCTGATGGTGCTGATTTACAAATTGAACGACAAAGACTTTATTCGTGGAATAAAAAGAGAATTTCCATAATGAAGGACTTTTTTCCAAACATGAAAGGAGAAACAGTCTTGGATTTCGGGTGTGGTTCTGGCGGTTTCATAGAACAGGCACAAGGTGCTTTTAAGAAGGTTGTTGGGTTTGATGTAAGTGATCAAATATGTCAAGTTCATGAATCAAATGGATGGGAATGTTACAACTCATTGAAGAATATCGATATACGTTTTGATATAATGACCCTTTTTAACGTTTTAGAACATGTTCCCGAGCCGTGGGAACTTTTAGTTGATTTTAAAAAGAGTTTGAGTCCAAAATATTTTGTTCTTGAAGTACCTAATACCGATGAATCGTTAATCTCAATTTTTAATAATTCTGCCTATCGAAAAAATCATCATGCTAGTCTGCATGTGTATTATTTTACTCAAAAATCATTCAAACAAGTATGTGAACGTGCAGGATTAGAAGTTATTTTTGAGACACAGTACCAAAGGTATACTCTTGCGAATAACGTAGGATGGATGAATAACGGTAAAAAAGGAGGTGAGTATCTTTATACTATTTTTAATGACGAACAACTAAACCTCGAATATGAGCGAGTATTGGTTTCGAATGGTCTCGCTGATTCAAACTTTTTTATATGTAGAGCTAAAAAGTAATAGACTACCGGCAAGCCGAGATTTTTAATTGTGAGCCCCTCAAAGGGTCGCTCCCAAAGCCCCTTATTAAATTAATTAATGGAGAATGATATGTCGATTTTTATAATTGGAGAAATTGGAATTAATCATAATGGTGATTTGAGCATAGCCAGGGAACTCATCAAGCGATCAAAAGAGGTTGGAGCAGATGCGGTTAAGTTTCAGAAGAGAACCATAGATGTTGTTTATAGCAAAGAAACGTTGGATTCTCCACGTGAAAGCCCTTGGGGGACAACTCAGAGAGAACAAAAAGAAGGATTGGAATTTGGCCAGAAGGAGTATGAAGAGATTAATCAATACTGTGCCGAAATCGGGATAGAGTGGTTTGCATCAGCTTGGGATATAGAAAGCCAGAAATTTCTGCGACAGTTTAAGCTTAAATACAATAAAATAGCTTCGGCTATGATTGTTGCGGAAGAGTTTTTAAAAGAGGTAGCCTCTGAAAAGAGGCATACCTTTATTTCAACTGGAATGTGCAGTACAATAGATATCGATAAAGCAATTAAAATATTCAAAGAGGAAAATTGTTCATTTGAACTAATGCACTGTATTTCAACCTATCCTATGGTAGACGAGGAAGCAAATCTGAATTGTATCAAGACTCTGAAAGAGAAATATAAGTGTGATGTTGGGTACAGCGGTCATGAAGTCGGATTAGCGGTCTCAAATGCCGCTGCTGCTCTAGGCATTAGTTCACTGGAAAGACATATAACTTTGGGAAGATCTATGTATGGTTCTGATCAATCTGCTTCTGTTGAGATGTCTGGTTTTCATGACTTGATTGGTGCGATACGGAAGATTGATGCGGCGATGGGAGATGGAGTTGTTGGTTATATTGAGAAGGAAGTCTCGCTTGCAGAAAAGCTTAGAGCACATTTGCCTTGGGAAGGTTTCAAGATAAATAGTTAAGCAATGGAATGGAAAGGCCCGTATAAATGAAAATACTATTAGTTATATATGATAACGATTCACAACTGCATAATTTCCCTATCGGATTGGGCTATATTGCAGCCGTACTGAAAAAACATGATTATGAGGTCGAGATTTATCAACAGGATTTGCATCATTATCCGGAGGAGCACCTGACCAAATATTTGGACGACAACCATTTTGATGTTGTGGGCCTTTCAATAATTGGAGGGTATTATCAATATCAAAAATGTACAAGAATCTCTGATGCTATCAACCGTTCTAAAGACAGACCGTTCTACGTTTTGGGGGGGCATGGCCCGGCAGCTGGACCGGATTTTTTTCTCAATAAAATGGGTTGTGATGTCATTGTTATTGGAGAAGGTGAAAATACGGTCATTAATTTATTTAAAGCGATTGAAAACAAACGGTCTTTGGCTGGAGTGAGGGGGATTGCCTATCTTGATGACGGAAAGCTTGTTGAATCGCCAAGAGAGCCACTCATTAAGGATATCGATTCCATTCCATTTCCTGCGTTTGAGTTATTTGCGATCGAATACTACAGACTTCTTAAAAGCCCCAATCAAAGGCCTTCAGGATTTTCTTTGAACATCATATCAGGGAGAGGATGTACTTTTAAATGTAATTTTTGTTATCGGATGGATAATGGATTTAGAGCTCGGAGCAGTTCCAACATTATTGCGGAAATTGAGCTTCTGAAAAAAGACTATGGTATTACCTGGATAAATTTTCACGATGAGCTCTTGATGTCATCAGAAAAAAGAGCAACGCTGCTTTGTGAGGACTTTATAAAAGCAAACCTTAACATTAGTTGGACTTGCAATGGTCGCCTTAATTATGCCCGCCCCAAATTACTGGATTTAATGAAACGAGCAGGTTGCGTATGTATTAACTACGGAATTGAGGCCTTTGATGACCAGATATTGAAAAATATGAATAAGCATTTGACTACTGAACAGATTGTTAAAGGAATCGAGGCGACATTGGAAGTTGGTATAACTCCAAGTTATAACGTAATTTTTGGAAATATTGGTGAGAATGAAGAGACTTTGCAAAAAGGAGTCGACTTTCTTCTGAAGTATGATGAGGGGTCATCAGAGCTACGGACTATCAGACCTGTTACACCATATCCTGGTTCGCCGCTCTTTTATTATGCGATTGAAAAGGGGTTTCTAAAAGACTGTCAAGATTTTTACGAAAACAAACATACGAATTCGGACTTGATGTCTGTAAACTTCACAGACCTTAGCGATGACGAGTTCCATAAAGCTCTCCTGAAAGCGAATACAACGTTGCTGGAAAATTATTTTAAAAATAAAATGTCGGCTGCTATTGAGACGGCTAGAAATCTCTATTTAAAGAAAAATTCGAATTTTAGAGGATTTAGGTAGTCCTATTGAAATCATTGTATTGAATGAAAAAAATAGCTATTTTAGGAGGATCTCATTTCATTGGTGTTCATTTATTTACGGCTCTTCATCAGCAAGGTCATCAGTTAACACTTTACAACAGGAAGATAAGAATTCCGCCAGTCCCATATCCTAAAGACATCAGGATAATTAGAGGAGACCGAAATAAACCCGAAGATTTAAAAAGGTTGTTTCACGCAGAGTTTGATGTGGTGTTTGATTTAAGCGGTTATACACCCTGGCACGTTCAATCGATTATAGATAGGTATCAGTCTAATATTGGACATTATATGTTTTGTAGTACTCCAATCGCCTATAAGACTCCCACACCCAACCCTTACAGCGAACAAGCACCTCGTACTTATGAAGAAAACACCTACGGGGGGGATAAAGCACTAGTAGAGGAGTTGTTATTCAACCAGTATAAGAATAACGGTTGGCCTATCACAATATTTCGACCGCAGGGCGTTTTTGGCCCATACGACTCATGGCATGCAGGATTCGTGTTGTACAGATTAATACACTCACTTCCTCTATTCGTATTCGAAGAAAGTAGATATCGCTTAAATCCGCTTTATGTTGATGATCTTATAGCCGTTTTTTTGTCCGCCACTGAGAATTCCATTTCTCATGGATCTGCGTACGGTGTGGCCGGGGATGATGTGGTTACTAATGTAGAATTTATTGAACTATGCGGGGGAATTTGCCAACTGCAACCAATTATAAGGTTTGTAGAAACTCCTTCTTTGTATAAAAAGAGTGAAATAGGTTATTCTTGGTTCGCTGATGACGCAGTAGCAGATTGCAGAAAGGTCAAAAGAGAATTGGGAGTAAAATTTACAGCCTTGGAAACAGCATTGAAAGAAACGTTTACATGGTTACATGAAAATCCTACCCGTATGGATCGTTATTCATAAAAGTTATCGGTTTCAATTTCATTCATAGTTTATCAGGGACAATTTAAAAAAAGTTTGGGAGAATAGAGAAATGCACATAGCTGTCATCCCTGCTCGCGAAGGGAGCCAGGGGTTTAAACAGAAAAACCGATTGTTCTTTGATATAACGGCTGACTTTTTAGATTCTGTTAAGTGGATTGATGATGTCATAGTATCAACGGATGACCCAACGATTGTCGAGTATGCGGGGAAAAGAAACTACTCAAGTCACCATCGTTCTGCATATTGATTTGGCAGGAAAAATCCAGTCCATGATACAATTCTAACTATTGAAAATCCAGACGAGATAAGAATGGTTCGAGCTGTTTTCGTCCGCTTTCATCTATTAGTGTGATGGAGAAAAGATTTAGACTGATGGTGAAGTAATTTTCATCATCCCTAAAGTGTTTAAAAAACAAAAAGCATGAACCACTTACCTGGTAGTAGCAGCTTTTTGTCATGTATGTGATAGATTTAATAGGAGAATTATTGAATGAGTCCTTCGAGCCGGGAGGCAATATTTGTCGTGATATACCCATACAAATTCACTGAATTTGTATGGAATTTGATTGAACTAGACGAATTCAAGCGGTTCGTTGACGTTCAGGTTTGGGACATTTCGACCATTACTACTCCGAAGTTTTCTGAAGGGGTTGTTACGCCAAGATGTTCTCGAAGTGAAGTTATTACTTTTGTGTCAATGCGCCACTATATCATCCGACTTCTTGATATTCGAAGACAAGCAGCGCATAAAAATATTTGTATTTTGAATGAAATAACCTGGACTTCCTTATCCGAGTCTCTTTGCAATCTATTCCTGATATTTGTTTTAAGAAATAAAAATGTGAAGGTATTTGACCTGTATAACGGGGGAGTTCCTTTAGTTTATCCAAAAGACAACGAGAACGATTACACTTCTCAAAAAGGATCAGGTTTTTTCTCGAAGCTTGCTCGGCTTATTTCCAGCACAAACAGCCGTGTTGAATTGCTAAGAACATTAAAAATGATTTGCTCTGTTTTCCTGACGAAACTGTTGAGCAGAATAAAAATACCCACAGTGTTGACGCATCGTTTGGTGGCAGGAGAGCAATGGTTGTCGCTGGCCAAGAAAGACCAAAAAAATGAAATATCTAACGTTTGTGGCCATAGCCATGACTTTAGTAACCATTTGCTCGCACAAAAGATTTCACCTTCACAGGAAAGCATTGGCCACAAAACAGCCGTGTTCTTGTCTTCGGCAAACCCTATGTTCGGCAGTGACGAGATCCTACATGGAGGGGATCAGCTATTTACTAGTGAGGTGTGGTACCCTGCTCTGGTACGATTTTTTGATTTTTTGGAACCAGCCACGGGTGTTAAGGTAGATGTGGCCGGGCACTATAAGTCAGCTTTTCCGGCAATTGCCCCATGCTTTGGAAACCGCTCTGTTTATTATGGGAAGACACAGGAAATGGTTCGTCAAAGTGAATTTGTAATTACAATAGCTAGTACTGCAATTTCATATGCTGTTTTGCTCAAAAAGCCTGTTATTTTTATCTACTCGAATCAGCTTAAAGGTAATTATGAGCCTATGCCCACTATCAATGGCTTGGCTGAAATGCTTGGCACTAAGCCTATTAACATCGATGATTTTCCTGAAGATATACAGCGATATCTTAAAGTAGATGAAACTAAGTACGCTGCTTACGAGAGAGAAGTACTGACCTCAGATCCGCTGGGTCGGCCAAATTTTCAGATAATTCTTGAAGATATAATGGGGATTTCGGCAGAAGATATGGCTTCATCTACGGAAACAAAATGAGTGATCAAATCAAATGAAACTAACTATTATACTTACGCTCAAGGGACGCGACGAGTTCACTTACCGTTGGATGAAGTATATGAATGAAATGCGTTGTCTTTACAAAATATTGTTAGCAGATGGAGGTGATAACTTAGAGATCGAAGCACATTTGCGTCATCCGAATAATTATCCCAATCTTGATTATGAGTACATTCGCTATCCTCTTGATGCCAGTCTGGATGATTATTTTAACAAGCTTGAAAACGTTATTTCAAGAGTTAAAACAGACTATATTTTGCATGCGGATAATGATGATTTTTACCTATTAGATCGCATTCCTGAGATGATTACATTTCTTGATGATCATAGGGATTATGTAGCAGCACGAGGACAGTTGGTTAATTTTGAAGTGTTTGACATAAAAGGGATTACTAAGGCACAGGTTCGGGGGCGTCGTTATTATGCTTCTGTGGTATACGCGCCATCAATAGAAAGCGATTGCCCACTAGCGCGAATTAATAGCTTATGTCAGGGGATGTCTGATTATGATTATTACAGTAACTGGTATTCAATCACCAGAACTTGCGTACTGCAAAAGATGTGGAAGAATTTAATTACCTTGCCGACCAAGGAAGTCATCGTCTTGGAAATGTTGAGCCATGTTATGATGATGAATGCAGGAAAGCTTAAAATAATGTCTACCCCTTTTTATTTAAGGCAATCTAATACCTCACAATTTGGCGATACTTTAATTATAGGTAATGAGTTTCTTGAGCGCTGTATCTCTAATAATTCCTTTTCAGAATTTTCACTTGCCGTTGACCGGTTTATGGGATTGAATAACGTCGAGGATAGAAAAGAGGTGTTGAAAAGTATTGCCGGATGGTTAAATATCTTTGTCTTTAATATTCACCGTGGCCATCAAGTGCGCTCAGGTGTGTTTTATCGCTTTCGGGCTTTAATCAAGCAGGTTCCTGTTTTTGGATCTTTTGCTAGATTTGTTTTTAGTTTTCTAAAGAGCCTTGCCTTGCAGACACCCCGAAGGTTAAGTCTGCGAATTAAAGAAATAGAGCCCTTTATCATCGTGCGCAACTAAACAAAAGGAAATGCTACATACAAATGAAACAAGATGTATTGATTGTAGGCGGTGGCATAGAGTGCGGGCTCAATGCAGAAAATGTGTTGGCACATTTAAACTAAATTTTTTCAAACTAAGGAAGAAAAAACGATGGCAATAAATTTATGCAGAGTTAGCGGCACACCGCTGACCAAAGTTCTTGATTTCGGCATGCAACCTTTAGGTAACGGCTTCCTTGAAAGTAAAGATTTCAAGGATGAATACTTTTTCCCTATGGAAATTGGTTACTCAGAAGTCAGTATGATGTTTCAGTTGATTGAGCAACCAGCACCCGAAAAAATGTTTCACGACCATTATGCTTTTTATTCCAGCACCTCCAGTTTTATGGGGCAGCATTTTAAGCAGTTTGCAAACCAGGTGATTCAGTCTGGCTATCTTACTAAAGAAGATCCTTTTGTCGTCGAGCTCGGTTGTAACGACGGCATTATGCTGAAAAACTTTGCCGGGCAAGATATTCGCCATTTGGGTATAGAGCCTTCTTTGAATGTGGCCCAAGAAGCCAATAAGCACGGTGTGCGCACCCGTTCTGAATTCTTCTCAGAAGCGCTTGCCGAGATCATCATCCGTGAAGAAGGCCAAGCCGACGCTTTCCTTGCCGCCAATGTCATGTGCCACATCCCGGATATTGTAGGGGTAGTTAAAGGTATTAAAAAACTACTCAAATCCACTGGCGTGGTGATATTTGAAGACCCCTATCTGGGCGATGTGGTTGCCAAAACTTCTTATGATCAAATTTATGATGAACACGTGTTCCTGTTCTCGGCACTATCTATTCAATATCTGTTTGGATTGCAGGGAATGGAATTGATTGATGTTCTACCACAAAAAACCCACGGCGGCTCAATGCGTTATGTGCTTGCCCATCAAGGTACTCATCCGGTTAAAGAGGCAGTTACGCAAACTCTTGTCAAAGAAAAAGTGCAAGGGCTTGGTCGTTTGGCTAACTTTGAAACATTTAGAGCCAACGTCGAGCAATCTAGATCAGATTTAGTTTCGCTACTCAAAGACCTGAAAGCGCAGGGTAAAAAGGTAGCAGGCTATGCTGCAACCTCAAAAAGCACCACTGTTCTCAACTATTGCGGCATTGGCCCTGATCTAATCGAATACATCTGTGACACCACTCCTATCAAACAGGGTAAGTTGTCACCCGGTGTACACATCCCCGTTGTGCCTTATGAAACCTTCAAAAACAATCCACCTGACTATGCCGTGTTATTGGCTTGGAATCACGCTGAAGAAATTATGGACAAAGAAAAAGAATACGTAACTGCCGGCGGCAAATGGATAGTCCATGTACCAGAAGTAAAGGTGCTGTTATGATTCCTTGTGCAAACCCCGCCGCACAGTTTTATAGCTACCAAGATGAAATTGAGGCTGCAGTGCTAAAAGTACTGCGTAGCAATCGCTATATATTGGGTGCAGAAGTTGAAACCCTTGAAAACGAGTTTGCCGATTACATTGGCACTCATTCAGCCATTGGGGTTGCCAACGGCACCGATGCATTGGAAATAGCCATTCGGGCGCTTGATATCGGGCCATGTGATGAGGTAATCACCGTCTCGCACACGGCTGTAGCAACGGTGGCGGCAATTGAAGCGGCTGGAGCAACCCCGGTGTTGGTCGATGTTGATCCTGTTTTTTACACGCTTAATCCAGCACAATTGCAGGAAGTGTTAACACCCAAAACCAAGGCCGTGATTGCAGTGCACCTTTACGGGCAGGCCGCAGACCTTGATGCCATCGGCCAGTTTTGTGCTGAGAACAAGCTGTTTCTCATTGAAGATGTCTCCCAGGCCCACGGCGCTAAATGGAAGGGCAAACGATTGGGAAGCATCGGTCATATTGCCTGCTATAGTTGCTATCCGACCAAAAATCTCGGCGCTATAGGTGATGCCGGCTTGATCACCACCCATGATGCTAAGTTAGGAAACAAGGTGCGCATGCTTAGGGAATATGGTTGGCAACACCGTTACATTAGCGTCCTTGTGGGCAGAAACTCCCGTCTTGACGAATTGCAGGCCGCCATCCTCAGAATCAAGCTGCGCCATCTGGATGCAGATAACAGTAAGCGTCGGCAACTCGCCGCCCAATATTCCAAGCTATTAGCCGGGCAAGCATTGCAGTTACCAGCAACACGAGAAAATACAGAGCAAGTGTTTCACCTCTATGTGATACGCACTAGCAATCGTCATGAATTAATAGAATACCTAAAGGCGCGCGACATCCAAGCTGGCATTCACTACCCCATGCCCGTGCATTTACAGCCTGCCTATAAAAATCGTATTCGCACCGCGACTGACATGAGTGTTACTGAGCGGTTAGCTGAGGAAGTGTTGTCCTTGCCAATGTATCCTGAACTTTTATCAACAGATATTGCACGGGTCATTGATGTTGTTAATAGTTACCTCGTCAAATTTGCCAGCACATGATCATTAACACGACACATCTCAATGGCCTGTTAGTTATAGAGCCAAAGTGCTTTCAAGATGAGCGAGGATTTTTCCTGGAATCCTATCAAGCAGAGCGCTACCACGACGCAGGGATTGTTGATACCTTTGTGCAAGACAATCAATCCCGCTCAATAAAAGGAGTATTACGTGGCATGCATTTTCAGGTTAAGCGACCGCAGGCACAGCTTGTTACTGTGATGCGAGGTCGGGTTTTTGATGTGGGCGTGGATCTGCGACCAGCCTCGCCAACCTTCGGCAAGTGGTTTGGCATAGAGCTACATGATGCCGGCCCGCGACAGATTTATATGGCACCAGGGTTTGCTCACGGTTTTTGTGTGCTGAGTGACTGGGCTGATTTGCACTACAAAGTTAGCCGCAATTATGACGCCCATGACGAGGGTGGCTTACATTGGGATGATCTTGATGTTGGAATACAGTGGCCGCTTGGTGATCCTGCTGTCACTGCACGCGATGCAAGTTATCCAAAGTTAAAAGAGTTAACTTCGATCCAGTTGCCGCATGACCTGATTTGACACCCTTAATTTATTAATAACTCATATATTTAATTGATTTTACGAAGCATGCTCACAATGACCCGCTGCTTGCGACCACATGAAAACCGACAACTTTCTTTTACTTTTTCTGTTGTAATTTCTCTCAATTTCTAATAAAAGATGAATCAAATCCTTACTTACTACACAGGGAAAAAAATTCTGGTAACGGGAGCCAGTGGATACCTGGCAACTAGCCTGATTCACTCATTGAAGACTATTGATTGCACAATAGTTCGGTTGAGTCGAAAGAACAAACTGGATCCCATAACAGGGAATGCTCGTATTGTTGATATTGCAGGCGATATTCGTGCCAGAGAAAGTATAGAACAAGCCTTGAAACAGCATATAGATGTTATTTTTCACCTTGCTGCTTATGAGCATAAACACGGGTCTGAATTTAATCCGATTCTGGATTTAGAAGTCAATACCCTCACAGTTCTTCACTTGTTAGAAGTATGCCGATTGAAAAAATATGCTCCGCGAATAGTATTCGCAAGCTCTAGCAATATTGTTGGATTGCCCACTCAATTGCCCGTCAATGAGACTTATCAAGATAACCCATCAACAATATTCGCAATTCACAAATTATTCAGCGAAAAATATTTACAATATTATGCTCGTGAATTTGGTCAACATAGCATTATTCTTCGCCTGGCTAATGTATATGGTCCAGTTTTTAATATGCAGGCTAGTGTCAGGGTAGTCCTGAATCGAATCATTGATCGGGCATTGAAAGGTGAAAAACTTTTTTTGTATCGCAATAGTGCTTGCATCCGTGACTATGTTTGGATTGACGATGTGGTAGCGGCTTTTCATGCCGCAGTTTGTCTGGAGAATGAATATGCAACTGGGAAGCATTATTTGATAGGTAGCGGAAGTGGTTATCAAATTTCAGATGTGATGACAATGATAGCTGACAAAGTGACACAACATACGGGCCAAAAAACTACTATAGAAAAAGATACTAACGAAACACTGGAAGCAATTGAATGGCGCAATTTTGTGGCAGATACTAGCAACTTTAAGGAAGTAACAGGGTGGGAAGCAAGTATCTCGCTTGACGAAGGGATTGACCGCACCATTGACTATTTTTTAAGTGAAGGAGGAACACCTTGAACAATGAGAAAAAAAGCCTGATAGTGTGAAACAACAACAGTCAGAGCATACAAGCACGGTAGTTGTCGCTATACGGAGATTTTTAGGACGTCTGGCGAGGCTCACGCTTCCTCCTTTTATATATCAAGCTTTCAGGCGCTATCGAATACGCCGAAAATTTCATGCTTTTTTTCCTGCAACATACTCCGGCGTTTACAGCAGTTTTAAAGAGCAAACTGAGGCGTTTCCATCTTCTGACTATTACGAAGACACTTTATTGAGTGAATTAATTTACCGAAGAAATCGCCTCATTGCAAGAGGTCCTGATAACCAAGATCCTGGCGAGAACGACAGATTTAACTTCTTTAGTACACTCGTAGCTCTCCAACCGGAATCAGATGTCAGTATCCTTGATGTAAGAGCTGGATTCGGTGATGTATTTGAATACTTAAAAATCAGTTGCCCTGGAAAGTGTCTTAAATATAGTGTCCTATAGCTTGAACAGGTTGTGGAACTGGCGAAGCGAACCATTAAAGACCCTGAGATAGAGTTCTACGCTGATTTGCATGAGCTTCGCCGAGTTGATTTAGTTTTTTTTGGAAGTAGCTTGCAATACTTTGAAAACAGGTTTGAGATGTTGCGCTCGATTTTAGAACTGAGCCCGATGGTTGTTGCTATCTGCGATTCTGGAATGGGCGATATGCCCGCATTTGTTACTGCTCAGGGGAATTTGCCTGATCGGAGGATAATTCCCTGCTGGCTCAATAATAGAAGCTCTTTGGTGGAATTCTTTTTGACCCAAGGATATGTACTGGTTAATCAGTTTACTAATCCGCGACCAGATAATTTCAATAACTTTCCAGAATATATTAAAAATAGCGCTAGATATTGGTCACTAGTATTTAAGAAGATTACTCCATGAGGCGCCGCGAAAGGTTAGGTTCCACGTATAGCAAAAAATATTGGAGATTGTGCTAAGGCCTCATCTTGTTAAAGAAAGCAAGTGTGTTATAATGAACTTTGAAGGAAAAAGGAGATACTTATGAATAAGAAAATTTTACTTTTATTCCCAAATACAAGCAATGATGGAGTTATGCCACTTGCAATTGCAATTTTGTCTAGCATTGCGAAAACTCTTGGATATACAATAAAATATTTTGACACATCTTTTTTTAAAAAAGAAAAAATATCTACTGAAGATCATGAAAAAACAGGAGCATTTAAAGGCATTGATCGAGAAAATTTTATTGAGCTTCAACCATATGAAAATATGTACACAGAGTTCAGTGAGTTATTAAATGATTATGAGCCTGATATTCTTGCTGTAACAGCAAACTCACTTGAGTATGAACTGTTTGTAGAAATTATTGAAACTGTTGAATTCAAAACATTTAAACCTTTTATTATGGTTGGTGGCGTGCACGCAACAATTTCACCTGAGGAGGTAATAAGCAATCCATTTGTAGATGCTATATGTATGGGCGAAGGAGAAAAAGCGTGGGAAGAATTTTTAGTTAAATACGAAATAAAAAGCGATTTGCATAACATCCAGAATCTTTGGATTAAGCAGGGAGGGAGCATTCACAAAAATCCATTAGGATCCCTTTTGAACGAGGATGAATTGTGGGAATCACCTTTAGATTTAAGTTTATTTGATAAGCGTCATTTTTTATATGTTTTTGATGGAGTAACATATAAAAAAGGGAATATTGAATTGTCAAGAGGCTGTCCTTATAGCTGTAGTTATTGTGTTAATTCTGCATTTAAAGGTGCTTATAAGGGCCTTGGTAAATTCATGAGAATTCGTCCAATTGAAAATATAAAAACTGCAATTATGAAGTTGATAAGTGTTGGATGTGAAATGCTGTATTTTCAGGATGAATCTTTTCTAAGTATACCATATTCCGTGTTACAGGACTTTTGCTCATGGTACGAGAAAGAGGTTAAAATCCCTTTTCTAATAATGGCTCGTCCCGAATCAGTAAGAGAGGATAAAGTTAAACTCATAGCAGATATGCAAGTACCTCTTCAACTTTCGTTGGGAATTGAGTCGGGAAGTGAAAGAATCTTAAAAGATATCTGCAAGAGAAGATCAACAATAGAAGATCTTAAAAGGGCCGCAGAGATTTTAAAAAAATATAATATACGAACGACTGGGTATACGATGGTGGGGTTTCCAACAGAGACTCGCGAAGAGGCCTTTATGACCATAAACCTGGTTAGATCTCTAAATATCGAAAATTCTGTAATGTCAATTTTTTACCCTTTTAAGGGTGTGCCTTTAAGGGACTACTGCTTGAAGCATGGGTATATCACTGGGAACGAAAAAGCCAGGGCATTTACTGATGGATCAGTATTATTAAATCAGCCAATGTCTCCTCAAGAAATTTTTAATATTCGAAGAACCTATAGTCTTTATACAAAACTTCCAGATAAATTTATGCCTGATGTGGAGAAATGTGAAAAAGACTACGATAATAATAAAAAATTATTCGCTAAACTGGTTAATTTATTATTTGAAAAATATTATAAAAGCTGGAATCCAAAATAGATTATTGTTACTCCCCAAAATTGATTAACTCGCAAACAATCGTGAGATGACTAAACAAAATCAGGATTTAACTGTTTTATCTGTAACTGGATGATTAATTTTTGTCAGGCAATATAAGAGCGAAATGGAGATTAATAATATGGATGAATATTCATTGCCGGATCTGAAAGGAAAAAAGATATTGATCACTGGCGGTTTGGGGTTTATCGGCAGCAACCTATCCCATAAATGCCTTGAATTAGGTGCCAGGGTGACTGTTTTTGATTGCTTGGATCCGAGATCAGGAGGAAATCTATATAATGTAGAAAAGATTAAAGATGATATTGAGATGTGTTTTCACGATATTCTTAATTTTGACCAAATAGCGGAGCACATTGTTGGTCAGGATATTTTGTTCAATTGTGCTGCTTCTACCTCACATTCATTTTCCATGCGTGAACCATGGCTGGATCAGGACGTAAATAGCAGGGGAATGATTAATTTACTAGAAGTTGTTCGACGTTTTAATCCGGGTATTAAATTCGTACACATCGGCACCTCGACTCAATTGGGGAAATTGCACTATCAGCCAGCCGATGAATTTCATCCAGAATTCCCAACTGATATATATTCAGCTAATAAAAGCGTTTCGGAAAAATACGCTTTGATATATGCAAAGGCATATAACTTGAACCTCTGTGTAATCAGGCTCGCTAATGTCTTTGGCCCTCGTGCCACCATTCACAGCCCGGAATTCACTTTCAATAATTTTTTTATTGGCCTTGCATTACAGAATAAAGTAATAACCGTATTCGGCGACGGAAAACAATTAAGAAATGTTTTGTTCGTTGATGACGCGGTAAGTGCTCTAATCTGTGCTTCGCAACATATCGATGGAAAAGGTGAGGCATTCTTTGCAGTAAGTGACAATCATTACAGTGTAGCGCAGATAGCGGAAGAAACAGTCAAACATATCGGCTCGGGCAGCGTTAATTTAGTGGACTGGCCAAAGGGGAAAAAAGTGATTGATGTGGGTGATGCAGTAATAAGTAACAAAAAAATTAAAGATTATTTTAATTGGACCGCACAGTATAATTTAGAAGCAGGCTTTATTAAGACTAAAGACTATTATGAAACATGTTTAGAAAAGTATTTAAGGTGACAAAATGAAAATTGTAATTACTGGTGCCATCGGACATATTGGTTCATATCTAATCCGTGATTTGGCGGTGCAGTTTCCCGGGGCTGAGATTGTCATGATTGACAATATGATGACGCAACGTTTCCCTTCATTGTTTAACTTGCCAGCCCTGGGGCGCTATCGCCTCATCGAAGGTGATGTTACTCGAATTGATCTACAGCCGATCCTCAAAGACGCACGTGTGCTGATTCATCTGGCGGCTGTTACCGATGCGGCGGGTAGTTTTGACAATGCCACCCAATTGGAGGCTAATAACTATCAGTCTACTGTGAAAGTTGCAGAAGCTTGTGCGCAAACTGGCACACGCTTGATAGCACTGTCCTCTACTAGCGTGTATGGCACGCAAAACGAGGTCGTCGCGGAGGATTGCACACATGAGGAGTTAAAACCACAAAGCCCCTACGCTATTACCAAACTAAAAGAAGAGCAGTTGGTCACAAAGCTCTGTTTAGAAGATGGGTTGAAAGCGATTTCTTGTCGCTTCGGTACTATCTTTGGCGCCTCACCTGGTATGCGATTTCATACGGCCGTTAATAAGTTCTGCTGGCAGGCTGCGATGGGGCAACCTATTACCGTGTGGAGCACGGCGTATGATCAAAAACGCCCCTACCTCGATCTTTTTGATGCCGCGCGGGCTATTGCCTTTTTTATCCGCAAAGATCTCTTCGATGGTCGTATTTACAATGTGCTGACCCATAATGCTACTGTGCGTCAGGTGGTGGATACCGTTCGAGAGTTTGTGCCTGACCTGCAAGTAAGCTTTGTTGATAGCAAGATCATGAACCAGCTTTCTTACGAGGTTTCGTGTGAGCGCTTTATGGCGGAAGGGTTTATCTTTACAGGCGATTTACGACGTGGCATTGGCGAGACGATTGGCTTATTGCGGCAGGCAAATCGATGAAAGTACGCAAAGTGATATTGCTTGCCGATGAAATAGCTCAAGCCTTTATTCTTGACGCACAGTTTCTGGAGGGTGTGCCCTGTGCGCTAGTGTTGAGCGACAACATTTTATTTTGCTAATACCTTACAGGTTTTAGTGACAAGATATATCGCCTATAGACTCACGTATGTTATGTTGCAAAGTACTTTTCACAGGCACTGTATTATATTTAAGGTGTTTTTTGTGAATAAATTGATAGGTGAATAACAGTTTAACCGTTGAGTAAATGATTTCCTAAGAAAGGTTTTGCTATGAAAGTTGTTATTTTATGTGGTGGGTTGGGTACGCGACTAAAGGAAGAAACGGAAGTAAAACCAAAGCCTATGGTTGAAATAGGTGAAATGCCAATTCTATGGCATATAATGAAAAATTATGCTTATTATGGTTTTAAAGAGTTTATTCTATGCCTCGGTTATAAAGGGAATGTAATAAAGGAGTATTTTTATAATTATGAAATACTCGCAAATGACTTTACAATTGAGCTGGGATCAAATGACATTAAAATATATCCTCGACATTCAGAACATGGCTGGAAGATTACTTTAGTAGACACAGGATTAAATACCATGACTGGTTCCCGGGTTAAACAAATAGAAAAACACATTAAAGATGATATGTTTATGTTAACTTATGGTGACGGTGTCTCAGATATAAATATTCATAAACTACTGGAATATCATAAAAGTCATGGGAAAATTGGTACGATAACAGGAGTATCTCCTCCTTCAAGATACGGTGAACTTTTAATCCATCAAGACCAGGTGCTTTCATTTAGAGAGAAACCAGCAAGTAACGACAATTCAATCAACGGTGGATATTTTGTTTATAATAAGAAGATTTTCAATTATCTAAGAGATGAAGAGGATTGTATCCTGGAAAGGGAACCCCTGGAGATGATAGCTAAAGATAAGGAACTTCAGGTATATCAACATACTGGTTTCTGGCAGTGTATGGATACTTATAGGGACTATAAGTATCTTAATGAGATATGGGATAAAGGTAATCCTCCCTGGAAAGTATGGAATGATTAGTAATAAGGGATCGGGAATGCGGAATTAAAAACTTTTATCAAGTATTTAGTAAAGATGTGTAACTTCAACTAATAAATGGAGTATATCACGATGACGAATTCAAACAAACAACCCTCAGATGTTTCGAGTCACCCGTTTAAAAATACTTATTATGGAAAGTGCATACTCATTACTGGCCACACTGGCTTTAAAGGCACGTGGCTTAGCACATGGCTCTTAAGTCTTGGAGCCAATGTTACCGGGTATTCACTTAACATACCAACCAATCCTTCAAACTTCGAAGTATTAAACCTTGGAAATAAGTTGGAACATGTTACAGGTGATGTTAAAGATTTGAATCATTTGAAACAGGTGTTTGATAAATGCTCACCAGATATAGTATTTCATTTAGCAGCACAAGCGATAACGCGTCTTTCATATGATATACCACAAGATACATTTAATACTAATCTGGTTGGAACTGTGAATATTCTTGAATGTATACGACAATCAAAAACGGTTAAGGCGGCAGTCATAATTACAAGCGACAAATGTTATAAAAATGTTGAATGGTTATGGGGTTATCGCGAGAATGATAGATTAGGAGGAGTTGATCCATATAGTGCTTCAAAGGCTTGTGTTGAAATTGCCAGTAATTCATATATCAAATCGTTCTTCTCAGAGGATGGCTCTCCAAATGTTTCTACAGTAAGGGCTGGAAATGTGATTGGAGGAGGTGATTGGGCTGTAGACAGGATTGTGCCTGACTGCATGAGGGCATTTTTTAAGGACGAACGTCTTGAAATAAGAAACCCGTTGGCTACTCGACCATGGCAACACGTTCTTGAACCTTTGAGTGGCTATTTGTGGTTAGGAGCTAACCTTTTAGATGGAAACGAAAGAGTTACGGGCGAGCCTTTTAATTTTGGGCCGTTGAGTGATGTTAATCGTACAGTGGAAGAACTTTTAAGTGAATTTACTAAAACATTGAAGAATGGCAAATGGTATGTATCAAAGGAAGGCGATAAGGAGAAAAAGGAGTCAATCCTTTTACATCTTAATTGTGAAAAAGCTTTATATTATTTAAACTGGCATGCCGTCCTCTCTTTTGAAGAAACTGTTAGAACCACTTCTGAATGGTATCAAAACTATTATAATAGTACTGATAATGATATGTATGATTTTACTTCTAAGCAGATTGATGAATATAAGTGTTTAGCACAAAAGAGAGGGTTGGTTTGGGCAAAATGAAAAAGTTTAGGTAATCTGTTGGATTTAATGAGTATTAGAATAGAGATTAAGATTAAATGATTGATGGTGTAATTATTCAGGAATTAAAGCAGATAACGGATGAAAGAGGAAAGGTTATGCATATGCTGAGATGCGATTCTCCTCTTTTTGAGAGATTCGGTGAAATATACTTTTCTTTTGTTAATCCGGGTGTGGTAAAGGCGTGGAAAAGACATAAGAGGATGACTCAAAACTTTGCTGTTCCAATTGGTATGATAAGACTAGTTATATATGACAATCGTGATGGTACTACAAGTTACGGAAGAACTGAAATTATGGAAATTGGTGAAGAAAATTACTGCCTTGTGAAAATACCTCCTCTTGTATGGTATGGCTTTCAATGCATTTCTTTTAAACAGGCTCTTATAGCAAATTGTTCAGATATTCCACATGATCCTGATGAAGCAGAACAAAAGGATCAGTTAAATAGTTCTATTCCTTACAAGTGGCATATTAAGAACAAATGAAAAATATTTTAATTACAGGAGGATTGGGATATATTGGAGGTCGGGTGGCATGTTACATTAAAGACAAAGAGCCAGACTCGAATATATTTCTTACTACAAGAAATAAAAATAGTAATCTTCCTTTGTGGACAAAAAGATTTACGGTTCTGCAAATGAACGTTTTGGATGCAGCTTCTATTGTTGACTGTCTAAAAGATAGAGATATTGATGTTATTATTCACTTGGTAGCTCTAAATGAGACAGAGTCATCAAGGGATCCGGTGTTGGCTATAGAGGTAAATACTAAAGGGACTTATAGGATATTAAATGCAGCAAAGATTTATAATGTAGACAGATTTATCTTCTTCTCAACATTTCATGTATACGGGGATATTTCCGATACTGTTATTACAGAAGAAACACTTCCGAAACCTTTTCACCCTTATGCAATAACACACAAAGCTGCTGAAGATTTTGTGAATCATTTTAATAACTGTCAAGGCATGAAAACCTTAATATTCAGAATGTCAAATGGCTATGGTTATCCTATGGATATAAATATTGATAGGTGGAAGCTGGTTTTTAATGATATTTGTCATCAAGTTGTTACTAATGGGAAAATTCTTTTGAATTCCTCTGGTAAGCAATATAGAGATTTCATTTCACTACATGATGTAGCAAATGCTGTTTATCATTTTGTTTTTGTAATTCCTGATAAGTGGGGGGACGGGATGTATAATTTAGGGGGGGATTGCACCATGTCAATATTAGATGTGGCACAGAAAATATCTGATGTTTATAGCACAAAGTACAAAAAAGATATAAAAGAAATAAGAACAACTTCAAACAATAGAGGTTCTATAGTCTCAAAGCCTGTAAAATATTCAATCCAGAAGATTATGGAAACAGACTTCTGCATACAAGGAAATATGACTCTGGAAATTGAGAGAACAATGGATTTGTGCGAAGGGTTTATTGAATGAAGTCAATGAATAGCGAACAGCCGCTTGTATCCGTTGTTATGCCCACCTATAGTCAGGCTCAATTTATAGGTGACGCTGTTAAATCTGTATTAGACCAGACTTATGCAAACTTTGAACTTATTATAATTGACAATTATTCTGAGGATAATACAGAAGATATCATTGCCTCTTTTAATGATACAAGAATAAAGTATGAAAAGTTTAGAAATAACGGAATTATCGCTGCCTCTAGAAATGTAGGAATCAGTGAATCTCGTGGTAAATATATAGCTTTTCTAGACTCAGATGACATGTGGAAACCTACCAAGATAGAAAAACAAATCGAATTATTAGAAAATGATAATAATGTTTTCCTTGTTTATTCAAGGCTTATTGTTATTAAAAACGGATTATATCGAAAAACCCTACCCAAGAGAAAAAGATTAAGATCCGGCAATGCTTTTATTCCTCTTTTCTTATCTAATAATTTTATTGGAACTAGCTCAGTTTTATTAAGGAATGACTTAAAAGAAAACAATTTTCTATTTGATACAGATAAAAGACTAATAGCTATTGAGGACTATGATCTTTGGCTTAGAATAGCTAAAAACAAACAAATTGCTTATGTTGAAGAACCTTTAGTTGTTTATAGAGAGCACGGATGTAATACTTCGAGAGGTATTAAGTCATCTTTGTGCAGATATCTACAATTAATGAAAAAAAACTATCATAGCGTCAGTAAGATATTATTAATAATGAAATATATATTAATCTTTAAGGCAATTGGTTTGTTAATAATTAAGAAAGCATTGGCTAAGGTGTTTATATAACATTATGAACAAAATTAACATTACCAAAGTTTTTGTCAAAGATTTTTGAAGAAATGGAAGGATATGAAACACTCCATTCTACATGCATGCTTCTCAGTGTAGCTATACCATTCTATATGGGCTAGTAACCCAAGCTTTAATATATAGGGAACTCAATATTGCTTTATATCATTCTCCTGAAAATAGGAATCCTAGATTCCCGCTCAATAGATTGCGGAAATGATAGAGGAAGGTTGGGTTGTTTGATTATGTCGTGATAGCGACTTAACTTGTCCTCCCCCGTTTTTGTCTGCCAAATTATTTATAGACGAGCTAAGTTTGTAAGGAACAGAAAAGATATATCGTCAATTATTTGAAAATGTTTGCAATGAAGTGGTAACATTTGCCAGAGTAGTTTATCTCTTGTGCCGTTAGAGACTTGGGAATTATTTTAAGAGAGAAGTGTTGTCACTATTAAAACCTGGTTAATAGTGATTTGTTAGAATTGATTATGAGAGAAACTAAAAAGGCTAGAATATTGTTTATTAGTCTCAGGTCTGACTATGGCGGTGGGCCCACTCATATGTTTGATATTGTGACACATTTAAATAGTTCTTTTGGGAAATATGTTGCATGTCCAATTCAAAAGCCATTTTATAATATGTACAAGGGAAAAAACATAAAGTTGTTTTCACTACCTGTTAGGACATTTTCACTTTTCAGGTTTGTTGAACTAGTGTGGTTTGCCAAAAGAAACTATATTGATATTATACATTCTCATGGGAAAGGTGCAGGAGTCTATAGTAGGGTATTAGGTCTTCTGATAGGAAAACCCGTGATACATACATTTCACGGGATTCATTATAAAAGGTACTCTTACTTGAAACAAAAATTGTATTTTATCATAGAAAGGATTATGTCCTGGTTTACCTGGAGTATTATAAATGTATCGGTTGCTGAGCATGAGGAAGGAATGCGATTAAAATTGTTTCCAAAGTCAAAGGCACAGGTGATATATAACGGGGTAAATATAAGGGAAATACGTAGTAGTTCCATGGAAATAGAATTACGAGATTTGATAAATTCTATAAAGAAAGACAATACATTGATATGTACCGTTGCTCGATTTGATTATGTAAAGGGTATTGATGTGGCGATACAGGCTATGAAAAGTTTGAAAAAATATCACAAGAATTTTAAGTATATTTTAATCGGTGATGGAGAGCTGAAAAAAGCGATTATAAAAGAAATTAATGATTGCCGTCTGAATAATCAGATATTACTTTTAGGATTTAGGGATGATGTACCAGGTATCTTGAAAATGATGGATATCTATCTTTCTCCCTCACGAGAAGAGAGTATGTCGTTAACCCTGCTGGAAGCAAAGAGTAGTGGATTGCCTATCGTTGCAACTGATATTCCAGGCAATCGAGATTTGATAAAAGGTGGTTTGCTGGCCAGGTCAGAAGACCCACTCGATATTGCCAGTAAAATAAACATGCTAATCAATGATCCTGAACTAAAATATAAACTGTCAAAAGAAGGCAAGATTGATGTTAAAGAATCTTATACTTTGGAAAGAATGATACGTAACACAGAGAACCTGTACAATGAGTTGTTATCACCAAAAAAGCTGTTTAAACCTATGCCCAGGATTAGTAAAAGAAGAAAGACAAGAATCGGTATAAATGCTTCAAAGATTTTTGATGTACATACGGGTGTTGGTCGGTATACGTATAATCTATGTAGATATATCTTGAAAACTGGTAGTAAAAATGATTATTATTTTTACACACCCGGCAGGATGGGTAATACTATCAAGACTGATGTAGAAGGAACTCATTTAGAAAAGCCAACGGCATCCATACAAAATAATATACTGAGAATCTTATGGGAACAAATAATTTTACCGATTTATTCAAGGAAGGATAGACTGGATTTGTTTCATTATACTGACCATGCATTGTCTTTGTTTCAAAGTCCGCAACAGGTTATTATCACAGTTCATGATATTGCTTATATACGTTTTCCAGATTTGTTGAACAAATCAAGGCAAATTTATAAAAAATATATTTTAAGGGAATCTATTAAGAGAGCCAGCATTATCGTTGCAGATTCGTATTCAACAAAGAGAGATATTGTTGAGTTCTTTGGGATTAATGAGGAAAAAATAAAGGTTGTCCATCTTGGTGTTGAGAGTAGATTCCGTCCCATCGGTAATGTGAAAGAATATAGACTAAAGAATAAATTACCTTCGAAGATGATCCTAAACGTGGGTACATTAGAACCAAGAAAAAATGTGATCACTTTAATGAAAGCGTTTAAGAAATTAAGAGAAAAAGGTTTTGAAGCTTACAAATTAGTTATAGCTGGTGAGAAAGGGTGGCTTTACACACAAATATTTAAGGAAGTTGAGCATAGTGGGTTGAAGAATGAAATACTGTTTTTGGGTGTTGTTAAGGATGAGGACTTGCCAGCGTTATATAATTGTGCCGATATATTTGTATATCCTTCTCTTTATGAAGGGTTTGGACTACCTCCTTTAGAAGCAATGGCTTGTGGCATTCCTGTAGTTACATCAAACACATCTTCTCTGCCAGAGGTAATTGGTGATGCCGGTATTATGGTGGATCCAGATGATGTTAATTCCTTATGTGAAACGATGTGTAATCTGTTAACGGATAAGGAGTTACGGTGTCAGATGAGCAAGAACGGATTAAAAAGGGCTAAATTGTTTTCATGGGAGAAAGCGGCGAATGAGATCCTGGAAATATATGATGACGCTCTTTCAGTGTACAAAAGCCAATGAGAATTCTCTTTAGATATGCTATTCTCTTTTGAACTTGAGTTTGAAGATAAATACCCTATGGAACTTGGTGTTGCGAGGAGAGTAAGAGATGTCCAATTATCACTTTTAGATTGGGGAAATGGAGAAAAAAGGAAGGCAAGGAAAAGGCTTTGTGTCCGTATCCGTGATGGTAGCGGCTCCAGATATGATGTGGCTGTAGAGTTTATAAGATTACTTGGGCTTGAGAAGGAAATCAACATTGATATTGTGGATTCTGAATATTTTAAAGAAGAATATTTTGCTCCGCGTCCTCATTCGGAAAAGCTGCTTAATCTCAAACTTTCTTCTAGAGGCATAAACTACATGAAGGCTTGGAGAATATGCCTGGAGGATTATGTCAAAAGCTACAAGCCTCTACTTGAAATTGGTAGTTAAATATTCCTTCCGGTCAGATTTGAAGAAACATCTTTTTCTGGCTAATAATACACGCCTTAAAGAAATACTTATAATGAAAAATAACAGGTTATTATGAAACAAAGCCAGCATAGAATTCTGCTTATAGAACCTCCTTTTTACAGGTTGTTCAAGGATACATACTCACTTGATAGATATCCACTCTCTTTAGGTTATCTGGCTGGAACAATACACAAAGAGACAGATTGGGAGGTATTGGTATACAATGCGGATTTCTGCTCTCAGAGTGAGTCGATGAGTGTTGGATATTTGGCAAGCACAGGATACAACAATTACCTGAGTAATCTTAAGGATTTATCTATACCGGTCTGGGGTGAGATTAGGTCTACTATTCTCGACTTTAAGCCAGATGTTATCGGTATTACTACTAAATCACAGAATTTCAAATCGGTTTGTATAGTGGCGAAAATTGTAAAGGAGATAAACAAGGATATCACTGTAATAGTTGGTGGGCCACATCCATCCATGTCAGGGACTGATATATTTAAGTATGCGGAGTTTGATGTAAGCGTTATAGGTGAAGGCGAAGATGTCATTATTGAATTACTTAACACAATTGCAGCCTGTGAGAACTTCCATGATATACGGGGTATTATTTATAGAGAAAACGGCAAAACTGTTGAAACTGCACCGAGAGAATATATAAAGGATCTGGATTCCCTATGTTTTCCGCATGAGAGCGCACCTGAGGTGTTGAAAGATTATGATCAATATCCACGGACCGCATTCAGAAATCTTTTTACAATAAGGGGCTGTCCTTATAATTGCCTGTTTTGCGGTTCCTATAAAATATGGAGTCGAAAATCAAGGTTTCGTTCCCCAGAGAATGTTGTAAGAGAAATAAAGCTCCTTCAAAAGATGGGATTGAGATTAGTTCATTTTGATGACGATACATTTGGTGTAAGTAAAAAGCATATATATGATCTATGTAAAGCCATAAGAGAGTATTGTCCAGGACTTAAATGGAGTAGTGAGATCCATGTAAAACTGGTTGACGAACAAACTATTTCAATAATGAAGGCATCTGGATGTTACTCAATTCATATTGGTGTTGAATCAGGCAATAATGAAATATTAAAGCAGATGAGGAAAAATTCTACGATAGAGGAGGCTCTTGCCGCGTGTGAAATTATCTATAAACACAGGATTGAATTAAAAGCGTTCTTCATAGTTGGTTTTCCACAGGAGACAGAGGAAACACTGAGTGATACGGTTGCAGCTATGAAAAAGGTTAAGTGCAATCTGCTGACCTATAGCATATTTACACCTTTTCCGGGTACAGATTCATTTGAATTATGCAAAGAGTATGGGCTGATTGATGATAGTTATGATGTTTCACTATACAACCTTCAGAGTCCGGCAAACTATTTTTGTAAAAACATAGAGAAAAAGAGGTTTAGGGTGCTGGCTTCCAGGATTGAAAAGATGGTTGACAGGAAGAATTCATTAGACAGGATAAAGAGAATTTTCTCAAGAAATACAGTAGACAAAATACAAGAGTTGGGAGTTCGTAAAAGTTTACAAAGAGGTATTAGGATCCTTGTTGGTAAATAAATATGAACAGGTATTCTCCTTCCATAGGGCCATTCATGTGGATGCCGGTAGGAGCATGGATATTGAGAAGGCCGGGTTATATGTATTTGTCAGGGATTGTTAAAAGTGCGGAAGTATAGATTCTGTTATTTTCAATCTTGTGTATAGGCATTAATGAGATCAGAACAATTAAGAAACATGTTAAGATGTCAAATATATAAGAAAGGAACGGATGCAACTGTTAGGTCTTCCGGTGGCATTGATCTGTTTTTGTGAAACGTAAGATAAATATTCTGGAAATTAGTAGTAGGAGTGATATTGGTGGTGGGCCAGAGCAACTATTTAAGATTGTAGCCAACCTTAATGACCACTTTAGATTTTACTGTGCGTGTCCTGATCAACAAACCTACTATGACAAAATTGCCACCCGGAAAATACCTGTATTCAAATTGGCTCACAGACGTTTTGAGATAAAATCTTTTATTAGACTATTATACTCATTCCAAAATGGTTTTAGGTATTTGATTCAATTATTTGGAAGTTTTCAGTCAATAAAGAAGCAAGACTTTTTTTGTATCTCTTAATATTTTTGAAAAACGATTTACACGCTTTTTGGACTCATAATACGTTTCATAATATATATTATAGAGCGCTATTTTGTGAAAATATTTCCAAAGCCTTTCTATTAGATTCAAATTCGGTGAATAGGGCGGCAAAAACTTAAGCTCTACTTTAGATGTTTCTAAATATTCTGTTACTTTTCGTGATCTGTAATATCTGGCATTATCACATATGATATAAATATTCTCTGCAGTAGAACTGAGGAGGGAAAACTCTCTGGATACCCCTTAATGTTTATACAATCTTATAAAATATGAAATATACTTATTTCTTTAGGAGAAAGACATCCTGGAAAACAACTCTTTTATGCAAATTAATAATCTTATTTATTTTTCTCCTTGTAATTATTCCGTTTCGTGGCTTCTGGCTACAAAGTATTTACGTCCATCTGGTTCCAGAGCCAGATGTGAAAGTAGCTGATGCAATTCTCGTTGAGGGTTGGGCAGGTGATGAAGCGGTACGGTTTGCAGCTGATCTTTTCAAGAGAGGGTTTGGCAAGTATATATTTACTACAGGTTACAAGATTGGAAGGTTTACGGAATGTTATGAAAGTGATAATTATGCAGAGGTTGCTAAAGAACAAATAAGCAAGATGGGTATTAAAGATGATAAAATTATTCCTATTATACAATTAGAAAGAGGCACGTATAATGAAGCCATCGCTAGTAGGTCTCTGTTTGAGAAGTATAATATTAAAAGCGTGTTGATTGTGACACCTAATTGGCATATTTTAAGAACATATCTCACGTACAAGAAAGTTTTTGCAGAAAAACCTATAACATTTTATCTGGCTCCTGTTGAGTCTGAAAAGTGTAGGGCTGATAATTGGTGGAAGAACCATGATGGTTTGGAATATCTATTTAGTGGATGTTTAAAACTTATAAATTATTGGTATAAAGGGTATATTTGATTTTAAGAAAAACTTGATAATCTATGGGGGAGGTAGAAATGAGGAAATCCTGGAAATAAAGACCTGGGACAGGTAGCCGTTCTCTTCTGTCATTATTGTTTTTCTTATTTTATTGCCAACCCAAATTCGTTTATTCTTGATGAAAAGACAAGTGATTTCGTGTTTAAAAATGTTTGAACCTTTCTATAGTTTAGTGAAGGAATATGGATTGACTACGTGAATCCTTGGTGGTAGACTACCTGTCTTTGAAAGACAGAAAGCTTTGCTCCAATTTATTGTACGAGATGACCCTGGCAAACCGTTTACCTTAGAATATCTTACTGGTAGTAAACAAAAAAGATGATGGATAGTATATAGTGCAATTTACCGAATTAGAAGAAATAATGTCACAACGCGGTATAACTACTCTTGCCGACATTGCCCGCGCACTCAACACTACCTCACAGGCGGTTTCCAACTGGAAAGACAGTAACCATGTTCCCTCTCACATCATCACCAAACTTGAAGAAATCACGTTTGCTGGTAATTTCCCAGTTGAAAACAGTAAATCGTCAATTTTCAATGCTCTTGGTCAGCCAACACATCCTCCTTACATAGGAAATGCTGCTCCAACATTCGATGGAGAAACCATCTCTATTGTCAATATTTTCACCACAATGGCAGAGCAGCTTAAGATAATTGTGTTGGTGGCTTTTATTACTGTTTTTCTCGTGTTTACTTATGCTAAGTTCATTCCGCAGCCCAAATATCGCAGTTCCGCTAGAGTTGTGTTGAATTCATATTCGGGTTATATACTTGAAAATATGGTTATGCCTTCAAGTATGACATTATACCCGGAATTGTTTAGTAGCCAGCTCTTTACAGATAGAGTTATGGATAGGGAATTTTATACTGATAAATTCAAAAAAAA
>Ga0008651_10000219_pt1 | contig 36027 bp, 37 predicted proteins | sample SaaInlV_200m_DNA_6_FD_59173 | JGI IMG/M metagenome (GOLD analysis project Ga0008651, IMG submission 59173) | Marine microbial communities from expanding oxygen minimum zones in the Saanich Inlet - SI037_S2LV_200m_DNA | ecosystem: Environmental > Aquatic > Marine > Intertidal zone ...
TTAATTGATGAAGAACATTTCAAAACTAAAGTTTATGATAAATCATCTGATATTGGTAGAAAGCTAACTTGGCTGTTCCAGGTTCCATGCAAGTATTGGTATAAGAAGGACTTAGTACGAAAGAAAGTATGTTCTAAATGTGACATAAGGGAAGTTTGTGATGCTCACTCTGAAGAGATAGAACTATTTTCAAAAAAGAAAGATATAGAAATATACTTTACACCAGAATACGTCGAGATAGTTCACAAATAAACTATCTAATTCTAATTGCTTCTAAGTTCCTAGGTGCTACAGTCTCAACTCTGTATTGTTTATGCATTGAACTAGCAAGATCTAAACATCTCGAACTCTCGCCGTGGTTAACTATAACTTTTCTAGGTCTTGGCTCGCATCTAGCAACAAAGTTCATTAACTGATTTCTATCTGAGTGACCACTAAATCCTTCTACAACATGGATTTCCATTTTAACATGCATCATGTCAGGTTTAGCTGTATTACCCATGTTAATATCCTTTTCACCCATTTGGATTCTTCTACCTAAAGAACCAGCTCCTTGATAGTTTACGAATACTAAAGAATTCTTAGGATTATCTGCAAGAGCTTTTAGATATTCGACAGACGCTCCGCCAACAAGCATACCTGATGTAGCGACAATTACGCAAGCGCCTTTCTCTTCGATTATTTGCCTTCTCTCTTTTGCAGATCCAACTCTGCTAAATACATCAGATAAGAATGGATTCTGATCTTTATGGAATATTTGTTTTCTCAAATTTTTATTTAGAAATTCTGGATATGCTGTATGGATTGCAGTAACGTCGTACACCATACCATCAATATAAACTGGAATTCGATCAATTTTCTTATCCTTAATCAGTTTGTCAATGATTAACATAACTTCTTGAGCTCTACCTACACCTAATACTGGAACCAAAGCTTTTCCGCCTCGTTTAACAGTCTCGGCCATTATTTGTCCTAGTCCTTCATCACTCTCAGTCTTAGGCGGCAAAACGTTATCTCTTCCTCCATAAGTCGACTCAATCATTAAAGTCTCTAGTCTGGGGAACTTAGTGTGTGCTTGATCTAACAACAAAGTCTTACCATACTTCATATCACCTGAATACAATAAGTTGTGTAAACCATTACCTATGTGCATATGAATCATAGATGAACCAAGAATATGGCCTGCATCATACAGTGTAATTCTCACATCTGGAGTTATATCGGTAACTTCTTCATAATTCAAAGTAATTGTGTGCTTAACCATTTGTTCGACTTCAGTACTAGTATAAATTGGATCTTGACCTGAATTAACTTGTATCTTAACAAAGTCTAGTTGCAGCAAAGCCATAACATCTCTTGTTGGAGAAGTACAATATATCGGTCCTTTGTATCCATACTTAAACAACAACGGTACACAACCGCAGTGATCTAAGTGGGAGTGCGTAACAATAACTGCATCCAGTTCATTAATCCTAAACTCGGGACATTCTAAGAAAGGGTATGCATCATCGTTATTTGCAATATCAATTCCACAGTCTAGTAGAATTCTGGATTCTGGAGTTTGGAGTAGTATGCAACTTTTACCAACACTTCTTCCACCGCCTAGATAAGTTATTCTCACCCATTCGTTTTTTTTGCCTCTCAGCCAACCGTCGTAGACTCTATGTCCGACTTTATTCAAGAATCGTCTTCTTTCATTAGAATTATCATACAACACATTCCTTATGCTTTCGATAAGTTGACTTCTTATTGCAGGCATTCTTCTAATAGTAGGAATCCATAGTGTTTTCTCTCTAATCTCTCTTAGAATACTTCCTTGTTTACCAATTGCAAGGCCTGGCTTCTCTGCTTCAATAATAACTTGACTTCTTTGATGATCGAATAGTATATTGGATGCCTTTGCTTCTTTTGGCAACAATTTCAGTATGATTTTTTCAGTTTCTTCTGCTTTAAGCGTAATGGCAGGATCTGGTCTAAGTTCTACTCTCTTCTTATATTTATCAACTAGCCCCTTAATTATGTCGCCTGGCGAAAAGAAAAAGTCTTTTTTCTTTGTATACAATACAATGTTTGCGCCTTCATAAGCCGCATCACTTATGTTATCTGATGGTAATTCTTTAAGTATTTCTTTTAATATATCTGCCATTTTAAATAAAAACCTCGTAACAAAAAAGCCTAATAAAAATAAATAAACTTTAATTTAGAAAACACGATCAAATCAAAGCTTTGTTTCAATATCTTTTTCAAGTATTAGTTTTGCACCTTCTTTGGTTATTGTAACCACATTCAAGCCATTACCTGATGCACTATCTCTTTGTAATGCTGTGCTAATAGCTCTCGTAGCAATCTCAACTCCCTCTTTAATTGAAAGATCCTTTTTGTACAAATTCTCAAGAGCACCTAATGCAAAAGGAGATCCTGATCCATCACTTTCGTAATCAACAATCTCAGAAATACTACCGTCAATTCCTATGTTGTATGCAGTGAATCCTTTTTCTTCATCATGTCCTGCAAATAGAAATCCAACAATACCTGGAACCATACTTGGTGTCCTTATATTATTATAATTCATTCCTGCTAGAATATTAGCAGCTTCTTTTACTGTAGTTGATCTGTCAACTCTCAGTGATTTCAATTTGATTTCTGCTCTTATTAGCTTAGTTAAAAGCTGCGCATCAGAAACCATTCCTGCGATTGTCAGGGCCATATCATCGGATACTATATGTATCTTCTTAGCTCTTTTGTCTGCTATCATGTGGCCTGCAGTTGCTCTTTTATCTGCTGCCAAAACAATACCGTCTTTACACTTAACACATACCGTAGTAGTGCCAGTTTTCATCCTTCCTTCTTTACTTAGATTATCTGATGTCATGTTTAATCAACACTCTTCTAGAATTATTCATTTTAATCATTAGAACGCCTACCCCTATACATTACCAGGTCATATTTAAAGGTTTCGGTGCTGAGACAATGGCTACTATCCTCATATTACGTCATTTAGTAATATTTATCCGCAGTCTTGACCTCTGGTTTATAGAGCGAACCAGGATCTACTAACTTGGCATTGTCTACTGAGACTGAAGTGCCATCAGTAGAGAAAGTCACAATACCATAATCAAAAGTATTGTACCACTTTATTCCTGCATTATCTAGCCGGTATCTGGTCTTGGCCGGTAACCCCTTGATCTTCGCTACAGACGCATATTTAGGTGCGACAGTATCCAAGAAGTTGGCTTTTGCTCCATCAGCATCCCCGTGATCTGCCAGAACAATAACATCTGCTTTAACTTCTGCAGTATTAAGTATCTCTGTTTCACAAATACCAACACAATCAGTCATAATAAGGTAAGCAACATCTCCATATGTTATTCTCACAACAATAGAATCAGTTGAATCCATCTTGCTTTGTGATAACGTATCATAAGAAACAAGAAGTTCTACGTTAACTCCGTCATCAAACTCAAATACTGAATCTTGGTCTATCTTATCATAATTTCCCGATCTAGCATACATATCGTATTTATAGTATTGGAAGGTGTTTGAAACCGCACCATTGTCTACTAGTAAACCAACAGGGAACTCAGTTCTTAAGATATCATAACCACCAATAAGGTTATCATCAATGCTGCTAATAATTAACAAATCAATTGCATTGGCATTAAGTGATCCTTTCAGGAACCTTTCAATAACTGATCCGTATGTTTTCATAGCAGTATCAATCAAAATAAGATCTCCAGAAGGAGTTTCTACTACAACACTTTGACCTCTGCTATTTTCTATATCAAGAATGTGCATCTTCAACATGCCTGAAGCAGGAACACTAGTTTCCTCAATTACAGTATCAACAACATCATACTGTTTCTCATCCACCACTTCGTCTACAGGTGCTTGATATGTTTGAGAAAAATAATCAGGAATTTCTTCTTCAACCTCTTCAGTTTCTTCAACAACAGGTTCATCCACTATTTCCATCTCTGGTTCAACTAACACCAACATATTTTCTTCATGATCATCGCACACACTATTTTCATTAACATCCAAGCAGCAGCTAGTCCCTACAAGAATATACGGATGATCACAATTAGTCTCACTGATCTGATTACATCCCGCTAAAAGCAAGACCGCAAGCAGAACAACCAATGTTGATGTATGTAATAATTTCATGATAGTTACCTCAATGGTTTTTTGTAGATGTCAACACCACTACCTTTTCCCGTCTTTGTTCCAGAGGGCGAAGATTCTCTGTTGTAGGCCCAGCCAACATAGTTCTGCTCAGTGAATCTGTGCGTTAGAACATCTCCTTGGCATTTTGCAGAATATGTCGCATCAAATCTACTGCATATAGAGTTATCATTAGCACTCGCAGTATCTAAATCTGCAATAAACGGAATAGAGCAATAATAAGACGCTTTACCGTTGCCTAAATCTATGCAAGGCTGGTAATCATCAGCTAAATATGCAATCAGACCATAACATCTATGTACTGCATCAATGTTACTCAAAGAATCGCAAACAGTACGATCGTTTTCATTAATTGCAAGCCACAGCAAGCAATTGAAATCATCTTCACAGAATCTCACTCTTTGAGATAAAGTCAGCGGAATATCAAGAGAAGTTAAACAACTTTGTTGATACTCACCAGATTTATGGCATAAAGATGCATCTTCTGTTTTTAATGCTACTTTGTAGAAACATTTTGGTTTAAGAGAAGACAAAGTTGCACACATTGCGGAATATTCGCTTAATACCGCATAGTCATACATACATTCTTCTGAACTTTCAGAATATTGAATGCAGAACTCACTTACAGATTGTTCGAAATAATTTGAAAAGTCCTCAAATCTCCAACCATAGTAGTCGTCATATGCTAAAGAAGTTGATCCAAAAGTTTCTAGCATAAATGCAGAACCTTCTCCACCAAAAGTAAGAGTCGCTTCATTTCTTCTTACAGTTAACGATGCGACATACATGGATTCAACTTCAGGCATGAATGGTATATTATTAAGCACAAAGACGAAATTATCTATATCCACTTCGCTTTTGAACTCTTCCGAGAATAAATAATACAATGAATGATAATCATCATCTAACAAATAAGTCATGAAGTCTTCAGAAAGCTTTAGAATTTCTTCGCTGGCTTTTGCAGCATCAAATGGATCGATGTTTTCCGAAGGTTTGACTTCACTTACCCTCGCTTCTGCTTCGTCTATCTTCTTAGCGATCTCTTCCTGTGAGTCGCAAATTGCATTATCGTTTACATCCAGACAACAATCGGTCTCAAAGTGAATATAAGGAGCATTACAAACTGGTTGAATTGGCGTAGGTTTAAAGAAATCTACTTTTACAAGGGCAATTAACAAAATAAATGCAACCACCACAATCCCTAAAAATAATCTTTTCATTTTCACCCCTCTTGTTAAAAACTAAAAAAATAAAATAAAAAAGAATTAAACCATCTTCATTGCTTCAGCTTCGCAATTTTTGAATGGGTAGTTAATTCTTTGGTTTAGACACATAACTGTGTTTCCAGCTTCGTCTTTAGTCAAAGGTGTAACTTGTACAGATTTAAGAGGCATTAAGCTCTCGTATTTGCTCAAGTCCAAATTAAATTCTTTAACTTGACCTTCTTCAAAAGATCCAGGAGATTGCTCTCTAGCTTCTTCCTTGGACTGGGAAACATAAGTAAATAGTAGTCCATCAAATTCTGCAGAAGATACTTTCTTCACTCTCAAATGCATAGTACTTTCTTCAACAGTACATCCGCCTTTGTTAACAACTGCCAGAGTGAATGATTCATCACAAGCAATGTAATCCATTTCTTCTGCTTCGATTGTTTCAGTCATTCCTTCAAGAACTTCTTCACCATCTTCGTCAATAACCGGCTCAGCAGGCGCTTCTATGATTTCCTCAACAACTTCAGGTTCTGGTTCTGTAACAACCGGTTCCGCTGGTACTGTTGGTTCATCAGGAGTTTCTGGTTCTGCTTGACTTCCGCATCCTGAGAATACTAGTAACAAGATCACAAAAAGTCCGAATAAAATTTTCGTATTCATTTATCTCCACCTCGTATTAATGTAATTTTTTGGTTATTCCTCTTTTACTTGGCCTAACATTTATCAAGCTTAAAGACCACTCGCTGATTTGAACAATCAACAATCTCGTCTTCAGATAGTATTCGAGGAATAATTTGAATTTGACTTAAACGATCTCCAAGTTCTGCTTCCCACATTGCTTTTTGGAATGTGAAATCCCTCTTATCTCCAGGTTTAAGCAAATAACTCATCGTCTCGTATCCTACGTTTTCTTTGAAATCTTCTATAGCGTAAGAATGTATGCTATAACTTGTTGATGTATATTCATCTTTAGTATTGTAAGTCGTGTAAACAAATGAGAATCCCACAATTGGATTCTTTCCAACATTTGATAATTCAAGCACTAACAACGAATCAGAACGTTTGCATTCACCAACATAGAAGTTGGTACGTTCACCGCATTTATATCCGCAATCTCTTGGACAAGAGAAAGTATTCTCTGTTATAACATCATTAACTGCGCAAGTGATCTCATCACACATTACTTTGTAATCTTGAAAGAAAGAAGATCTGTCATCACAGACCCCATCACCACATGTAGGAGTGCTAAATGCAGCAGGTTGTGCCATTGTTTCAGGTTCTTCCTCTAAAGGAACCTCAACAAATTCAACTACCGGTTCTTCTAATACTTCATCATATATTTCGTGTTGTATTTCATAAGAACTTGGCTTCGATGTTGCTTCACGATCATCACACACATTATTATAATTAGTATCCAAGCAGCAACCATCGCCATACATTATGTAAGGTTCGTTACATACAATTATTATAGATTTAGAAGGATAGTTCATAGACGCAAGAGCAATTACTGCTGCTAGAAGAACTACCGCCACCGCCAACCTAGATTTCATATATAATCATCCTCTTTTGCTTAGTTTATAAAATGCGCCTTTATAAGTTTTTTGGTGAATTTATAGATACAAGTCTTCTATATTCGTTTTCTAGCTTTTCTAGCTGCTCTCTGCTTGAAAACAACCAAACCACAGAATGTAAAATTAAATATACCTATTAGGGAACCGCAGATTATTTGCGAGTAAATGTACCAAAAACCTGCCATATCTACTAGAGTATACATAAGGAAGAGATAGACTGCCACGCCAACGACTTTCTGTGCAATAAATAGTGGTAATTGCACTTTCACAGCTTTCTTTTCTTTGTTCTGAAAAGTCCATAATTTGTTAAATGTGAAGTTGAATGTGTTAGAGAAAACAATTGCAATTGCGGCCGCACGAAGATAATATAGATCCCCTAGTTCAACCATAAGTGCAAGTAAGGTTACCTCAATTAACCAAGTTAAGAAACCAATCGTTGCAAACTTTGTCAGTTTCTTTACTAGGGAATAGTTTTTTAGAAGCAACAGCAACGGTTTAACGACGTTCATTACTGATGTTATAACAGAAGTATTTATATATATTTTCAATCACAGGTTTTATTGGAGCTAATCAATTATTAAGTATTATAACCACTTAAGATGAAAAAAAGGATCAAACGCATCAGAGATGATAGAAAGCGTAAGAAAGAAATTCGCAATAAAGTTGTGAATAGGGAAGATGGTTTTATTTATGCAGATATGCATTCTCATACAATTTATTCTGATGGTCTTAATACTTTAAATCAAGTAAAAGAGACAATCGATAATTTAGGAATTAATATTGCGGTTACCGACCACAATGAGATAAAAGGATCATTAATGCTTTCTAAATTAAAGAACTATAAAGACAAGATAATTCCGGGAATAGAAGTAACTGCAAAAGAGAGATGTCACATCTTATTTTATTTTCATGATTTCGGATCACTAAAGTCTTTTTATGAAAAAGAAGTTAAGAAATTTAGATACAAAGATCCGGTTCTTGCAACCACTCGAAGTGCGGAGGACCTTGTTGATCTTAAGGATAAGTACAATGCTATCCTGTGTCTTCCTCACCCTTATTCACCATTTTCAGGGGGGATCATGAGTAAGATTCATCGAGGAAAGGTAGACCACTCGATCCTTAGAAAGTTTGACTGGATAGAAGCTATCAATGCTATGCAAACAGTAAATGAAAATATATTATCAAAACGATTAGCTTCGCATTTGAAAAAACCCAAAACTGCTGGTTCGGATAGTCACGATGTCAAGACGTTGGGGAAAGCACTCGCATATGGAAAAGCACATGATCTTGAATCATTTTATAAAGTTATATCCAAACAAAGAAATGAGATCGCTGGAGTTCACTTAAGCAATATCAGAAAAGCAGTGATGGGTGCTAAGATGGCAACGACTCATGTTAAGACATTAGGTCCGATGATTAATTATTATTATCGGGACGCTAGAGAAGAGCTAGATTATTATGGTCAATTATTTGAGCATGTAATCAAGCATAGAATTAAAAAGATAGAAAGAAAAGTCTTTGAAAAATAACTATCTTCTTAAACAATGAGACAAAATATCATATTCGGGAGTCCAGATATTAACTCGCTTAGACGAGATGGACTATTGTGCGTGGACTTACATTACCACTCTACGTACTCTGATGGTTTGGTTGGAATAAAAGACACTCTGAGATTATGCAAGCGTGCCAATATTGGAATATCTGTTACGGATCATAATGCGGTGAAGGGCAGTATATTGGCCTGTAAACATAAAGATGTGGTCGCAATACCTGCGGTAGAGGTTGGAACAATAGATTGCAAAGATATTCTATTCTATTTCTATGATCCTAAAGAACTTGAACAGTTCTATGATAAAATGATTAAGAACAGTTTGGTCAATAACAAATATTTTGATTTACGAAAGACTTCTAAGAGTGCTGAAGAGTATATGGATGAAGCCAGCAACTATAATTGTTTGATATCTCTGCCACATCCATTCTCTATGAGACCTAAGAGGAGTTATGAGATGTTCAATGAAAACAAAAGATTATTCAAGAAACTAGATGCGATAGAGGTAATTAACTCATCGCAGAGTATTGGGGGTAACAGGAAGGCAACTGAATGGGCATTAAAATCAGGTAAGGCGTTCACCGGAGGATCGGATTGTCACAACACCAATCTTTTAGGAACAACAGTTACTGTAGCATACGCAAACAATACTGGTGAATTTCTTGATGCCATTAAAAAACAAAAGAATCAGGTTATTGGCGGGAACCTAAAGTCATTACAGCGCTTTGATCTTAACTGGACGATAGTCAGAAATAACCTAAAAAAGATTTGATTTAATTCTATTAACGCTCTAAAATAGTTTCTTCAAAACATCTAGAGTATAAAGAATCATAGCGTGAGCTTGATTTTTAGAAGGAACAAATGGTTGTTGTGCTTTATGAACTGAATATATTCTCACTTGGTTAATCAAATGAATCTGTTCAGTTATGCCTGGATCAAATTGTACATTCATTTCTTTTAGCTTTGCAATTAATTTCCCCAACCCAATTCCTGGATTAGTTGCAAGAATATCATTCCCTGTTGCATCATAATATTTTCTATGCAAAGCAGTTTCAAGAATGCGACCACATAATATCGCTGTACTTCGTAGACATCCCGATGTAAAACACCTCATCATTTCATCAATATCTGCTTTAATTTCTCCTCTAATCGCGGCAGGAATTCTATTTATTGGGAATTGAACCACTTGAGATTCACTTGAGGTTGGAGAATCAAGTTTAAATTTAGAAATATGACTTGCCAAATCATCTAATGATTTGGATATTAACTCGATATTTTTAGCCATGCAAACTCGAGTTAACATGTTGGCACTTTCAATTGCTTTCGTTACGGCTCCTTGAGTTGTACTATCGTCAGTATCTATTTTGTACAAAGCATTCTTTATTCTATCAGGAGTTTGTTTAATTATATTCAAATAGTACTCTGCTTTATTCAATCTAAAGTCGGAATAGTCTCGCTTCTCAGCTTTCATGAGCTCTGGGCTCTCCTTAAAGAATCTAACAGCACTAGAAAGGAGACTTATACTTTTCTTCAGATCTTCAAGGGGATTCATATCATATACGCTAGTACGGAATATTATAAAGATTTCTATACTCTACATAATTAATTTTGTAGAACTCACAATTCTAAAGTAAATTATGAGAGAAGAACGCCGGATGCGATGGCTAGAGAATTAATGGGAAAAGGAGTTTAAACTTTCCCCTTCCTCTTCTTAATAACAGCCTGAACAGCAATTACTAAACCCAGCAACAATCCAATATCTAGAATTGTAAACAAAACTAGTTTTGGATTCTTCTTAAGAAAATTATCTTTTTGAACTACATTGGTTGTAGTTTTTTGAGGAAAACCACTCGCAGTAACAACTGGATTTTCAGAATAAATCACTTCAACAGTTGGCTCAGCAGCAACAGGTGCAACATACTCGCCAGATTTTTTTTGTTCTTCTAGCCTTGCCTTCATCACATCTAAAGCCTCAGAATCTTGAGTATATTCTCCGCAGTTCGGAACAGTTAATGTTACTGTTTCTTCAATAAGAGAATATTCTGACTCAATTCTTATGTTAACTGGATAACTTCCTTGTATAACATCTAATTTTGGTTGTTCGATTCTGAATGTTTCGTAATATTTGTTATCTTCATGCACAGGATCGTCGTCCAGTTCAACATGTTCGTCAAAATGAATGTCTAATTCATAATTTTCAATATCTAAATCTAATCTCTGCTTACTACTTCCTGTATTAACCAACTCAATCGCAATATAGGCCAGTCCTTCACAATATCCGCTAGACGAAACTGATTTTCTATCCAACTTAAGTTCATTTCTTTCCTTATCTATATCGAGCCTAAACTTAACATAACCTTCTCTAAGATTATCTTTGTCATCGTAACCTTTGGCTCTGATCTCCATCTCATACTGGCCTTCTCTTATTTCTACTGGAACTTTAAACTTTAGATCATCACTTTCTCTTTCCCCCGCTTCTAAATCAAACGGATTATCTCTATGTTCTTCAAAATCATCTTTGTCTCTTGCATACAGCTTGTATATTATAACATAGACATCAACATCTTTCATTTCAATTGTTGATTGTGAATCAAACATGCTCTCAACTTTATACTGAACTAGAACTTCGTTATCAGGAGATGCATCTATCTTACCGCCTTCTTCATCAACTCTGGATTCTTTATCTCCATTAACATATACTTTAACATCATCAAATCTGATGCCGTCAAAATAAGTATCTGCGGTTTCTTCAACAGCGATGTCATAATAGTAATCACCGGCCGCGTAGCAGACAGAAACAAGTAATAGTACCAAAAGTCCTAAAGTTAGTATTTTCTTGATTATGAGCACCCCCTAACAGCGATTAAAAGCTTAAAACACTATATAAATATTTTGTTATCGGACAATAGTTACAACTATTCTGCTTTTTAAATATAATCAATAAAAAGAATTAATATGATTTAGCCAGATAAACCACTGCTTTAGCATCTTTTCCACAATGCGTACATTTGGCTCCTTCTTTTACTTTTTCACCAAAAGGCATGTTCAGAGTTTTCGCACCGCCAGTTTCATCTTTCATCAGGTCTTCACATTCACTTTCACAACACCATTGCATCTTAATCATTTTCTTATCTTTAATGGCTTGCTCTACTTCTTCCCATGAATTGGCTTCAACTGTGCTGCTACCCATGAACTTACGTGCATTCTCCAACAAATCACTCTGCATTGTTTCTAACAATTCTGATAGTTTATCATTAAGTTCTTCTCTCTTTACAAATAACTTTTCAGAAGTATCTCTTCTTACCAGAACAACTTGATTTTTCTCAATGTCTTTTGGACCAATCTCTATTCTAACAGGAATTCCTTTCATTTCCCATTCATTGAATTTCCAACCTGCAGTTTTATCTTCTCTGTCATCAAGTATTACATTAAACTCTTTCAACTCATCTGCTAACTTCTTAGCTTCAGAATTAACTTTGTCTTTTGTATCTCCAAATATAATTGGTACAACAACTGCTTTGTTCTCGGCCAACTTAGGAGGTATAACTAACCCTTTATCATCGCTGTGATACATAATCAAGATACCTATACTTCTCGTCGTGAAACCCCATGAATCTTGCCAAGGAGTTTGAACCTTTTCATTTTGATCAGTAAACGAGATTTCGAATGCCTTTGCAAAACTCTGCCCCAGTGCGTGAGATGTTGCACACTGTATGGCCTTACCTGCTGGCATAAATGTTTCAATAGATGTAGTATAATCTGCACCTGCAAACTTTTCCTTGTCAGATTTCATTCCTTTTATTACTGGAATTGCCAATAGCTCTTCAAAACATTGTGCATAAACATCTAACATTTCTTTAACATCTTCATCCATTTCTTTCTGAGTGGCTAAAACGTTATGACCTTCTTGCCACAAAAACTCTCTCGATCTTAAAAACGGAACTGGGTTGTTAAATTCCCATCTTACAATGTTACACCATTGATTTATTTTTAATGGAAGATCTTTCCATGATCTGATCCATTTAGCATAATGATTATACATGATAGTTTCAGAAGTTGGTCTTATGGCTAATCTCTCTGGTAACTTTGAATTACCTGTCTCAGTTACCCATGCAACTTCTGGAGAGAAACCCTCAACATGGTCTGCTTCTCTATTAAGATAATTCTCGGGAATCAGTAAAGGAAAATATGCATTCTTTACTCCTTTCTCTTTAAACTTAGAATCTAAGAATGATTGGATGCGCTCCCATAATATGTACGCACCCGGTTTGAGAACGTAGCAACCAGAAACGTCACTATAATCAATTAAATCTGCTTTAGTGATTACTTGAGTATACCACTCACTAAAATCATCATCTTTTTTAGAAGTTATTCCGATTTGTTTTTCTTTCTCAGCCATGTAGGGAGCTTATAAAGCCTATTTTATAAAGATTGCGGTGAATCTTGTTAGATTAATTTTATATACTTCAACTAAACAGGGAAACCCATGTCTGAAGATATTGAACATCTTGAAAAGAACCACAAACTTCTGAGTTCGATGCTGATAGAAAATGCAGTTACGCTTGAAACTCTTAAACATCTTCTAATAAAAAATGGAATAATCGACATAGATGAATTCGAAGAACTTGAAAAAAAGAAACAGAAAGAAGTAATTGAAGCTATGGATTAATTCTAATTTGGAGTATAAACTGGATACTGGCCACAATCTTTTCTTAGACCACTTGTAAAATCAATAGTTTGAGTTTTCTCCCCTTTCACATGTTCTTTAGGGCGCGCATAAGACCATGCATTATCTTTTCTCATTGCTTTAGCTAAACTGCCTTTGAAGTTTTGCATAACATCAATAATTGTTACTCTGCCATCTTCATGAGTATATCTTACCCAAGCATGTCCTCCACGAACATCTGTATTCCTATCAACACTAACTTCTCCTCGTAGATATCCTTGTCTTACATACTTTTCAAGAATCACACCAACAGTCATAGCCATATGCCTACAAACGCCAGTTCCTTCTTTGACAAATTCATCTAAACTTATTGGTTCATCAGGACCAACATCGTGTCTTTTCAAGAGTGCGTCAACCGCTTTAGAACTTTTATTAGTGTAAACTGCTTTAACAATATCATAAACCGCATCGATTGCAGACTTCTCTGTTATCTTTCCAGAAGCTGCTGCTTTTCTACTAACTTTGTCATATAAATCTTGAAGAACTAGACTATTTCTATAATCTACGGTTATAATTTCTCTTTGCCATGCACCTGCTCCTGCACTGCCATCTATAGGGCGATCTCTTCCACCAAGATGATGTTGACTGGCAAACTTTCCACGTTCATCTACTCTGTTTTCTAATCTTTTATCAGACCATATAGTTCTTTCCCAGTTAGCCATTTTCTTGCTAATTCTATGCAATTATTCCTTTATAAATCTTTCGAAAAACACCACTGCGTGGTGACGATAGTATTCTGCCTGTATTATTAACTCTCAAGCGCTATATCCTTAGAAAACCTTATAAATAACAATCATAGCCTACTTCGCATGAGATTAAAAGAAGTATATTTAGACAGCGGCGCTTCAACCATTGTTGATCCTAAAGTTCTAAAGGTTATGGGGCCTTACTTTGGTAAAGTCTATGGTAATGCATCCTCCTTACACCGATTTGGTCAACAAGCAAAAGAGGCACTAGAAAAATCTAGAAGCACAATTGCAAAATCAATTGGTGCAAAAACTGATGAGGTCGTTTTTACTTCTGGCGGAACTGAATCAAACAACTTTACTTTGAAAGGAATTGCTTGGGCAAACAAAAGCAAAGGCAATCACATCATTACAACCAAGATAGAACATCCCTGTATTCTAGAAAGTGCAAAATGGTTAGAAACTCAAGGCTTTAAAGTAACTTACCTTGGTGTTGACAAAGAAGGGTTCGTCAACTTAAAAGAATTAGAAAAAGCAATCACTAAAAGAACATTACTTGTTAGTGTTATTCATGGAAATAATGAAACCGGAACTATTCAAGATTTAGAAGCAATAGGAAAGATCTGCAAGAAACACAAAGTTTATTTTCATACAGACGCTTGTCAAAGTTATACTAAAGTTGATATCGACGTAAAGAAGATGAAACTTGATTTAGTAACTTTGAACTCTCACAAGATCCATGGTCCCAAAGGAGTTGGTGCTTTGTACATTAAATCAGGAACCCGGATTACTCCATTAATGCATGGCGGTGGGCACGAGTTTAACGAAAGATCTGGAACTGAGAACATCTCCGGTATCGTAGGGTTTGCTGAAGCCGTAAGAGTTGCAAACAAAAAACACGTTAAACACATAAAATCACTGAGAGATAAGTTAATCAAAGGAGTACTTACAATACCCGGTGTAAAGCTTAATGGTCCTGAAGGGAATCAAAGACTATGCAACAACGCTAACTTCTTGTTCAAAGGAGTGAACGCAGGTGTTTTAGGGAACTATCTCAATGTAAAGTCCATTGCATCGTCTGCAGGTTCAGCTTGTTCTGCAGGACAAGAAAAAGGAAGTCATGTTTTGAAAGCACTTGGTTTAAGCAATCAAGATGCCGCATCAAGTATCAGATTATCACTTAGTAGATTTAATACTCAAGAAGAAATTGACTATGTTCTACAAACTCTTCCAGGTTTAGTCCGAAAGTTAAGGAAAGGTTCTTGGATTGAGAAAGTAGTTAACAAAATCGTTCTTCGCGAATAATTCTTATGAGGTGTTTTTATGGGAATAGTATTGACAGAAGAAGAAAAACAACTAGTGAAAGAGAGAAAACTCGATCCTGGTAAAATAGAAGAACATAGAAAACTCCATCCTGTAAGATCAATTGATCAAAACGCAGTAGATGAAGTTAAAACAGAACTTAGAGAAGCAAACGAAAAGTACAAAGAAGCAATACAACGTAACAAAGACTTGTATGCGCAGATTGAAGAAAGCAGAAAAGAAAAAGAACTCTGCAGAAATAAGATTGCTGAACTAAGATTAAAGAAGAAACAACTTCTAGGTTTAGTTGAATGAAACTAAAAGTCGCAACTTGGAATATTGGAGGCGGATTGATTAAGTCCGCCTCTGGTAAGTTCGACGAAGAAAATCTGAATTACTTTACTAATATGATCAAAGAGCAAGACTGTGACATTGTATTTCTGCAAGAAGTTCACGGAGATGATATACATTCTCAAGCTGAAGAGATTGCAATTTCGCTCAACTACAACTGTATTACGCAAACAATATCTCCATCTCACTTAGAAAAAAACAAAAAGTTTCATTTAAGTATAATCGCAAAACAAAAGTTATCAAATTCAAGACTGATTAAGCTTACAAATCCAAAACTAGAAAATAAAGACAAAGGATATCTCTCCCATGACAAAGGATTCATTTTTTGTCAACTGGAACTAGACGACAAATCAATAAATTTAGCTTCAGGACATCTTTTTCCATATTATATATTCGATAAACACATAGAAGATGATGAATTGTCATACGCAAGAGAAGAAATAGATTTAATATTATCTACATTAGATGATCCGTGTATTATTGGCGTAGATATGAATTCAGAAAATTCAGGAATAATACTGCCTAAATTATTATCTTCATCGTTAATAGAAATTAAGAATACGCAAGCAACATGTCCTTCTGGCGAACATGTAGATCATATATTCACATCAAAAGATATGAACGCAAGTGAAACAAAAGTAATTGAAGGTAAAGCTGATCATTTCATTCTAATATCAACTATAGAAGTTGCATAACTCTTATATATGATTATTTTTGGCATGATATTGGGAAAATGGAGTTGGAAACATTCTTAGAAATATATGAACCTATTAGCAAAGATTTTAGAGCTATGTGTGCTGATGTTAGAAGGTATGCTCGCAATGGTAACAAACAGCGTGCAGAAGAGTTAATTGCATACGTTCATTCCGATAGATTTCCAGATTTCACAGATCCATCTCCTGAAAAAAGAGTACGACTATTCTATGTGAAAAATAGATTAAGAGACTCTTGTTAACTATTCAAATTTAAGAGCCTCTAATGTGTCACCTAATTTTTCAAAGTTATCTCCGATAGCTACCCAGTCTTGTTCTTCCATAGAAGATAAAACATCTTCGTAATACTGATTAGCGCGCTCAATTAAATCATCAGAAACAACTATGCTAGTTTCATTATCTTCCGAAACCTGAACAGTTTTCTTTTGGCTTTTACCAAACAATGCTTCTAATGCTTCAACTAAACTTTCTTCCATCACCACTCTTTCCCCGTCAGATGCCAGTATTCTCTTCAGCTGAGGAAGTTCTCCCTTTTCTGATTGAATATACAATGGTTCTACATAGAGTATGCTATTTTCAATTGGTATTACCAACAAATTTCCTCTAGTGACTTTTGATCCTTGCTGAGACCACAAAGTTATTTGTTGAGAAATCTCTGAATCTTGATCAAACTTAGCTTCAATCTGCATTGGACCATAAATCAGTTTATCTTTCTGGAATTTATACAGCAACAACTTACCATAATGATCTCCATCAGATCTTGCCGCCATCCACGCAACCATGTTATCCTTCTTTATTGGTGTGAAAGGGCTCATTAGAACGAACTCTTCTTCTTCTTCACCTGGAAGTTTCATGATAACATAATAAGGTTCAACATCAACTTGTTGACTTGTACCGTAAATCTCCGAAGGAACTTGCCAAGCATCTTCTTTGTTATAGAACACAGTTGCATCACTCATGTGATATGTGTTATATATTGAAGATTGTACTTTAAACAAATCTTCAGGATATCTTGTGTGTGATTTTAAGTTCGAAGGCATTTCTGCAAACGGCTTAAACTGATTAGGATATATCTTAGAGTATGTCTCAATCAACGGATCATTTACATCCATGATATAATATGTAACATCTCCATCATATGCATCCATCACAACTTTTACTGAATTACGTAAATAGTTAATTGATCCCATGTATTTCTGAGAGTATGGGAAATAGCTTGTAACTGTATAAGCATCTTGTATCCACTTCATTCTCCCATCGCTAATAACTAAATAAGGATCCATGTCCAATAACAAGAAAGGAGTTATTCTGCTAATTCTTTCTTGGATATTTCTGCTAAACATAATTCTACTTTCAGGAGTCATGTCTGAAGACAACAATATCTTAAGATCTCTAAATCTGATTGCCATCAAAACCTTCTTCCAAAACGTATCTAGTTTAACACCACCTTTGCCATCATAGCTGATGTACTCGTTAGTGTTACCTTTAGGATAATCAAACTCTTCGGTTTTAGAGTTTACTAGAACATAATCATTATCTCTCTCGCCATAGTATACTCTTGGTTGATCTATTCTAAGATCTTCTCCGCCAACATTCTGCACAGGAGGTATATCTTGTATGTAATAGTTAGGTAATCCTTCTCTAGTCACTGAGTTAACTGGGCTCATTACAGCTCCAAATCCGTGAGTATATACCATATGCAGATTAACCCATGTCTGGGCATTAGCGGCTATTTGCCTTTGATCTAGCTCTCTAGGGGCCACCATGACTTGAGTATACTTGCCATCAATATAGTATCTATCAATGTCTATTCCCTCTAGATCATAGTACAATCTAATCTCTTGAGTCTGCTTGTATGTTTTAGTAAGAGGTCTCCAATCAAGTATTCTTACATTATCTATTGTCTCAGATGCATTATCTAATACTTGGGCACTCAGCTCTGCTTCAACATCAAATTCTTGTTCTTCGACATTATCAAGTCCATAAGCAATCTTTGTGAACTCGATGTTTTTCTCTATGTATGGTTTTTCAAGATTAATCTCGTTAGGTGCAACTTTCATACTTTGCACTACACCAGGAACAACCATCATTCCAACAACATAGAATATAACATATACCGCAATTGCATAAGACACAATATGCCTTTTTCTTAATTTTGCTTGCCCTGAAAAGAATGCAAACCACAAATACATAACAGCCGCAACTATTAATGCAACAACCATTAGAATCTTAAATGCGGGTAAGATCACAGCTACATCAGTATATCCTGCACCAACAACAATACCCATTTCTGAATACATTATAGTGAATTTAGAAAGGTAATGTCGAACAGATAATAAGACAAAAAACAATGCCACTAGTACACCTAGATGTCCCATTCCATTATTCTTAAAACTGCTTATCAAGCTATCGAACTTAAACTGCGGTTTAGCTTCTGGATTTACAACTTTTGGAGGTTTAAACAAACCCGAAAGCTTTGATTGTAGATAATCTAGTGCGACAAGAATTATTGTTACAACAACACAACTCATTGCAAACTTCCACAATAATAAGAGGAATGGCAATGAAAAAACATAGAATGCAACATCTTTGATAAATATTGGATCACTTAATCCAAAAGGAACTTGTTCTAAATATTTCAAAAGTATAAACCATTTCTGGGATGTTGAAGTGCCAACAACAACAGAGATAACAAGTGCAAGAAGAAATTTTAATTTAAAACTAACAATCTTTGCCTTGCCTTTTATGGAGGATACCCACAAATTAACCATCAAGAATCCAAAGAAGGCTAATGCGGATAATGTAAATAACATTATTTTGGCCTTTAGGCCTATTAAGAAAATACTTTCAAACCCTAGTGCGCCAAACCAATAATAGTCTGTCACCATATAAACAACGCTAGATAGCGAAAAAAACAATATAAATACAATAAATATTATTAAAGAAGTAAGTGGATTCTTTTTACCAAACATTTTATCAAACAACCTCCCTTAGAACGAACATGTCTACTACTGTATATAAACCTTACCTAAAGGGTGGATCTATTTCTTCAACTCAGGATGAGTATAATCTAGTTTACCCTCATCCAACATTGGCTTAAGATCTTTATTAATCTTTGAATATGCTTTGATTGCATTATCTAGAAAACGAGAACGCAATTGCTGATTCATTAAAATCCACTTCGCAGGAGGTAGTTTGAACAACACACCTAGCAACTGCCTCAACATAGTATGAGTCCACAAAGAATAATTATCAAATATCAAATTCTGCAATTTGCCTTCATTAATTGCACCAACAACGAATCTTTCAAAAGCATCTTTAGGAACAAAACCAGTCTCAGAACGACGGTCCATAGATAGTGCTTTAGTTGGACAAAATCTCGCACAAACTCCGCATCCGATGCATTGTTCATCATCTACATCAACAACTTTACCTTTCTTCTTAATTGCATCAACAGGACACTTCTTAATACAAACTCCACATCCTGTACAATCTGGTTCAGAACATGATGCGTAGAAATTACTAGTTAAATTCATTTTACGACCAAGATGTTTATACGCCAGAATTGCTTCACAACAACAACCGCAACAATTACAAATCCAACTAACTCCTTCTTGAACATTATCGCCTATCTGCACTAAACCCAGTTTAATACATCGATCCAAAATCTTATGCGCCTCTGCTTTAGAAATCTTTTTAGCGATTCCGTGCTTAGACAAACTCTTTGCTGCATTATTAAACGTTAAACAAACATCTTGTGGCTGTGAACATGCTTTATTCATATGTTCCATTTTATGCCGACAATAACAAGTACCAACTGTGATGCAAGTAGCAGTATCTATCACTTTGCTGGCTCGCTCATAATCTAGAATTATTGATTTATACTCTTTAACTTGATCTTCATGAACTAAAGTTCTTGCAATCTCAGGTTTTAGTCCCAATACTTCTTTCACAAAACCATCTTCAACATTAATGTACTGATAATACAACTCTGACAAAACTTTTCTATCAAACTTACCATCAGTTCTCATTAAAGAAAACTCGAAAAATCCTGCCATCGTTGGTGCAAGAATGTAATCTTTACGTTTTCCTTTTTGTAAATCTAACAGCAAACCTTTATCTGCCAACTCATCTAATATTTTGTGAGCTTCTTTTTCACTCTTTTTCCAAATCTTTGCAGCCTGAGCTATGCTAAAGAATTTAATTGGTAGTTTGGAAACTAATAATGCTTCATCTTCTGTAAATAGAATTTCTAGAATCTTGAACAAGGAATCAGATGCTGGTGCACCTTGTGGTGATTTCTCAAGTCTTTTTTGTAGATCTAGATGGCTTTTTGATGTAATATGTCCCATGTCGCATTTTCTAAAAAGCGCCAATTTATAATGTTTTCGTTCACATTAACTTTATAATATATAGATATTTTAGGTTGTTAAGAGTGGGTCAATTCAAGAAACTAGGGCTGAAAAAGGATATTTTGGACGTTTTATCTAATCTGAGATATAAAGAATCCTTCGAAGTACAAGATCTTGTGGTTCCTCTTGTGATGAAAGGAGAAAATGTTGTTTTTACCTCAAGAACTGGCAGCGGAAAAACGTTAGCATATCTATTGGGTTTTCTAAATAAAATAAATCCTAAGCATGCCTTACAATTGTTAATCATGGTACCTACAAGAGAACTTTGTATTCAAGTTGGTAAAGAAGTTAAAAAAATCTGCGATCCATTAAACATCAATACTGGTGTGCTATACGGTGGAAGAAACCTTCACGGCGATCAAAAAACTATACAACGAAAGAATCAAATCATGGTTTGCACTCCTGGTAGAATAATTCAACAAATAAACATGAAACACATAAAAGTTGGTGAAGTCAAATATCTAGTTTATGATGAAAGTGATCAAATGTTTGATGATGGCTTCTACAAAGATTGCGCTTACATCAAAGAACGAGTAAGCGCGGATGTACAAACTGTTTTATCTTCTGCAACCATTACCGATAAAGTATCTAACTTTGTCGAGTTTGAAATTGGCGATCATGTTCTACTTAATGTTGGAAATCAAATTCCTGAGAACATTGTGCAAGAAAAGATTTATTGCGAAAAACTAGAGAAGAATGATTTAATTCTTAAAATATTTACAGACAAGAAACCTAAGAGAACGGTTCTTTTTTGTAATACGAAAGCTAAGACTGAAGGCATCTCCGAATTCTTGACTAATCATAAAATTAATGCTAAACCGTTCAGCGGAATGTTAGAACAAAGCGAACGTCAAAGTCGGTTGGCATTATTTAAAGAAGGAAAGATCGCTGTTCTTGTTACAACTGATGTTGCTGCTCGAGGGTTGCACATCGAGAGAATAGATAACGTATTCAACTACGACGTTCCCACCAGAACTGAGTTTTATGTGCACAGAATTGGTAGAACTGGCAGAATTGACGCAAAAGGATACTCTTTAACTTTTATTTGCCCTGAAGATGTAGAACGTTTTGAAAAGATTGAAGAAACTTTCGAAATTGATGTTAAAGAAATAGAGTTATAGATTATGACGGAAACAACACTAGACGAAGTGATCAAATCAAGCCCTGTGACTGTACTTGCAGGAAGATACGCATACCTTAAAGGAGAAGACACAAACATAAGAAATCATTTTCTAATAAGCAAAGACAAAGACGAAACAACAATTATAACTGAAGAAGCGAATATAAAAGACACCAAATATGAAAAAGAAGTTAAGTGGTTTAAGTTGTTTGAATTCAAAGTTTCAATACCTTTCTTAGCGCCTGGGTTCTTGGCAAAGATATCAAAAACAATTGCAGACAAAGGACAAAACATTTTATTAGTTTCAACATTCTCAAAAGATTATGCGTTAATTAGGGAAGAACACTTAGATCTTGCAATAAAGGCATTTCAAGAAGTTGGATTCGAAGTAAATATTGAGAATTCTTAAAAGAAATACTTAAAAACTACGCCTGCGACTATTATTATATGTTCATGTGGCATTTACTAACTTGGATTTTTGTCGTTTACATGATATTTATTTTTAGGCATTATTTTTTGATAGAACATTCAGATGAGTTGGAAAACAAAACCAAAGTATGGGCTAAGGCTTCATTATTTGCATCTTTATTTCCCGCAATTCTTATTTCTGTTGGAACGCCATTATCTTTATTTATTGGTTCGGGAGGACTAATATTTTTATTGCCTGCACTAATACTATCGTACATATTCACTTACGGACTTCTATTCTTTACTGGATTACTTATTATGAAGGCAGGTTACAAGTCACTTCTAGTTTTAGGAAATATTTGGGTGGCGTCTGTTATAATGATATTCTTAACGGCAATTGATATTTTTCCTATGGGTGTAGGCTTGTTTTTGATTTCAGGCGGGATATCAATACTCTATATTTCTCTTATGCTTATAATTGCTGTTTCCACAATGTATATTTGGAAAGAGGAACATAAATTTCTTTCAGCTATAGTGTTATCTGTAAGTTTTCTTTTACTTGTGGCATTCCTATTTTTGGTTGTACCTTTATCTTATGGGACTTTGGCTTAATTCTTAAAAGAAACATTTAAATCCTTAATTTAACAATAGGCCACTATGGCTTCAAGAGCGCAGTCTCACACTTTACTTTGGATCATTCTACCAGTTATTCTTGCAGTTCTCTTAGCTGCATTTATGCTATACGATTCAGGAAGAATGCCTACTGATTATAACCAATTCTTAGAAGGTAATTTTTCGCTTCCGGAACCTAAACAAGAAGAAGTTAAACAACAAGTAAAAATCAATGAATCTCTTGAAACACTACATAATATGTTCTTCAAGGAAGATCGAACGGATCTTCAACTAAAGGAATTTTGGCGAACTAAATACGAAAACAATCTGGTAGAGTGGACTGCTTATGTGGGTACAGTTGATAAGAATGTAATGGGTCAATACATCGTAATGGCCAACATTAATTTAAGTCACCAAGGCGATATGAAAAACATCAAGGATGCATCACAATTTTTTAAGTCAATGAGTCTCGGTTCTGATGTTGTAATATTCTTTGATGACGATGAAAAAGAAAGTCTTTTAACGTTACGAGAAGGCCAAGAGTTCAAATTCAAAGGAAATCTGGACAATTACAAGCCGAATATGAAAAACTTCGAAGTTAGCGAAGGTATAATTCTAGAAAATTAATATGAGCCTAGGAGGATTCGAACCCCCGTCAACCGGTATCTATCTGAATCTTTAGATTGGTTGTAGTCATTGAATAAAGCCACTCTGAGCAATTGTTCAATTGTGCCAGATATGTTGAGACCTCTCTTTTTGAGGTTTTTATACATACTTTTATTCAAAGTGATGGTTACCTTTTGCTTCTTTTCATTTATTGGCTTCTTTGGTCTTGGCATTCTTATCCTCATATTTTCGCTCAATTGCATCGATCCCATCTGGTTTTTTACCGCCTTTTTTCTCTAAGTAGGTGACATATTCTTTTAGATGTTTAATGTAGGCTATTTCTACTGCACTTAGAGATTCTTTAAGTGAATCGGGATAATTTTTTATGGCATCTCTTAAATCTTCTATAAAATTATCTAAACGAACAATCTCCCCATATCCTCCATCTTCCTCTTCGTTCCAATCTGTCTCGTGAAGAGCACGTCTCGCATCTTCTGATAAATTAAGAGCTAATTCTTGACTGTATTTTTTCTTATTCCTGATCCAACGTGCATTCTCAATATTCAGTTGAAAACCCGTAAGTCCTGCAGGTTTTCTTCGTTTATTGTAGATTATTAGTGTATTATTTTCAGGATTTGGAGCAATATAAATCACATCATCTTTCCAACCCATACCTTTCATGATTAATCCAGGAATATCTAATCGGTATTTTCTGGCGCTTAGGATTATCTTTTTCTTAATCATGGCAAAACATGGTACTTATGACTACTTAAATGTTTTTATTTGCGGACCGCAAAAGACTAAGTAGTAATGCCTACTACAGTTTAGTATGAGGATTCAGACAATACTAAAAGATGAAGAAGGAGAAAAACTTCTATCCGAATCTCGCAAGAGACATGTTTCTACTAGTTCATTAGTTAGGAGCATTATCTGCGAAAAGATTTTCGGATCGGGTTAGGTTTTTTTGAAAAATGGAAATTGAAGAATTAATTTGGTTAGAGTCATCTATGGAATCAGTAAAATTGTCAGAGCTAATTGCTGACGGTTGTAAAGTTCCTGAATCGATGAAAAAAATACATGCGAGGGAAAGAACGACGATGGAAATAGGTATAAAAATGGAAGAAATAAACTGGAGTGAATTCAGTGGACAGTTTGTAAGGTTAGAAGAAAACGAACCAACAGATGTAGTTCTAACGAATTGGAAACAAGTACAGAAAGATTTCAACGGTGAAACTCAACAAGGCATTGAGTTTGATGTGGTTGAACTAAACGGAACAGAAGTGCAAAGGTCTTTGCAAACATTCTCGAAGAGATTGATAATGGCTCTTAAGTCATTAGTCGAGAATGCTGAGAAGTTAGGAAACAAGAGTTTCAAGGCAAGGATAACGAAGACTGGACAAGCCTTCAAAACAAATTATGCAGTTAAACCCCTTTAGGGGTTACTGCTTTTCTTTAAAAATGGAAATAATAATTGACACACGGGAACAAAGAGACTACTCGGAGGAGTTTGATAAACTTAATATCAAATACCGTCGAGAGAAGTTACCGACTGGAGATTACCTTTTATGGCCTAAGAGTTGTGTGGTAGAAAGAAAAAACTTAGATGATTGGATTTGTTCAATAACTCGTGACAGAGACCGATTTGTCAAGGAAATTGAACGAGGTTTATTATTCGATTTTTTTGCAATAATCATCGAAGCAGATTACTATGATATAATTAATGGTAATTACTATGCTAACGTTCCTCCTAATGTTATTCTTTCAACTATGTTAAAATGGCAGGTTAAGTACAGAATTCCTATAATTCTTACAGGTACCAGACAAGGTGGTGCTTTAGCAATCTCTAAACTGTTTGAAGGATATTTACAGTACGAGGATAAAAATGTTAGATAGTCCTGAACAAAGAATCTCTAAGAAGATCTACGAATACTTTGAAAAAAAATATTCTCTTGGCTTCGTTGGACTTATCAAAGCAGCGTGTTTAGCTAGCTTGAGAGTTAAGAATCGTAGTTATATCCCTGTATCCAACATAACTATAGCACCATCAGGACAATTCAAAAGCAGAATTTCCATAGAGGTTATGTTGATCTTTCAGCCATCCACATTTGTTGATCTTGGATCGGATTTCACGATGCATTCTCTGATGGAAAAGTTCAGAGGAGGAAAACTATGTAATAACAAGACATTGATGATTAATGATCTAACACTTCTATTCTCAACTAAAAAAAAACAAACTAAGGATAGATTAGTGAATGGTCTGGCCGAAGTGTTATCTGAAGGAAAATATGTCTACTCAGAGAGAAACTCTCCGTCAATTGTGTTCAAGTCTAGAATTAATGTTATTGCAAATATTACTAGAGAAAGTTATCTGAGAAATCGTACATCTTTCTTGGATAATACATTTGGTGAGAGACTTGTTCCAATATTTTATCACATACCTGAAGATAAACAGATTGAATTAATACGTACTAGTGCTGAGAGGAAGAGTATGGACTTTGGTGATAAAATAAAACTAGATAGGCTAGAAATAAGCAATTTTAACGACTTTTCCGAGGAGATAATCAAACTATCTCGGAGTTATAAGAATCTTGCTTTATCTCCCTCATTATCGCGGTCACAGGATAAAATGATGGGGTTATTAGGTGGTCTTTGCATTTTAAATAATAGAGGTCGAGTTATTGAATCAGACATCAAGTTAGTAACTGAGTTTCTCAAATACTTCTGTGATCCTCATAATACTGAGTTCAAAGTAATGTCAAGATATTTTCAAGGAAAGAGTGTAAAAGAAATTAAGCAAGAAATAGGAACTTCCGACACTTACATCTACAGAATAATATCTAAATACAAAGACCGAGGTGTCGTATAAACTATTCAACTAGTAATCAACTACATAGTTTATTATAGAGGTGTGTGAGGTCGAATAGAGGTTGAACATATGAATAATAATAATTTAATACCAATAACAAGCACGGAACGAGCAAGAGAATTGGGCTCTAAGGGGGGTAAAGTGAGGAGTCGAAATAAACGAATGGCTGCTAGACTTAGAGAGTTACGTAAAAAAGGATTAACTGATGAAGTTTCAAACAAAATTGTTAGTTTGATAGATGACAAAGACTGCTTCGCTATTGAAATCTTAATGCTGATTGAAGAAATAAGACCAAAATGTTATAGCGCAGATATGAAGATTAAACTTGCAAATATTCTTATTCAACTTCTTAAGATACATCATGGTGCGAACTATAGAGTAAGAGCTGAGAATGTTAATGTTACTGTTGAAAAACCATTTTGGGAAGAATTTCAAGAAGCCTATGATGAGATGAAACGGGAAGAGAAGCTATCGAATAAATTGTAATCTGTGGCGATTAACTTCTGAGTCGTCGCCTTTTTATTTTTCTTCGAGAAGATTTAGAGCGCTTTCTTTATTTCGCAACACAGTCTCATCGGTCGGATCTATCTCCAAAGCAACATCAAAACAATGTATTGCTTCTTTGATATTTTTAAGCTTTATTAACGCCATTCCTTTATCATTCATTAAATTTAGATAAGTCCCTTTAGCTCGAATTTCGTTCTTATCAACTTTAAGTTTGTTATATTCTTTAATGGCCAGATCTAATTTTTTCAAAGCATCAGAATATTTACGTAATTCGATAAGGTCCATGGCTCTATTGTGTAACATTATAGTTTTCTTGTATGGGGCAGCTTCTTGATTATGTTTCTTTAAGAATTCTTTATCAGAACAAATACTTTCATCTCCTGTTACTGATTGAACATATTTCTGCATCACAATCGTTGATTTGGCGAGTTCACCCATATTTTCTAAAGCTTTATGCTTATTGTACAATGCCTTTTTGTATCCTGGTTCTATTTTCAGTACCTTATTGAAGTATTTTATAGATTCCTCATATTCCCCCAATACTTTTAATGCCCTGCCTTTGTTGTTTAATGCTTTAACATATTTAGGATTGATTTTTAATGCTTGATCATAACAGCGTATGGCCTCCTTAAATTTCCCAAGAGCCTCTAATGCTGTACCCTTGTTATTAAGAGCTTGAAAGTTGTCTGGATCTAGATGTAAAACTTTGTCAGCATATTCTACAGCTTTAAACATAAGATTGTCATCTCCTTCAGTCTGACTATATACTGCTACAATTTGATTTAGTATGTCAGTATTAGTTGGATCTATCTTTTCGGCTTTGATAAGGCAATAAATAGCCTCTGGTAGTTTACCGTCTTCAAAAAATGAGTGTCCTGCTGCTAACAAATATTCAGGATCATCAAGATGTTTTTCTAAATCGTCTTTATCTTTTCCTGTTAATGCTTTTTTTAATCGCCTAAATATCCTTTTCATTTTCTTTCACCTTTTTCACATCAAGCCCTGCACCCGTTGGCCAGTTTTTGAATGTGCCAGAGATATTATAAGTTTTACCTTGCTCTAACTGCCTACCTTCTGTGCCTTTAAGTTTGATAGTATCTCCCTCATCATCTTGTAAATAGCTGTCTACATAGAACTTGTTCTCTCTTTCTTCTTCACGTGTGATGTATGTTCCAGTCATCTCAATTTCTTGGTCGTGATAAACTTTGGGATAATCTAGATAATCGCGATATGTGTTTATCGTTGGTTCATCTTCTACAACTGGTATAATCTTTTGCACTTCAACAACTTCTTCAATTACTGGACTAACATTAACCGGTATGTTAACTTCTGAAGGATATAGGGTGAAAAATAGGAATATTCCGACAAGCATAATGACAAATGTGATAGGTCCTGCCCATCCACTGTACTTAGTTGGATTAGGGTTAGAAATACCAGGAGTTCTCCCACCGGGAATAGGATTGATTGTTGGTGGTTTTATTTCTTTAATTTGTGCTTCAAACTCAGATATGAGCTTTGTTTTTATTGAGATTTTTAAGCGTTTTTCTGTAAGTTGTAGAAACTCTCTAGTTAATGTAAATAATTGATGTTTAGTCAAGACATCTGATTTTATTAAAGAGGCTAACATCTTGAAGAACGATAAGAGGAACACTTGTAATTTGTTGTCTTCTATCTTATCACCCATAGATTCCTGGAACTCTTCTCCGTATGTGTTTAATTTATATCTGAACGCCGAAGTGGTCATGGACTTCCAAACACCGTTCTCATAAAATGATATGCGGTAGTTATTGGGACATATTTCCTTAATTAAACTGCTAATAGATGCAATATAGGGCTGAAATAACTTTGTTAAAAATGTGTAGGTATTACGGTAATTATCTTCAGTTGGTTCTTTTGGTGGTTTAGGCGGAGGTACTGGCTCAGGAATATCAATATAGATAGGCTTTTTCTTAGGGTTCTTTCTTCCTAATAATTTTGCTAGAGCGTCCCCATATTTATCTTTCTCTTTCTTCTTCTTCTCAATCATAACATCTGCATAAGGTGCACAAGGATGACCATCCTCTCTTGTTGGTGTCTTAAACTTCCTATCGCATTCAGGTTCATACGGCTCATGATGTTCATCACAGTAATAGTTCTCACAATATTTACACTGTCTTAGCTTGGCTTTCTTCCCACAAAGATGATAATTGCAGTGCTCTTTATCAACAGGTATTTCTTCCTCGTCATCAATCTCTTTGCATGTTGATCCGCCACCGTTAATATGCACAGTTCCGGCGGGAGGTTTCCAGCCAGATGTAACTGTCTCTTGATGTCTTTTATAGAATTCATTACTATGGTGCGGGTTTGACTCGTCTTTAGTATCTGCTAGATGGGTCACTTCATGACTTGCAGTATGCTCGATGTCATCATAACTCATTTGTTTTAGTTTTTTTTCTGATACGCAAATAAGTAACATCTCAGGATGAATGTGTGCTTCTTCATCACCGCTGTCATCTTCACACCCATCAAAGTTAACTTTTGGTACTGGTACTTTCAAAGTATTAGCTGTCTTCTTAACAACAGCGAGAAATCTTGCCTTCTTTTCATTGAGCAAATTATTTTCAAACTCATCGGGCGTAACCATTATTTTATCATCTCTTCGGTCTTATCCTTTCTTGGTGTGGTCTTTTCTATTTATCCTGCAAAAACTTGAGTTGCTTTACATTCGGAGTAATCGCAAGCAACACCAATGCCTGTACTGGAGTAACGCGAATTTATCATATTTGTGTGATGACCCGAGCTTTCGATCCAGCCGCTAACAAAGCAATCAGCCATGTTTTCTTCACCATAGGTCGAACCACAACCAATAACTGAATAGTGGATTGGTGTATAAGCAATATTCTCTGCCGCTTGGGAACTATAAGGGAATCCTAAATTGCTGTGCTCTAAGAAATTTCCTGTAAGCATTTTGTTTGACCAACGTTTTGAGAAATCATCTAGATGAGAAGATGCCCTCAAGGAGAATACCTTATTCCTACTTCGTTCTTCATTGACCAATCTTAGGATTTCGGCTTCAATCAGATTTGTATTCATTCCTGATCCATCACTACTATCTTGAGAAGTACTCTGACGTCTTGTTAGCTCTTCATTGATCTTCACTTCTTTCTCTTTACGCTTCTTTTCTTCCCACTCGGCTTTAGCTTCAGCTTTCTCAAGTTCAAGCTCAGCTTTAGCTTTTGCGTCTTCTACTTTCTGCGCAGCAACTTCTTTGATATCATTGTATTTGGTAGTTATTAAGTCAGTTATTGAACATGCTTTCTGCCGTAACCAATAGATTGCACTCCAAGTCTCGCTAGTATTCTCATATGTCTCGGGATCCAGCTCGGGAATAATATTCTCTAACTCTTTTACTTTCTCAATTTGTTCACGCTCAGCTGTCTTAATTGTTTTCACATCTATGCCTAAACCTGTATTCCAATTCTTGAATGTGCCTTTAGCTAAATATAACTGATCATTAACAATCTCATTACCTTCTGCCCCTACTAATCTTAATTCTCGACCAAAATCATCTAGAATATAGGTATCAACATATGTTTTGCCCACTCTCGTAGCCGATCTTGTAGTCGCATAACCTTTTAGCTCAACCAACTTATTGTGATAGGCTTCAGGATACACAAATTGCTCTTTGTAACTAATCTCTTCAGGCACAAATTCAGATTGCGGATTTGCTCTCATTTCATTCTGCAGCACAACATTATCATTTTCTTCATTCATAACAGGACTATCCAAAACAACCGCAACTTCAGAAACATCTTCATTATCTTCTAATCCATAATAATTCAATAACAGAATGACTGCGACAATTACAACTATAAACGAAGTAAACAGGGTTCGTCTTCTCTTTCTTAATCGTTTAGTTCTCTCTCTCTCTTTTCTCAATGCCTCTTTGAATGCAAGGGTAGATGCAGTATCTTCCAGTTCACTACTATCTACGGGATGAAACTCCATCGATCCTCCTGTTTGAATTACAACTTTCGCCATTATTCCATCATCTCTAGTATTTCATCAAATAGTATTGGTTTATAGTCAGTTAACTCAGTTGAAACATTGATTATCTTATCTTTCATATTCACTAACGGGAATGTATTAGGGTGATTGTTATGATGGTGTCCACAGATCACCCACCCTTTCCAGTCAGAGGGAATATCTCTAGGATTGTGTACCAACATAAACTGCTTACTCTTGTATTGAATTATCAGCTTCTTATGCACGCGAGTTCTCTTAAGATTATCGTGATTTCCATCAATAAACGTTATATCTCCGTTTAGTTTTTTTAACCACCAATCTGTTTTATGACTGCCTCTACCATAAGCTAAATCTCCTAGAAAGTATACTTTATCTTTAGGTCTGATGGTATTATTCCAATTCTTTACTAGAACTTTGTTCATTTCACGTTTATCCTTAAAAGGGCGATTACAGTATCTGATTATATTTGCGTGATCTAGATGTAAGTCTGAAGTAAGATATGTTTTGGGACCTGAGAATAAATTAGTGAAGCGTTTGATCAAACCAGTCTTTGGTACAGAATCACACTGGGTTAAATTATCGGATGTGGTGGGACATTCTACCCAATCTGTCACTTTTGCGGGTTCAACTTTTGTTTTAGATTCTCCAGATAATCCCTTGTTAGGATTATAAGTGCCCTCCATAAACCTTCTAAGCAACTCTTTACTCTTTCTAAGTTCATTCCTGTGCAAAGCTTGACCTCGTGTTAGCAGTCTTCTTTGCATAAAGTCGTACTCTCTCAGAATCTTTCCACCTTTGATGAGAGTCATACGCATAACAATTTGTGAATAGTCAGGTCTTGGTTTGCTATTGATATATCTTTTAATCTGCTGAAATTTATGATCGCTCAACTTCATTGCAATTGTGCTATGATACCCGAAATGATCCTTATGGTCTTTTTCATCATGAGATTTTAGAGTGCAGTATGTCTTTATGGCATCTCTGATATTAACCCTGAAGTCATTTAGACGTTCATTGGCACCGATCTTCACATGAACAACATTCTTGCCATCACTATTACTGAAGGTCCCAAATCCTTGCATTTTAAACTTCATAACTTTAGTTTTAGAACATACTTTTGCAAAATCAGAAATAAGTTTTCTCTCGTTATTTGTAGTCAACGGTCCTGCCAAAGAAATATGTGGTACGTGTTTTCCTTTACCAACATTGAATCGTTTATTAACTTCATAGACCATTCGCTTTAAGTATTGCTTTGTCCGTACTGACTGAAATCTGAATTCAATAAGGTATGATGTCATTTTATTTTAGATCGAAAGTCAAAGAGTAAGCTCCTTCTACGCAAGCAATATCTACTCTCATTACATTGATATCGTCAGGGAAATTCTTACCTTTTTCAAACTCAACTTCTTGCCCCATTTCAAGATCGTAGATTCCACCCATCTTACGGTTTCCATTCAATGTGAATACGCACTCATGAACATCAGGAGCACTTTTACTTATGACTACCAAATTTCCAGAATATTGTCGTACATATGCGCTGAACTCAGCATCGCTTTGTGAATATATATCTTGTAGTGTCTTCATAGCTCTTGTCAATTCTTCTCGGGTATTTCTTAACTGCTTTTCCAAAGATATTTTAGTTGATTCTAGACTTTCTTTCTCTTGTCTAAGATCATATTCATCTTTAACAGCATCTGTAATCTCTTTCTCAAGCTTGATAACCCGCGTATTCAATTTCTCATTTGCTTCATTCATCTCTTCAATCTGGGCCTGCAGTTCAGTCTGTTCACCGCACTCTGAAGTTAATGTGTATGTTTTGAAAATTAGAACAGTAAGAACTGCCAGAATTACTATGAAGATGGCTGTAACAACTGTTGCAGAGCGAGTAATATGTTTAGTAGTTGGTTTCTTCGTTACCATTTTCGTTAACCTAACCAATTGGGAAGATCTTGACAACCTTTGGTTACGCGATAATGTTTGAAGAGGGCATAATCTTCATTATCGAAACATTCTTTCTCTTCATCACGCCATTTCTTGAAAGTATTTGTACAACCACCGCCATAACATTTCATAGATTTCTTATCGCATACAAATGTTAGTTGTCTTCCTTCGCAACTAACTGACGTTATCCCCTTGAGAATTTCCAAAGTGGGGGAGTCTTTTACCGTCGCCCTTTTCGAGTTATATTCAACTAGATCTACCTGTGAACAGTAATTTGATATTTGCAAAGCAACATCTCTGTTATTAACATCATCATTTTCTAATGCTTCTTTTAGTTCATCCATCGACCAGTCCCATTCACCCGAATCTGCATAAGCACTAGGATATATTTCAACAAATGCATTTGCTCCGCATGGAACATAAAATCTTGTAAGTCCCCAAGCGCCATAAAAGTCATCTCCATCAAACTGGTCTCCTTGAACTACATTGGTAACTATAGCGCCTCTCTTGAACGTAAATAAGTTGTTATCCTCGAGAAGGTCTTCGGTCTCGAAAACAAATTCTATCTTAAAGTCTGAAGTAGTATATTCCGGATAACGGCCAAACTTAATTTTATACTGACTTGTGTTATATTTGTATTCCATAAACAATTTAAAATCAGCGTACCTGGCATTAACTGCACTTGTTATCGCTTTGTCAGTAATATTATGATCAAAGATGAATATAGTTGCATAGGGACTGTCATAGAAATCATACTTTGACTCGACTGGAACATCATAATTATGAAGACCGAATTTGTTTAGTCTAAATCCCCAATCATTCTCCCTAAACTCTAAGGCGATATTAATAACAGAGTCAATAAATGATATTAAGTCGTCCGCAGGAACTATTAATAGTGATTCTTCAATTAACAAATTATCTGTTTCTTCCACTAATACCTCGATAGGTTGAGAGGTACTTAAATCTTCAGATATCTCATCCGAATCGCAAATAGAATTATTGTCTGCATCCAAACAACACTCACCAGCCATAAACTCAATATATGGTGCATTGCATAATTGTTTAGGTTCTTCAACGGTAGAACAGCCAATAGCGGCTATGATTGTTATAAGCAATAAAAAGTATAGTTTTTTCATCTTTTAAACCCCTGCCAAATATTGGAATTAATCATCAGTATCTCTCATAACCTCTCTTCGATATGCAGTCGCCACTTTCTCAAGATGATTCTTTTCTCTAAGTTCAGCATATGATACCAAAATATTTGTATATGTAGTAAAGGTCTTCTTGAAATCAGTAGTTAAATTTAAAGTGGCCCTGGAGGTTAGGCCTTCTGTTTTGAACTCGAGCGTAGCCAGATCTTCACTTGAAAAACTGTAAAAGTATCTGTTATCGTGCGAAAATAAGAACAGATCAAGCACCAAATTATCAAAGCTAGGTAATGACTCTAAGTTATTCGTTCTGAACTCTAAAGGGAACGAAGTGATGTATGTTCTAGTTTTACCGTCAACTTCCTTTTCAGTTTCTACCCAATCTTCTTTGAACTCAAGTATGAGGCTTCCTGTAGAGACGGGAATGCCAAGACCCGTTATCCAGTTGTCTTGATTTATTTGACTTGCAACTAATGAACTGCCTTGTAAATATCCTCTATACTCGTGACTTAGTGGCCAAAAACTAAGGTCATTATAGTATGTGGTACCACTTCCACCATGGAACAGGTGAGTATAGAAGTAAAAATCATCAAGGAGCAATGTTTCAGTTTTCTTTATAACATCTCCACTTTGCAACTCTAGCTCAATTTCTATGTCAAATTTCTCCAATACATTCTTTGGACTCTTTAGCTCTAAAACCATAGGCTCAATTTCACTTTCAAAGTAAATAAGTGCATGAGAGTTAACATTTATTTTTTCAGTGATTGTATGTGAGTAGATCTCTTGCTTTTTATCGTATTGATCTCCTTTGACATTCTGGACTTTAAGATTTATTTGTTCAATCACTACGGGCACATCATTTGTATTCTCAATTTCAAAGAACAGCTTCTTGAATACTCCACCTAACTCGTAATAATCTATATCGCCAAACAGATTAGATATATTAACAAAAATTAGTTCTGTATCTATTTCAGTTTTACAATCTTCTTCGCACTCTTCTTCTTCATCACAAACGCCATCACCACAACAAGGAACAATTTCAGTGTGAACGCATTCAAAGTTAGTTTCATCGGAACATACATCTTCAGTACATTCATTATCATCTTCACAACTGTCGGGGCAGCTTTTTTCTATTACTTCAGCAACAGGATCTGGCTCTTCAATTGGTATGTCTTGAATAGGCTCATCAGCTATCATGGCTGTGGGCTCAACGGAATCATCAAGAATCTCTTGGTCCGGAGCTCCGCAGCCTGCTATTAGAAATGTGAATACTAGTAAAATTAATACTTGCTTAATCATAGTTTAAAACCCCCGTTCATGTCTACAGATTATCTTAACGGTATATAATGTTTTCGAGAATTCCGTAGATTATCTTTGTCTGGCCGGAATAAGGCGCATTTCTACCCCGCAAGATAAATAAAGGAATAAAGCTCTATAATCACTGCGCATTTTGAGGGGACCCACAACCTGACAGCAAGGCTTAGCGAGCTCGCATCTTTTAAGCCAAAATTTATATAGCTAATTACATATCAGCCCTGTATGACTAAATCAACCAAAACTATAGACATAATCTGCCCCAAATGTTCTGCAAGTCATGAATCCGAACTAAGTTCTGAAGAAGTTACGCAACTAAAGTCTGGAGAGACTATTTTAGTTTACTGTCTTGAGTGCAACAACGAGATTCAAATTGACGGTTCAGATTTAGGTAGTATTTCTTCTGTAGATAAAGCCATTCATGATGAAATTAGTGAACTCGATTCATGTAGTGGTGCCGAGATAGTATTGATAATAGCAGGAGTCATTGGTTTATTCTATTATATTATTCCTGGATTAGTTTTGTTTGCTATTGCGGCGTTAGTTGGAAGATCAAGAAAGAATAGAATAACAGATCTAAAACATAAGTTATCTTTCTATAAAACCCCAACATCAGATAAGAGCTCCTCAGATCCCCTTAAGATACTCGATGTTAAATTAGCCGAAGGCAAAATAACTGAGAAAGAGTATTTGCGTAAGAAGAAACTGCTTACTAAACATAAATGATCTGGCATAAACTATTTCCAAAGAAGAAGAAGGTTCAATCTCTTACACAGTTGAAAACCAAGATTAAACAA
>Ga0008651_10000252_pt1 | contig 33292 bp, 34 predicted proteins | sample SaaInlV_200m_DNA_6_FD_59173 | JGI IMG/M metagenome (GOLD analysis project Ga0008651, IMG submission 59173) | Marine microbial communities from expanding oxygen minimum zones in the Saanich Inlet - SI037_S2LV_200m_DNA | ecosystem: Environmental > Aquatic > Marine > Intertidal zone ...
CCTCAGCCCGCCACGCTCTTCAGAGGAGGCCTCGCGGGTCAATATCAACATAGACATCCGCTTCCTTCTCATCTCGATTGGCCTGCAATGAAAGCTGACGAAGGAACCGGATGAGAGCCAGCGTGGGCCCGCCCCGAAGGGTAATCTGGTACCGGTAGAATCGGCGTACTCTGGCAATGGGTGCCGGCATAGGACCTATCACCTGAACCGACTCCGGGAGCCTCTCGGACAGGTGCTCGGCGAAACGTTCGGCTGCGCCCGATGCCTTGCTTTCCTCCTCACTGCGGAAGTGAACAATGGCCATGTGAGTAACGGGGGGAAAGCCAAGGGCCTGTCGCATGGGCATTTCCTCCTCGTAGAACCCAACAAAGTCGTGCCCCAAGGCGAACTCCAAGGCAGGATGGTAGGGCGTGTACGTCTGCACGATGACCCGGCCCGGCACGTCACCACGCCCTGCCCTGCCCGCAACCTGTGTCAGCAACTGGAAGGTCCTCTCGCCGGCTCGGAAATCAGGCAGGTGCAGCCCCAGATCCGCGAAGATGACCCCCACCAGAGTGACGTTGGGGAAGTGGAGGCCTTTCGCGATCATCTGCGTCCCGATGAGAATCTGGACTCTCCCGGCACGAAAGGCATCAAGCATGTGTTTGTGGGAGTGCTTGGTCGTCATCGTGTCGGAGTCCATACGCCCGATCTTGGCCTGGGGAAACAGCTTTTGGGCAATCGACTCGACTTTCTCCGTTCCGAGCCCGGTGTAACGGATCTCTGTGTCACCACACTGAGGACAACGCTGAGGTGCAGGCAAGAGGCATCCGCAGAGGTGGCAGCAGAGCCTTTCGACGCCCCGATGGTATGTGAAAGCGGTACTGCAGTCCTCGCACATCGCCACATAGCCGCACTCCGTACAAAGCATCTGGGTGGCATAACCGCGGCGATTGAGGAAGAGCAACGTCTGGTCGCCACTCTCCAGACGCTGCCGAATCAGGTCCGTCAGCCTGCGAGAGAATACCCTGGACCCGCCTCTGAGGACAGCCTCGGCACGCATATCAACGACCTCCATCGCGGGGAGGCGGCGTGAATCGACCCGAACAGGCATGTCAGCAAGGACATACTTGCCGACTCGGCAGTTGTAATACGATTCCAGCGAAGGCGTTGCTGATCCAAGGACAACGGTCGCATTCTCCATGCGTCCGCGCATCACGGCCACATCCCGTGCCTGGTAGCGGGGGGCTTCGTCCTGCTTGTACGTGTTCTCGTGTTCCTCGTCAACCACGATCAGAGCGAGTTTCCTGAACGGGGCGAACAGGGCGGAACGAGCTCCGACCACAATCTGGGTCCGCCCCTCGTGAATCTTGGTCCACTCATCGAAACGCTCGCCATCACTCAAGCCGCTGTGCAGAACACTGACGGTCTCTCCGAAACGACTGCGGAACCGATCCGTCGTTTGAGGCGTCAAGGCGATCTCCGGGACCAAGACGATCGCTTCCCGCCCGTTCTCAAGACATGACTGGATCGCCTGGAGGTATACCTCGGTCTTCCCGCTGCCGGTGACGCCGTGCAGGAGAATGACGCGGGCGTCCTCTGCCGTCAGGCTCGATCGCACGATTTCGAGCGCGGCCGCCTGTTCGGGATACAGCTTCAGCGGGGCCGTGGGCAAGACGACGTCACCGGCAAAAGGGTCGCGGTCAACACTCCGCTCCTCAACCACGATCAACTCCTCCTCAGCGAGACGCTTCACCACAGCAGCTCCCGCTTTCGCTTCGGCGAGAAGGAAAGAAACACTCGAGGCCCCCGCTCGCACGAGTACCCTTAGGACCGCGGCCTGCTTCGGTGCTCGCTTTTCCAGGAGAGGGAGCCGCTCAGCCAGATCGACCTCAGGGTTAAGGCAGGCGAAACGCTGTTTCTTCCGACGGATCTTGCCGGTCCGAACAGCAGCCGGGAGCATCGCCCGGACAGCCTGTTCACGACTGCAGCAGTAGTACTTCGCGATCCACTCGGCCAGGCGAATCAGGTTTGGGGGGATCTGTTCACGCTGCCCCTCGACGTCCACGACTCGCTTCAGATCAGGAAAGTCTGACTTCTCCTTGAGGGCCACAACAAAGCCGGTGCGATGCCCTTTCTTGCCGAACGGCACCTTCACGCGGGCCCCAACCCTCACCCGTCCCAAGAGAGACGGAGGAATAGCGTAGTCGAACCCACGGTCGAGGGACAGGTTGATCACCACCTCTGCGATTGGCGTTTCACGGCTCATTCGCCGATGATCTTGACGAGCACACGTTTCCGCCGTTTCCCGTCGAACTCACCATAGAAAATCTGTTCCCAGGGACCAAAGTCGAGCTTCCCCGCTGTGATCGCCACCACGACCTCACGCCCCATGATGGTGCGTTTGAGGTGTGCGTCTGCGTTGTCCTCATAGCCATTGTGAGCATACTGGTCATAGGGCTTCTCGGGGGCCAGCTTCTCGAGCCACCTCTCATAATCGCTGTGAAGGCCAGATTCATCATCGTTGATGAAGACAGAGGCCGTGATGTGCATGGCATTGACCAACACCAGCCCTTCGCGAACACCCGATTCTCTGAGGCACTCGTTCACTGCCCCCGTGATGTTGGTGAGCTCCCGCCGCTGGCGGGCCTCGAACCAAAGCTCTTTCCGGTAGCTTTTCATGCCGTTCTCTCCGCTGATTTGATGGCAACCGGGGAGTTCCCGGCCGCGCGTTCAGGTCGTTCACTTGCTGTCACGGACAACCCCAGGGAACCAGGGCGGTCACTCAGGGTCTAAGCAAGCTTAGTAACGTACGAGTGAGAGGAACGGTTCGCCACTTCGGCAGTAGTCCCATTGGCCCGACATGTCGTGGCGACCGGACGGGCTCAGTACTGGCACGATAGTGCTTGAGATTTGCTGATGGAGAGATATGTTCGTACGTTCTCTTTGGGCTCAAGTGAAAGAGTTTCTGAATCAGCAGGCGATGGCCTCGATAGAGACGCCTGAGACGACCTCGGCAGATTAACAGACAGGGAATCGCATGAGCGACACGAGCAGACGCCCGGAACGCATGGCCTGGGTTGCGGCGATAATCAGCTTGGTCTTCTTTATCGCCGGCGCAACCATCAGTAAGTCGGCAACCTGCACAGCCTTGGTGCCTGGATGCCTGGCAGGTATTGTCGCAATTATCGTCTCGCTGGCCAGTGCAGGGCGTGCGCGCTTTGCCCGGCGCGGGGCGGAAGAAGCGATTCAAGCCGAGGAACACTTGCGGGCACACGGGCGTGCCGATCTGTTTGAGGACTCTGATGAAACCGCGAAACTTGCGGCACGCACCAGCCAGCAGTACGCGAATCTCTTCGTCCCGGCTCTGACGTTCTGCATTGGGATCGCCCTGCTTATCTCCGGCTCGATCATCTGGGCCAAGTGGGGGAAGACACTGGTCTTCCCAATCGCACAGGCGCCCCTTCAGCCTGCTGCCGTCCTAACCCTTTTCTTCCTTGTCGGCGTCGTCATCGGAAGCTACTACATCGGCTCGTCCCGCGAGTCCGGGTGTCGCTGGCTGCGCCCATGTGGAGCCTGGCTTTTCCTGACCGCCCTGTGCTACCTGGGGGCCGCTCTTGCGCTTCTCGGAGAACACGTAGGCTGGATGGCGGATCGCCTGGATATCGGCATTGCCAAGATCCTCCTGGCCTGCATGCTTGTCCTGGGAGCAGAAGCGCTGACGAGCTTTGTGATCGAGTTCTACCGTCCCCGGAGCCCGGGCGAGGAGCTTCGACCACTTTTCGAGAGTCGCCTGTTGGCCCTCTTTACGGAACCGGGTGGAATAGCCAGGAATGTGGCGTCTTCGCTGGATTACCAGTTTGGCTTCCACGTGTCCGAAGTCTGGTTCTACCGCTTTGTGGAACGAACGGTCGCACCGTTTGCGGCTGTAATGATCGCAGCCCTTTGGCTGCAAACGTGTTTCGTCGTCGTTCGAACGGAAGAGAACGCCATCCGAGAGCGCTTTGGGCGAGTTGTTTCGCAGGCCCCGCTGGCGCCTGGCCTCTACCTCAAGCTTCCCGCCCCGTTCGCACGAATCTACAAATTCCCCGTTGAACGCCTGCAGCTGGTCCACGTCGGGTACATCCCCAGCGGTGGGGAGAAAGACAAAGACCACGCCGGACACGACGAACCAGCGCCCGGAATGGAAGACATCCAAGGCGATCCCAGCGGGAGGGTGATGGTCTGGAGCAAGACACACCACCGAGAAGAATTCCCATTCATTGTGGCCAGCCGCCCAGAGGCAGGAGTCGACAGTGCCGAGACCACTGACCCGACGGATGAGCAGCCTGTCTCAGCATACTTCCTCGCCGCCAGCGTGCCCGTCTACTTCAGAGTCAGCAATCTCTATGACTATGCCTACCGCCACGCCACCCCCAAGAAAGCACTGGAGAAGATTGCGTCAAAGGAACTGGTCAAGTACCTGGCGAATGTTGACTTCTTCCGCATACTGACCAGCGGAAGAGCCCAGGGCGCACAATTGTTGCGGGAACGCATTCAGCAAGCCGTTGGACCTGAGGGAGCTGCGCTGGGCATCGAGATCGTGTTTGTGGGGCTTCAGGGACTGCATCCGCCTGTGTACGTGGGTGAGGCCTTTGACGAGGTGGTTGGGGCCATGGAGGAAAAGCACGAGCTGATCCTCAAGGGAGAAACCTACCAAATTCAACGCCAACCCGCTGCCGAAGCCGCGGCGTTGGCTCTGGTTACGCAGGCACAGGGATACCAGTTTGAGAGGGTGCAAGTCTCACAGGCAGAAGCGGAGCGCTTCGGCAAACAGATGCTGGCGTTCGACGCCTCGCCCAACCTGTTCGTCCTGCGCAGCTTCCTGGATGTCTTGGAGAACGAAGGAAGAAACGTCCGAAAATATGTAATCGGCACCGAGACCAGTGACGAGACATTCGTTCTCGATCTCGAGGAAAAGCTGCGGCCGGATCTGCTGGATCTGGATCTGGAACGCAGCCAACAATAGAAGCCCGGAGCAAGCTAGAGGAGGTAAGGAAACATGGGATTCACGGACAAACGGACGTGGATGCAGCATTGGCCCGTCGTACTGCTTGGGATGCTTGTAGCCTTCATATTTCTTGTAGCATTGGTCACCTTTGAGGTAAAAGAAACGGAACATGCCGTGGTGATGACCTTTGGCGAACCAAAGGCCGTCTCCGTAGACGGCGCCACGAAGGCCAAGCTCTACGAGCCCGGACTCCATTGGAAGTGGCCATACCCCATCGACACGGTCTGGCGGCACGACAACCGCCTCCAATGCTACGAGCTCAAGAAGGGGCAGGTCGAGCAGATACAAACGGCTGATGACTACCAGATCGTCGTGACAACCTATGTCCTGTGGCGCATTGACGGAGACGCCCCGGAGCTGTTTCTGAAGCGACTCAACACGACAGCGGATGCGGAGGAAGTGCTGGACAAACTCACTCGCCACCACCGCAACATTGCGCTGGGACGCCACAACCTGACCGAACTCATCAACGTGGACGCAGACAAGGTCCACATCGACGGCATTGCGGACGAGATACTCACCAGCCTGCAGGCCGATGCAAAGTCCAACTACGGGATCGAAGTCACCCATCTGGGCTTCAAACACCTGGGCTTCCCGGAGAAGGTTTCCGGCAAAGTGATTGCGCGCATGAAAGCAGAGCGCAACCGGAAGTCGGCCGAGTACCGAGCAGAAGGGAAGCGCGACGCCGAGAAAATTCGTGCCAAGGCTGATCTGGAAGTGCGAGAAGTCCTGGCAAAGGCCGAAGGCGAAGCAAAGCGAATTCGGGCCGAGGGAGATAAGTCAGCGGCAGAGCACTACGCCGTCTTCCGCAAGAACCCGGAACTGGCAGCTTTCCTCCGCAAACTCGACGCTCTGCGGCTGACGCTCTCCGCGAAAACGACCTTGGTCATCGACACGAACACGCCACCCTATGACCTGCTCAGACCCGGGGCAACGAAACTCGGGAAGCTGACGCTGACACCACCCGCTGCCCGACCGAAAGCAGGAGGCGCGAAATGAGCACCGACCAGCACAGTCACGCCACGGAGCTCCATGAGGGCGACCAGGGCATGCAGTCGCTGGTTCGCACATTGCGTGTGCTCTTCGTGCTGCTTCGTGTCCTGATAGTCTTCATCTTTGTTTACCTTGTCTTCAGCGGCGTCTTTTATGTCCGTGAACACGAGGAAGCAATGCTTTTCCGCTTTGGCGCTCTCCGAGCCAAAGGAGGAGAAGAAGTCCTCAGTCGCGGCAAGCTCTACTGGGCATTCCCCTACCCCATAGATCAGGTTGAGCGGCTCCCCGCTCAACGCTCCGTAACAATTACATCTTCTCAGTACTGGCCCTTGATAAACGCCAACCGCCTGGAGTCAACCGATCAAGGAGTCGTTCCCGTGGGCGAATCGGCTGTCTTGCGCCCAGGAGAAGGCGGCTATCTCCTTACGGGTGATGCCAATATCATGCACATGATCTGGGCCGTCAGGTACCGCGTTGATAATGCCAGAAAATACTACCTGCGGCTCTTCCACGAGCCCGATGACAGCTACGCCGAGCAGCGGGAGAAGCACACCCACGGACGCACTCGTGGCGCAGAAGCGATCATTGAGAACATTCTCTCTGAAGCGGTGCTGGCCGAAGTGGCCACCTGGCCGGTTGAAGACGTGCTGGTCCTCTCGCGAGCAGAAGGGACCAACCGGGAACGAAAATCCCTGGCCAATGGCGTAGAGAACCGCGTGCGAAATCTGGTTGACGCAGAAGGTATTGACTTGGGAATCCGCGTCGACGAAGTGAATCTCGTCGAAGTGCAACCCCCGCTTGCCACGCAGAATGCGTTCCGGGAAGTCGTTGATGCCGCCCATGATTACAGAGCCGCAATCGCCACAGCCGAAGCCTATGAGAGGCGAGTCGTTCCAGAGGCCGAAGGCAAGGCATCGACGATCCGGGCCGATGCGAGCGCCTACCGCACGCGTGTCGTCGAATCAGTGAAGGCCGAGAAGGCCTACTTCGAAACGGTCTACGCTGAGTATGAGAAGAACCCCGACACCATGCTCGTAGCGCTCTACACCGATGCCGTACGCGACGTCCTCAGTCGAGTCGAAACAAAGTATGTCATCCACACCAGAGGCGAAGGACGCCAAGAGGTACGCCTGCGTTTGGGCCCGGAACGCCCGAAACCGGGGGCGCCGACGCACAGCCAGTGATGCCCACTTGAGGCCGAGAGCTCTCACGAGCACGTTCCTCCTCGGGGCGACCATTAACGGATACCGCAAACCGACAGGGTAGCAAGCCTATGCTGGCAGAAACTGCAAGCGAACTCATGGAGCATGAACACTCCCACAAGAAGGGAGTGTCCTGCGCCTGTTGCGGGGATACCCAGGAGAACGACGAATCATGGCGTCTTGTGCGCGCCATGTTCGGTGGCATTCTGGTCCTCAACTCATATATCGCCAAGGCCCTCTTCTCTGACTCGATAGACCCTTTCGCGGTCGAACTGAGCGCCATTGTTGGTGCACTTGTTTTGGGGTACCCCATCCTCAAGGCTGCGGTCAAGGACCTGGTCCGAGGCAAGATGTTCATGAATGAGTTGGTCGCCTTGGCGCTTGTGGCGGCGTTCGCTAACCACGACTACCGCACCGCCGGGGCCGTCGCGTTCTTCATGCTGATCTCGACCACGATTGAGCGCAAGACAGCCATTGGTGCAGAGGCCTCTATCGAGGCCCTGATCCGCTTGACTCCCAGACGGGCCCGTCGCCTCTCAGACCAGGGAGAAGAAGAGACCGATGCCCTCAGCCTGAGCGTTGGAGACGTCTGCCGGATCCGCCCGGGAGAAAACTTCCCGGCTGATGGAAGTGTCGTCAGCGGGACGACAAGTGTCAACCAGGCAAGCATTACCGGTGAGTCACTCCCGGTCGACAAAGAACAGGATGCAGAAGTCTACGCCGGCACGCAGAATCTGACCGGGCTGGTAGACGTACGCGTGACGCGTGTCGGCACCGATACAACGCTCGGGAAAGTGCGTGATCTCATCGTCGCTGCGGAACAGTCCAAGCTTCCCATTATGCGGATGATTGACCGATACGTAGGCTTCTATACGCCAACCGTCCTCATGATCGCAGCGCTGGTCTGGTTCTTCACTCGGGACCTGGACCGGGTGATAGCTGTTCTCGTCATGTCCTGCCCCTGCGCATTGGTTATCGCGACACCATCTGCCGTCATCGCGGCCATCGCCGCTGCCTCCCGTCTGGGAATCCTCATCAAAGATGTCGCCCACATCGAGCTCGCGGCGAGAGTCCGGGCTGTCGTCTTCGACAAAACCGGAACACTGACCGAGGGTAACCTGGAAGTGGCAAGACTTCAGCCGGCCCCGGAAGTGGAACTGTCAGAGCTGCTGCAGGTCGCCACATCGACCGAATCTCACAGCAACCACCCCGCCGCCAACGCAATGCGACGCCTGGCTCAAGAAGCCAATGTCGAATGGAACGACCCGGCCTCCTATGAGGAAGTCCCCGGTAGAGGCGTTGAGGCGACCTTTGATGGAGCCGTGTGCCGCGTCGGCCGCGAAAGCTGGCTGAACGAATGCGGACTGGATACGACGCTGATGGCCGACTCCCTCGCCTTGCCGGAAAACGCTGCCGCGAGCATCGTTTTCGTCGCCAAAGGGGATAGAGTGCTTGGTTGGATTGGGTTGCGAGACGCAGTGAGGAAAGTCGCCTCCGAGGCCGTGTCTCAGATCCGGGACCTCGGCATTGTCCGTTGCGCCATGTTCACCGGAGACAACGAAGAGGTGGCGAATTTGGTTGCCGCCCGAGTGGGACTGACCGAGGTCCGGGCAGGCTGCCTGCCGCAGGAGAAGGTTGACTTTGTCGAGGAGCTCAAGGCCGAGGGTGGCTTTGTGGCAGTCGTTGGAGACGGCGTGAATGATGCCCCGGCTTTGGCTGCCGGAGACATTGGCATTGCCATGGGAGCGATTGGGAGCGATGTAGCCGTCCAGAGCGCATCCATCGCCCTCATGAACAACGATCTCCGACGCATCCCATTCCTGATCTGGTTGTCCCGGCGGAGTCGTGTGCTCATGAACGAGAACCTCCTCATGGGGCTCGGGTTCATCGTCATCGGTCTCTATTTCTCAACTATCGGGAAGTTGCCGCCGGTCTTCGCAGCAATTATGCATAGCGCGGGGACACTCGCGATCATCTTCAACAGTGCACGTCTCGTGCGCGCCGGGGAACACTTGGAATCCACGGCCAATTCGTGACCGCGTATGTCGCCTGGTCAGCAGACAAGGCCCTGAGAACGGAAAACGCACACATGCCAGACCAACATGCCGACCTCGTGGTCGAAGCAAACGGCTTGACCAAGGTGTTTAAGGACTTCTGGGGGCGCCCAAAGGCCAATGCCGTAAATGGGATAGACTTGGCCGTCCGCCCCGGGCAGGTGTTCGGACTCCTCGGGCCGAATGGCTCAGGTAAGTCGACAACCGTGAAGCTCATTCTGGGCCTCCTTTATCCCACTCGGGGAACGCTCAAGGTCTTTGGTCAGTCCCCCAGAGATGTCGACATCAAGCACAAGATCGGCTACCTCCCTGAAGAGTCGTACCTTTACCGCTACCTCACAGCAGGTGAAACGCTGGATTTCTTCGGCGCCCTCTTTGGCCTCGCCCAGGAGGAGCGGGAAAGACGCATCGATCAACTCCTGGAAATGGTTGGGTTGACCAACTCAAGGCACCGGCCGGTCGGCGAATTCTCCAAAGGCATGGCGCGAAGAATTGGTTTGGCTCAAGCTCTGATCAATGACCCAAGCCTTGTGATCCTTGACGAGCCGACCTCGGGGCTTGACCCAATTGGATGCGGCGAAGTCAAGGACGTCATACGCCTCCTTGCACAGCGCGGAAAGACCGTCATTCTCTGCAGTCACCTCCTATCTGATGTGCAGGATGTGTGTGACGAAGTCGCCGTGCTCTACGGCGGAAGAATCCGCACCAGAGGCGAGCTCAGCAGCATCCTCACCGTGCAAGACAAGACCCGGATCGTCAGTCCGAAGCTGGATGACGTACAGGCCGAAGAAATCCTGGACCTCATCCGCGAGAAGACCGGCGGCGGCGATGTACTGATTGACCAGCCAACAATGGATCTCGAGAGCTTCTTCCTGGATGTCGTGCACCGCGCCAGAGAGGCCAGCGTCGAGACAGCCGGAGCCCAGGCTGGCGGCCAAATAGCGAGTTATCTGCGTGGCCAGGAAGACCAGGATGACGGCCCGGCAGTCTCAGCCGACCTCCTCCAGGCCCTTAGCGGAACAGGCGGCGAGTCTGCCTCCGGCCCTGAGATGGAGCCTGGGCCGGCCCCGGAGACAGAACCTGAGGCGGCAACGGCGGTAGACGAACTGAAGCTCGAAGAACTGACCGCCGAAGACCCCTCCTCGCAGGAGGAGGAACGCTCCGTTTCCGAGGCTGAGCAGAAGGCTGACGCTGCGAAGAAGGGCGGAGAAGCCAACAAGCGTCTCGAAGAACTCCTCGGCGACGACGATAAGGACGCGTAGCTCCCGAAGCCCTCATAGGGTTGGCCTGCCCGCCACGCACCCGGGGCCCCCGGCAGATGACGCGACGGGAAGCATCTGGTGAGGAGTTGGCCAGACACCGGTATGGGGCAGGAAGCAGACCACCCGGGACGCCCCAAACGGCAGCCCGAAACCAACAACGATCTCAGTTGCACCTGTTCTGGTAGCCTATAGCGCCAGACCAAATCAGCACGATATACGCACGGAGAACAGAGCAAGCTATGAGCCATTCTCAGCAAGCACCGGCCACAACAACGCCCACTGACGCCTCCGCTGACCTCCTCACCCAGGCCAAGCAGATGTGGAGCCTCTATGGGAAACCCTATTGGCGCCAGGCAACCGGCGCGATCACAGCAATTCTGGCCATCTGGCTTGTCATAGGCGTTGCGAAAGGCGTTGCCCAAAACACGCTTGCGAAAGGGTTCTCGGCTGTAGCAGCGGCTGAAACAACTGACGAGCTCACTGACGTGGCCCGTAAGTACAAAGGGACTCAGGCCGGGGCGCAGGCAGAGACAAAGCTCGCCAGGATGCTCTTCGCTGAAGGGAAGTTCGATCAGGCGGCGACCAGATTCTCAGTGCTCATCTCGGAATACCCCAAGAGCGAGCTCATCGACTCCGCTCGCCTGGGTGAGGCATTTGCTCTGGAAGCAGACGAGAAGACCATCCAGGCTGAGAAACGTTTTGAGGAACTTGCCACCGCGGCACAAGATGGCGGGATCCGCCTGGAATCACTCCTGGGTGCTGCGCGCTGCGCACGTCTGCAGAACAAGTTGGCCGTCGCAGCTGATCAATTGCAGAAGGCGCTGGCAGCCGTACCCGCTGATGATTCGCAGCGTTCGAAAGACGTGCAGATTCTGATCAGTGAAGTTGAACGGCTCCGCTCTGCTCCTCCCGCGCCCGAAGCGGAGGGAGCGGCCCCCGAGAAAGCCCCCACCGGGAGCCAGACCAAGTCAACGGATGGTCCCGCACCTTCAGCTACCGGGTCTGCAACAAAATAACCCACTCGACTCCCATTCTCAGCAGACCTCGAGGACATCACGCTTGGGGCTCTTCGCAGCGTCATAGTGAGCGCTCGGTCCCTCTTGGCGAAGCGTGACCATCAGATCCTCAAATTCCGCCCAGGTCGAGATTGAGGTGACCGCCCGTCTCCGGCAGCGACGGTAGCCGCGGCCTGTCAGGTAAGCCAGGATGATCTTCCGGGCATTGCGCATCGCGACATCTTCGCCGTACAGCCTGACCATCCCCTCAACGTGCAGCTCTACCTCGGCACACAGCTCCTCATGCCCAGGGGGGGTGAACGCAGGATCTCCCAGCTCACTGAAAAGCCAGGGGTTCCCAATCGCTCCTCGGGCGACCATAATGCCCGCACAGCCGCTTGCGGTTCGCAAGACAGAGGCGCTTTCCCGACAGAATGCCCCGCCGTTCGCCAACACCGGAATACGGAGAGCCCGGCGCGCCTCCCTGATCACACTGCAGGCCACCGGTCCAGAGTAGAAACGTTCCATCACTCGCCCGTGCACCACGAGGGCGGCAATTCCAGCCGCCTCCAGCCCCCTGGCCAACTCGACAGTCGTTTCCGGCGTGTCCATGGCCTGAACGCGTATCTTGGCAGTCACCGGACACTCGCACACCTCTACCAATGCCTCAACGCAGCGACAAGCCCGCTCACGGTCGGCTCCAAGAGCCGCTCCAGCCCCGCGGCGCGTCACTTTCCGGACCGGACACCCGAGATTCAGATCAACGATGTCGTACGTATCTCGAGGAAGAAGTTCGCACGCCGCACGGAGGATCTCGGGCGAATCTCCGAGGAGCTGAACACCAAGCCAGGGCTCATGCTCTCCTCGTGGGAGAATCTGTTTGTTCCGCGGATTCTCATGGACAAGGGACGCTGCGTCAAGCAAAGGGGTGAAGGCGTACAGGCAGCCGTGTCGGCGGCATGCTGTCCGGAACGGCAGATCGGTGTAACCGGAGAGGGGAGCCAGAACGACGGCATCTGACATCGGGAGTGGAGAAGGTTCAGGCATGGCCGGATAGGCTCCTCTGAAGGAGCTTGCAGGAAGAACAACTACGCCCCGTCGTCCTCTCCGTAGCTAAGCCCATCGCCTGGGCACGCCCGGAGCAAGGTTGGGGACCATGCCGCGACATTCGCAGGCTAGCCGCGGCGGCTGCGCAGACGCCCCTTGCTCAGGAACCCGTCGTAGTGCCGGGAAAGCAACTGGGCCTCGACCTGACGCATGGTGTCAAGCATGACACCCACGATAATCAGCAGGCTCGTGCCACCAAAGAACTGGGCCACCATCATCGGCACGCGGAAGTACCGCCCCAGAATCATGGGGATAATGGCCAACGAGGTCAGGAAAATGGCTCCGGCGAACGTGATCCGGGTCATCGTCTTGTCAAGGAACTCGGCGGTCGGCTGACCGGGACGAATCCCGGGAACATAGCCACCATGCTTCTGAAGGTCGTCCGCAATCTGGATCGGGTTGAACTGGTTGGCAACCCAGAAGAACGAGAACAACAGGATCATCAGTCCGTAGAAGAACATGTACCATCCCGTCCCGTACTGGAAGTACATCGACAGTGCTTGGACCTTCGGCCATGGAACAGCACGAAGTACCATAGTCGGGAACATCAGGATCGCCCCGGCGAAGATGATCGGCATAACGCCTGAGTAGTTTACCCGCAACGGCATGTAGCTCGTCTGACCCGCCGTAGCACCGCGGTTCCCGGACATCCGCCGCGCGTACTTCACCGGGATCTTCCTATGGCCCTGGGTAAGGGCGACAGTCGCTGCACAGACAACGAAGAACATCGCCACCATGAGCAGGAGATGGATGATGGTAAAGCTCTGGCCGCTGGCAGTACCACCGGCCCGCACGAGAGTCACCATGCCCCAGATCGCCTGCGGCAGCCGCGCGACGATGTTAACCGTGATAATCAGGGAAGCGCCATTGCCAATGCCACGCTCGGTGACCATCTCACCCAGCCACATGAGCAACATCGAGCCCCCGGTCAGAATAATCACCGTCATCACGGTAAACGCAACGCCGGGATTCACCACCGGAGTGTTCCCGCCAGGAAGCCCCAGGAGCTGAGGGTTGGCCATCGTCTTCGCGAACATACTGCCCTGAATCATGCAGATAGCCACGGTGAGATAGCGAGTGTACTGGTTGATCTTCTGCCGACCAGATTCGCCCTCACGCTGCAACTTCTCCAGCACAGGGATCACAGGCGCCATCAACTGCATGATGATCGAGGCCGAAATGTACGGCATGATCCCAAGAGCACCGACCGCAAACTTCTGCAGTGCCCCGCCGCTGAACAGATTGAACATGTTCAGGACGCCGCCACCCGTCTTGTCCGCCATTTGGTCGAACAAAGCGGCCAGCGCCTTAGGATCGACCCCGGGACAGGGGATGTTAGACGTCACACGACATAGAGCAATGATCCCAAAGGTAAACAACAGACGGTTGCGTAACTCCGGAATCTTGAAGCTATTTGCATAGGCTGCAAGCATCGGCGCAGTTCCTCGACGTAGATCTGCCAACACAGGAGGACCCGAAACGGTCCTCCGCACAATCACACGATCTCACACGTCCCGCCGGCCGCTTCGATCTTCTGCCGTGCCTGCGCAGAAAACTTCCGGGCCCGGACAGTCAGAGACTTGGTGACTTCGCCGTCACCCAGAATCTTCAAGCCCGCATTGCCCTTGTCGCCAAGCCCACGGCACCGCAGTGTCTCGACGTCAACCTGGTCCCCGGGGGAGAAATTATCCTCCAGGTAACGGACGTTGACCACACTGTAGGTCTTGTGGTTGGGACTGTTGAATCCGCGCTTCGGAAGCCGGCGAAACAACGGAATCTGGCCGCCTTCGAAGTGCGCACGATGCGTCGCTCCGGAACGGGCACCCGCGCCCTTGTCCCCGCGACCGGCCGTGCGACCATGTCCGGATCCATCGCCGCGTCCGACACGAGTCCGAGACCGACGCTTAAAGCTGTTGTGAAGCTGATGTAACTTCATCGCATACCCTCTCACGACAAAGTGGTGAAGCTCTGGAAAGAGCTGATATCGCGCTTCTGCAGGACTTGGTCCTTTGTGCGAAGCTTTGCTATCCCTGCCATCGTGGCCTTAACCACGTTGATTGGGTTCTTCGAGCCAAGTGATTTGGCTAGTACATCTCGCACGCCGCCTAGTTCAAGCACGGCACGCATTCCACCGCCAGCGATGATGCCAGTTCCCTCAGAGGCAGGGCGCATGATCACTTCTCCGCCGCGGTATCCAGCCCTAACCGCGTGAGGCAGTGTCTGGCCCTTGAGCGGAATCGTGATGACCGCTCTCCGTGCCAACTCGCCGCCCTTGCGGATTGCGTCGGCGACTTCGTTTGCTTTCCCGAAGCCAACGCCAACCCGGCCATTGCGGTCCCCGACAACGATAAGTGCGCTGAAGTGGAAATTCCGGCCGCCTTTGACGACCTTACTCGAACGATTGATGGCGACAACGCGTTCTTCGAACTCGCCGTCTTGCTGGCCATCCTGCTGTCTTCCTGGTCTCTGTTGGGCCACGGAAAAACTCCTGTCTGTTTCGTGTGGCACCCGTCCCTTTCTGGGACAGATCCAAAGCTTGGAGTTACATCAAAGCTTGAGGCCCGCTTTGCGAGCTGAATCAGCCAAGGCCGCCAGGCGACCGTGGTATTGGAACCCACCCCGGTCGAACACAGCTTGCTGGATGTCAGCAGCCAACGCCCGTTCGGCAGCGATCTGCCCCAGGGCAGCGGCGCCTTCAGTGTCAACCTTCTTGCCGGTCTCAGCGAAGCTCGCCTCAAGCGTTGATGCGGACACCAACGTGCATTGAGCCTCGTCGTCGACGAACTGCACATAGAGGTGCTTGCTCGTGCGAAACACGCTCATGCGCGGCTTTGCTGCGGTCCCGGAAATTCTTCCGCGGACACGACGATGACGCCGCAACCGCGCCTCTTTTTTGCTCAACTTTGCCATCGTTCTCTAAAAGCTCCCAAGATCAAGGTCAACCCGCAGAAATCGGTCAGGCAGCCCTGACACCAAAATCACCACGTAATCAACCGACCGTCTTGCCTTCCTTGAGCGAAATCTCTTCGCCAGCGTAGCGAATCCCTTTGCCTTTATAGGCATCCGGGGGCCGGAAGCGGCGAATCGTCGCAGCAACCTGGCCGACTTTCTGCTTGTCAATGCTCTCCAAAACAACGTGTGTGTTGTCAGGCATTGATACCTGCACCCCCTCCGGGACCTCAAACTCCACCGGGTGAGAGTATCCAAGATTGAGTGTGAGGCTCTGCCCTTTGCACTGTCCCCGGTAACCAACGCCCTGGAACTCGAGTTCCCGTCGGAATCCCTCGGAGACGCCGGTCACCATTCCCTGCACGAGGCTGCGCACCAAACCGTGATACGCTTTCGCGTTCCGGTCAGTGCTCTCCTCCAGGCTAATGACCAACAGGCTGTCATCCTGCGTCACAGAAATCATCTCGGGTGCTGAGTAGGAGAGCGTGCCCTTAGGGCCGGTCACAGTGACCTCCTGCTCAGCAACCTTGACGACTACGCCGCCAGGAACGGTAATTGGTGTTCTGCCCAGCCGTGACATGATTTAACGTCCTCATCGCAGTCGCGTGGTCTACCAAACGTGGCACAAGACCTCGCCACCGATCTTCTTATTACTCGCTGCATGGCCTGTCATAACGCCCTGGGACGTTGACAGAATGGCGATACCAAGCCCGCCAAGAACGACGGGAATCTCCGTATTGTTCACATACACACGGCAAGATGGCTTGCTGATGCGCTCAATACCCTCAATGACCGGTATGCGGTGTTTGCCCTTAAACTTGAGCTCAACCGTCAGGGCCTTGTGCGTGTCACCCTCAACTCTCAACGAGTTCAGGTAACCGGCACTCTTCAGGGTTTCGGCGATCGCAACCTTCATCTTGGACGAAGGCATGCTGGTTTCCGGAAGCCGAGCCTTGCCGGCGTTCCGAATGCGGGTCAGCATATCGGCAATGGGATCACTCAAACTCACAAGTAGACCTCCGTCTCTACCAGCTGGCCTTCATCACCCCGGGAATCTGGCCACTGCTGGCCAGTTCACGGAAGCAAATGCGGCAAAGATGGAATTTGCGCATGTAAGCACGCACTCGTCCACAGCGGTCGCAGCGGTAGTAGCGACGACTCGAGAACTTTGGCGCGCGCTTACACTTCATTATTAGCGCTGTTTTAGCCACGACTTATTCGTCCTTTCCTAGCTTCGCAAACGGCATGCCTAACAGGGCCAGCAGCTCACGGGCCTCATCATCCGTATTCGCCGTCGTCACCATCGTGATATTCATCCCGACCGTGTTCTTGACGCTGTCCAGCTCAATCTCAGTGAAGACCGACTGGTCATTCAGCCCCATGCTGTAGTTGCCGCATCCGTCAAATGCTTTCCCTGGAACGCCTCGGAAGTCACGGACGCGGGGGAGCGTCACGTTCACGAGCCGGTAAAGGAACGCGTACATCATCTTCCGGCGCAGTGTCACGCAGGCACCAACCGGCATACCCTCGCGAAGCTTGAAGTTCGAGATGCTCTTCCGCGCCTTCGTGATCACAGGCCGCTGGCCTGTTACAGCGCCAAGCACTTCGCACGTTTCCTCAAGAACCGCGCGGTCCTTATCCGCACTCACCCCCGTGTTGAGCACGATCTTCGTCAGCTGCGGAACCTCCAAGAGATTCTTATAGCCGCGTCGCTTCATCATCTCGGGAACGATTTCGCTTCGGTATTGTTCGTGTAAATCGCTATTCATAATCGCCGCTCACCCTGTCCTATGAATCGGCCTCAGCCTTGTCCTGTTCCTTGGACTCCGGCAGCGCGGCTGAAACCGGCTCACCGCGACGCTCACGTCTGGCGTCGTATGTCTCTTTCAGCATCACATTGGAAATGTGAATCGGACACTCACGGTCGACGATGCCGCCCTGGGGATTCTCCTGCGAACGGCGTACAGCCTTCTTCCGCACGTTACATCCCTCAACCAACACAGTCGACTTTTCCCGATTGACGGACAGGGCCCTGCCCACACTATCCTTGGAGACGCCGCCGATCACCACGACGGTGTCATTACGCTTGATCTTGCACCCCGCCATCAGAGCACCTCCGGAGCCAACGACATGATCTTCATGAACTGGCGGTCGCGAAGTTCACGGGCAACGGGCCCGAAAATACGCGTCCCAACGGGGTTGCCGCTGTCGTCAATGATTACGGCAGCATTCCGGTCAAAGCGGAGGTATGAACCATCCGGCCGCCTGATGCTGGACGCTGTCCGCACAATCACCGCTCGCACAAGTTCACCCTTGCGTATCGCACCACGAGGCTGGGCCTCTTTGACGGTTGCTCGAATGATGTCACCAACATGGGCGTATTTTCGGTTCTGCCCGAGGGCCCGAATCGCCACAATCCGGCGCGCACCGGAGTTATCGGCAACATCCAGACTAGTCTGCATCTGGATCATAATCGGCCTCCTAGTCCGTTGCCGCGCGCTGGAGAATCGACACCAGGCGCCATCGTTTAGTCTTGCTCAGAGGGCGTGTTTCCATGATCTCAACACGGTCGCCGGCCCTGGCTTCGTTATGCTCGTCATGCGCATAGTAGCGCTTTGACAGCGTCATCACCTTGTGGTAGCGAGGATGCGCCGCCCTGCGGTCAACCCGCACGACGATCGTCTTATCCTGACAGTCGCTCATGACCACACCGGTGCGGGTCTTGCGCAAGCCACGTTTGGTATCACTTGCCTCGGTCATGGATTTGGTCCCTGTCACTTCTGCTGCCCTGCGCGAGCCGCCTGTTCGGTGAGCAGCCGCGCTCCGTCACGCCTCACCAGGCGTACACGTGCCGTGTTTTCAAGCTGCCCGGTCTGTGCCTGCAGGCGCAGGTTCAGTGTCTCCCGACGACTTTCGTCGAGTGCCCGAATCAGCTCTTCTTCCGTCAACTCACGGATGTCCGCTGCTTTCATGTGCGGATCTCTCCTCAAATCAAGCTACCGAAGCCGTCAACCCGAGTGTCGGGAGAGGAACTTGCAGCGCATTGGAACCTTGCTCGCCGCACGGGCCAGCGCGCCCTTGGCGGTCGCCTCGTTGCAGCCACTTACTTCAATGATCATGTTGCCCGGGCGAATCGGGGCGACCCAACCTTCCGGGTTGCCTTTGCCCTTGCCCATTCGGGTCTCAAGAGGCTTCTTAGAAATCGGCTTGTCAGGAAACACACGAATCCACAGTTTGCCGCGCCGCTTCATATGCCGTGTGGCTGCCACACGTGCCGCTTCAATCTGGTTGGCAGTAAGCCAGCCCATCGCCAGGGCCTGAAGGCCGTACTCGCCAAAGTCCAGCTTGTTATTGCGGCCTGCGTTGCCCTTGAGGACGCCGCGCTGAACCTTGCGGTGCTTTACGCGTTTTGGCATTAGAGGCATTTTGAGTGTCCTCCCAATCCTTGGGTTTGCATATCCAAACTTTGACACCAATGGCGCCGGCCATCGTCCGTGCCTCGGTGAAACCGTAGTCGACATTGGCCCGCAGCGTGTGCAGCGGAACTTTGCCATCTTTGTATTGTTCGGTACGTGCCAGCTCAGCGCCGTTCAGACGGCCTGCACAACGGATACGGATGCCTTCAGCGCCGAGATCCATGGCAGTCTGGATCGAGCGCTTCATTGCACGACGGAAATTGATCCGGCGTTCGAGCTGCTGAGCGATGTTCTCCGCCACCAGTTGCGCATCCATCTCGGGATTGCGGACCTCGCGGATGTCGAGGTAAATCTCTTTCCCCTCGCTCAACTTGCTGATTTCGCCTTTCAACCGCTCGATCTCGGCGCCTTTGCGACCGATCACGAGACCCGGCCTGCCTGAAAACACGGTGACGCGGACGCGTTTCGCAAAACGCTCGATGGTCACCTTTGAAACCGCCGCCTGTTTCAGCTCGCCTTTGACAAAAGCTCTGATCTGCAGGTCTTCCTGCAACATCGGCCCAAATTCGGCCTTGCGGGCGAACCAGCGCGATTGCCAGTTCTTGCGGACCGGAATCCTGAACCCGATGGGATTTACTTTCTGACCCACGATTGGCTCCCTTATTCCTATGCTTCGTCCGTCACGACGATCTTGATGTGGCTTGTGCGCTTGCGAATACGACCGGCCATACCGCGAGCCTTCGGACGGAAACGGCGCATCGTCGGCCCCTCGCCAACCACCGCCTCTTTCACAACCAGTTCCTCCGCTGAGACGCTGGTTTTTTCGGAGTTCTCCGCATTCGCAATAGCCGAACGCAGTGTCTTGGAAACCAGACGAGCCGCCTTCTGCGGGATCACCTGGACCATGGCAACTGCCTCGGGAACTGTCTTGCCCTGGATGAGCCGAGTCACCTGCCGGGCTCTGAACGGAGAGACCCGTATATACTTGCTTATGGCCTGTGCTTGCATAAACGTCGCTTCCTAGGCTGCCGAACGAGTTGTCCTCGCTTAGTCTCTACACTTGCCGCACAACGCTGCTGTGCCTCTCGCCGAAGTGCCACTCATTCGCCTTGTTCCAGGCGGACACCCGGGCCCACGCTCTCGAATGAGCCGTCTGTAACGATGGCGGCACTGATCGATTCGCGGACATCAATCACGCGCAATCGCGCAATCACTCTCTTATCACGAACGAACGTCCAGAGCGTCCCGTGGCGTATGCCACCGTCGCTTCCGCGATCCAAAAGGACGACCTGCAATTCGTCTTCGACGGTCAGAACCCGACACGTATTCCGCCCGAGATCCTCACTACCTCGCCCAGCGACTATCGGCAGTGGTTTGGCCGAACGATCAACGTCGCGAACCAGCTTCGTGTACCGTTCCGTGACCTCTTTGCGGAGCGCCTCGCTCGGCTGCAGAACATCCAACACCGAGTTCAGATAGAGCCCAAACTCTCGGAGCTGATCACCCAGCCCCAGCTGGTTGTCTCGCAGCGTCACCAGTGCGTTCAACGCTCGGGACAAGGCACGACCGGAAGAAATATCCTGCCGATCGGCCAGGAGTCCTGCAGCTCGCAGCTCCAGATCTTCACGATCCTGCTGCTGCCGCCGACTCTCGAGGTAAAGCTCTGCGTACCGCTCGCGCAACTGCTCAAGCTCTACCTCAGCCCGAAGGAGCGTTGCGCTTAGTTCTGCGCGCCGTTCCTCCGCCACCTGTCGGGCAACCTGAGCTTCTTTCAAAGCCAGCGCCGAACCTTCGGCATCTGCATCGACCGGTGTCTTCGTATCCTGCCCTATCGCGATCGATGAGCAGAGACACAAAGCGCATAAGATAGCAACTCGTGTACTCAGTTGCCAGCTGGAGCCAGTGCTTTTTTTCCGTTTTCCTGTCACGGTGTCAACTCCGTACTCATAGGCGGTGATCGGCCTCTCTGTCTGCATCCTACCCTCCACCATCGGTGGATTCCGGGGCCATCAGCTCGGATGGGGTCGCGTTGAGCAGGCCCGAATGGGTTGGGTTTGCCTTGCGCCCCGCACGTAAGATCGCGGCTACGCGCATCGCATCGCCGCTCTCGGCAACATACCGCGCATAGGTCAGCCAGACCTCGGGTTGAGCAGGAACAAGGCGCAAAGCCCGCCTGAACGCGGCGCAGGCTTTCCTCGCGTTCCCGGAATCGATGTGGGCCAAAGCCACACAGCTCCAGGCTCTGGCATTCTGAGGCTGCAGACGCAGTGCTGTCTGGTAACTACGGAGGGCATCTTGCGACCGGCCCTGCCGGTGGAGCAAGACGCCGCGGTTGAGGTGTGCGCTTGAGAGAGCCGGAGACGCATGTATGGCTCGGTCGTAACTGAGGAGGGCATCCCCGGGCTGACCGCTGCTCTCCTGGATCACTCCCAGATTGTACCAGGCCTTTCCTTGCATGGGGCTCTCCTTCAGCACGGTGTGGAGCTGCTTAGCTGCAGCTGCCTTCCGGCCCAGTTCCGACAACGCCACCGCCCGGTCGATCCGAGCCGAGATCAGCCCTGGGCGGTAAGCCAGGGCCGTTTCGTAGCACACGATTGCCTCCCCAAACCGTCCCTCCTCCGCCAGAAGCACACCGTGAAGATGGTAGAGTCCCGCGTTGGCTGGCTCCAGAGACAACGCCCGTTCCACCTGAACTTCCGCTTCTGTCCTATCACCGTTCCTCCAGGCGGCCTGGGCCAGCAACGAAGCGGCTTCTCCCGGATTCGAAACCAAGGGAGGGGGGCGAGGCACAAAGGCGAGTGTACACCCTGCCAGAACTGCCAGGACGGTCTTCTTACACAGTTCCCGATCATCCCGCTGCCATGCCTTCACGATTGTGCTGATCCCCGCGCCGGCCATCATGAGGACGGCCGGCATCATGCCCAAGCGGTAACGCCCGCTTGTTACAAGCAAGCCGAGAGCCAGCGTGTGGACACCGGGCACACACCACAAAGGAGCGACACCCCACCCGCGCCGACAGGTCAACGCCCCCACCAGAGCAAGAGGGCATATCACCCCAAAGCGAAGCCACGCCCCACGCATGAATGCGGTCTGAGTCCGGATCTCAGGTAGATCCGGCCCACTGGGGATCTCGGTAGCGTTCCAAGTCAGGAGCAGCTTACGTCCGACCAGACCTGCCCAGCGGAACGGATGCTCCCTCACAAACTCCGCCGCTTTGCTTCGGTAGAAGCGGCTACTGGCGCCCTCCCCCTCGATCCCTTCACGTTCAGGCCAATCAACCAGAGCGTCATACTCGACCCCGGGGCGAAGATAACACGTTCCGTTGGCCGCCGAATTGTTGCCGATGTAGACATTCATACCCGAACGAGCCTGGATAGGCACAAGTTCTCTGCTGACAACCCAGTTCCGGAGCGCAACGGGAAAGACGGGCATCGCAATCCCCGCCAGAACGAGCACACTGGCCAGGACAGCGTGGAATCTTCCGGCAGATCGCCAGTAACGAGCCGCCGTGCAGGCAACCACTCCCCCCGCACTCAAGACCATCAGAGGGTGGCAGATGCAGGAGAGCCCAAGGCAAATGCCCAGGGCGAGCAGTGCGGCGTGGCGACGGACGCCTCCTCCACGCCATCTACTCAGTGAGGCCCAGAGCAACAACGCTGCTGTTATGAACAGGACGACCAAAGTCTCGGAGAAGAGCTCGCCGCTATAGTAGATGAAAGGGGCATACAACGCCCACAACACACCAGTGGCAGCGGCAGTCCGTCGCCCCCAGAGGCGGCGGCATGTGGCATAGGCCAAGGCAAGAGACACCAGATCCACCACCAACTGCACCCCACGCACACAGACCAAAGCCTGGCCTGTCACCCAGTAGAGTGCAGCCAGGAAATAGGCATAGAGCGGGGCATGGATATGCAGGTCCCGCCAGAGCAACTCTCCCCCGAGAATCTGACGGGCCCAAAGATCATATTCCTGCACGTCAGGACCGACAGCGACGTGGCAGAGGTGATGGCTGGAGTACTGCCACAGATACCACCCGCGCACGACCACCCCCAGAAGCAACACACCGGAAACGACGGTCGCTTCCCGCTGGCGCCACGAAGCCGAGCGCTGCAGCCACAGGCCAATTCGGTTAGAGAGCTCACCAAACACGCGACCTGGTGGTCCTTTCCCGCCGTCCGTCCATACGTCCCGCCATCTGAGAGGCAAAAGGGAATACAATATAGCAGGAAAAGAGACCGTGCGTCTGAGAAGGGCCGCGTGGCATCCTCTCCCCTCACGACCCAAACGGTTCATGGCAGGCACTCTGGCACCGTCCCTCAGGCTTGGGTGTCCCCGTCCACCGGCCCGATCAGGCCGGTGCCTCATCTCCGGCAAAGTAGAGGTCAATAATGTCGCTGATCGAGCTGGCGATCTCACCGTCGTCGGTCAAGACATCGGCGATCGCGACGGCGCATGCCTGCCTGGCGGGAAGACCCGAGGCAATCAACTTGCCCGCGTAGACAAGCAGACGGGTGCTGACGCCTTCACTCAGCCCAAATCCCTTCAGATTCCGGATCTTGCTCCCTAACTGCCCAAGCCGCAGAGCCGTTCCGTGATCGATTCCAGACTCTTCCACCAAGATATGGGCTTCGACCTCTGCCGCAGGATAGCCGAACGTCAACGCAACGAAGCGTTGTTTTGTGCTCTCTTTCAGGTCTTTCGTGATACTTTGGTACCCGGGATTGTACGAAAGGGCCATCATGAAGTCGGGGTGCGCCCGGATCACCTCCTGAGTCTTATCTATATAGAGAATGCGCCGGTGATCAGTCAGGGAGTGAATGATAACCGTTGTGTCATTCCGGGCCTCGACGATCTCATCGAGGTAACAGATCCCCCCATGGCGCACAGCCAAGGTCAAGGGACCGTCTTCCCATATGGTCTCATTGTCCTTGAACAGGAAACGTCCCACCAAATCCGCGGCGGAGAGATCCTCGTGGCACGAGACCGTGATCAGAGGAAGCCTCATGTCATAGGCCATCCGCTCAACGAACCGCGTCTTGCCGCAACCGGTCGGCCCCTTCATCAGTAGCGGAATCTGCTGCTTGAAGGCTGCCCGGAACAGCTCACGCTCATCACCAATCTCAACGTAATGAGGTTCGTGCTGAACCCGGAACTGGGTCACGATGTCGGCTGGAGTCGACATGTCCTTGCGGGATGTCATCTCGGGGATCACTCCTAATGGAAGTCGCCTGGGCGCACGCGGGGCACAAAACGCAACAGGCATTCGCTTCTGGCCAGTCAAAGCCTAATCCCCCTCCCGGAAACCGCAACTGTGCTGGTTGGGTGGGCCTCGGCCATCGGTTGCGGCAGGTAGCCGTTTCGGGGCCCTCCCCAACTGCCTCTGAATCTGGAAAACAGGGACTGTCGGGGTACCTTACACGCTCCGCCAACCACCCCGCGGAAGAAAGCCACAGCACGATGCGTATTGTCGTCCCGGCAGAGCAGGCCCTGGCCCCAAACAACATCACGAAACCAGGCAAGGTGTTCGATCTTGAAGACCAGCCGGAGTAATCCCGCCACCGCTGCAGCCCCCGTGCTGGCGCTCGACATCGGCAATGTCTGCATTGCCCTGCAGCCAACCGAATGTGCCAACGTGTTCGGCTATCCCTCGGTCGAAGCCCTGCTCAGCAAGCACCCTCGAATGGGCCCTTGGACCGTCCTTCTGGAAACGGGTCGAATGTCGGAGGCCGATTACATCCGCCGCCTGGCCGAGGAAGCCGACATCTCAGAGGACCGCGTAATCACAGCGATGGATCTCGTTCTTGGCCCCGAACTCCCTGGCCTCGCGGACTTCCTCCAAGCCGCCACAGAGACGGGACTGCGGCCCGTTTTCATGTCGGATGTGTCAACGATCCACTACCGTCTGCTCCAGGAGCGCCTGACCTTCCTACACTTCATCCACGGAGCTGTGCTGAGTTACGAGGTGGGATGCCAGAAGCCCGCCGCCGGCATGTATGAGGCGATGGAACGCGAGTACTGTGACGGCCGCCCCCCTGCCCTCTACGTCGACGACAAACTCGAGAACATCGAAGCAGCTCGGGAGCGCGGCTGGAACTGCTATCGGTTCGGGAACTTCAGGGAAGCAACCGAACGCCTCGGCCATTGCCGCCCGTGACGCCGAAGCTCCGGCTCCCTCAGCCTTTCACTGCCCCACTGGTCAAACCGCTGACGAATTCCCGCTGAAGCCCGAAGAAAATGATGGCGGGAGGAAGAATTGCCAGAAGGGTTCCGGCCAGGAATACACCGTACTGCTGATTGTAGATACCAATGTACTGACTGAGCACGACCGGCAGCGTCAGCTTGGCCTGAGTGTGGATGTAGATCTGGGGTCCGAGGAAGCTGTTCCACGCGCCGAGGAAGCTCACCAGACAAAATGCCCCCGTCATCGGCCGCACCAATGGCATTACCACGTTCCAGTAGATGCCAAATTCCGAACAGCCATCGATTCGAGCCGCCTCGAGTAGATCATTCGGCACGTTCACAATCGCCTGGCGGAAGAGGAAAACCCCGAACACAGGAACAGCCCCGGGAATCAACAGGGCCAGATACGTGTCAATCCAGCCTACGTGGTACATCAACTGGTAGACGGGAGCCAGCAAGATCATTGAGGGAATCATCATGGATCCCAGCATGAACAGCATGATGGCTCGCCGGCCGCGGAAGCTGTACTTTGCCAGCGCATACCCGGTCAAGGAACATGTGACGATGTGCAGCACGGTCGCCGTGGTGGTCAGGAACAACGAGTTGAGGATATAGCGCCAGAAGTAAACCGTTCCCTGCGGCGTCTTCTCCCCCGCGAACAACTGCCGGAAACTGTTCAGATTCAGCGTCTCGGAAGACCAGCGACTGACAGGCGGCAAAAACACATACTCCATGAGAATGTCGCGATCCTTGAAAGCCGCGCACAACAGCCAGGCAAAGGGCGTGAGCACGACCCCCGCAGCCAGCACAAGCACAACGTAACGCAGGTAAGTCCAGGCAATCTGGGGACGTCGCGGGAACATCAGAAGCGAGCCGGCGAACACACAGATCAAGGCAAGCAGGCAAGCATGGAGCGTATTCATCACGCCTCCGATCGCAACGTGCCCGAAACGCGGATTTGGGCAAGGCTAATGACGAAAATGATCAGGACGAGGATCCATCCCACGGCGGATCCCGTGCCGAGATCTCCGGAGTTGAACGCGCTGTTGTACAGGTACCCGACGATGGTCAATCCCGAGTTCTTTGGGCCAAAACCACCACGCAACAGCGAATAGGGCAACTCGAACAGCTGAAACGAACCAATCGTGCTCATCACAATCACGAAGGTCGCCACGGGCTTGATTGCCGGGACGATTACGTGGCGGAACATGTTCCACGGCCCAGCCCCATCGATCTGGGCTGCTTCCACCAGATTGGGATCCACATTCTGCAGAGCAGCCAGAAAATAGATCATGTTGAACCCGACAAACATCCACAGCGATGTGATGATCAGCGCCGGCATGACCAGCGCCGGGTCCTCAAGCCAACGCTCCTCCAGACCCCAGCCGATGAGCGTCTGCAAGAAGCGATTGAACAACCCGTAGCGTGGCACAAAGATGACCGTAAAAATGACCCCCACAAAAATCTGCCCTACCAAGCGGGGAGAGAACAAAATCAGCCGAAAGAAGCTCTTCATCTTGTCCTTGCGCGTGTTCAGCAGAAGGGCCAGCCCCAGAGACAGAGGCAACTGGAGGAACACAGAGAAGACAGCATAAATCGTTGTGTTGCGCACAGCGATCCAAAACTCGTCGTCGGTAAGAACAAAGGCGAAATTGCTGGCGCCGACGAACACCCGACTAGATGGACCATTCGTCTGGTGAAACGCCAGGATGATGGCCTGAATGAACGGATACACGAAAAAGGTACATGTCACGACCACATACGGCAGCAGAAACACATACGCCCAATGCTGACGGCGTATGCCCCCCCAGCCACGCGCCTTGGTTGTTCGATCCATCGTTCATCTCCGTTATGCGAGGCCAAAAACGGCCCATCGCCCAACACCACTCCGCCCTGAGTGCACAGTGCAGAATCAACGGGACTCCCGCCGTGCCTGACTCAAGAACGCATTCCGCCCCGCAACCCGTCGGACATAATCGGCCGTCCGCTTCAGTTCATTCTCCACATAGTCGCGCAGTCCGTCATCGCCGTGGTCGTCGTAGTAGATGGCCGCGTTCATGAACGCCTCCCCAATCTTCGTCCGCGCCAATTCCGTATAGGCCGTGACGTATGCAGGCGGTGTCTCCCGAGCCAGATCGGACAGCAGAACCCCGATCTTTTGATTGGACCAATAGGCATTCGGAGTGTGGAACTCAGGCAGGTCCCAGGCATCTTTGACGGGGGGGATGATGTTGCTGCCGGCAAAACGCTTGCCCAGTTCCTTCTTCTCCAGATAGAGGAACTTGGCGAACTCCCAGGCCAGCTCCTGCCGAGGACATGCTTTCGTGATGGCAAACCCCGTTCCTCCCCATGTGCTCGTCCGTCGGCCGCCTTCCTCCCAGGCCGGAAGCGGCATAACGGCCATCTTCCCCGCGAGGCCGGGTACATCCTGCTGAAACGTCTTCGTCCGCCAGTCAGGACAGAAATAAAATAGGGCCAGGCCGTCGAGCATGGCCTTTGAGAGGCTCTGTCCCCACCCCGCCGAGAAAGCGATGCGCCCCTCGCCGCGCGTTTGGTGGATATACCAAACCAATGTCTCCACTGCCACTTGGCTGTCCATCGTCACCTGCCCATCCTCATCGAACAACCCACCGCCTCTCTGCAGTAGAAGAAGATCGAGTGCACTCGCCCCGTCACTCGGAAGATCGATCATATAGCGATCTGCAACGCCATCTCTATCCAGATCACACGTCACCCTACGGCCGACACGCACAAACTCATCCCAAGTTGTGAGGGCCTCTACGTCAATCCCGAGCTCCTCCACCAAGTCTCGGCGGTAAGCCAGTGTCACCGGGTGCACATCGTGCGGCATGGCAAAGACGTGACCGCGGCTGGACCAGATACTGAAACGTGATTCGACCATCCGTTCCCGGATGCCCTCCTTCTCAAGCCGTTCGGTCAAGTCGACAAAACCGACATCCTTGAGGGGGCCACGAGCGAAGTACCCCATAGAACCGTTGAGTATTTCCACCACATCCGGCACGGGCGCTCCGGCCAAAAAGGCTGACTGAAGGCGGCTCTGAAGGCCTCGAGCCGGAACCAGCTGCATCTGAACGCGGACCCCGTGCGCGGCCTCGAACTCAGGAATGACCTCCTGATAGACCTCGTGGTGGTTCTTCGCGAACAGGGCAAAGACCAAGTCATAGTCGTCCTGCCGGGAGCAAAAGGTCGCGAGGGCGAGGGTAGCTCCGGTCAATAGAGCGACAGCAAGCAGGGCGAGTGGAGCTTTGCCATAGGGGAAGAGCATCGGCCGTGTCCTGTTGGTGGTCGGGCAACCCGGGGTTCATACCACACATCGGTGCATGGCAATATGCAGAGCCCCTCGCACGCGGTCAAGGGGGAGGCGCTCCCTGCACGTCACTGCGCAGCCGGGGCAGCCACCGGGATCTGCAGCACAAGGCTTCCGTAGTCACCGGACACTGAGACCAGCACCCCCTCTGTCGGCACACGGTCTCCGGTATGTAGTGTTACCGACTCTGTCTTCTCGATGACCGAGACAGGTCGGCCGACAAACTCTGAAGGAAGCCGAATGGTGTCGCGTTCCACCATTCTATGGTAGTCAACGTAGACGATGTCAGAGTTGCCCTGCCGGTTCCAGTACACGCACGTCGACGCCGGACAATGACCTGGCCAGAAGTACTGCCGGTAGGCCACGCAGTGGAATCTCGTCCCGGCCTCGATCGTGGGCCCCATCTTCCTGTCCACCGCCGTCGGATACGACTTGCTTGAGCTGTAAAGCATCGCCGCAGCTCCGGCATTCCCGGCTCGTTGGCCCGGCTTCCCCAACCCCTCTGTAAGCGAATAGCCCATGGCAAAGCCGACGTCGCGAACGACCTGGTCGCCCTCGCGACGCCCCAGGAGTTGGACAAACCGGTCAGGCAGGCTGGCAGGATCTGCGACGTTCTTGAATGAAGGTCCGAAGCGCAAGGGCTTAGGGAGCTTGGGGGCATAGTCCTGAAGGCCCAGGAAATCGTAGGAATTCTCCCCTACGGTGAAGGGGAGTGTCTTGGGGATGTAATACTCATGGGTGGCATATGTTCCCCGGTACAACTTGGCCGCCTGAATGAACCCCATGTACCCAATCCTGAACGACTGGAGGGCTTCAGCCGAGTAATCCAGAACCATGGCCCCATTGGGGGAGAAGCGATGCACGATACGGTTGCTGACAACCCCGTCCAGGTGTTTGGCTGTGAAGCTGCGGAGCTCCCCCGGATGCGCAACCATATCCCGGACCACAGATGCGGGGTTGATGACGTCGTACTCCTCCACGATGTCGAGGAATGAACACGCCACCACACTGCCATCCTCCAGAGGACGCTTCCCATCAACCAGGTAGTCCTGTTTCGTGATCCGACAGGCCGGTGTCAGTTGCACCATCTTGCAGGCAGACAGTGGGATATGCGCACCGTCTGCGGTACGTGTCAGACGTTCACCGTCGAGCTTCTTCACATGCCGCCAGATGGCCCCTTTGCCCACATCACGGGAGAGGAACCAGAGGCGATCAGCGTCAACAACCTTGACCAGAACAAACACATCTCCTTTGCCATCCGTCCACTCCGTTCCCAGGTCGATTGTCGTTCTCCCGTGCCCCGGTGAATGTATTTGGCGGGAATCGGAACACCCATGGTTCGCCCCGATGTAAGTGCCGTTGAGATTCCAGGGCGTGCAGTCGTCACCAGGGGCGTGGACCAACGTTCCCGCCTTCACTCCGGCAACGGTCAGGGGAGTAGCCCCCGGAACCAAACGAACGTGCGAGAAACTGATTTGACGGTTCGTGCCCTTTGCCATCCGCAAGACCACATCCCGATCCGGTGAAAACGGCCAACGGATCAGGACTTCTTCGCCATTCTTGAGGACACGGAGACGTGGACCGGATGCCGCCGAGCAGACCCCGTGGGCACAGAGGACGAGCACCGTGACGCGCCAACCCCAACGTCGCACCTGTCGATCACACCGCATCATCAGTCCTCCAATCGGCTGTCGCCAATCACATGCCCTGTCAACGTTCTCCAAGACCAACATGGAGCAGCGGCTCGGCCGTGCACCGAGACAAACTGTAGTCTCTTCAAGGCATCTTTCCTTCTCTTGACCACTCCGCATCCATCCGTTGACCTCACGTCTGCCCCGACCTATGTTCCTCACCAGCATGACGGAGCCCCACGGCACCACCAGACAGCCCCATAGGGACGCCAAACAATGATCATCGACTGTCATGGACACTGCTCGATCGACGGCTCATATGCCCTCTCTGCAGACGACATGGTGAGGAGCCTTGACCTGTACGGGGTGGACAGAATCTGCTGTTCTGCCCCCATATCCGCGGGAGAAACGTCGCCGGATCGGGTCCGGAGGAACAACGATCTCATCCTCGCATCAATGGCCAGGCACCCGAAACGCATCCAGGGCTACTGCTTCGTCAATCCCGGCTACGCCCAGGCAACCCAAGACGAGATCACGCGGTGCGTTGTCGACGGAGGGATGATCGGCGTCAAGCTCTACCACCAATACACCATCTGTGACCCTGTTCAGTACCCGCTGATTGAGCGTTGTATCGAGCTCGGGGTCCCCATCCTGATGCACGCCGGCTACCCGGCCGCTCCCGAGCTTCGGGAGAGTCAGCCGCGGCTCTCAACCGGTGAACACTTCGCGGAAATCGGCAAGCGCTATCCCGAAGCGACACTCATCTGCGGGCACATCGGAGGAGGAGGCGATTGGGAACGGCAGATCAAGGGCCTCCGCGAAGTTCCCACTGTCTTCCTGGACACGAGCGGTTCGGTCATCGATGCAGGAATGATTGAGCGGTGCGTCCGTGATCTGGGCAGTGAACGCCTGCTCTTCGCCTGTGACGGCAGCATGGCCCGAGGGGTCGGGAAGATGCTCGACGCCGATATCACCCCTGAGCAGCGCCAGGCCATCTTCAGCGACAACATCCTGAGTATCCTCGCACGGAGGAAAGTATGATCTACGACGCCAACACGTGGATTGGGCATTGGCCGTTCCGAGCCCTGCCCCGACGTTCAGCCCGTGAACTGCTCGACCAAATGGACAAGCACGGCATCGAGAAAGCCCTCGTCGGCAGCCTGCACGGTCTCTTCTACAAGGATGCACACGAAGCCAACCACGAACTGGTTCAAGAGATCCAGGGACACCGAGACCGCCTTCTGCCATGCGCCGTCCTCAACCCAACCTACTACGGGTGGCAGGATGATCTGCGCCAGTGTCGAGAGGAATACGGCACACCTGTTCTGCGCCTGGTTCCCGATTACCACGGATATGCCCTGACAGACGCCTGCACCACCGAGCTGATCTCAGCCGCCCACGCGCTGAACATGCGCGTTGCGTTGATCGATCGCGTTGTTGATCCTCGTGGACGCCACCCTCTGGACCCAGGCCGTGAAGCGAAACGCGACCAGATCAGCGCTGTCCTCAGCCGGTTCCCGCAAGAACGCTTCCTCATGCTCAATTTCTCGGGGCTGGTCCCCAGCGGGACGAGTGACGGACAGAGAAATCTATACGACATCACCCGCATTCTCGGCGGAAATGGCCTGCGACTGGAACGGGAGATCACCAAACACGGGGCCAAACACTTCGTGGTCGGCTCAACCATGCTCCTGCGCTACGGCAAGCCGGCCTATCTGGCTCTGGAGAAATGCCAGCTCGACCCACAGCAACGCGCCGCTGTCGAACACGGCAACCTAACTGAACTCGTGCCCGAACTGGCCGGGTAACCATCCGTTTTGGCCGAGACACTGTCACCCCACAACCAACGGAGCGACCAACCATGGTCTCCCGTCACTACCGCGCAATCCGTCTGTGCCTTGCTTGGGCCCTTCCTCTTGCGGCCCTCGGTTCCTGGCCAACCTACCGTGGCGATAGCGCTCGATCCGGATACACAGCCGGTGAACTGCCGAAGGAACTGAGCCAAGACTGGGTATACCGTGCACCTCGCCCATGCCCAGCGTGGCCAAGTGTGGACTCGCGGGCCGGCTTTGACAGGGCCTACCACACGGTAATCTCCGACGGTCTCCTCTTTTTTGGTTCGTCCGCCACAGGCATTGTCTACGCGCTGGATGCGGGAACAGGGCGCGACGCATGGTCTTTTGTTACAGGCGGACCGGTCCGGCTGGCCCCAGCCGTGGCTGGCAATTGCGTGTATGTCGTCAGTGACGACGGTTTCCTCTACTGCCTCTCGACCAAAGCTCAGGAGGATCCAGGCCACGCCCCACAGCCGGCACGCCATTGGTCTCTTCGAGGCGGACCGGCCGACAGCCTTGTCCTGGGGAATGATCGCCTGATTTCACGCTGGCCGGCTCGCGGGGGACCCGTTGTCCACGACAACATCGTCTATTTCGCCGCAGGCATATGGCCATCCGAGGGCGTCTTCATACACGCTGTGGATGCCCTGACAGGCAGGAAGCAATGGTGCAACAGCGAAAGTGGATCACGATACATGGCACAACCTCACCCCGGCGCCTACGCAGCCAGTGGTGTGTCAGCCCGGGGATACCTGGCTCTGGACGGAAAGCGCCTATTCGTCCCCACGGGCAGATCCGTGCCGGCCGTGTTTGGGCGCGCCACAGGCGACTTCAAATACTTCCACCTTGGGGAACGCGTCAACGTGAAAACAGGTGGCAGCCACGTCCTCGTAGGCGACGGCTGTTTCCTCAATGGCGGAGCGGCTTTCGACAGCGAAACGGGGCAACGTCTCGGGGCCCTGCCCAAATCCGTCTTCCCCGAACTGGCCGCCTGGACTCCTGAACAAATGGTCTGGTGGGCAGGTGGCCGCATCCACGTTGGGCGCTGGGAAGCAAGCGAGGGGAACGACCGCAAGGGTGAACCTGTTCACACACGTGCCTTGACCGAGGCAACCTCGTTCCCCACTCCTTACGGAGGGTCAGCCCTGATTCGAGCCGGAGGCGCTGTCGTCTCGGCCGGACACGGCCCCGGTGGTCACGGTGTGGCCGTCCTCGAACTCGCCACCGGGGACGTCCGCTTCTCCGGACCGACCGACGGGGAGGCGCTGAGCCTCTCGGTGGCGGAGGGGAAGCTATTTACGAGCACGGACA
>Ga0008651_10000266_pt1 | contig 32683 bp, 16 predicted proteins | sample SaaInlV_200m_DNA_6_FD_59173 | JGI IMG/M metagenome (GOLD analysis project Ga0008651, IMG submission 59173) | Marine microbial communities from expanding oxygen minimum zones in the Saanich Inlet - SI037_S2LV_200m_DNA | ecosystem: Environmental > Aquatic > Marine > Intertidal zone ...
CGAAGCCTCATCGAAGACTGGCCCGGGGGTGGGCTCGCTATTCGCGCCCGACGCCACTAGAATCTGGCGCTCTTCCACTTGCCCTGGCGGAACTTGAGCATGGTGGGGATCGCCCGGGTGACAGCACTGATCGCCATCCCAAGGGCAATTCCCGCAAAGCCCATGTTGAGGGTCACGGCCAGCACATAGCCGGCAACGATAACCACGAGCAGATCCGAGACGCTGCCGTAGATAAAGGGAGACATCGGGTCGCCCCCGCCGCGCAGGGCGCCGCCCATGGCGAAGGACAGCGCCATGATCGGCTCAGTCACGGCGACGATGATGAAGAAGGTTCTCCCCATGGCGATCACCTCCCTGTCACTGGTGAAGAACGCCATCACGTGCTCAGGGAAGAGGAAGAGCAGGCACGCTATCACGCTCATAAAGGCTGTAGCAATCACGGCCGACGCCCAGCCGCTCTGTTCCGCCCGGTCGGGTCGCCCTCCTCCCAGATTCTGCCCCACCCGAGCCGAGGCCGCAGCCATGAACGCCAGCCCCACGAACGTCGAGATCATGCGCACCTGCATCCCCACACTGTAAGCGGACACCATCCGGGTTGAGTCAGGAAGCAAGGTGATGATCCGCAAGGTCATCAGACGCGAGAAGTTCCGAACGATCCCCTGAAGCGAGCGCGGCCCACCCAGCTTGACGATCCTGCGTACCAAAGGCATGTCCAACACGAGTCCGTCCCGGAGTCGCGCCTGCACGGGGAACCGAGGGCTCACGGCAATCCAGCAACCTGCTGCCGACCCGATCGCTCGCGCGATGACCGTGCCCAGCGCAGCCCCCGCGACACCCATGGCTGGAAACGGGCCGACCCCGAAGATGAGCAGGTAGTTGAGTACCACGTTGAGACCGTTTATCCCGATCAACAGGACCAGCGACACCCGCGTCTTTCCTACCCCCAGGAGAATGCCCGTCACCGCGAAGTTGAACATCGCAAAGACACTGCCGAGGAAGAGGATACGCAAGTAGGAACAGCCGAGATCCACGACCGCCTCAGCACCGCCCAGCGACAGCAAGATCGGGCGTGAGAAGAGGAGGCCGGCCGGCGTAACAGCCAGAATGGCCACCGCAACCATGACCACAATGGACCGCGAGGCGACCGTGCTGACGCGTTTCCGGTCCCCGGAACCGTAGGCGTGGGCGACCAGGACAGAACTCCCCCCGCTTACCGCGATCGTCAGCACCATCAGGAACATCATGACATGCCGAGCCATCCCTACCGCAGCAATCGAGGTCGTCCCAAGCGCCCCGACCATTTTGAGGTCGACAATTCCCACCATCACCTTCAGCAGGTTGGTCAGAATCACGGGCCAGGCGATGGCCCAGACCTGCACAGCCTCACGCCTCAGCTCTGAATGGTTGTGTGACATCTATCCTCTGAGGTATGGACGCAAGACGCCGTAGTCCCGGCGTTCCCGTGACAGGTACTAGAGGAAACGCGCAAGTTGCGGACATCGAGTCGTTTCGGCGATCAGACGCCAGGCTTCCTCCCAACGAGGCGTTGGCAGCAGCGGGACGAATCCCAAATCGATGTAGACCTTGACCGCGATCCAGCTCGTCGTCTGGGTAGTCAGATAGGCCTTGGTATGTGATTCAGACAGCCGAGACAGCGCGACGCTTACGAGCGGTTTGCTCAAGCCGCGCCCCTGGAAGGCGGGACGAATGCCAACCCAGTGAATGCGTCCACAGTCCCCGAGGAGCGCGTCTGTGTCCGGCCGCCTGAACGCGCCATTGTACCACGCCGTTGCCGTGCCGATACCGTGCCCATCAGCAGTCTCCAGGATGAAACACCGGTCGCGCATCTCGTCGAGGGAAGCCCCGAACTCCCGATTGAAGCGATCTTCGGCGTAGGCCGGGTCGTCAAATTCCCCGGCCTGAGTCTCGATCTCTGCCCAAAGTCGTTCGTCACCGGGGCAGAAACGCCGAAGCCGGTAACCCTCGGGAAGAGGGTGACTGCGGAGACCGCAAAGATCCTCTCGGACCATTGTGACCGGGATGTGCTCCATTGAGGGCGTGCTTTCCTGGATGGGACGTGGCTGAGTACCCGTGACTCGTCTGCGGCCACTACTGTAGTTCCTCAACCCGCAAGTCGTCACGGTGAATCTCCGGCAAAGAGATCGGAAAGGCCACGCTCCCCCAGGCACCGTGATCGTTCAGGCCAACAGGCGAAGACCGTTTGCGCTGGGCGCGGCGCGCCTCAGAACGCTGGAACAGCCCCCCGTCGGTTGCCCCGCCAAACCACTGCACTATCTTGAGGAACAACACACTTGCCGCGTGATCCAACGGAAAGGGACAGTTGCTGCAGACGTGCGTTCGCTTCTCTACAAAGTAGTCTTGATCACCATCCTGGTCGGGATGGTCGCCCTCTGGGTATTCCGCAACTCCTGGATGAGCACGCCAACTGCAAGTGGAGTCGGCTTCATGCGCCCGTTCCTGGTGGGATGGAACCGACTATCAGACAGCGCGTTGCACCTTGCAGGCATAGGAAAACGACGTGAACAGGCCAGGCTGGACGAGCTGGAAACCGAAGTCGCGCGCCTCCAGGTCGCGATGGGTCAAATCCAGGATCTTCAGAAGGAGAGTCGCGAACTCCGCGAGCTCCTCGACCTTCCCCGTCCCCCGGGGTGGCGCTTCGTGGCTGCCCAGGTCATCGCCCGTGAACCGGCAACGTGGCAGCGTAAGTTCCGGGTGGACCGGGGTCAGGGAGATGGCATCGAGGCGGGAGATGCCGTTCTCGCCGGAGGGGGGATCGTTGGACGCGTCGGCGAGTGTACAGCCACGACCTCGACGGTGGTAACCGTCCTGGACCGTAACTGCCGACTCAGCGTGGTCGTGGGGCGGCAGGCTGTGCCGGGCATCCTGGTGGGCCGTAACGGTCGCGTATGGCGCACAGAAAGTCGCTGTCAGGTGGACTACCTACCCCGCGACGTCAACTATGAAGCAGGAGATGCCGTGCACACATCAGGGCTGGGCCTCCATGTCCCCGGGGGCCTGCCGGTGGGCAGTCTGATCACGCAACCGGACGGAACGGTGGCAACGACCATCGACAGTATCTATAGCCAGGCCCTCATGCAGCCTCTCGTCGACGTGGCTGACGTGTCCCGGGTCGTGATCGTAACCCGAAGTCGGCGGACCAAGGGCAGGACGGCAAAAAGCCGGTGACCAAGCCTGCCAAGCAAGGCAGAGGCGGAGCCGGAACCGTCCATGACGTTGAACAGCAGGAGCAATGTATGAAACGAGAGCTCATCAAGGATGTCCTCAAAGCAGCACAGGTCGACAGCGATGTCACCGTGGCGGGATGGGTCCGAACAAGGCGGGACTCGAAGGGCGGGTTCTCCTTCGTCGAACTCAACGACGGATCCTGCTTCGCGAACATCCAAATTGTCATCGACGCAACACTGGACAACTACAAGGCGGACATCTTGCGCCTGTTCCCAGGCAGCTCGATCGTCGTTCGGGGCAAGGCCGTCGAGTCTCAAGGCAAGGGACAGACGGTTGAGATCCAGGCCGAGAGCGTCAAAGTTCTTGGTTTCTGTGACCCGACGGAGTATCCGTTAGGCAAGCAGCGAGTGAGTTTCGAGCGCCTGCGAGAGCTCGCCCACTTACGCCCGCGAACGAACAGCTTCGGTGCCATCGCGCGCGTCCGCAATGCCCTCGCCTACGCGACCCATCAGTTCTTCCAAAACCAGAACTTCCTCTACGTCCATACCCCCATCATCACGGGCAGTGACTGCGAGGGAGCGGGTGAGATGTTCCAGGTCACAACCCTCGACTCCGAGGCCCTGCCTCGAAACGAAGAGACGGGGCAGGTCGACTACGCCCAGGACTTCTTCGGGCGCCCAACCAGCCTGACAGTCAGCGGCCAGCTCGAAGGCGAAACCTACGCCTGCGCTCTCGGGAACATCTACACGTTCGGCCCGACCTTCCGGGCCGAGAACTCAAACACGCGTCGCCATCTGGCTGAGTTCTGGATGATCGAGCCGGAGATGGCGTTTGCGGACCTCGCAGACGATGCGGACCTCGCAGAAGACTACCTGCGCTTCCTCTTCACCTACGTGCTGGACCACTGTGAGGAGGACCTCGCGTTCTTCAACAAGCGTGTCCAGAAAGGACTGATCGACACCTTGAAAGGGCTGGCCGACAGTCCCTTCAAACGGATCAGTTACACGGAAGCTATCGACCATCTCGAGAAAGCAGATGTCGCCTTCGACTATGCGGTCGAGTGGGGCATCGACCTGCAGTCCGAGCATGAACGCTACCTGACTGAACAGGTCTTCAAGTGCCCGGTCACGGTCGCCGACTATCCGCGGGAGATCAAGGCGTTCTACATGCGTCTCAACGATGATGACCGCACAGTCGCGGCGATGGATGTCCTTCTTCCTCATGTAGGTGAGATCATTGGTGGGAGCCAGCGAGAAGACCGGCTGGATGTGTTGGAGACGCGTATCCGTGCAATGGACTTCGATCCCGAGGACTACTGGTGGTACTGCGACCTCCGCCGTTACGGCAGCGTGCCCCACGCAGGGTTCGGCTTGGGATTCGGGCGTATGGTCCAGTTCTGCACGGGCATGCACAACATTCGCGACGTCATCCCCTTCCCCAGAGTGCCCAACAACGCCGAGTTCTGATCGGGATGCGCGCGGTTCCCGTATGGTGTTCACGCTTCAGCGTGTCTCCCGAGCCGTAGGGTGTAACTGCCGTCGGGGGCCAGACCGGTCGCCGTCCAGAGGCCGCCTCCCACTTTGGGGGGCGTCCGGTTCAGTGTGGGAGGCGGCCTCCGGGCGGCGACCGAACCGCGCTCAAATCGGTGAAATTACAGACGAGCGCCAGGTTCCCCCAGACGAGCCACTGAATGTGGCCGGATCAGTGGTGTTCCTGCAGCACCGTGCCTCCTGTACCATCGCCGCTTGTCGTTGGAGTGTGCACCATGAGTACCGTACGTCCGCTGACATCCATTTTCATCTTCTTCTTCACTGCCGCAGCCGGTGCTGTCGAGGTAGGCGGAATCCGACTTCGTCCCGGTCCCAACGACCAGGTCAGCGTGTCCCGTAAGAACTGGTCCTGGCGCAGCGGGGCGAAGAGCTTCCCGGCCGTCAGCATCGCGATGGATTCGGGCAGGTCAGCCTACACCGTCCGCCATGATCAGGTCACCAGCAATGGAACCCTTGGTTTCTGCGTACCTACGAGGTGCAACTGGTACCAGTCCGGGATGATCTCGGTCACCCTGAACGGCGAACGACTCGGCATGGCTGGGGAGAACGGCGAACAGATCGAGTTCCACGAGGGTTTGGATCGCGGCAGCGTCACGTTCTCATGGCGCAATGAGAAGGCTGACATTGCGTTCACCTTCGTGCTCCCGCGCGGATTGGACCGGGTCTACGTGGAAGCTCGGATCACGCCGCACGTCCCGGTCGAGTCCCTGACCGTCCGGTTGCTGAATTACCCCGCCGGTTTCAACCGGAAACCTGAACACGTCCTCCACACCACGAAACGCGCGATCACGGAAAAGGGGAATGTGGACCTCGCCGCTGAGGATGCTCTGTTGTTCTGCGACCGGACACTCGATGTCGCCATAAACCCCAGAGGTTCGGGCCCCTGTGCCGTCGTGATCGGGCAAGACGGTCTCCAGGCCAGTCGGGTGCGGCTCGGGGGCTACGGAACGACCACGACACTGACCTACGCGCAGGAGACACGCCGAATGAGGTTCTGCTTCTGGGAGTTCGCCGGCATGCCCGATGCGGATGCGCTGGCTGCATTCCGCGCCAGCATCCCCGCTGCCCGGAAGGACCTCGTGGCCAAGACGCTCGACGACGTGCAGCCGTATGTGGTCCCGGCATCCTCGGCAGTCACGGTCGCCCCCGCACAGCCAACGTCGACGGAGCCGAAGGACAACCTGTTCGAGGATCTGTCCACCGCCGTGCGGACCCCGCATTTCGCCTGGGCGCCGGACATCTCGGGTCCACCCATTGATGCCGTGGTGATCGCCCCCGCCTACGGTCAGCGTGACAGCGTGGAACTGATGCAGCGTTTTGATGTCATCTGCCAGCCCGCCATGACCTGGACACGCAACCGGTTGGCCGGCATCGGCTACGGGGACACCCAGTTCTTTACGCCGGGAGCCGTCGCCAGGCGCTTCGATCAGGCGCTGGCACCACGCCGCGACGTTATCATCGTTGGTGGGCTGGAGTGGAACATGCTTCACATCGAGCACCGCAGGCGTGTCCTCGAACAGGTCCGTGATGAGGGTGCGGGAGTGATTGTCGTTCAACCCAGCCACGACAGGCACGCGCATGGTCTGTTCAGCAGCTCCCCAGAAGCCGCTCCGCTGTTCATCACCCACGGTATCCCCTGGGAGGCCCTGACCACATTCCCAAACCAGACACCGGGTGAGCTCGTCAGAGCGGGACGCTTCGGGAAAGGCCGTTGGGTCAGCTTGAACTACAGCACGAACTCCACCAACCAATCCCTGACGCCACGCCTCCGCAAGCCCTGCCTCAACCCCTGGGAGTATGAGTACCATCAAGCACTGCTGGGACGCGCTGTCCTCTGGGCCGCCAACCGTGAGCTGCCCGTCTCTGTCGAGCTCGACGCACCCGTGACGGCATCGGTCACAGCAAGCCCCCTCGCCGTCGGACTGCATCTCGTGAGTCACCCGGAAGACGCTTCTTTGGACGAGCTAACGGTCGAACTCACGGCACACCATCTGGGCACAGACAGCCGTTGTTCCGCTCCTCCCGTTCGCACACAACTGGCGGACGGGAAGGTGAGGGTCAGCACCAAGCTCCCCTGGGTAGCCGGAGGCCGGGTGATTCTGACTGCACGGGTGTTGTCCGGGAAACAAACGGTCGGTTGGAGCTCCCGAGCAGTGGAACTCATTCCTCCGGCAAGCGTGAGAAGCATGGGCTTGACGTCCCCTTCCTACTCGGACGCGGACGACGTCACCGGCACAGCCATTCTGGCAGGCGACCTGGCAGCGGTCGACCACGTTGCGTTCTCGCTACAGGACAGTTGGGGACGCCTCCTGGGAGAACACGCGTGTGTGCCGGCCGACCAGGTCCGCTTCTCCTTCCCGCGGGTCGTGTCGACAGCAACGTCGGATCACGTGGTGGCCTGCGCGCTCGTGGACGATGCGGGACACACGCTGGCTTCCGAGAAGATTGAGTTCGGCATCACCGGGCGCGAACGGCCCGCATTCCATCTGGCGATCTGGGAGGAGAACGAAACGGACCGCATCTCCGCTCTCTGGTACAAGCGCTTCCGCGAGTTGGGGGTCGATGCCATTTTCTACCGTAACGACCGCGGCAACATCGATGCCGCCGCGCGTCTGATGGCCCGAGCCGGGCTGTTCAGCGCCCCGATGTTCACCCCCTACAGTCCGAAAACCGAAAAGGGAGAGTTGGGGCCCGTACACACAATGTGTGCGAACTACGCTGGGGTGGTTGAGACGGCCAAAGACCGAACCAGAGAGGTCGCCCGGAACTGGTCACGCTTCGGCGTTCTGCACTACTGCGATGGCAGTGACAAGCACATGCATGGAAACTGCTTCTGCGAGTACACCCTCAGCGCACTCCGCAAGCACCTGCAGGAGGCTTACGGTGGCCTCGCCGCGCTGAATGGTGCCTGGAAAACGTCCTTCGGCGGATGGAATGAGGTCGTCCCGGACGCGTTGGCCAACGCTAAGGAGCGTGGACATTTCCGTTCGTGGTTGGACCACACGCGGTTTATGGAATCGTCGTACATCGCCTACAACAGAGCCATGCGCGATGCCTTGGCGGAGATCGATCCCAGTGTCCCGATGGGGCCCGACGGCTACGGCCGAATGAACTCTGTCGACGGCTCGGACTGGTGGCAGCTTCTGCAGACATTCAGCTTCTACAACCTGTACACATATCAAGATGCCCCGCAGCTCGAAATCACCCGCTCATTGGCAGACCATCTCCAGACGATTGAGCTGCGCAGCCTCTACTACGGCTCCTACACCAATCAATTCGGCAATGACGTCTTCCTGCGGACAATCCCCTGGTACGCCCTGCTCCATGGCTACAACGGACTATTCTGGTGGTCTGCCAACGGCAAGACCAGTTGGGCCTTCTCGAACGGTCGACTCGCGGGGCCGGATTTCAGGGCCACGCGCAGCTATCTGCAGTCGCGCAAGGGAATCGACGCCGTTCGCGATGGCTTGGTGCACCTGATCCGCGCGGCCGAACGCGACCACAATGGCATCGCCATGTACTACGACCAAACCGCCGTCCATGCCGCGACAGCATATTCCCACCCCTCCAACGTGATCCGATTCTGCCAGAGCTTTGAGAAGGTGATCGAGGACCTCGGCTATCAGTACGACTATGTAACACCTCATCAGATCACGCATGACCACCTCAGCGAGGAAGCGTTCCGCATCCTCATCCTGCCCCATACACTCGCGATGGATGCAGATACGGCCAGTGGCATTCGCGCGTTCGCAGCGAACGGCGGGGTCGTCCTGGCCGACACGCCCCCGGCACGCTACGACGAGAACCTCGATTCGCTTGGTGAGACCAGCGGGTTGGCCCCCCTGTTTGGCGAACCGGGCCAGCCGAAGATGGTCGGCAAAGGCATGGGATTGCTGTTGGATAACGGCATGCAGGAGTACTGGCGCAGCCGAACGAGGGGGGGAGGGCCTGCAGTGCGCACCGCCTTCCGGGAACTCCTGACCCAACACGCCATTCCACCCGAAGCCACCATCTCGTCCACCGATAACACGGGCCATGTCGGCCTCGAAACCATCGTCTACCGGGCGGCAGACGCCCGGTACATCGGGGTGATCAACCGCGGTAGCGCTGTCCGGGAAGCCCTTGAGCTGAAGACCCCGGGAGTAGTCTACGACCTGCGAGAACGGCGATGCTTGGGACAGACGGGCAACATTGCGCTGGAACTGGCCTCCGGGGATGTTGCGTTCTTCGCCGTCTATCCGGCCGCTTTGCCGGACGCCAGGCTCAAGCCCGTTTCTGAAGGGACGCTCGGGACAAGCGTTGTGTTCCCGGGCGTGCTTGAGGACGCTGTCCAGACACGGCGTGTGCTCCGCCTGACCGTCCGGCAGCCCGATGGCCGTGAACGTTCCGAGTACGCAAAGGTGCTGGAGGCAGTCACAGGTGTGCCCTGCCAATTCGACCTCCCGTTAGCCCTCAATGACCCCGTCGGAGAATGGCGGGTCGAGGCCACGGATGTGATCACCGGGAAGAAGCAGAGCATGACGCTGGACGTTGCTCCGCGGTGAGGCCGGCCGGGAATGCATCCAGGAAGAGGTCGCCGGATGGCACCGCCTCCCACATTGAGGTAGCTTGCAGCCAACGTGGGAGGGGCTGCCATGCCCCGATTGCCTCTGATTGAGGTCATTTGCAGCCAACGTGGGAGAGGCCGCCACGCCCCGATTGCCTCCAATTGAGGTCACTTGCAGCCAACGTGGGAGGGGCTGCCATGCCCCGATTGCCTCTATCTGAGTACTGTTCTGTCCTGGGGCCGCCGAGGCCCGCCTCGGCCCGGTTTTCCCTCGTACCGCGAGCGGCTCTCCAACCGCCTCTTACTCCCCAGTCATGCAGGGCGGCAGTGTGTAGGGGTACAGGGCCAGTTCCAGACGTCGGCAGACCAACGGCTCGCAAATCGCCGACTCATTTCGGCGTGTGATCGTGACCACATTACGCCCCGACTGCACGAACCCCGCCGGTACCCGGTAGTTCTCCACGTTGAAGTGGTCAGGAAGCGACTCACGCGTAAACGGAGCGAACAGCTCACCCACGTACGGCGATGCCTCCAGGATTTCGTCGTTGAGGGCCACCTCGAACGCCATTCCCCAGGCTGATTCCGTCATCTCCAACCGCAGCATGGCATCCTGGAACGCTGCGATGTCCGCATGCAAATCAAGGGTCACGGACGCGCTGCACTCAAGCCCCAGGGAAATCGGCAGCTTGTCGAAGTTGCTGTTGATGAAATAGTGCTTCGCCCGGGGGGCAACAGCGGCCGGGTCGCAGGCCGTTCCGAGCATCTCAAACGGCGGCTCAACCCCGGGAAAGCCACGGCGCCGTGGTTCACCGAAATGATGTTCCCGGCAGTAGGAGAAGTTGAACACGCTCAACCCATCCACGCCGCGCTGCCAGTATTCGTGTGCCAGCGTTTCGTACTGCTCCCGGGTGGTCTTCTGGCTGTAATTGTTCCGATAGCCGGACGGGTGGATCCGGCCCGTGTCGGTGATGAAATGCATCTCACCGTAGATCTTCGCGTGGTCCAGCTGCTTCCGGAAGCCCTCGATATCGATCTCATGTGTGGAGATGAAATAGGAGGACACATTGACCATGTCCACCAGCTTGGTCTGGTCCCAGGTGACCACATCCAGACCTGCCTTGGCGCAACCAGCGAGGTCGCGCGGAACGCGGACGGAGAGCAACTTGCGTGGCCCTGTCCCCTGATTGCGGTCCAGCATGGCACGCACGTCGCGGACAAACTCGGTCATCAACACCGTGCCTTCATCGACGCGATCAGCCGGGAAGAAGGTGGGGGAGCGCATGAAATCCAGTTCGAGACCCTCCGGATCGTAGCGCTCGACGAGTTCCGTGAGCAACGCCAGATAGTACGCCCGGACCTCGGCGTGAAGGTAGTTGAAATAGGACCCTCGGTCGGGGTCCATCTGGAACTCAGGATGGTCCCGCCAAAAGCGATCGTGGGTCGGGCAATCGCGATTCCACAGATGATGGTGGTCGTTCATGCGATAGGAGAAGAAGAACGTCAGCCCTATGTCTCGGGCCGTGTCACGTGTGACCCGGACCGGGTCACCACCCTTGATCATGTACTGCTGGACCCGCCAGTACGCCTTCTCGGAGTACTTCATCTCACACGGGCCCACTGGAGCCACGCGATCAGCATCTTCCTGGCGCCAGCGCGGATCCACGTCCGAAGGCCAGAGCACGGCCCGCCAGGCAGTCGGGCAGCACATAAGGGCATCAATCCTGGTGTCGGCGAGCTCCTGCACATACCCACGGGCCTGGGCATCGCCAACCGGATCGCGGTAGCTCTGGTAAGGGGTCTGGCTAGTAAACAGGATCAGCAACTCATGGTTGTAGAGGCACGTGGGGATTGCAGTCATGGGATATGCTCCGTTCTCGTCTGTTTCACCCATCCGTCTCCGTCCGAGCCGCGACTATCGGGAGCGGTTCTCAACGACATCGGCTCCGGACGCCGCTCCCGTAGGTCGCGGCTCTGGAAGACAGGCCCCCGCTCCGTCCGAGCCCCGACCAACGGGAGGGGGCTTCCCGGGGCAAGAAGACCGCTTACGCTGTGCGCGGCTCTGTCAGAAAAGCACCCTGTCCGTCCGAGCCCTGACCAACGGGAGGGGGCTTCCCGGGGCAAGAAGACCGCTTACGCTGTGCGCGGCTCTTTCGGGACCGAACTCATTACTCCGCTCCTTCGGGCGACAGCCGCATCTCCGCCCAGACGATGGTCTGTTCCGGCCCATCCGATGCCTGCTTGACCGTGACCGTGTTGTGCGCACTCCGCAGAGCGGTCAGAGGGACCGGGAAGCACAAAGCCCGGACAGCGTCACCGCCGAGGCCCTTGAGGTCCGGAAGATCGGGTCCGGCGGGGACGACATGCCCGTTGACCGTGATCTCGAGTACAGCATCGCCCAAAGCGTCCGCTTTGGCCAGCCCGAGCACGACCTGAGCCGTCCCGGAAGTGGGGATGCCGCCGACATGAATCTGGAACTCTCCGCCCTTCCGACCTTTGATCGGGAGCGAAACGCCGTTGGGGAAGCCGCTGGGAACGGTGTCTCTGAAGCACACGGGGAAGCGCTTCTCCTGAGCGGTTAGAAATGCGTCACCGACGCCCTTCTCGACCAAAATACGGTAATCAGAGGCCGGTACAGGGCGCGTCCCGCTGTCCATGAAGTTGAACAAGTAGATCGCCTCCGCGCCGCGTGCTCGGGCAGAGGAGGCGAACCCGTAAACACAGGGCAAGGAGTTGGCGGTTGGCTTCCCCCCGGACCACGGTCGGGAATTGTACTCCAAACCAGGAGCGATGGCGACCGTGTCGGCATGTTCACCCAGGCGTTCCTTCCACAGCTCGATCGGGATGTCGAAATCGGAGGTGGTCCAGAACGGACAAGGGACGAGCATGTCCACAAGTCCCTCGCGAGACCACGTGACACCGTCCATTCCCAGCCCTGCCGCGGCATCGGGATGAGCTGGGACGCGGGCGCTGAGAAAAATCGGGTGGCCGCGCTTTGCAGCCCAGTCACGGGTAAGGGCGCGGACCTCACGCACAAACTGAGTCAGGATGGGGCCTTCCTCCCGTTCTTTGCCGGGGGTCAGGTGATGCCCGAAGCGCATCCAGTCCAGCTCGAGGCCGTCGGGGTCGTAGCGTTCCAACAGTTCGCGCACAAAGGCCATGTTGTGCTCACGCACGGCCGCGTGAGCGTAGTTCAACGCTCGTCCCGTCCACCCCCCGCTCTTCCCGTGTGGGACGCGCCAGAGCTCGGGGTGATCGTGCCAGAACGAGGAATGCATGAAGTTCTTCTCATGAGGCACATCGTGGACGTCGTTCATACGCATGGAAAGCCACGGCGAAATGCCCTTCTCGCGAGACCGGGCAATCCAGGTTCCGTACGGATCGAGTCCCTTTTCGTGCAGCAGGCGTGCGTTGCCTGGCCAGCGCGTTCGTTTCGCTGTCTCGGGATCTTCGTTGCCGGTCACGTCCCAGATCGCTTCGCGGGTTGCACTCCTGAAGCTTGCGCGCATGGCGTTTGGGCACAGAAACAGGTGCGTCACCGCGGTGTTCGCATACTGGTCTACGAACGCATTGAGTCCCTCCAGCGTCATGTCCTTGGCGTGGCGCCCCCCATAGAAGTGACTGTTGTCCTCGTTGATGATAAACGCATTCTTCATGGACGCTTTGATCCCCTGTGCTGGCGCCGTCATGGTGGCCGCGGAGATGAGTAGTAAAAGAACCGCGATCTGGCCTCGCGGTCTGACTTGATCCTGCCTACGCAGGATTGTAACACGTAGCTTCTGAATCACCATCCCCATGTCCAGTTTCCTTTCATTGCAGACCGCGGTCAGTGGTTGGTCTGCATGGTTGGCCGTCCCCATCGGTGAGAAAGCCCATTGCGAGTAGTCTCCTGTGGGTTTCGTTGGCGGCACTCGTCCTTCGTCTTCCGTCCGCAGCCTGACCAGGCTAAGCTACCGCATCCCGTGTTTTGGGAGAAGATAGGTTCTGCCGTAGGGAGAGCAAACGGCGGGGACTGCCGAATGCGACTGAGCTGGCCGTGCCTGTTCTCACCCTCTCCGGCGCGATATGTTGGCGGGGATCAGGCGTCAGACATTGGCTGGAGATACCAGGATGAACAGTCGCTTACAATCACTCCGACGGTTCTCTCTGCTCACGCTTCTCCTGTTTGCAGGCCCGTTCGTACCCGGGCAAGCACCTGGATCTGCCTTCCTCGCTGACTTCAGGCCTCCCCCCAAGAACTACGTAGCCAACGGCAGCTTCAACCGCGGATTGGATGGCTGGCATTTCTTTAAAAAACGTGGGGGCAGCATTGTTCCGGAAGGACCGAACGGGGAGACCTGCTTCAAGATCAGCGGCAGCTTCGACGACTATGTCTACCTCTACAACATCGGCACCGCCAACGGTTGGCGCACAGACTTGAAAGAGGGGAGAACCTACACGCTGAGCGTCTCCTTCAAGGCTGAAGGCCTCACGAACATCGACGTCAACAAGGCCATCCACGTGCCAAACAACGGTTGGACAAAGGCCGTGGCTGTCGGCCCAGGAGCGGCGACTACGGCAGGCTGGGTGCGCAAAAGTCTGACCTTCAAAGCGCCGCCACAGACCAAACGACACGATGAGACCGGAGGCGACTACAGCCTGTTGCTTTTCTGGCCCCATGGTGCCGGCGGCACGCTCTGGGTGGATAACATCCAGGTTGAGGACGGTGCGAACGAGACCCCGTACAGCGATGTCCTCAATCACCAGGTGATGGCAACAGCGAAACAACTGCAGAAGCTCCACTCGCAGGCCCAGCTGACCCGGCACGTATTGGCCAAGACGTTCGCTCATTCCAGCGCGGCCAATGACCTGGAGCGGCGGTTGACGCTGAGCGGAGACAAGATCGAGAAACTCGGGGACGAGATCGCTGATTGGCAGCAGTTGTCAAACGCCCAATTGCGACGGATTGAAAAACGAACAGCCGCAGTTGCCAATGAGATGGCGGCAGCAATGTGTCCCATCTGGCTCGCGAATCCCCTCCTGATGGCCAAGGAAACGGACTTCCCCGAACGTCTGGAACTGGTCGGACCGCAGAGACTCACGTGCTACGTGAATGAAACGAGAAACCTGGGGCTGATGATCACCAATCTGTCCGGCCGGAACATCGATGCACGCGTTGCACCTCTGAGCTTCCTGCAAGAGGAGACGCAGGACATCGTTCCCGCAAGCCGGCTTGTCACGATGTACACGGCCCCGTTCATTCGCGGACACCTGGCCAAGGAGGAGCGGTTCACTGACCCCTTACCCAAAGCAAATGCCATGGGGCATCTGGCCATTCCCGCAGGCGAAAGCCGGCAGGCGTTGTTGTCGTTCTCGACCCGGGGGGTGCAGCCGGGAGTCTACCGAGGAGCCGTCCTGTTTGACCCGTTAGCCAACAAGACGCTTGCGCAGAAAGTGAGGGTCGAGTTGGAGGTGCTGCCTGTACGCCTTCCGGATAGGGCGCCGGTGGATGTGGGTGCCCTTGGAAGCTATTCCCTGAGAGCCGAAGAGGCGCGGCGCCTGGGCCACAACGTGGTGTTTCTGCGGATACCGAGCGTCTTCCCGAACATCGATGGAAATGGTGTCCTGCAACGCCTTGACTACACGCACCTGGATCGCAAGATAAGGGATGCCAGAGCGGTCGTGCCGGACTGCACCTTCATGATGATCTTCTCAATCGGCATCCGCTTCATCAACGTTGCCAATCGTGGCGGTATCACCTGGCCGGACGCGCGGCTGAAGAGCGCCTGGCAAGCTTGGGTGAAGGCCGTGTGTGATCACTTGGTCACCGTGGGCGTCGACCACGACCAGTTCCTGCTGCAGGTGGTCGATGAGCCGGGCCCTGCAGAAGCAATCAAGGCCGCCGAGCTGCAGAGACTGGCAAAGGAAGCCGTTCCCGAATTGCGTCTCGCCTCTTTCCTTACCGGTTTCAATCCCGATCATGAACACACCGCCACGTTCTACGATGGCCTCGACTATGTTGGCCCGATCGTGAAGGCGATCAGGAACAGCACATGCGCCGCCTACTTCCGGGCTCGTGGCAAGCGGGTGGCAGTCTATGACTGCTGCGAAACATCCGAGACGTTGAACCCGATCTCCTACTATCGTCTGATGCCATGGCGAGTGTGGCACCAAGCCCTGGCCGGCTGGTACTACTGGTATCGTGACGACCGGAACCCGAACTGGTCCTGTGCCAAATACATGTCAACGGTCTACCCGGTACGAGAAGGTAACAGCGATTTCACCAGCACTCCCCTGTGGCCTGAGGACACGTATGTCATCTCGCGCCGTTGGCTTGCCATGGAGGCCGGACACTTGGACTACAAGGCTCTGCATCTGCTGCGTCAGGCCCTGACTGAAACGGACACGGCACCCGGAGCAGACGCGACCGCGGCACAGGCGACCAGGGATTTCTTGAAAAACGCACCGGCCAAAGCCCTGGCCCTGGATGATCCGGCCAAGTACCCCCGGGCTCTGGCAGAGGGCGCTGACCCGCACTGCTTGGACCGGATGCGGGAGAGAATGGCGGAATTGACGGCTGCACTCCTGCAGGCCAACCCGATTAGGGTCGTCAACGAACCCCGAATCGACGCACGGGGAGTCCTGGCGTTTGAGACCGAGACACCCACCATCGTCACGATCCGTTACCTGAACAACGGGCAACTGCCGTGGCGAGAAATTGCCCTGGATAGGTTTGCCCGGAAACATGTGATCCCGCTGGATGCAAGCGAAGGACAGACCGTCACTACATGCGACATCCAAGTGTACGACCGCTCGGGGAGGGCTATCGCCATTTCCCCGTTCATTACCGCAGAGGTGTCGGTCGACAGCGTCTTCCCGGATGGCTATAGCATGGAGTGTCTGATCGACGGAGAACGGATCCCGGCAGCCCAGTACTGGCGTGGCAAGACCTGGATCTCGGCCCCAACGAACACCGAACATTGGGTGCGACTCGACTGGGACAGGCCCTGCAAGGTGAGTAGGTTGACGATCTGTTGGATGACCTTTGGTGGCCTGCCCTCCGCCTACAAGATCCAGTACCAGCAAGAGAACGACACTGTGGACTCGTGGACCGACATCAGCCCTACCTGGCGGGAAGCGACGGCCGCCCACGAGGCAATCGACTTCACCCCCGTCAAGACACAGTCCGTACGGGTGCTGCAGCGAGCAGGGGGAGGGAATCACCTGACCCCCACCATGATGGGCATGAGCGAGATCGAGGTCCACGGGCCGTGAACTTAGGGACTGGTCATCGGCTACTTGGTACATCGGGATGCAACACATGATCAAGAGAATGGTGGCTATCATGGCGTTAACGGCGAGCACGGTGTGGTCTCAGGGCAAAGACATACCCGGCGAGACGGTTCCACGAGGCGTGCCGGCCCCAAGACTGTTTGAGGAACTGAACTACGAACTACCGGGCCTGGCAGGCGTGAAGGCAGCATGGGACAGGGGAGACGAGAATGGAGCCAAGGCCGCACTGCTGACGTATTTCCGATCCCGAGAGGACGTGGTCAAGCCCGGGTCGTCCAAGACGTATGACACGACGTTGGCGGACGAACTGCTCAAAGGGCGATTCGTCTGGGGCGATATGGTTCTCAACTACGGGCCCACCGTTGCGGATATCGCGTGGTACAAGGTCCCGATGGACATCCATTGGCCCACGTTTGACCACGAGATCGGCCGGGGAACGTACGTCTACAAACTCGGAAAGGCCTACTGCGCCACGGGTGACGACAGATACGTCGAGCACCTCGTCAAGCTCATGCTGGAGTTCATCAAGGACTGTCCTGTGGAGCAGGGCCGCGCTATGCCGAGAATCAACAACATGGACGGCTATGCAGTCAGACTCATCGGCCGTGAGGCTTTGGCAACAGATGGGCATCCAGCCATGTACTGGACGCTCATGGCCGCCATGAGGCGCACCCAACAATGGGCGCGCTTCTTCCAGTACTGTGTCACATCGCCCGCCGTCACCCCTGACGCCTTGGTGACGATCCTGACCTCGCTCATCGAGCACGAACGCTTCATCGTGGACGCAACTACGACCATCACCCGCGGCAATCACGGCACACGCAACGCGGCCGCGGTTCTGGAGATTGCCGCAAAGTTCCCGGAAATTGCCGAACGCGAACAGTGGGCCGACCGGGGCCTTGCGGACCTCCTGCTGCGCTACAACTGGAAGGGCACGGGACCGTACGCCTTCATCTACCCCGACGGAGCGACTGAAGAGATCTCTCCGGAGGTCGGCCGAGGGGATTACGGCACGCTGCTCCAGGCGATGTCATGGCTCCGGATGCTCGGCCGGGACATGCCGCGGCAACTCCTCGATATCCAAGAGAAGAACATTGAGTACTTCGCCTACATCTCATGGCCAAGCGAACTGGCTTGGCGGGCAGCGCGCAAGCGCCGGGGCCCCGAGCTGCCGGGGCGCGGAGACGTCGACTACATCGAGAGCGGCGGGACCACGGGCACCATCCCGGAACAGACATCCTACCCGCTTCGTTCAGGCGAAACCTGCTATGCGGGAACGTACGTCATGCGCAGCGACTGGACCCCGGATGCGGTGGCGCTGCGCGTCCGCTTTGGCCCGATCCAATACAAGTACAGTCAGAGCGGTCTGGGGGATGTCGGGGACATCGGTGTGTGGGGATACGGCACCCACCTCATCCCGCACATCTACAAGCACCCCCGAACAGGGCCCTTCAGGGAGTATGGCGATCGGAGCTTTGTGGGAGATGGCAGGTCGGAGAACACCATCTCGGTGGACGGGCATGGTCAAAGTCGCTTTGGCCGCGTTCGTTACATCGACGAACCGCTCACCAACCCCTGGGTAACAACGCCCGTGTTCGACTACGTGCGGGGAGGCTACGCGTTCGACCCCAAAGAAGCCCCCGTCACGCACACCCGTGCCGTTCTCTTCATGAAGCCGGACTACTTCGTCGTGCTGGACACCATCGAGGGCGATGGCGAGCACGACTACCGGATGAAGTACCAACTTCACCAGGATCTGACCGTGGTCACAGAAGGAGTGCGCGTCATGGGCAGGTCACGGAACGGACCCGGTGTCATCGTGTCTCCATCGCGCCCTGATCTGGCCCTCTCAGTGATCGAGGGACAGGATGATCCGTTCAAAGAAGGTTGGCATCTACTGGATGAAAAGCGCGCGGAAACCGCCCCGGCACTGATCTATGAGTGGCGTGAGCAGGGCCCGGAAATGGTTGAAACCGTCATCTGCCCCGTGCCTCGCGATGGGTCACCCCGTATGCGGCTGGAACGCAGTGTCGAGGGGACAACAGTGACCCTTACTGTCACGCGGCCGGAAGGCACGGATGTGATCACCACAGACGCAGCAGGTAACCTGACGTTGCGCCGTATGCGAGAAGAGAAGGTATACGCCGCCGGCAGACTGGGAGCAGCGAACATCGAGGCCCCCGGGCTCGCCCTGGCGGCCCCCAAGGCAGGGGGAGCCTATGTGGTTCGCGACGGCCAGGGCTACATTGCCGCCTCGAACTGCGGAGCCCTCGTCTCAATCCCCGGAGCCGATGTGAAAGTCATCGAGTGGCAAGGGCGCTAGTTTAGTGCCTGCACGGAAACGCCTGTGGTGGTGGATTTGAGCGGTCGAGGGCGACCGCCCTCCAGGCCAAAGACGTCATTCACCGCACCCCCTTGGAGGGCGGTCGCCCTCGACCGCTGGGTTTCCGTGCAGCCACTAGCTCAGTGTCTGAATCCTGACTTCAAGAGAGGTCAATCGCATGCCGAAACGTCGAAAACTCGCGCTGGCCTATGACCCGCTGTGCAAGAAGCACCGCCCTGGTCCCACCCACCCCGAACGCCCCGAACGGGTTGATGCATGCCTGGGAGGCGTCGTGGAAGTGGCCACCGCCGAGGACACCGTGGAGCTTGACCCTGCAGTCGTGACAGACGCGGAACTGACTCTGTGCCACACACAGGAGTACGTGGATCTGGCGCGCCAGGAAGTCGAAGATGGGCGCTGGTGCCTGAGCACCGGGGATACGAGTATCTGTCCGGGATCATGGGATGCAGCGGTCGCCGCGGTAGGTCTTGTACTGGAAGCCGCGGACACCGTGTTCGCCGGCAGTGCGGACCTCGCATTCTGCCCCGTCAGACCACCCGGTCACCATGCAACCCCAACTCGGGGAATGGGCTTCTGTGTACTCAACAACGTGGCCATCGCCGCCCGCTATGTACAGCGAGAATACCACCTTGAACGGGTGGCAATCATCGACTGGGATGTCCACCATGGAAACGGGACGCAGGAGGCGTTCTACGAGGATCCGTCCGTCTTCTACTTCAGCACGCATCAGTCTCCACTCTATCCTGGGACAGGTCGAAGGGAGGAGACGGGTAGCGGCCCAGGCAAAGGAACAACCATGAACTGTCCCGTTCCTCAGGGAGCAGGAAGGGAGGAGATTCTCGGGGCTTTGAGAGAGAAACTCGTCCCCGCGATGGTTGAGTTCAAACCCCAGATCGTGCTTCTCTCGGCCGGATTCGACGGCCATCGTGACGATCCCATTGGTGGCCTGCGGCTCACCGACGACGACTTCGCCGACATCACGCGCCTCTGCCTGGAAATAGCCGATACTCACGCTGAAGGCAGACTGATCAGCGTTCTTGAAGGTGGATACAATCTGACCGCCCTCATGAGCGCAGTTGCCGCTCACACAAGCGTCCTTATCGGGAAAAGCTGACGACAAAGGAGAATGGTCATGCGATTGTGGAGGGTTTTCTGCGCGGGGTGTCTGGGTTGGGCCTTTGCCCATCTGTTCGTCTGCCGGAGTCAGGCTCAACCGGCGCCGGCAATGACCATTGAGAACGACCATATCAAGCTTCTTGTGGGGAGGGATGGTCAGATTCTGCAGGTGATCGACCGAGAGTCCGGGGCTGAGCTTTGCGCTAAGCCTGGCGGGACACCTTTCGCTCGGGTCACCAAGGGCGGCAAAGAGACCGGCTCCACCGGGGCGTCGCTTGTGGATGGCGTGCTGGACCTCGAGTTTGGGGAAGCAACCGTCTCCGCCAAACTGAAGGTCACCCCGCGAGGAAGCCATTTCCTGTTCGAGGTCACGTCTGTCAGTGACAAGGCGGTGGACCGCCTGACCTTTCTTGACCTTCCTCTTTCCCTCAAAGGGACTCCCGAGGAATCGGTCGCGGGTTGTGTTCTGGCCCTCAATCTGCAGACACAGGTGCACGGCATTCCGGCAGCCACCAGTCGGCTTCGAGCCGCGTGTTACCCGCGCTTCGGGTTTGCCGGTGCCAAAGCAGCTGTGATCATTTGCCCGCAGGGAGAGCTTCGGTCGGTGATGCAAGAGGTGGTCAGTGCAGCCGAGGATCTTCCCCACTCACCGATTGGCGGCCCCTGGGCCCTGGATGGCAAGGACAACAACGGGTCCTACCTGTTCAACACCAGCGACCTGTCCGAGGAAACTGTAGACGAATGGATCGCTCTGGCACAGACTTTGGGGATTACCCAAATCGACTTCCATGGCGGCACGTCGTTCCGGTTTGGTGACTGTCGTCCGAACCCGACAACCTATCCGCGCGGGGCCGCCAGCATGAAGGCCGTTCTCGACAAACTCCACGGGGCCGGAATTCTGGCCGGACTGCACACCTATGCCATGTTCATCGACAAGTCTTGCCCGTGGGTGACGCCTGTACCCGATCCCCGACTGGGAACCGATGCGACGTTCACGTTGCGGGCCGCGCTCAACGCGGAGATGACCGACGTCCCGGTGGAGGAGACCACCGCAACCATGTCGACGATCACCGGCTTCTTCGTGCGCAACAGCGTAACATTGCGTATCGGGGACGAACTGATCACCTATGCCGGCCTCTCGAAGAAGCAACCCTATGCCTTCACGCAGTGCAAACGGGGGGCTTACGGCACCGCGGTGTCCGCACATGAAAAGAGCGCAAAGGTCTACCACCTGCGTGAGTGCTTTGGACGCTTCGTCCCCGACGGGGATTCTACCCTCTTCACAGAAGTTGCGGCCAAGACGGCGGAACTCTACAACGCCGCCGGGTTCGACATGATCTATCTCGACGCACTGGATGGTGGTGACGCCGTCGCCGGCCGTGAGAATGCTTGGCACTACCAGTCCAAATTCACGTTCGCGATCTGTGAGCGGATCGAACGACCCGCGATCATGGAGATGAGTACGTTCCACCATCATCTGTGGTATGTCCGGTCCCGCATGGGGGCCTGGGACCACCCCACCCGCAGCCACAAGAAGTTCATCGACATCCACGGCCAAGCAAACCAGCGGTTGCACCGCCAGTTCCTGCCGGGGCACTTGGGGTGGTGGGCCTTCAAGACGTGGCATGGTCTTGACAGTGAACCGACCTATGAGGACGACATCGAGTACCTCTGCACCAAGGCCCTCGCCAGCAACACGGGCCTCTCCATCATGGGGATCACCCCAGCCAACGTCGGCAAGATTCCAGCCTTGCCACGCCTCGCAAGCATCGTCCGGCGCCACGAGTCTCTGCGCCACGCAGGTTACTTCAGTGAGGAGATAAAGCAGAAGTTGCGGGTGCCGGGCGATGAGTATGCCCTGTTCCAAGGCGATGATGGTGACTGGCAGTTCCGGCCGGAGGAACATGATCGTCACAAGGTCGAGAGTCGGGAAGCCTGGAGTAGCACCTGGACCGTCGAGAACAGCTTTGACTCACAGCCGCCCGCCCTGCGGATCGAGGTGTTGACGGCGGCACGGCCCTACGACAGCAGCGACGGCAAGGTGCTGGCGGATCTTGGCGAGGTTGGGGTGCTGCCGCAGGTTGCCGCTCAGCCCGGCATAGCCGCCACGCTCGAGCCGTCGACCGCTCAGGTACGGACCGGGACCGTCAGCGGCTGTTTCTCCGCAACCAACTCAACCCCGACAGCGATCCGTTCGTGGAGCAAAATGGGGAAGACATTCTCGCCACCTCTGGACCTCAGCGGAAACCGTGCGCTCGGGTTGTGGGTCTACGGCGACGGCAAGGGCGAGGTGATCAACCTGCAGCAGACGAGCCCGTCCCACCTGTCCCATGGCATCGCTGATCACTACATCCTCGTCGATTTCGTTGGCTGGCGCTATCTCGAACTTATCGAGCCGGAGGGCGCGCGACACGCCGACTACTCTTGGCCTTACGGCGGCATCTACTCCATCTACCGTGAAAGCATCAGGCCGAATGCCGTCCAGACCCTCAGCCTGTGGTACAACAATCTGCCCCCCGGAGAACAGGCGACGTGCTACCTGAGCCCTATCCAAGCCCTGCCGACAGTTGAGGCGACACTGCGCAATCCCCGGGTCAGTATTGGCGGAGCGACGCTCACCTTCCCGGTCGAGATCAAGACCGGCCAGGTGCTTGAGTTCCGCTCGCCTACCGACTGCAGGCTCTTTGGTCGCCAAGGCGAGGATCTTGCTCGGGTAACGCCTCTCGGCGATGTGCCGACACTCGCTGCCGGTGCGAACCTGGTCAGGTTTGAGTGCGACGAGACAGATGGACTGAACCCCCGTGCCTACGTCAGTGTAATCACCCGTGGCGCCCCTGTGCGCGGCAAGGCGCCAGATGATCAGATCGGTTGGGATCTCCTGCGTCGTGAGGACGATCCTCCGCACACGATCCGAGCATTGGACGGCAAGCAGAACCGTTGGGAGACAATTTGCCGGCCCAATCCTCCTCAAGCGACTCTTGAAGTGGAAATAGCGGTCGACGCCATTGGCGAGCCGGGCGCCCTTTACGGTCACCCAGACGCCCTCACACTGATCTCATCGGACTCCCTGGAAGCATTCGCGGACACCGCGCAGAACGAGTACGCCAAATATGTCGTCAGTGGGCCCCGCCGAGGCTTCCCGAAATCCCTCGGCGTCACGCATGACCTGGCGTTGGCCGATGGCGTCGTCAGAGAGGGCAAGAGTACGCTTCGTTACCAGGCGACCAGCACTCAGGACGGGGGGTGGTCTGCACGCGGGAAACGCTTCGATCCTCCTTTGGACCTGGCAGGCTACACGCATGTGGGCTTCCCCATTCACGGCGACGGGAACGGTGAAGTTCTGTACCTGCAGCTACGCGACACCAAGGGGGCATGGCACGACATGAAGGTGGGCGTCGGCTTCACGGGCTGGAAGTACCGCGAGTTCCCCCTGGCCGGAGCCGCCTGTGATTTGGCGAGCATCGAGTACCTGATCGTCTACTACAACGCCTTGCCCAAAGGCAAGACGTGCGTCTGCTGTCTCGCCGATGTCAGGGCACTACGTGATCCAAGGGCACTGCGCGATGCCACGCTTGTTGTTGGGGCTGACCGGCTTGTGTTCCCGGGGATGCTTCAGCCGGGGGAGCGCTTGGTCTACCGAACGCACGACGACTGTGTCATCTACGGCGGCGACGGAAAACAGAAGGCGCGGGTCCTGCCGAAGGGCAAGAGCCCTAGCCTCGCAGCCGGACGGAATCAGGTACGGTTCGAGTTCGCGGGTGATGTGTCCCAACCGCTCCGGGCCAGGGTGAAAATTGTGAAGGTCTACGGCCCATGAGTGCAGACGTCAGACGTGGTCTCCTGCTTCCCATGCTGCTTGTCGCCGTTGGTGCCGGTGGGGAGGAAATGTCCGTCCCGATGAGCCTCGGGAAGGGAACGGGAGGGGACCGAGCCTGGGCCGTAGGACACGCCGTGCACTCACCATCAACGATCACGATGGACCCGCTTGCAGGTCCGGCGGAGACCCCGGCCGCCGTTCTTGAGTTTTCCTTCACGGCCGGAAAGTACAACTGGAATTGGGCCAACGTGGCTCCGGGAGCCGTCGATCCTAGCGGCACGCTGGCGGTCAGGGTGACATACCGCACCGAAGCCGTTCCGGGGTCTCCCAGACTGAATCTCATGGTCCGTGAAGCCGGTGGAGCGGCTTACTGGGTGCCCAAAGGCCTGCCGCTCTCCCCCGGGAAGTTCACCACCACGACCGTGTCGTTGACCGGGCTCAGCATGCCCGCCTGGTCGCAGGAAGATTCCAGCGGAAGACTGGAAGCCGATCAGATCCACCAGGTGAGTGTCGGGTTCGAGACGCATAGCAGCGGGACCGGACGCATCATCATCGCGGAGGTGCAACTCGTGCCGAAGGGTTGGTGAAGAAGCCTGTTCACGTCGCCACTTACTGGCCTGCCTCATGCCACACAGGGGCGTGCCGAGGGACCGACACAACGGAGTCGTGCCTGTTTGCCAGGTTGCAGGGGCGACGGTAGCTTTGCGATGACCGCACGAACCATTCCCCTCTCAAGGAGCCCGTACCGATGAAGAAGACCACACGCGCAATGCTGAAGGCCCTGACCGAAGTGAACGGGGTGCCTGGGTTTGAGGAAGACGTCAGCGTTGTCATCCAGAAATACCTGCCAAAAAGCGTCGAAGTCAGTCACGATCGACTTGGCAGCCTGATCTGCACAAAAACCGGGGCAAGCGACGGTCCCAGAATCATGATCCCCGGGCACATGGACGAGATCGGCTTCATGGTCAAGCTGATCACCTCAGATGGTTTCATTCGCTTTGCACCCCTTGGTGGATGGCCGGATCAGGTTCTGCTGTCACAGCGCGTCATCGTCCGCGGCCGCAAAGGGGATGTTCCCGGTCTGATCGGGGCCAAACCGCCCCATCTGATGTCAGGGGATGAACGCGGCAAGATGGTGAAAAAGGACGCCATGTTCATCGACGTTGGAGCCAAGAATGAGAAGGAAGTGACCGACAAGCTCGGTATCCGGGTCGGCGACCCAATCGCTCCAGACTCCCCGTTCGGAACCATGAAGAACAAGAAGCTCCTGATTGGCAAAGCATGGGACGATCGGGTTGGCTGCGGCATGTTCGTCAGTATCCTTGAGGCCCTCGAGAAGCAAGAGCACCCGAACACAGTTTACGGTGTCGGCACGGTGCAGGAGGAAGTTGGCACCCGGGGGGCTCAGACGAGCGCCGAGGTCGTCAAGCCGGACATCTGCTTGGTTGTCGAGTCGGGCATTGCTGCCGATGTTCCTGGGATCAAACCAGAAGAAACGCAGGGCAAGCTTGACGGGGGCCCGCTCCTATATGTCCTCGATGGCGGAATGATCGGACATCGAAGGCTGCGTGACTTCATCACCGATATCGCCGATGAGTGCAAGATCCCCTACCAGCTCAGCCTGCTCACAGGAGGCGCTACGGACGGACGCCCCATACACCTGCATTCGGCCGGCGTCCCGACCATCTTCATCGGCGTCCCCGTACGCTATATCCACTGCCACACCGGCATCATCCACGCCGACGACTACGACAACACAGCAAAGCTCATCACCGAAGTCGTCAAACGCCTGGATGCAAACGCCCTCAAGAGCATCATCGGACACAGGTAGGGCGCCTGGAACGACACCGATTTGAGCACGGGACGGTCGCCGCGCAGAGACGCCTCCCACGTTGAGAAGGCAGAAGGCAATGCCGAGCTGGAGCTCGGCGTTCTCAGGGAGAGGCACCGGTTAGGGATAACCGGCCTCCAGGGACACAGAAGGGAAGGCCGAGGTGGCTCTCGGCGTTCCCAGGGGAAGGCACGGCGGTCAAAAGGAAGCCCTGGAGGTCCGGTCGTCCCGACCGGTTGTCTCTTGCCGGACCGGAAGGCACCGCTTGGGGATGAGCGGCCTTCAGAAAGGCGGAAGACCACGCCGAATTGAGGTGGCCCTCGGCGGCGCTAGGGGGCGCCTTCCATGCTGGTTGGGAGCGTGCGCTTCTGGTTTCCCTGAGTGTGGGAAGGGCTCCGTCCCGCGACCGGATGAGGTAAGAGACGTAGTGACACGCTCTGGTACGACCGCAGAACGTCCGGTGGAAGAGACCGCTCGGGCAGTACTCACCAATTGATGAACGGCGGAATCTGTTCCCAGGGACTGTCCAGGTAGCGAACAGACTGCCCGGCGATGGCCTCGGGGTCGCTTCCCCTTGACACATTGAGGCTGCTGAACAGCGCGTTCCAGCACCGCATCGTCTTGATACCTGCCCGGGTGGTCGGGTCCAGCAAAGGCAGTCGCCAGGCAAAGAGTCGCCCGCGCCCCAGCTTGCGTGAGACCAAGAGCCCCGGCGCGATCTCCTCCTCCCACCCGTCTCCGGCAACGGCGACGTCCGCGGTGACGTCCGTCTTGAAGTAGAGGTCGCTGCTTCCCAAGCCCGGGATCATGCTCCTCCTGCGGAGTTCGCCGCGGAAGAATGTCTGCTCGGAGAGCTTCAGCCCGAAAGCGGCGGCTGTTGGTTCCTTCGCGTCAGGCAAGAGCAGAACCGTGGCTCCGGCCCGAACAGCTGTGCGGATTTCCTCACTCTCGATTGAGGGGCGTTCCAGGTTGCCGACGAGGATGAGAGTTCCCGACGCGTCCTCGGGCGAAGCAACATCGAGGCTGAACTCCCGGGCGACGTCGCCTGCTCCGCCGCCTACCAGACGCACGCTCACAGGCGTCACAGGTCCTTCCTCGCGGAGTTCGCGGAGGATGTTCGTGATTAAACGCCGGCTGACTGGATTCGCAGCGCCCCGGGCCGTCACATCAACCTGACACATCACGATCTGCCCCAGGCCCACGCGCGCCGTCAGCAGAGGCGAATCCACCAAATCGAAGCCGCATTCGAGGATGGGGGTGAAGGGCCCCAGATGCGGAATCCGGCAGACGTAACTGGCCACGCCCCCGCGGTTGCCCCACTTGAAGTAGCGTGCAGGCCATTTGGTGCGGGTCTGGGCGGGTGCCGGTGGGTAAGGGTCGAGCAGATCCGATTCACCGGAAAAGTCGACGAAGTCCGAGGCCTCAAGTCCAGTCAAGAACGCGTGGCCCTGCTGCCGGATGAAGACGCGCCGAGCCGACTGCTCCTCGATCCGGACACCAAAGACCTCTCCTTCCACCTGTTCGAGTACGAGCACATTGAGACCGGCGGCGATGGCCTGCTCCAGGGCACCCGCTTTGGCCAGCTCGAGGAAGCGGTCATCGTAGCCGCGCTCTCCGACAACCAGCATACGAAAGTCGGACAACGTCTCGGACCCGGTCCAGGGCACCGTACGGACGCCCAATTCCGTGAGGAACCGAGACGTGCGCCCGTGGGGGTCATGGACGAGAACGGGCCCGTTCTGTGACACGGTCCCCCCAGGGGGAGGGAACACCTGCAGGTCGAAATCGTCCCGCAAGAAGTGTTCTGCTGCTGCGCCCTGAGCAACGACCGACAGGACACACTCCGTCCTGCGCGTGACCCGCGGGACCGCGAACGTGATTGGGACGAACGTTACCTTTCCCGCTGCGGCAACCGCCTTCACGACTCCGGAGGCAACGTCCAGACCTTCCTCCGCAGCCAACGACCACCGAAGCGCAACAGGCAGGTCACGGGTCAGGTCGTTGAGAAGCACAATCTGCTTCTCGACGTTCGCCCCGCTCTGGAACGTGTGATCCTTAGCCGGCCAGTTCCCCGGCCGACCGGCGATGTACATGTCGGTGTGGTTGAAGTACCGCCCCAGCGACTCGAGAACCGGGGAAGGTCGACCGTCGGGCAGGTAATAGTCCCAGCTGATCGCGTTGAAAACGATGCCGGAGACACCGTACGTACGCCAGGCTCGTAGCGAATGCCTGGCAAAGAGACTCTTGACCTCCTGGTAGCCGGGGTGCTCCTTGATCAGGGCTCTGGTCCGGCCCGACCGAGGCTTCTCCCGCTTCAGGTCGTAGCGCTCGAACAGGTCGCGAGTGACGGCCGAGTAGGCTCGCCCTCCCATGTACTTGGCGGAAATCTCGTCGAACAGGGGCTCACCGGAATAGACGACACTCAAGGGGAACTGCCGGGGGCGATACCAATAGGGAATGAGCATGAGTCCATGCTCACAGGCCAAAAGGGGAAAAGGCCGTTTCTGCGCCCACCGGGACGGCCATTCCTCACGTTCCTGCAACGGGGATGTAGGGCCGATGTAGCAGTTGAGGGAGAACACCTCCCCGAGATTCCCGCACGCATGATGGTAAACGGGGCGTGGATCCACGCCCTGAATGAGTTTCTGGGCCTGCAGGGCAAACCGTTCCTTCTCGAGAAACACGGAATCGTCCGGCTTGTACGATCCATCGATCTTGTCCGGCGGGTGGTACCAGCGGTAGCCGGCCCAGTTGAAGTGAAGGTGCCACAGGCAGACGCTTGGGTGGTTGCCATAGCGCCGGACAAAGGATGCAATGCGGCGCTCGTAGGCCTCCCCCACGGCAGCGCTCGAGAGCGTTTCCCGCAGCACCTTTGCCCCGGGAAGGTTGACGGCCGCGATCAGTCCATTCTCATCTGCATACGTAAGGATACGCTCGAAATCGGGAGGAAAGGCCGGTCGATCCCGGTACCATCCGGAGCTCACGGGCCCGTGGAACTCGAAGCTGTTCATCCCGGCTGCTCGAAGCTCCTCCATCCGCGGCATCTGTGGGCCCCAGCCAAGATCGATCTGATGCCCGCGAAGGTGAGTCGGCACGCCGTTGAGGAAGAAGTCCGCCCCCTGCATGCGGAATTCGCGGAAACCAAAGGAAACCGGGGGGGCGACGTCGATCCGTTGATCGCCGAGGAAGATCTCGGCCCGGGCGCGATAGAGGAAGGGCTGGTCGTAGGTCCAGAGAGTCGGGTCAGGCCACGGGAAGGAGCAGGCGATGGCCTGTGCCGCCCCGATGGTGTCACGGCCGGAAGTACGCTTGGCCAGAGAGACCGTGTGTGTGAATCGCCTGGCCCCAGCTGCCGGACCATTCCCTACGGGCTCGATCGTGAGGGCCAACGCTGCCTGAGTCGCCGGTCCTGCATTGTGGACGGTACAGCCAACCCGAAGGCGCGGCTCACGAAGGAGCGACACGCCGCCGTTCGGCCCTGACCCATCGACGGTCACGCGCGGATCGAGAACGAGAGAACGGAGCGAAACGCGAGGCGCAGCAACAAGCCGGACATCGCCGTAGATGCCGAACTGCCGCAGCCGAGCAGTTTTCTGCAGAAGGACGCAGATGCTCGCGTCTCCTCCGGGCTCGAGGAGATCGGTGACGTCGAAGGCCCCGTCCTCCCAATGCGGCAACTCCCCCACTGACGTCCCATTGACAGACCATTCCGCCAGACCACCCACGCCACCGCATTCGAGCAGTAGCGTGCGGCCCCGCCAGGCAGCCGGCACACTGACAGTGCGCGTGTACATCACCATGGACAGGGCAGAGGTCTCCCTGCCCAGCCACTCCTGGCGAACAGGTTTCCCATCCGGAGTCTGCGAGACGCCCGGAGACCAGCAAATTCCCGGAACTGTGCTGCGCCCCCAGGCAGGCACGTCCTGCGTTCCATCACCGGCGACCGGGGCAAAGTGCCACGTTCCATTGAGGGATATGGCTCGACGGGTCGGGCTGACGTCAGTCACCGGAATGGTCTCGGGAGCTCCTGAAACCAGCTTGATCGCTGTCTTACCCGCCTCGACCCCAACGACAGGACGATCCGCCAACGGGAAGCCATCCACGCCCTGCTGCCAGACGGCAGTCACCTCCGCCGCCGTCAACGCCCGATCCCAGACCCCGACCTCATCGATCAACGCTTCACCCACCGGCCGAGGGTACATCGCACAGCCTCCGCCCACATGCAGGAGTTCATCCTTGAACGCGGCATTGTGAGGGAAAGGCGCTTGACCCGAGAGCTCACCATCCAGATAGATACAGCGCTGGTTCTGGCCCCGTGACCACGTGACGGCGACATGGTGCCACTCACCACGTTTCCAGTGCGCAATGGACTTGGAGCTGCAGTCATAGTAGAGGTCCCGATCAGGGCGAGCTGTGCCGAATGTGATGTGCGTGTGTTTGGCGTACTTGTAGACCATTCCCCAACGGCCGGCCCCGAAAAGCGCCGAGTACGTGGTCGTGTTGTCCCCGTCATAGTGCGGGTTGAGCCAGAGAGATGCGGTGCCCTCATCCGGTCGGAAGTTCCCGCTGGCCCGGTAGAGTAAGGCCTGCGTGTCGGCGTTGTAGCCCAGTCCGACCTTGCCGGCTGGGAATGTCCGGCGAGAGCGCTGATGGATCAGCAGAAGGGCGTCTTTGACGGTCCCGCGGGAGATGTCCGCAGTCCCGTCATTGGCGATGGGCAGATCCGAGCCATCGAAAGGGAAATAGAGGCATGGCACCGGAGGGGCAGCGGACACAGATGTGGACAGCGCGGCCCAGGCAATAGCCGCCGAAGCAAGGCCCAAGCGCACAGGTGACGGACACCGGATCAACATGTCTGACCCTCCCAAACTCAGTAGCCACAAGCGAAACCCCTCACTATGTTGATCTCAACATACTTCCAGCAACTCCCAATCCCAGAATCCCGGGATTCCGGCAACCACATGAACAATCCAGCCTAGAGGTATTCTACCGTGAGCAACCCCATGAACGTAGGTGTCGTCGGCGTTGGGAGCAGAGGCCGCTACCTGGCCCGGGCCTTCAGTCAACGTCCGGAAACCAACCTGGTGGCCGTCTGTGACGTCAGCGAACAAGCCATCCAGCATGCTCGGGAAGAGCTGGGACCGGATGTGCACTACTATCCGGATCTCGAGGAGATGTGTCAGCGGGAGCCCCTGCAGATCGGCGTGGTCGCATCCTGGGATCCCGCACACCGTGACCACGCGGTGACGTTCCTTAACCACGACCTCCATGTCTACCACGAGAAGCCCATGGCCCAGTCCATTGAGGACTGCGATGACATACTTAGGGCCTGGGAAGGCTCAACCGGAACCCTTCTCGTTGGCCTTGAATTGCGCTATTGCACCCTCTGTCAGGAAGTGCGAAAACTGCTCGACGCCGACGAAATCGGCGACGTCAAACTCGGGATGGCCGTCGACAATGTGTCGGTAGGTGGACGCTACTACTACCACAACAACCGGCGCCTCAAGTCCTTCATCAACAGCCTGATGCTGGAGAAGGGCACGCATACGCTCGACCTCATGAACTGGTTCATCGGCTCCACCCCGACCCGGGTGTTCGCGGAGGGAGGCCTTGATGTCTACGGCGGCAATGAGGCCAATGACAAGCGCTGCCGGGACTGCGAACGCAAAGAGACCTGTCCCGACTTCCTGGACGTAAGCAAATTCATCTACGACTACGGTGAAAAGGCCAAACACGCAATGGACTTCTGTGCGTACGCTCAGGAAGTCGATGTCGATGACAACTGCCTGGTCACGGTGCGCTACGAGAACGGAGCGAAGATGTCCTACATGGAGTGTCATTTCACTCCAGACTACAACCGCCATTTCACCCTCGTCGGGGACAAAGGGCGCCTTTACGCGTTCTACAACAACGAACAGGAGTTCGTGATCCGCGTGCACAAGCGCTTCGAGAAGGATCCGGTGGAGTATCACCCCCCGAAAGCGCCGGGCGGACATGGGGGCGGGGACCCAAGAATCCTGGATGAGTTCATCGCTCGAGCCGGACGCAATGAGCACAGTTGCCCCGGAGCAGTTGACGCCCGGAACAGCGCGGTGATTGCCATCGCGGCGGCCAAATCGTGTGAAACGAACCTGCCCGTGAACGTCCCGCCCTTCCGTCTGCCGCAGGAGTAGAGCTGCCCTCAGTGGCTCGGGACCTCCGAGACCGAGAAGACCTGCGACTTCAGTAGCTCGGGAACGTGAGAGGATAGCCATGAAACTGCTCGCGATCGGGGCACACTACGATGACTGCGTTTTTGGGATCCCCGGAACGCTTCTCCGCGCCGCCAACCAGGGCCACCATGTGACCATCCTCTCGGTAATTGGCAACTACCGCAACTGGGCTCCGGTTGGGGAGGATCGCCAGGACGCTCTGATCGAGGGGACAACGACTCTCTGCCGGGAAAGGGGCGTCGAGGCGCGGTTTCTCAACTACCAGTCCATGGGCGTCGAGGTAAACGAGAGCTCGAAGAGAGCCGTAGCCGAGGTAGTCGCCGAGGAAAAGCCCGATGTGGGGTTCCTTCTGTGGCCGTGGGACAGCCATCCCGACCACGAAGTGGTGTCCCAACTGAGCAAAGCGGCCTTCAACTGGAGTGGGGCAATACTGGGGGAGGACAGAGGAATACGCCCCCCGCGAAGACTTTACTACTATGACAACGGGCCCAGACACACGACCGGCTTTGAGCCGGACACATTCATGGATGTCGAAGACGTCTCGTCGGACGCCCTGGACTGGCTCAGCTCACTCATGGGATTGGCCCTGGGGCCGGACATCGGCAGGACCGCCGCCCCTATCGAGGCCAAGAGAGTCCTCGCGGCGTACCGGGGACAGAGCTGCGGCGTGCGCTTTGCGGAAGCCTTCAAGAGCTTCCAGAACTACCCGACCGATGTGCTGAGTTTCTGAACGCTAGCGGTAGTTTACTGTGGATGCAGGAAGAGGGATCTGCAACCTTCTCTCATTCAAG
>Ga0008651_10000281_pt1 | contig 31670 bp, 23 predicted proteins | sample SaaInlV_200m_DNA_6_FD_59173 | JGI IMG/M metagenome (GOLD analysis project Ga0008651, IMG submission 59173) | Marine microbial communities from expanding oxygen minimum zones in the Saanich Inlet - SI037_S2LV_200m_DNA | ecosystem: Environmental > Aquatic > Marine > Intertidal zone ...
CACAGAAGTGCGTTACCCAATAGTGCCGAAGTGGAGGGTTTGCAAATGATTCTGACCTTGAAAGAACTGGCCGATCACCTGCGTGTCAACGAACGGACGATCATGCGGATGCTCAAGTCCGGCCAGATCAACGGCACCAAAATCGGTGGGCAATGGCGGTTCAACAGCAGCCAGATCCACAGCCTCTTCTTCCCCGATGAGGGTGAGTCTCTTGAAGAGACGCCTTTGGGCACCGCCCGAACCCACTACGGAATCACGATCAGTCGCGTGCTCCAGCAAGAGCGGATGGTTCTTGACCTGAAGGGCACAGACGCAGAAAGCGTCCTTCGCGAGCTGGCCAGCCCTGCCCGGTTCAATGCCCTGCTGCTGGATGTAAACGACCTGCAGGAACGCCTCCTGTCGCGGGAGAGCTTGCTCAGCACCGGCGTGGGAAGCGGCGTGGCCGTACCCCACCCTCGAGACCCGATCCCAACCCTGCGGGCACCCGCTGTCGCCGCTTTCGGGCGAAGCAAGGCCGGCGTCGACTTTGGGGCAATAGACGGCAAACCCGTTCATCTACTGTTCATGCTGTGCTGCCAGAACATCGAGATGCATCTGCACCTCATGGGCCGCCTGGCAAGGCTGCTCCGAAACGACCAGTTCGTTGATGGCTGTCTGAACGGCAAGACCCCCGAAGACATCACAAGACTTCTGCTGGAACATGAACGGGCGCACTTTCTTCACGAGAACGCCTGAGGAGCATTGACCGGTCCCGCCCCACCGCACTGGGCCGGCGGCACGCCTGGAAAACAGTCTCCCCAACTATGGCCATCATTGAAGTACACCAACTGGTCAAGTCGTTCCGAGTCGCGGACAAAGAGCCTGGTTTCGCCGGCACACTCAAGCATTTCGTCAGGCGCAAATACCGGGACGTGGAGGCCGTAAAGGGCATCTCGTTCGACATCGCACCTGGCGAAATGGTGGGTTTTCTGGGCCCTAACGGCGCCGGAAAAACGACAACGCTCAAGATGCTTACCGGCCTCATCCACCCCACGGCCGGCCGCGTGACAGTCGCGGGGAGTGAGCCCTTCCAGCGGCCCCCTGCCTTCCTGAAGCGCATCACGATGGTCATGGGACAGAAGCAGCAGCTGATCTGGGACCTCCCCGCCTTGGATTCTCTGCGCATCAACGGAGCCGTCTACGAGATCCCTGAAGCCGAGTGTCAACGTCGGATCAAGGAGCTCGCCGACATGCTGGAACTTGACGAGCAGCTGACCAAACCCGTCCGCAAACTGTCGCTGGGGGAACGGATGAAGGCGGAACTCCTGGCCGCCCTCCTCCATCGACCCGATGTGCTCTTTCTGGATGAGCCGACGCTGGGACTGGACGTGAACGCCCAGGCATCTGTCCGCGAGTTCCTTCGGCAGTACAACCAGCGCTACAGAGCCACCATCCTCCTGACCAGCCACTATATGGCCGACATCACTGCGCTCTGTCCCCGGGTCCTGATCATCCACCAGGGAAAACTGATGTTCGATGGCGACCTGGACGGAATTCTGGCTCGCTTTGCTCCCTGCCGGGAGATCAGCATTGAGACAAAGCAGCCCATCGATCCTGCCACGCTTCATGCCTATGGTGACGTCCTGACCAGCCATGGTCGGATAGCACGTCTCATCGTTCGCCGGGAAGACCTAACCGCAAGCGTCGGACGCCTCATGGCAGACTTCGACCTCCGCGACCTGACCGTCAATGACCCGCCCATCGAGGAAACCATCGCAAGGATCTTCACCGAAGCCAACGCCAATGAACAAACGATGGCGTAAATTCGTGACGCTGGTCGCCGCCAGCCATGCGGAGATGTCCGAGTACCGCGTCGAACTCGTGCTCTGGATCCTGTCCAGCATCATGCCTTTCGTCTTGATGGGACTCTGGATGAAAGCCAGCCACAACGCCGGCGGAAGCCTGGGCCCCGTCGGTTTCGCCCGCTATTTCCTGGCGGTCTTTGTCATTCGCCAGCTCACGCTGGTGTGGGTGATCTACGAGTTCGAGGAAGACGTCGTCAAAGGGCGGCTTTCAGCCCGCCTTCTTCACCCGATCGATCCCGGGTGGCGCTATCTGGCCAGCCATCTGGGGGAACGCATTGCCAGGTTCCCCTTCCTCATCGGCGTGTGCGCGGCCTTTTTCGTCCTCTATCCAGCGGCATTCTGGCTTCCCGGGCCGGCGGATGCCGGCAGAGCATTCGCTGCGCTCGTCGCAGCGTTCGCTCTGCGCTTCCTCATGCAGTACGCTTTCGCCATGGTCGCATTCTGGTCAGAGCGAGCGAATGCGATCGAAGACTTGTGGTTCTTCATGTACCTGTTCCTCTCCGGGTTCATCGCCCCACTCGACCTCTTCCCCGACAGCGTAAGAAGAGTGGCCGAACTGACCCCATTCCCGTACCTCGTTTACATGCCCGCCCGAATCCTCATCGGCCAGCAGGTTGACCTGACGAAGGGCTTCCTGGTCATGGCAGTGTGGGGAACTGGATTCTGGTTCCTCTATCGACGCCTGTGGAAGACAGGCCTGAAGCGCTACTCGGCGATGGGGGCATGATGGGGTCACGATACACGCGAACACTCAGGCTTTTTTGGGGTGCATCAATCGCCGCAGAGATGGAATACCGACTCAATTTCCTTCTCGCCGCAATCACCAGTTTGGGAAACCTCGTGGGCAGCCTCTTTGCCCTCTCCTTGTTCTACAACAACGGTATGGATCTGGGAGGGTGGCGCTGGGAGGAGGCCATTGTCGTCATGGGGCTGGCCGTGTTCATGGAAGGATTCACCAGCACGTTCCTACGTCCCAATGTCGGCCGCATTGTCCAACATGTCCGTGAGGGGACGCTGGATTTCGTCCTGCTCAAGCCAATCGACACCCAGTTCTGGCTGTCCCTGCGCAATCTCTCGCTCTGGGGAGTGCCAAACCTGCTCTACGGTGTCTTGGTGGTGATCTACGGCGGCCGGTGCCTGGGGTTGGCCCTGAGTGACTTCGCCCGGGGGGTCATACCGCTTCTGATAGGCCTGGTCGTGCTCTACTGTATCTGGTTCATGCTCAGCACCATGAGCATCTGGTTCGTCAAAGTCCACAATCTGACCGGACTGCTCCGCGGACTCCTGGAAGCCGGACGCTACCCAACTCCTGCCTACCCGGCTGCCTACCAGATCGTGTTCACGTTCGTGATACCCGTGACCTTCCTTACGACCGTTCCCGCAGCCGCCATCGTGGGCCGTAACTCCGCCAGTATCTGGGCAGCCCTTACTCTCGCCGGAGTGCTCTGCCTGCTGTCCCGGGCCTTTTGGCGCCTCGCGATGCGCTTCTACTCAAGCGCCTCAAGCTGATCGCCGCCTGCCCCAGTGGCCCCAAAGCCCACGGGGCAAAAGGGTAGAGTCCGTCGGGGTCGACGAGGCAACCGGGCGTCACGACGGGAGCTCGGCGCGGTAAAACAGCGCGATGGCCCCAATCATCAGCAAAGCAGCCCCAAGCCGGCGCAGCAGCACTCCTCGCGGCACGCGCTGCTCAAGCTCCGTGAACCCCGCCTTCGCCAACCCGATTCCGAACAAGATCGAGATCACCCCTCGGCTGGCCTGAATGATGTTCCCAAAGACAACGTTGATCTGCCCGAAGCAACCGAACAGGCAGAGCATCCCAAGGAACCAGGCCACCGAGTACGGAATGGCCTCCAGCCAGACCCGAGGCTTGCGAACCCGCACCCCCGGCAGAAGGGCCAACCCAACAACTCCGCACAATGCATAGCTCAGACTCGTTCCGAGTGCGGCCCGATGGAACATGGAAATGGACGGCAGACCGCTGAAATGCTCCATGAGGCGGCGGATGTAGATATCGGAGAGACTGTACCCCAGACACGTCCACAGAACCCACGCTGCACTGGCCCACGGCAGCCGCCTGCCGGACCAATTCAGAGCCAACGCCCCCGTGACGCTCAACAGCACGGCGCTCCACTGCCAAGGCGTGAAGCGCGCGCCCAGCACAACGCTGATCACAGTCAGAAGCGGGAGCTTGAGACCAAGCAGAGGAGCAACGCGAGAGGCATCAGTGTGTTTGAGGGCCTGGAACAGTCCCACCTGCCCGGCAATGTAGAACAGCGTGGTCGCCAGCAAATCGCCGCCGTACACGTGGACACCCGGCATCCCCTCAGGCCACAGGAAAGGAAGGAGCAGAAGAGCCCCAGCTGCCATGAGGATGTGGGAGAGCACGAAGAGGTCAAACACCCCACGTTCGTGCCTGCTCACGAACAGTCGTGAAAACACGTACGAGAGGGATTGCGACAAGGCGGCACTGAAGCCGAAAAGGATCCCCAAGAGCAAGGTGTTCTCTCCTGACCGTGCCTGTGTCCATCGACACTCAGCCGAGCCGACTCAAGCATCGCATGGGTGTCTCACTGAACCACGGCCGCGCCAGATCACCTTCTCCACCAGCATGTTCAGGAAAGCCGTAGTAATGCGTCCACGCCTGCCGAGGACACCACCGTAGATATTCCGAACGAGGTACTGGAAAGCCAGCTCCAGTTGCCGGGTAGAGAGGTCCTCGGTCCGCATGACGAACGCGTTGCCGTATTGTGTCCAGTCATCCGTCTGCACTCGCCCCTGGGCCAGGGCCTCCTCTCGCAGGTCCGTGCCGGGGTAGGGAATGCACCGGTTGGGGTTGATGTGGCTGAGCCCCAGACGCTGCAGGAAGTTGGCTGTATTGCGCAGCGTCTCCCACGTCTCGCCAGGAAGCCCGACGATGACGTGTACGTGCGCTCCCAGCCCCTTCCCGCGGACCCGCACAACCGTCTCCTCTGCCCGGGCCAGATCAATCCCGGGTTTGCCGACGGCAGCGAACAGCTCGGGATCCCCCGACTCGAGACCGAAGTCGATCTGCACACAACCCGCGGCCATCATGTCCGCCAGCATGGCATCACTGTGGATCAGATCGACTCTCGTCTCGCACAGCCAACGGATATCGAGTTCCCGGTCTCGCAGGCGATGACACACCTCGCGCGCATGATCCTCCGATAGAGTAAATACCTGGTCACGGAAGTGAAACGAGCGAACGCCAAATTCCCGATGCAGGTACTCGACCTCGTCAACAACCACTTCGGGGGATCGGAAGACAACCTTGCGCCCATAGGCCAACGGATACGGGCAGTAATAGCGACACTGATACGGGCAACCGCGGCTGCTGATAACCAGGCCGAGTTTATCGGGTTTGAAGTAGAACTCGTCGATGTAGGGGTAAGGAGCCAACAGATGGTACGGTAGCGGGGGGAGTTCCGCGAGAGCAACCCGTCCCCCGGGGGCAGCGCCGAGCATCTCGCCATCGCGGAACCACCCTACGCCCGGAATGTCGGGATCGCCTCCGCCCTCTGCCAAAGCGTCTAACAGGTCTGCTGTAGCCAGTTCAGGCTCGCCCTCAATCACGAAATCAACCGCGGCATGACCGGCAACGTTCTCCTTGAGAATCCTGTTCACGGAGCCCACAGCAACCAGACACGAGCACGCGGACCGCTCCTTCACCACCGACAGAATGTCCAAGTCACTCCCGAGCGAGACAAATTGAACCATACCGACGATGGTGTCGGGCTGGAAAGATCGCACACGATCGGCCAAGGCGTCCGTATCCAGTCGAAGCCCCTGGCCATCGATAAAGGCCACCTCATACCCTCTGTCGAGAAGCACGCCAGCCACTGACAGGAGGGTGAGGTCATACTGAGCAAACTCGGAGTGCCCAACCGTACCGCGGTCGCGAGGTTTCCACAGCCCCATGCCGCCAGCGGCCTGACGATCAATATCGGCAAACGCAGGGCTGGAAGGAGTGATGATTGCGACCTTCGACAAGAGTGACTTCTCCAAAGTACATGACTGTCAACAGGCGGCCTGCAGACAAGCCATACGGCCCGGATTGCGCCCGAGGGAAACCGAAAGACCACGCTGGGCCCGAGACGTTTGCTTTTGTGTCCTGCCAAAATACGGTATGGCGTGCGGTTTTCAAGGTCGGGGCCAGCCTGCGATACCCCGCGGAGAGCGCCCCAAGGCTCCGCCGGGAAAGCACCAGGCCGAACCCACAGCGGACGAGCGAGCCGTGCCCCTCTCGTGATCGCGCCCCCAGGCGCACTCAGGATGCCCAGCATAGAAAGTAGGCGTGTGAGGATCCTCGTAGCCGACACATCACCTGAAACGCACGAAATGCTGCGTTCCGCCCTGGAAATGCGCGGTCACGACGTCGCCGTCACCAACACGGCCGCCAATCTTCAGGGCCTTCTCGAACATTGTGATGTCGGCCTGATCAGCGACGACTTGGTCGCCGGCTGCCCCTTCCTTCTCGCGCGGACGCCGGGAACAGCACCTTACGCCATCTCACTCGCACGGCTCGCCGTAAGCAGCCCCCCAGACGAACAGATCATCTGGCAACCCGATGATGTCCTGACCTGTCCCGCGGCGCCGGCGGCCATCGCGGCCCGGATCGATCTTGCCCAGCGTGTAACCGGCCTCAAACAGGCGCTTGATGAACGGATGGGTGAGCTGGCGGACACGCTGGGACGGATCCAGGACTCCTTCCTCCTGGGCGAGTGCCCGGGCATTCTCAATGGGGCTCAGGTCGCCACCTTTGCCGTGCCCGCCGAAACCGCTGCGGGAGATTTCCTGGACTTCCATCAGTACGACGAAAACTGTTTTGACGTGGTCATCGGCGATGTCATGGGCAAAGGCGTGAAGGCTGCCCTGTTCGGTGCCGCCACTACCACACGCTTCCTCCGCACGCTCCAGCAACTCCTCCTTGAACCAAAGCGGTACGGACTCCCGTCACCGGAGATGATCGTCAATCGTGTCAGAGGCAAGATGGCACGCCAACTTTCGGAGATGGAGAGCTTCGTCACGATCTGTTACTGCCGTTTCGACTTGGAGCAGAAACGCTGCACCCTCGTCGACGGCGGGCACCTCCGGACGATTCACTTCTCAGCCCAGGACGCCTCATACAATCTCCTCGAAGGCAGCAACATGCCCCTCGGCTTCTCAGCCGCGGAGTCGTACGAACAGACCAGCGTGCGATTCGGTGATGGCGACGTGTTCGTGCTTTACTCTGACGGAATCACTGAAGCACAGAACGCTGCGGGGGAGTACTTCGGCTGCGAACGCCTGGCTGAACTGGTGGCCAGTCACAGCTCCGCCGACGCCCGAACCATCATCGACCGACTCCGGGGAGCCTTCGAAGCATTCGTCCAAGACGGGGACCTACAGGACGACGTCACCTGCGTTGCCATAAAGATCGGCTCTGCGGATGAAGACCTCCTGCTGGCCCACGATCACCTGGAAATCGACAGCGATCTTACCAAGCTGGATGATGTGAGACACTTCGTCCGCGGCTTCCTCACCCGCCGGTCTCTGCGCTTCGTAACTGACAAAATTGTTGACGATGTTGTCCTCGCGGCCAACGAGGCGGTGGCAAATGTAATTCGACATGCCCTCGCAAGCATCCCGGGAACATCGATCGCTGTAAGTGCGGAACTGCGCCGCCACCGAGCGACCCTGCGCATCTCCCATCCCGGGCAGCCGTTCGATCGTGGCACCATCCCTGCTCCACTGCTGGATGGCAGTGAGGAAGGAGGCTTCGGTCTCTTCATCATCGACCAACTGATGGACCACGTCCGGTACACGCAGGGCCCCGCGGATAAACAACTCATCACACTCGAAAAACAGCTTGGGGACTGATCAGGAAAAGGCGCCGAAGCGCCCACACATCAAGACACCAGAGGAGGTGGACAATGGACCTGGACATCGAAGTTATCAGAGCCGGCGAAGTGGCTGTGGTCACACTCCCGGCGGGCAAACTCGACGCGGGAAACACGCCTGAACTCAAGCAAGCGATGAACCCCGTTGTTGATGAGTACACTACCGTGATTTTGGACATGAGTGACCTGGCTTTCGTAGACAGCTCAGGTCTCGGGGCGATCCTCTCCTTCACGCGCAAACTCGCGGAAAAGAAGGGCGAGATCCGCCTCTGCTGCCTGCAGAAGCCGGTACAGGCCATCATGGAGTTGGTGAGACTGCACCGCGTCGTGGACATCCTGAATACCCGCCAGGAAGCCCTCAAGTCCATCTGACCGTCGGGCAGGCGTTCTCGCGCCACCAGACAAACAAAGGCAAAAGACTCCGCAACAAACAGTTATGACCATTTCAGTCATCATCGTCAGCTACAATACAAGCGGACTCCTCAGGCAGTGCCTTGACTCGCTCTTCGCAGCGAACACAAAGCACCAGTTGGAGGTCTTCGTGGTGGACAATGCGTCCGCTGATGACTCCGTCGCCATGGTCGCACGTGAGTACCCCGACGTCCATCTTATCGCGAACGATACCAACGTGGGATTCGGGCCAGCCAACAACCAGGCCTATGCCCAAAGCACGGGCAGCTACGTCCTCCTCCTCAACCCCGATGCCCTGCTCCATGACGGCTCAATCGACGCCCCGGTGTCCTTCCTGGAAGAACACCTGAAATGCGGGATGGTGGGAGGCAAACTTGTTAACCCCGACGGCGGCCTTGAACCCTCGGCCCGACGCTTCCCAAACGCCTGGCGGAACTTCCTCATTATCTCAGGCTTGAGCGACCGCTTCCCCAACACGCGTTTCTTCGGCGGAGCCGACTTCAAGTACTTTGACCACACGACGCCGCTCCAAGTCGACTGGATTCCCGGCACCTTCACCGTCTACCGACGCGCCATGCTCGAAGATATCGGCCTGTTCGACGAACGCTTCTTCCTATACTATGAAGAAACCGACCTCTGCCGCCGAGCCGCTCAAGCCGGATACGGCGTGTTCTTCATACCCGACGCCGAAGTCCTCCATATAGGCGGAGCTTGCAGCAAGACCAGAGATGACAAGAGCTTTGATGAAAGCGGAGCTCAAGTCATGAGCTTCCGAATGCGCAGCGAGTACCTCTATTTCCGCAAACACCATGGCCTGTGCCAAGTTCTTGCCAATGCAACCATAGAAATGGCATGGTTTATGCTGCGTTGGTTGGCGAACTACAGGCCCGGTCCCAACCGTCGCAAGAAGCGCAGCTACTGCAGAACGGTGGTGAGCCAGACTTGGAAGGCCCTGAAGGACACCCGGTGCGGTCGCGTTTCGCCGCCCGCCCCGTGGTGACAGAACGCCACCGAGATACAGAGCAACAGCATGATGAATGGTCGCCCATGAACGTGGATTGTGTCATCATAGGTCTTAACTCTGAAGCCACCCTCGATGACTGCATCAAGAGCGTCGTCGAGAGTGACTACGCTTCTGGTGACATTCGCGTCTATTACGCCGACGGGGGATCCAGCGACAAGAGCATTGAGATTGCGCAGCGCTACGAAAACGTGCAGGTGATCAACGTGGAAGCTGAGTATCCCACCCCAGGCCGTCAGCGCAATTCCGGCTGGCGTGCCGGATCAGCCCCCTTGATTCAGTTCCTTGACTCAGATACCGTGCTGCACCCGCAGTGGTTGGCTCGGGCCGCTGAAGCGCTTGGACAGGAGGAGGTCGGAGCCGTTCGGGGCGGGCTTCGGGAACGACACCCGGAGGCATCCGTCTACAACTGGATAGGCAATCTGGAATGGAACATGCCCCCGGGCGAGTGTGCCGAATTCGGTGGGAACGTCGTCGTTCGACGAGACGCGCTCGAAAAGACCACAGGTTACGATGACGATCTTGTGGTTGGAGAGGACCCCGAGATCAGCCAGCGCCTGCGTAAAGATGGTTGGAGAATTCTTCAGTTGGACGCACCCATGGCAACCCATGACCTGGGAATGACACGACTTTCCCAATACTGGAAACGTTCCTTCCGGACAGGATACGGCTATGCCGTGGTCGCCGCCCGACACCGCAAAGACGGTGAGGGATTCTGGCTCTATGAGTGCGGCCGAATCATCGCCCGGGGAGGAGGCAGCCTTGCCCTCGCCGTCCTCGCCCTGCTTGGGACGTTGCTGAACCCAATGGCTTTGGCCCTGCTTCTGCCTGCGCTCTTCCTCTTGCTCTACCCGCGCCTCTGCAGGATTGGACACTTTATGACGCTTAAAGAACTGGAACGCCCAGCCGCCAAACGCTATGCACTGCACTGCAGCCTGGTCGTCGTCCCCGAGTTCCTGGGGATGACACGCTACGCCGCGGGAGCGCTGGTTGGCCGCCCATTGCGCAACCGGCGACGTAAGCTCCGCACCAGGGCAACCAAAGCCGTGGCAGCCCTCCTCGGCCTGGCCCTGATCACACTGTCGAGCGGCTGCCGCTGGAGATCCCCCGATCCCGACGAATTCGGGCCGGAGCCAACGCCCGCCGGAGTCGTGCGCAAAACGTTCCATACCGGCCGGGAACCGCGCCCCCAGCCGAGCATCCCCCAGCCGAACATCGGGCCGGTGGAAGCCCCCTTCATCGGGCCGAAACTCCCGCCAGGTTACAGCACGGTCAAAACGGGCCCGGATGGCCTCCCCCCCCCTCCGATCCCCGGCGTCTCAGTCTCAACGTACACGCCCCCGACTCCAGCACAGCCGGCCCCCATCCCAGCCCAACTGACACGAGGCAATGACCTGACAGACCTGCAGAAGGTGACTGCCTTCTCACGGGATGTCTCAGGCGTCTATCTCCTGGGGCCCGGGGATATTCTCGATCTAAAAGTGTGGGACCACACCGAGCTGTCCGACAGCAATATCGTGGTCGGGCCGGACGGCACGATCTCAGTCCTGCGTATCGGCATTCTGAAGGTCGCAGAGCGAAGCCTGGATAGTGTGACCAAGGAAATCTCAGACAAGTACAGTCACCTGTATGAAGACCCCGAAGTCAACATCGCTATCCGTCACTACGCCAATAACCGGGTGTACGTGCTCGGGCGCGTCCGCACACCAGGCATTGTCGAATTCCCCGGCGGAGGCACCCTCGTGGAGGCAATTTCTCGGGTTGGTGGCGTCGCGTCAGCGCCAGGAGAGCGAAGCAGCACACGGTGCGCTGTCATCCGGGGTCAACAACAGCCCGTCTGGATCGACCTCAGCAAACTCCTTCAAGACGGGGATATGAGCCTGAATGTGCGCCTGAAGAACCATGATGTTGTCTTCGTTCCCTCGACCAAGGACGCACGCGTATACGTCGTAGGAGAAGTGCGCACCCCTGGCCCGCACGTCCTCAAAGAGGATTTCACCTACATGGACGCGATCATGCTCTCCGGCGGCCCGTCGCGGGGAGCGAATATCAAACAGACGTTTATCCTCCGCATGGGGGAAGAGGGCGAAACGGCAACGCTCGTGAAGGTCAACCTGGCTGCTGTCCTCAAGGGCGGTCGGCAGGATCAGAACTACCTGCTTCAAGATCGAGACATACTGTTCGTTCCACGTACGAAACTGTTGAAGTTCAACGACACGGTCACGATGCTGATCCCTGGCCTTCAGTTCTTCAACATGAGCCTGGAAGCGCTGGAGAAGCTCGGAGTCCTGGCCGAACTGCGGCAAAGCCTGTGGGGTCAGTCCGGTTTCGTCAACGACTGACCGGCCAACCGCCAAGGCTGACCTGAAGGCACATCCTGAACGACATCAATCACCTGCCCAGCGGGGAACCATGGAACCACACGCCACAAACCGAGGAGAGGCCGGAAGCCAGCGCAGAGACACCAAGTCCCTGGACATCGTCGGCTTTGTCCTCCGACGAGCCCTCCCCATCATCATTCTGGGGGTCCTCCTCTTTGTGCCGCTGGCCTTCCTCGCCACCAAACTGGGTGCCACCTACTACGAGGCGGAAGGCACCATTCGCCTGAGTCGCGTGCTGGCTCCCATTCTCACCTCGGACGAGAGCTCGATAAACACCTTCTACTACAGCTATATGAACACACAGGTGCATGCTCTCAGGAGAACCGACGTCATCGAGGAAGCCCTCGCCACACTCACTCCCGAGCAACAGGAGAACTTCTCCCTGAAGGTCGTCAAACGACTCTTGGAGGTGGAACCCGTTCACGGAACGCATTTGATCGGGATCAAACTCAAGTCCTCTGAACGCGAAGGCCTCGCCGAGCTGATCGAGGCCATCATGGCCTGCTATATCAAAGGCGTTGCCGCCGAAGCCGACCAGACGAATACCGAGCGTCTAGGCTACCTTCGGACCGAAGAGAGTCGCCTGGCAGCCGAATTTCACGCTGCACAGACCGAGCTCAACACCATCTCGCACCGACTTCAGACCGGAACGTTCAGTGAGGAATTCAATCCCTTCCGTGAGCGCCTGAAGATCCTGCAGGAATCCTACCTGACTGCCATGCTTGAGCGACGCGCCAAAGAGAACGCCCTCAACGCCCTCGGCCCAGGCAATGCCCGGGCACTTGAATCCAGGCAGGCCCTCGCCCGAGCGCAGCAGGAAGTAGCCGTGGCCAGAGCGACCGAGGATCAACTCAAACGTGATGTGGATGACCTACTCCCGAAAGCAGCGGAACGCTCGGCTGAACTCCTCAGAGGTAGCGCAACCAAGACGCACGCCGAGAGCGTTGAGCAAAACTTGCGGCGAGTCCAAAACCGGATCTTTGACCTCTCGCTGCAGTCCAAGTCCCCTGTGCGAGTCTCCATCGCGAGCCACGCAATCGCTCCGGAGAAGCCATCTGACAGCAACATACCGAAGCTTCTTGCCGTGTGTTTCCTCCTCGCATTCGGAACCGTCGCCGGTCTGTTCTTTGCCTACGATGCGCTCGACGACCGCATCCGCACCACCGAAGACCTCGAACACGCCATCGGCGTCATGCCCTTCCGCCCCATTCCGCACTGCAATCTGAAGAAGAGCCAGGCAGCCTTTCCCTTTGCCCGAGTCACGCTCGATTACCCGGAGAGTATGGTGGCCGTTGCCATCCGGGCGCTCACGATGCGCCTTTGGCGAGAACACACCGAACGTGGGGCCAGGGCGGCTTTCTTCACCGCGATCGACGCCGGTAGCGGGACGACCGAAGTCCTCCTGAACGTCGCTTGCACCATGACCCAATTCTGCGACAAAGTGCTTGTTCTCGAAGCGAATCCCCACAACCCGGTCATGGCGGAAATCGTCCAGCCCAGCGGGAAGACGGACCGCCTCCAGGAACACCTCAGCGGGAAATGCACCCTCGACGATTGCATCATCACCGATCGCGAGCGCCAGATTGACCTGCTCCCCTGTGCCCCGGGACGTACGCCGGATATCTCAAGCGCGAACTTCGCGGCTCTCATGGACACGCTGAAAACCAGGTATGACTTCATTCTCGTCGACACCCCCCCTGTTCTCGGCAATGACCTGCCCGAGCTGCTCGCCTACTGTGCGGACGTCGGTGTGGTCCTCGTCGAAGGCGATTACTCCTTCTTCCAGGATGTACGCAAAGCCCTCGACTGCCTTTGCCGACTTGAGGTCCCTGCAGTCATCGCTGCACTCAACTGGGGAGGCCACCCGCGACGCCCGTGGATCACGCGCTGGGACAAAATTTTCAGAGGGAAAGCGTAACTCAGCCTCGCATCAGGGCCATGCGATGGGAAAGGATCTGCGGTGGCAGTGACAAGCAGCGCTGAAACAGGGATACCGGTACTCCTCCTGGACCGAGACCCAAATGAACTGAACCAGCTGTCACGCGCTTTTGACACACGCTACGCTGTCCATAGAGCAGAAACCGGCGAGCAAGCTCGCGGCATCCTTCGCACAGAGCCTGTCCAGGTGATCGTCTGCGGTCAGAAGCCAGGCAACGATGACGGACTGACCTTCCTCACCGAAGCAAGGGCAGCGTTTCCACAAACACAGCGTATCCTGCTCCTGGACAACGCCGATCCCGAAACCGTGATGAAGGGCGTCAACGAAGCCCGTGTCTTCCGATGCCTGACCCGTCCGGTAACGGCCGACGACCTGGTTGAGGCGGTGGAGTTCGCCGCCCTCGAATACGACATCCTCCACACCATGGATGTCGTCGCCGCCGAGCGTGACCACCTGAAAGCCGAGTTGAGCAGCTGGACCGACCGCAGCCGGCGGATGGCCGGAGGCGTCACCGGGATACTCATGCATGCGGGGAGGCTCTGTATCATCGGGATCGCCATGCTCGCAGCCGTCCTCTGCGTCCTGACATTCCTCGCCGTAATCGCTCTCAGCGCCGTCTATCTCTGCAAGACGTTTCTGGGAATCGATCTCCTCCAGGGGCTGCATCTCGAGGACATCCTCTATCGGCTCTTCGGCAAGCTCAAGTAAGGAGGTCTCATTTCTTGGGAAGGGTGCGTACACTGGTCAGAGACACGCTTGGCACGCTCCTGAGTGCCATTGGGATGACCGACCTCAGCCGCCGCCAGGCAGGCCGACTCCTGGTCGTGACCTTCCATCGCGTCCTCCCTCAAGCACTGCGCGAAAAGTACCCCTTTCCCGGTCTGGCCGTCACCCCGGAAGAGCTCTCCTGGTTCCTGGCGTTCCTCAAAGACCACGCGCCACCAGCCCCACTCGCTCCGGCTTTCGAGAGTTGGCAAAACGCTCCCGCGGGCAACGCCCCGACGATCGCGGTGACCTTCGACGACGCCCAATGGGACAACTACGAGTACGCCCGCCCGGTGCTCCAACACCATGGGATCAAGGCAACGTTCTATGCCCCGGTCAACGCCGTTGGCACCGAACAATCGCTCTGGCACGATCGTCTGGGGTTCGCGGTTCGCGAGCTTCTGGGGAAAGGCGAGGAACACCAACTGAAAGAGGCGCTCTCCGACCGCGAACTGCCCTGCCTGCCTCACCTTGACAGTGATAGCGTCACTCAGGCAGCAAAGACCCTCCCCCCGGAACAACGGCACAACCTTGTCGAAGCCCTCGTGCGCGCCACCGGTACGACCACCTGTCCCGAGTGGAACCGCCTGATGAACTGGGAAGAACTCAAGACGCTTGCCCAGGATGGGCACGAGATTGGTTCCCACGGTCTCTCGCACGAGCTGCTGCCTCAGTGCACGGAACAGGTCCTGACCCGGGAAGTGGTCGAATCAAAATCGCGCATCGAGGAGCGATTGGGGCGCGATGTGCTATCGTTCTGTTACCCGAACGGCGATGTGGATGACCGAACAGAGGGCGCAGTGCGTACCGCAGGCTACAAAGCAGCCGTCTCCACCCGGTGGGGAACAAACTCAACGGCGACCAGTCCCTGGAGCCTGCGCCGATGCGATATCAACTCAGCCCACTTTGTGGATCGCCATGGCACCCTCTCAAGGAGCCGGGCCGCCCTCAGATTGAGTGGCCTGCAACCCGGATTATAGCGGAGCGAACCGATGGAAGTTGCATACCTGGTAAGCGAATATCCGGCGCGCTCACACACGTTTATCCGGCGTGAGATCGCACAACTGCGCCAGCGCGGCGCGAAAATCCACATCTTCAGTGTGCGCAGTACACCAGCCGAGGGCCTCCTCACTGACATTGACCGGGCCGCATTCGACGAAACGTGGAAGGTCCTTCCCGTCAACCCATTCCGCCTGGTCGGGGATCACCTGGCGGCTTTCGTCTCAGCTCCGGGCAAGTATCTGCGGACGCTTAGCCAGGCATGGCGACACCGCCTGCCCGGCATCCGCGAGGGGCTGTGGTCCCTGTTCTACTTCGCCGAAGCTATCCGGCTGGCCCGAGAGCTGGAGAGGCGCCAGCTCAAACACCTCCATGTCCACTTCGCCAACGCCGGGGCCACAGTCGGCTTCCTGGCAGCTGGCTTCGCCGGCCTTTCATGGAGCATGAACCTGCACGGGGCCTGCGATTTTGAATTCCCCGCCGGCCCACTGCTCGGGGAGAAACTCCGCAGCGTCACCTTCTCAAACTGCTCGTCCCACTTCGTGCGCGCGCAGGCCCTGCGCACCATTCCCCCTGAACATTGGGACAAGCTCTTCGTCTCTCGCTGTGGCATTGAGTTGGAGACCATGCCCAACCCCGTTGCCCGACAGGATGACGGAAGTCGGTTGCTCCGAGTCATCAGCGTGGGACGGCTCTCCTCCGAAAAAGGCCAGCTCGGCCTCATCAAGGCATTCGCCCTGGCACGCGGACGGGGAATGGAGGCCGAACTCGTCCTCGTGGGGGACGGGCCGGATCGCGGCCTGGTGGAGAGTGAGATTGCAGCCCATCATCTCCAGGACTGTTGCCACTTGCGCGGCAGCCTTGCCGAACAAGACTGCCTGGCTGAAATCGCCCAGGGCGACATCTTCGCTCTGCCCAGCCTCATGGAAGGCGTTCCGCTGGTACTGATGGAGGCGATGGTCCTGAATGTCCCGGTCATCGCCCCTCGGATCGCGGGGATCCCGGAACTGGTGGAAGATGGGGTCAGCGGCGTACTCTATGATCCCGCGGACTGGGAAGGGCTGGCTCAGGCCTTGGCCGATCTTGCCGCAGACATCGAGAAACGCAAAGAACTCACCGTCGCCGCTCAACACAAGGTTCTGGCAGAGTTCGTCATCCACAAAGCCGTCGACCCTCTCTGTGAAGCCCTCCGTTCTGCGACCACAGAGGACGCCAACGCCAACGTCTCCTGAAGACACCGTGAGCCCCCCGTACTGGTCTTCAAGAGAGCATCCTGAGGAATCACGACATGGTGAAGAGACACCATCAGATTGCCTGGGCCACAGCGATCGCGGCCACGGCCGCGCTGCTGCCCCCACTCTACGCCGAGGCAGACCCCGATCCGGCGCCCGGGATCACCGTCGTTTTCCGGTACGACGATTATTCCGCCGCGAGTCAGCGGGACATCGATGAACGGGTCATCGAGCTGTTCCGCAAGCACGATTGCAGTTTTACGGTCGGCGCCGTGCCGTTCATCGTCTCTGACCTCTATCCCGTCGCGGAAGGCGGAACGCCTCCCGATGAGTCCGGCGAACGTCAATTGGCTGCAGAGAAGTTCGGATTGCTTCTCAATGCGGCAAAGGAGGGCGTCGCGGAAATTGCGCAACACGGTAGCACGCACGCAAATCGACTTGCAGGGCAAGACGCCCCCGCCTCCGAATTCACGGGACTGTCCCCACAGGCCCAGTTCGCGGCGATTGGCCGAGGAAAACGCCACCTGGAGGAGCTCTTTGGCCAGCCCGTTTACACATTCATCCCTCCGTTCAACACCTATGACCAAAGCACCATCGCCGCGCTGGACCAGCTTGGTTTCCTCGTTCTTTCAGGAGATTCTTCTGGCCCTGTTGCCCCCACACGTGACCTCGGCTTCGCCCCGCAGTCCTGCGCGCTTCCCGAGCTCAAAGAGACCGTAACCGACCTCCAGAGCCGTCCCGGAAACGCATTTGTCCTCACGATCTTCCACCCGCAGGATCTGCGTGAAGCTGAGACCATGCCAAACCCCTACGGTCTTGGGAAGTTCACCTCTCTCCCCGAGGTCGATGCTCTCCTCGGCTGGCTCAAGCAGCAACCCAATGTCACCATCACCACCATCGCCGCAGCAGTGGCCGCGGAGTCAGAGGCCGGATACGACCGAATGGCAGCGTGGTGTGCCTATCGTGACTCCCCCTGGCGCTGGGCATTGCCCCCTGCCCTCCAGCCGCATGTACGACATTACCCGGATCACGCCGGATCCCGACACCTGTGGCGCAGGGCAGTCGGCACGCTCTGTCTCTACGTTCTCACAATCGCATTCGTGATGGCCGGCACCGTCTGGGGGCTGGGAAGATTCACCGGAAATGTGCTGGTGGGCCGAGCCTACATCGGCGTCCTGAGTCTCCTGGGCAGCCTGGGAGCCGTGGCTGCACTGACGGTGAAGTTGTCACCAATCGGATACAAAGACATCACCCTTATCGCAGCCCTGCCCGGAGTCGCAGTCGGGCTCCTCCTCTGCGCACGACCGAGGAAACCACGCGCAAAGAACTCAAGCGCTCTCGGGGAGGAAGCCGAGGAGAAAGGGGTGGAGCCGAAGGCTGAAGCGCCAAGGCCTAAGGAACCAAAGGTCGAGGGACCAAAGGTCGAGGAACCAAAGGTCGAGGAACCAAAGGTTGACGAGCCAAAGGCCCCCATCCCTCTGGAGCCTTGACCGCGCCCTTTTGCGGCCGACGATAGGAGGCCCGCAGCAAGAGGTTAGTTCTCTCCGAAGCATTCCCGATCGAACTCAGGTGCAGGTTCCCTGGCCCTTCATTTCCGGGGGCATTCGTTTCCGAGAGTCCCACCCGCTCAGCACACCCCTGACAGCTAGCGTTACGCGTTGAAGCCTGCCCAGAAGGTCCTGCCCCACTCACTCGCCTCGTCATCCCACTCGTCGCGCCAGGAACACAGCAGAGCTCGGAGTTCAGTCACCTTCGCCGCGTAGGCGGGATCGGCACTGAGATCATTCAGTTCCCACGGGTCTTCAACCAAGTCAAACAACTGTGTGTGACGCCGACCACGGATAACGTACTCGATCAGCTTGTGCCGACGGTCTTTGACCGAACGATGGTATTCCTTGTAGGCGAAAAAGAGGGAATCCCTGATCGGCTCGGCCGCGTCACGCAAAGCCGGCACGAGGCTGCTCGACTCAACTGAATCCGGTACCGGGACCCCGGCAAGCTCACAGAGCGTGGGATAAATATCCATGATGTAGGCATACGCTTCTGTCGTCTGGCCCGCGGGTATTCCGGGGCCACGCATCATGAGGGGCACGCGTATCGAGTGCTCATAGTTGCTCTGTTTGCCCATCAGTCCATGCTGCCCCAGCGCAAGTCCGTTGTCGCCGGCAAAAACGACGATGGTATTGTCCAATTCGCCTTTCGCCTCAAGCACCTCGATCACCCGGGCCATCTGATCGTCCAGATGCGTAATCATGCCGTAGTACTCGGCAATGTGCTGTTTGATCTCGACCGGATCACGTGGGAAGTCCGCCAGGACCTCATCGCGGATCTTCATATCACCGTTGTCGAATGGGTGCCCTCCCATGAAATTCGGCGGGAGCTCGATCTCTTCGGGGTCGTACATCTCCAGGTACTTCTGGGGCATGCTGCGGGGATCGTGCGGGGCCATGAACGAGATATACACGAAGAACGGAGCGTCGTCGTCATAGTCTTCCAGGAACGCAGCAGCAGCCTCACAGAACAGCTCGCTCGAGTGCTTCCCCGCCGTCACATGGTCACCACGCCGCCAATTCACATCGCGAGAGGTCGCCGGGTTCTTGCAGATCGGCAGTCGACCGGCGTAACGGCCCGTGGGGTCGTGATCAAAGGCCGGGACATTCCAGTGATCGTCCATGCCGCCAAAGAAGATCTCAGCGCCATCGCTGAAGCTCCGCGCGTAGGCCCGAGCCCCGTTGTGCCATTTCCCCGTACCAAAGGTCCGATACCCATGGGCACGGAAGTTCTCGCCCATCGTGACGTGTTCCTCGGGGATCCCCTGCCCGGCGTTCTCGATGTGAAAGAGGGGCCGTCCCGAATGCAGCATGGCTCGGCTGGGCATGCAGACGGCTCCGCTCGTGCCGCCCGGAATGTGGGCATGCGTGAAGGCGACACCATCCGCGGCCAGACGGTCCAGCGTCGGAGTCTGCACCGCGGAATTTCCCAACGCGTTGATCGTGTCGAAGCGTTGATCATCAGCAAAAAAGAACAGGATGTTTGGCTTCCTGGCGGTCATACGTGCTCCTTCGCAACTTCAATGGCATTCGACAGCCGAGCCACCACATCCGGATGAATCTCGGCAACATTTGTATCCTCGTTGGGGTCCGCACAGAGGTCGTGCAACACAGCCCCCTCCGTGAGCCCGGTCACCAGCTTGTGGGATCTGTCAACCGCAGCCCGCCACCCCCTGAGCCCACTCACAACCACGGCCCGGTGCTCTTCACTCTCGCCCCGCAGAACGGGCCACAGACTGACGGCATCCATCTCAGGCATGGGCGTAGCCCCAGCGGAGTCGGTAAAGGTAGCTGCCAAGTCATGAATCGCCACGAGAGCGTCAGAAACAAGGCCCCGGCGCACCTCAGGACCGGCCACAATCAGCGGCACACGAACCGAAGGTTCCCGGTACGTACACTTGCCCCACTTCCCGTGATCCCCGAGCATTTCGCCATGGTCACTGCAGTAGACCACCAGCGTATTCGCCAACTCGCCGCGGTCGCGAACGACATCAAGAAAACGCCCAACCTGACGATCGATATTCTCAATCATCGCTGCATAATGACGACGATTGCGCTGGTGATCCTCGCCAGAGTAATGCGCCTGCTCATTCCGGTGCGGGGGGGGGAAGTCCACTCCGGCCCACGCATCGTGCATGGACTGTGTCACATCCATCGGGGCGTGAGGACCAGTGAAGTTGACAACCATGTGCCAGGGCTTCCCCTGTGGAAAACCGCGCAAGAAACGCAGTCCGTTTTCAGACAGCCAGTTGTCGCAGTAAGCATCATCCGGGAGTGCGGTGACATACGCTCCGCGTCGCTCGCGAACGCTGGCGTGTTCCTGAACGTAGGTATCCGCCAGTCCACGCGCTTCCAGGAAGCTCAGATACGGCCCACGAGGCGCACCATTCACGCGGTAGCTGGTGCTGCCGTCAAACTTGCCTTCGTTGTCAATTCCCTCGGTGAACCCCCACTCTTCCAGCGACCGCGATCCATCCAGATTCCAGTTCAGTCTCGTGGGATCGCTCGTGTTTTTGTGCAAGTCGAACTTCCCAACCCCGGCCACACGGTACCCCGCCTCCCGGAGAGCCTGGTAATACGTGGGCTGATCCAATGGGTAGTCAATGCCGTTGTCCGGCACACGACAGCGGTCGTAGCTCTTCCCTGCCGCCAGTGACGCACGCGACGGCGCGCACAGAGGCGATGTGCAGTAAGCGCGGCTGAACGTGACCCCGCGCGCAGACAGACCGTCAAGGTTCGGCGTCCGAAGCGGCAGGGCCGGATTGCTTGCCAGCCAGTCGCCGCGGTGCTGATCAGGGAAGAAGAACAGAATGTTCGGTTGGCTCATCGGGGAAACCGTCCTGGCAAGAGTTCGACGGGGCGCGTCAACGCAGCCCCTAACATGACCATGCCGGCCCACACGTCAAGCGTCGACTGGCAGGAGCTTATCCCTAAGGGGGGGGGAGCCACTCTCCTCAATCGACCACGCGCCCATCGTCAAGTCGCAGTGTGTTGGTGATGCAGGACGGCAGTTCATCGTGGTGATGGGTCACGAAAACCACGGCCAGGCATTCTGTCTCCGCTGCTCTGTCAACGCTCTCCAGAACAAGCCGCCGATGTCGTCCATCCACGCCCTGGCACGGCTCATCCAGGATCAGCAGGCGGGGATGTGCTACCAATGCACGAGCCAGGAGAACCATGCGTCGAGCACCATCCGACACGCCGTCGAAGGGCCGTTCGGCCACCTCGTGCATCCCCAGCCTGCTCAACCTTTCATCCGCAGCGCAGCGCTGCTCGGGCGTGGGCTGTTGGAACAGCCCGACGCTCCCGAAGTACCCCGAACAGACAACATCCAGGCAGGATCGCGATGTCCGGTAGTGCAACTGCATTTCCGGTGAGACCCAGCCGATTCGTCTACGCATCTCACGGACGTTCATGCCGCCATTTGGCGTCCACCCCAACACCGTGACGCAGTTCGCATAGGCCTGAGGATTGTCGGCCGACAGGATGCTGAGGAGCGTGCTCTTCCCAGCCCCATTCGCGCCGAGCAGCGCCCAATGCTCGCCCGGCCGAACCGTCCAACTGACATCCCTAAGGACGTCTCTCTCCCCGTAACGAACACATACGTGCTCCATCTGCACCAGCGCGCCCGGCGAATCCTCCCTGACGTCCCCCCGGTCGACGGAGGGACGGCCTGGAGGCAACCGTCCTCCCTTCCGGGGCGGAGGCAACGGTGGCGTGTCCGCCACAGGGCACTCCGCCAGCACAGCCCCCTTCTCCCCTGAGCGAACAACCGTACCGTCCCGGACCACCAAAAGGTGTGTGGCCGCCCGTGGCACTTCATCGAGGCGAGTGGTAGCTGCAATCACGCTCATACCGCTGGCCATGAGCTCCTCAATGACCTCCCCAAGGTGCTCACGGTAGCGAGCGTCAAGCCCTGCAAAAGGATCATCCAGAATCAGGATTCGGGGACACATGGCCACACCGCGAGCCAACATCACCTTCCGCCGTTCCCCATTGGATAGATGCAGTAGCTTCCGGTCCAGAAACTCACCGATCCCCAACATCGAGACAGCCTGCTCTCGGGCCTGCTCGTGACCAACCGGAACATCCTCGAGCCCCACAACCTGGAAAGGAGACACCCCGAATAGCCTCTGGGGCGAGAGGAGATCGCGGACGGTCAATGCCCGGTCTGCCTCAGAACTGTGCCAACGGGCTTGGTAGTAGGCACTCGCGGAAGCCATGAGCCCCTCCTGTTCAGCGTCCGACACATCCACGATCGCTCGGCGGGGAATCGTCTCTGGAGCAGGATAGGGTGTAACTCTCGCCCCGTCTTCGGAGTGGTACCAGACCCGTCCCCCGACCGTCGGCAAGCGACCGTTGATCGCGGCGAGGAGAGCCGACTTCCCGGACCCGTTAGGGCCGACGACCGCCCATTGGTGTCCACGCTCGATCTCCCACGTCAGATGGGGGAAGACAAGTCGACGGCCCACCCGGATGGACACGTCGCACAGCCGCAGGACGGCCCCGCTCTTGCCCGTGGATTCATCCGGTGGAAGCGCTGCTTGTGTGAACGAAGACATCCTGCTCAATGAACTCCAAAGTCGTGCCCTTCGCCCCTATCACTAATCGCCAACATAGTGCACCCACTGAACCGATCCAATGAGCTCCGCGGTGACTGCCCGCGTTGGCTCGTCGGTTCAGCGAGTCTGACAAGGCAATTAGCGTCACCGGCGATCCGCACTACGCTATGTGCTGGATCAGGCGAAACGCTCCTTCATACGGGGCGCCACTCAACCATGCGTTCACCCGACCGACCCTCGTGGAGGCCCCGAATGAACACCCCGAGAAGCCGCCCACATCCACAGGTTGACGACCTCTCCCTGGAGGAGAAAATCGGGCAACTGGTCATGGCCCGTTACCCGGATCACGATGTAATCGCCGACGCCTTGCGGCAGGGACAGGCAGGCTCGTTCTATTTCGGCATGCGCGGGAAATCGGCCGAGGACGTGGCAACGATACTTAACGGACTCCAGGAGGAGGCGAGATTCCCAGCCATAGTGGCCTTTGGGTTTGCCTGCACGGATTGCGGATCCGGCCTGGTCGCCGGGAACTGCATGCGCCTCGGGGCCGCCCGCTCCCCCGAACTCGCGTACCGTCTCGCCTACCTCGAAACGAGCGAACAACGGGCCTACGGGTTCCACATCCCGGGAACGCCGGTTCTGGATGTCAATGTCAATCCCGTCAACCCCATCATCAACACACGCGCATTCTCGGACAACGCCGAACTGGTCACCGAACTCGGCATGGCGATGCTGCGCGGCGTGCTTGACGCCCGTGGGGTCACCTGCACCATGCATTTCCCCGGCCATGGGGCAACAGACTGCGACTCCCACATCCGCGTGCCCGTGGACGCACGCCCGTTCGATGAACTCTGGGAAACGGACCTACTCCCCTATCGTGAAGCCATCCCAAAAGGACTGATCAACGGCGTCTGCACGAACCACTGCCATTACCCGTGCATAATGCCTGGGCCGCCACAACCGGCAACTGTTGCCCGCCCCATTGTCACCGATCTACTGCGCGGGCGCCTGGGCTACGACGGTGTCATCATGTCAGACAGCCTGACCATGAAGCCAATGCTCGACGCCTATGGTGTGGAGGAGAGCGCGGTCCTGGCCGTCACAGCAGGTCATGACATCATCTTGCAGGACTACCGGACCGAACCCCGGATCACCCATGCCGCTCTCCTCGAAGCCGCCCGGAACGGCCGCATTCCTATAGACCAGATCGATGCGTCCGTTCGCCGCGTCCTCGCGCTGAAGGAGTGGCTGGGACTGTTCGAGGCGCCGTTGGTCGATCTCGCCCAGGTGTCGGACAGAGTGGCCACGCGGGAACATGCGGACTTCGCCCTGAAGGTCGCGCGGGAATCCGTCACTGTCCTGGAAGACCATATCCTGCCACTGCCCCCCCAATCCGAGCACACGGTACTCATCGCGAATGGCCGTGATGTGGCACATGATATCGACCTCGACATCAAACACCTGCCGGCCACCGGAAAGTTGGTCCAGGCGCTGCAGCGCCGGGAGCCGGCCATCGAGATCCATGTACTGTCAAAAGCTCTGGAGCACTCCGAACTGGCCGTAGCGGAACAGGCCGCGAGAAGCGCGGACCGGGTGATTATCGGGCTCTTCACGCGCGTTCTGTGCTACCACGAAGACAGCATCGGGTTGCCCCCCGCCTACGTCGCCCTGGTAGAACGCCTGGTCGAGTCTGGGAAGCCGGTTGTTCTCCTCAACTTCGGCAACCCCTATGTGATGGCAAATCTCCCTGTCCCGGGGGCCTCCATCTGCACCTACGATGAGCACTGCCCGGAGTCATTCGAAGCGGCAACGGAGATCCTCTATGGCGAAGTCAGCTCTCGGGGGAGGCTCCCAGTCCGCGTCTCTGAGCGCTACCCATACGGTCACGGCAAGTGAAGGCCTCGTTACTCACCGTTGACAGGAACGACAACCCCGTCAATCGCCCACAGTCCGCTGACCCCGCGGATGAAAGCTGAGGATACCAGCGTCACGGTCCGTTTCCCTTTGGCAAACACGCTGTTCCAAATGCTGCGGGGATTACCGAACGCTGCGAAAGGGTGACTCAACGACCCAAACCGCTTCCCGTCTCCCTGCCCAACACTCACCACTGCATAGGTTGTTGACCAATCCCCCGGCTTCCGGTGTTCCGAACGGAACTGGAACGACAGTACCGTGTGACCAGCCACGGTTCGACAGATGTAGGGAGCGCCGGCATAGATCCGCCTGGGCAATGCCCCTGACAGGGGATCCCACCGATGCGCACTGCCCCCGCTGACGGGCCCGGCAGACCAGTTCTCTGCCACACTGGTCGACACGAACACGGGTTTCATACGCCCCCTGAGGCCATTGTCCTCAATGGCAACCAGAACCGTTGTCCGGTCGGCCAGGAGCATGGGCACGGGCATCCCATCGCGATGCCCTGCACGAAACGAAACTGCCCTGGGAGCAGACCAGGACCGCCCTCCATCCCCGGAACAAGTAAGCGAGATCTCCTGCTCGTTGCTGCGTGAATACGGTGCCTCGTTGGCAAAATAGACATGGACCTCGCCGTCAGGAAGCTGCAGGAAGGCCGGTTCCCAACACCCCTCCTCAGCAGACATCCCGGCCGCGAAGAGGACCTCAGGCGTACTCCAGGTCTTGCCGCCATCTGAGCTCCGTACCACCTCAATGGTGAACGGTGCTCTTCCGTCATCCGGTCGACCGTTGTAGCCAATCAGCACGGTCCCGTCCGCCAGCGTGATCGCGTCCGCATTGGTCGCCACACCGTGCTGGTAGTCTGTGAGCCGGATGGCGGGCGACCATGTCCGCCCCTCGTCGCTGCTTCCGCAGCAATGAACCTGACGGCCCAGGCTGAAGGCACACAGCAGCCGACCATCGTCCAGCCGCACAATCCGCCCATAGCCCCCATCCTGCTTGATCAATACAAGCGTGTCCGGATCCCACCGGACCGTGTGAACCATCTCCTGCCCCGGGAGCGGCAGGGAAGCGGTCGCCAAAACCACCGAGATAACGGCCCAGCGCATCAGATTGGGGTCCTCCACAAACACTGCACGGCCTGAGATTGTGACGCGCATGGACTATACCACCGCAACCATCACACAGTACAGTTGCGAGCCGCTAGGCAAACGCTATCGTAGCGTGTACGACAGTGAGGTGGAGAACATGCCCCCCGGAGTGCCCCAGTGTTCCTACACGAGAAGCCCCAATCCAGACCGCACGCCCGTCCCCACAGCGTCCTGCCGGCCGTTCTGGGAGTCATCGCGGCCGTTTTCTTGGCAAGCCTGTCCGGTTGCTCCCGTTCGCCGCTACCGGAAGTCGTTGTCTACGTTGCTCATGATCAGATCTACTCCGAACCCATCCTGCGGGCCTTTGAGGCCCGAACAGGCATCCGCGTAAAGGCCGCCTACGACAGCGAGACCAGCAAGACCACCGGCCTCGTTCAACGGCTCATCGCTGAAGCCACGCGCCCCCAGGCAGACGTTTTCTGGAACAACGAGCACGCCCAGACGATGCGCCTCCGAGAGATTGGCGTGCTGAAGAAGTACACATCACCAAATGCCAAGACGATCCCGCAAGCCTTCAAATGCCCCGATGGGTACTGGGCCGGGTTCGGCGCCCGCGCCCGGGTGATCATCTACAACACTGACCACGTGAGCAAGCCCCCCGACTCGGTGTTTGACCTGGTCGCACCTGAATGGAAAGGGAAAGTCGCCATCGCCCTGCCCCTGTTCGGCACAACGGCAACCCACGCGGCCGCTCTGTTTGAGCAACTGGGTCCAGAAGCCGCCAAGCGCTTCTTCCGAGACCTGCGTGCAAACGAGGTCATCGTGGCAACAGGCAACAGTCACGTGCGGGATTTGGTAGCCACGGGCGAGGCCCTGGTCGGCCTGACCGACACCGACGACGCGAACTGCGGAGTGCTCGACGGGAAGCCGGTCAAGTGGCTCTTTCCCGACCAGCAGGAGAATGGCTATGGAACGCTGCTCATCCCCAACACCGTCGCCATCATCAAGGACGGCCCCAATCTCGAGCCGGCCAAGCAGCTGGTTGACTTCCTGCTGTCCACCGAGATCGAGATCGAGTTGGCCGGGAGTCGGGCATCCCAAATCCCCTTGCATGAAGGGCTAGAAGCCCCGAATGAAATCCTGCGACTTGATGGCATACGCCAGATTCCCATTGACTTCGCCAGCATGGCTGCCCGGGTACCCGAAACCATGATCTTCATCCGCGAGGAATTCGTGAGATGAGTGCAGACGGGGTAACCACGGCGACCTCCCGTCCCAAATGCATCCCTCTGCTGGCAATCGCCACAATTGCTCTCATCGCCCTGCCGTCTTTCCTCAGTCTGATCGCCCACGCAGCCGGGGACCCGGCCGCCCTCGCCGAAACGTGGCACGCATTGACCTCCCAGGAGCGACTCGCCGGCCTGGTGTCGCGCTCAGCCAGGATCGCCTTCATGTCAGCGCTTTGGGCGACCTTCCTGGGTGCCCCCACGGCGTGGGTCCTGTGCCGATGGTCCCCGATTGGCAGAAGGACACTCGCAGCGCTCGCGGTACTGCCGGCTCTCGTCCCTTGCTACATCCTCGCCATGGGCTGGCACGGGATTCTCGGTCCGGTGGGGTCACTGCGCGCCAACGCCCCACCTTGGGTTCCGGATCTGCTCACAGACATGCCACTCTACACGCCTGCCGGTGTTGCATTCGTTCTGGGTTGCTGCACGTGCCCATTTGCACTCGTGGCTGTTTCAGCAGCCCTGCTCACGACAGATAGGGAAGCGGAAGAAGCAGCTTGTGTTTTCCGCCATCCTGTCATTGCTCTCTGGGCTATCACGGGCAAACCGGCCTGCATCGCAGTTCTGGGCGGAGCACTCCTGGTCATGCTTGTGTGCATGGGTGAGTACAGCGTCCCATCGCTCTACCAAGTCAATGTCTATCCGGTCGAGATCCACATGAGGATCAGCGCGTTTGGCGACGTGAACGGTGCCACCGTCCTTTCGCTGCCTCTCATGCTCCCGGCCGCGCCGGCAATAGGCCTGCTCCTGGGGACTGCCGCGACCTTCCGGCGCGGCAAGCTGTCGGTTACCCCGATGCCCTCGCCAGCGCCATGGATGCGCGCACTGGGAACGGCGTGGTGCGCCACCGTGGTCACCTTCGCTCTGCTGCTCCCTCTGGGCACCCTTGCCTGGCAGACGGCAGCCCTGCACTCCCTTGGGGAAGCCATCCGCACGTGCGCACCACAGATCACCTACAGCACACTGACCGCAACCGCCACGGCTACAGCGACCGTGCTGTTGGGCTTCCTGCTCGTCTGCGCCCTCCGTAACGCTCCTCCGCGCCTGTGCCTCGGCGCTCAGGCGTTGGCGCTGACGGCCCTGCTTCTCCCGGGAACGCTCCACGGACTCGGGATCATCAAGCTCTGGAACCGAGCGGGTCCCTGCGGGTGGTTCTATGGATCGCCCGCCATCCTCGTGATCGCTTACCTCGGACGCTACCTCGCGATCGCTCTGATCCCGGGGCTGCGCGCCGCCCGGAACATCCCGATTTGCCTCGAGGAAGCAGCCCGGGCCCATGGACTGTCAACACGCAGGATTGTCACCGGAGTCTATTTCCCGCTTCTCAGACGTGTACTCAGCCTGGAATGGCTGCTCATCTTTGCCCTCACTGTTGCCGAACTCAATATCGCGATCCTGCTCGCCCCGCCTGGCTTCTCCACCCTCGGTGTTCGACTCTTCACCCTCCTGCACTACGGTATGAACACCATGGTGGCCGCTATCGCCCTGGTCCTCATGGCCCTGGGGATGGGCCCTCTCGCAATTGCACTCCTCATCGACGCCTCATATCGGTCCGTCAGACATGCCCAAGATCGCCGCTGACAACCTAACCAAGAGCTATGGCGGCGCCCCTATCCTCAACGCCGTCTCGTTCGCCCTTCCGGATGGGCAGTGGAGCCTCATCCAAGGACAGTCAGGCGCCGGGAAGACCACCCTCATTCGGCTCATCGCAGGTCTTGAGCGGCCGGATGCAGGCTCGATCCGGTTTGACACCAAGGTCGTGAGCAGCCCGAAGGGCCTCATCCCGCCCGAACAGCGCGGGATCGGCATGGTCTTCCAAACCATCGCACTGTGGCCCCATATGACCGTGGAACAGCACCTCGACTTCGTGCTCAGGGCACGGACAAGGAACCGAAAAGAGCGCCGCCGGACGATCCATAAATGGCTTGAGTACCTGCACCTCGCAGACCGAAGGAAGACGCTTCCCCACGAACTTTCCGGCGGCGAAAAACAACGCGTCGCCCTGGCCCGGGCCATGTGCGTTCGACCCGCGATTCTCCTGCTGGACGAGCCGTTCACCGGCATGGATTCATCGTTGCGAACCGAGCTCCTCGACCTCGTCTACACCCTCACTTCGGCAAGCAGGTCAACCGTGCTCTGTGCAACTCACCATCCCGAGCAGTTCGCTGAGCTGCCCACGGTCGCGTTGGCGATCGAGGCCGGAAAGATCGCCATCGCCTCCCCACCGTTGCCGGAATGCAGCACATGAGGAGAGAACGCCTATGAAACATCTCCACCTCCAAGTCGCGACCATCTGTGTTGCCCTGGCTTTGAACGTGAGCGCCCAGCCCGTGATCACGCGCGGCAACTGGCAAGTCAAAGTGGCCCCCAGTGGCCCCGAAGCCATCAGTTACGACGGACACATCGTCGTCAGCGCCGTTCGGTTTCATGGCTACAAGCCGAACTGGGCCGGAACACGTTTCTCTTTGGGAAGGGCAAAGGTGACCACCGAGGGGGCCACTGCCACATGGCACGACACGGTAGAGGGGAACCAAACCGCCACACTGCGACTCGAGCTCTCGGATGCCGGCCCCGTGCTGACTCTCGAAACGACAATGATAGCTGCAGGGCCTTCCGAGTTCTCCCTGAATGTCATCAGTCAAAACGTCGCAACCACCCCTGACCATGCGTTCATCACTCTGGATGGCAGCATCGAGAGCCTCGACCTCAACGCAACGTTCGCGCATCGAACAGTAACACAGGGCATCACCTTCGAGCGCCCGGAACGAAGCCTCGACATCCGCTGCGAACACATGCAGATCCAGGACCGGCGCAAACGCAACAGCGACCTCTTCTTCGTGTCGGTACTGGGACACTCCGGAGCAGAGACGAGAACGGTGACGCGCACGGTCCGCATCACGGCTGAGGACATTCCCGAAGAACAGCACGCTGCCCGACGTCAGGTCCTCGCTCAGGTCCCCGCAGAACGCCTCCCCATCGACGTCCCAAACGGCGACTTCGAGAACAAAGCCCCACTGAGCCGGTGGCACACCGGGAAGTGCGCGTCTGCGGACACCGCACTCAAGCGGAACGGTCGGGCAGCCGCCCGTCTGACTCTGACCCCGGAGACAGCCGACCGCGACACCATGTACCTGATCCAGAACATCCCGGTCACCGCCGGCCAATCCTACCAGGCCGCCGCATGGGTGCGCACAGAAGACGTGACCCGCGCGAGCATTGGCGGCATGTCCAGTGTCGGTGCGACAATCATCGTCGAATTCGCCGACAAGAAGGGAAAATGGCTGGCCCCCGGAGACTACGCCAAGGGACTCTTCGGCACGAACAACTGGAAGACACTCGAGACCGAACCGGCCCTCGCCCCCCCCGGGGCAGGTGCAGCCATTGTCTACCTCGCCCTCCGAGGCCACGGCTCCGCGTGGTTTGACGATGTATCCCTCCGGGAAGTGCGCCATCACACCATCCGCCTGGCCCCCGTCCCCGGTGCCACCGTGCACGACAACACACCGACTTTCACCTGGCACCAACCCGCAGGACACAGCGCTCGCATCGAGCTCTGCCGCACCCCGGACTTCCCGGTCGAGGGTATCCGCTCCATCGCCGCCGACGCTGACACCGCGACCCTTCCCGAGCCAATTCCGCCCGGCATATGGCACTGGCGCGTTGTTCTCGATGAAAGTGGCGCCGCCACTGAGCTCTGGGCATTCACTCAGACCGCCCCGCTGGACATGGACTGCACCCCACCAGCCATTGTCGTCACGCACCGACACCTGACCCGTGCCCAGGAGAAGATCGCGCTTGAAGTGAACGACAATCAGGGCCCGATCACGGCGACCATACGCATCGCCGGCACAGAGGATGAACAACGCCCGATCAAGGGCGGGAAGCTGATGTTCAGACCCCGTGGAGGGTGGAAAACCGGCCTCACAGCCGTGACCGTCACCGCGCGCGATGCCGGGGCAAACGAAACCACAGACGTCGTTTATGTCACCCAGGGCCCTGCTCCGAAAAGGACACGTTGGCTTCAACGAGTCGGCGTCGAAACAGCTGGGAAGCGGCGGTTCGTGTTCGGCATGTACGGCGTGCGAGTGGAGGACATGAAGGAGATCGCTGCTGCCGGGTTCGACATCGTCCACAACTACGCTTGGGACGGGACGGCGGACAACGACTCAGCCCGGGCCTATCTCGACGAAGCTCAGCGCTACGGCATGCAGGCCTTCATCGGCCTCTGCCGTGCTCGACAGCTGAAGGAAGACAATGCGTTCATCGCCCAACGAATCGCCGAGCTCATGGACCACCCGGGACTCTTCGCCTGGTACCTCTTCGATGAACCCGATCTCTCCCACCAGTACGTTCCTCCACGCGTCCTCCGCAAGTCCTACGGCCAGATCAGAGGATTGGATCCGTACCACCCCGTCATTCTCACATGCGCGCGGGATGACGCTGTTCCCCGTTACAGAGGTTGCTCGGATGTCTACTGGACCCAAGTCTACGGTGACACAGCGTTCGTTGCCCGTCGGATCCCCAAGAACCGAGCAGACATCGCCCCCGAAACGGCTCACGCCGCCATCCTGCACTGTTACGACCGCACCCAGTCCAGCGTGTATTCGGGAGGAGCAACGCCCGACCCCGCTGCGTTCCAGCCCGATGCCGCGACGATGCGGGCGAATGCGTTCATGGCAGTCGTGCATGGCAGCAGTTCCCTCTTCTGGTGGTGGTGGGGACAGGGCAGCTCACGGTTCTACACGGTCTCACAGGTCCCGGAAGCTTGGGATGCGCTT
>Ga0008651_10000300_pt1 | contig 30991 bp, 20 predicted proteins | sample SaaInlV_200m_DNA_6_FD_59173 | JGI IMG/M metagenome (GOLD analysis project Ga0008651, IMG submission 59173) | Marine microbial communities from expanding oxygen minimum zones in the Saanich Inlet - SI037_S2LV_200m_DNA | ecosystem: Environmental > Aquatic > Marine > Intertidal zone ...
ACTTCCTGCAACTATTCCAGTAAATGATTGTCCGTTAGAGATTGAAACTAAGCTGTTATTGTTTTGAACGATCAAAACGTTTGCAGATACAGTGTATGGTGTGTTTAAAGTCCCCATCGTGGTAGAGTTTAAGAAGAAGCTATAGTTAACTATCTGCTGCCCTTGGGTTAAAATAGTTATATTATTTCCCATAGACAGGTATAAGTCTTCGGTTTCACGATCTCCTTCGTTTTCTTCCACCGTTGCCTCAAGTATAGGAACCATATCTATTAAATCATAATTACCTGAGTTGTTTATTGTAACGTTTATGTATACTGTATCATTTAGTGAATAAGTTTCTTTATCAGTCTCAAAAGTAAAATAAACATCTCCGTAGATTGATGCATTTAACTCAGTGTCTTCAGATATAATAATCCAATCATTAAATTCAAAGTCGTTTGCAATCATTCCAACTCCAGGAAAGTCTAAATCATAGTCGGCGTACATCGTATAATTGCCTTCAGATAAACCAGTTATTTCGTAATAACCTGACGCATTAGTTATGTTGCTTTGATACTGACCTTGACCACCTTTCTGAACTTCCATCCCCATACTTTCTATAGGTGTTCCGTTGATGAAAGTTAAATAACCTGATAAAGTGTAAGTTGGACCTTCAGGAGGTGGACCTTGTGGTTGTGGGTAACTAAAGTTAAGAGTATCATATCTCGCTTCAACATAATGTGGACCGTCTTCGTTGGTTGCTATAAGTATTATGGAAAATCTATTTTCGGTATCTAAAGAAGTACCATTAGTGACATTAGCGTAAGCATCTTCGAAGGAGCAATGAGTGTATCCAGTTTCGTTATCAAAATGAGCAGTTAGTGTACCGTTAAGTGAAGTTATGTTTTCAGAATTGCCTCCGTAACCCATGTTTGAAGCTTCCAATTGCATCGAACCATCCGCCCCTATTTGTATTTCGCAATTACTTAACATTTGAAATGCATTCATATCCATAAATCCTAAGAATAATTGGCTTTCGTTGTAAGGTCCCGGTATTTCACTTGTGTTGATCAATTCAACGTATGCAGATGCTGTGAAATGATTAGAGTGATCGACAAAGTCATTAGTATACAAACCGCCTTTTCCTGGGGATCCATTAATAATCAAAACATTGTTCTGCGAAGTATTTAATCCGCCATTAAACACAGAATACCTATCATTAATTGTTGGACCTGTAAAATCATCAAAGAACTTTAGTAGTGGTAAGTCGGGTAAGTCAGGCAGCTCAGTAACATTAACTAACCTTTCATTGCTAAACTCGTAAACTTGGTCTAAATTCTGGCCGTTGGAAACAGAAAATCCGCTGTCGTTTTGTTTTAGAAGATCGCACCCTGCATAAACTTCAAAAGGTTCGGATAAATTTATTCCGTTTCCAATCATTTCAGTAGAATTTATTGTAAAATTGAAACTAAAATTAAATTGTTGTCCGGATGATAAAGTAAGATTGGCCCCGGTTACGTCATAGAAGTATCTATCATTGGTATTGTCATCTTCAGCGTAACCATACAACGTAGGAGTCCAATTAACTAAGTTATAAGGTCCAACGTTATCTATAATAATGTTAACTAATACTATACTATCTAATGAATATTGTTCCTTATTTAACGTTACATTAATGTAAAGGCCACTATAGTGAGATGAGTTTAACTCAGTATCTTCAGAAATAATTAGCCAATCAGATTCATCAGATTCTAGATTCCAATTACTAGCACCAGCAAGACCCATTCGGTGACGGCCAATCTCAACATCATATCCGCCAATTCCTGAAAGGTTAGTGACTTCGTAATAACCCGTGGCGTTTGTGAGTTCTTCATACGATATGAAAGAAATGTTGTTTTGCATCCAAACTTCTGCTCCATCAATAGGAGTTCCGTTCAAGTATCTCGCATAACCAGATAAAGTGTTACTTCCGAACTCAGAGATGTTTATTTTAATCTCTGCACCAAAGATCCCTGCAACAGTCAGGTCTTGTCCTGTTGAGACGGAAATCAAACTATTGTTCAATGTTATTGCGGCGGATTCAAGATACACTTCAGGTGATTCAATTTGGTTAATGATTGATGAATTTAAAAATACGTCTAAGGTATAGCTCAAGTTTTGACCAGACAATAAACTTATGTTGTCCCCCTCGCTTTCGTAAAGTTCACCACAGCAGTAAGTGTCGTTTTCTATATATGCCTCGGAGAAAGGAATCCAGTTTAAGATATCATACTCTCCATTGTTGTATACGGTTACGTTGGCGAAAACCGTAGCATTGAGCTGATACACGTCTGTATTTGTCATTAAGGTCACTATTATGTCAGGATACAAAGATGCGTTCACTTCAATATCTTCCAATATCTCTAAGTACTCCTCGTTGTCGCCAAAGTCAGTGGTCACTCCACTGTATCCCATCTCTTCGTTGTCAGGTTCAACATCATAGTTATATCCTCCCGCAGGTACGTTATGGATTTCATAATAACCAGAAGCGTCTGTGGTGTTATAGTATTCAGAATAAGTGAAGTTGTGTTCAAGATAAACATCGATATCATAGACAGGTGTACCGTTAAGATATTTCACGTAACCAGATAAAGTATAACTAGGAGGTCCTACATTTGTTCCGTTTGTAGTATAGTTACTGAAGTGAGTTACATTCACAACGAGAACCCTAGCATCATAATTATATGTGCAGTTGTTTGTTGAATTACAATCGAAGCAAGATGCACCAGATTCGCATACTTCTGCCGTGTCAGACTCCCAAAATAAACCTCTGAATGTTAGAGTTGCGGAATCGTTTAAGTTAGAGAATCTTGAATGATCGCTCAGTCCAATGGTGTTATTCTCTACGTATACATTTTCTCCGATAGAGAAATTAAGTGTGTTACCGAATGAAGAATTTATTGTAAGGTTTGATAAGTACCAGCTAACTTCCCCAAAAGAGTTGTTGTAGATTAAATAGTTTGAGTTTGTTGTGTTACTAATGTCAAAAAACCGTGCATTCTCAAGATTATTATTCACAAAGATATTGTCAGCCGTTTCTCCATTTGAACTCACGCTTAGGGAATAAGTGATTTTATTGTTAGAGATCAGACAGTTACTAGGCCCGTTCATCAGAGAAAGGGAGCTCAGGTGACTATCTCTTACGGTGTATGATCCCCCTCCGTTCAAATAAAGCGAGCAACTGTTCTCGCTAGTATTTAAGTTCGACAACACCGCACCAGCAGATTGAACATAAAAGCAATTCCAACCCGAAAAATCTGTTAGTGTGACATTAGTTATGAGTGCATCACCTTCTTCAAGATGGATACCACTGGATGTTTCCTCACTCCCCCAATCATAATCCTGAATAAGACTAGAGAATTCTGTGTTTTGTAATGTTAATGAAGGAGAGTATGATTTAAATCCAAATGCAAAGTCCGAGTTATTTGCGCCTATCAACGAATTATTTATCAGCACAACCGAGCCAGATCCACATACAAAATCGGTTGAATTATCTATTACTTGGAATTCAATTTCGGAGTTGTTTATGATTAGAGTGCCATCAGCAGAGATGTTTCCTTCAATCTCAAGCGTAATGTTTTCAAGACTTAGTTGCCCACCCTCTTCAAGTGATGAGTTCATAAATGTTGTATATCCAGAATCATCTCCTTCTCCAAAAACCGCCATAAATACCGTCTTATCAGCCCACTCTTCTGTTGAGTACATGTCGATTATTAATTCTATCGTAAAGTTGTCATCGGATTTATTCATGTATACTGTGTAATTTAAATTCCAGTCTGAACTTGTAGAAGTGTTCATTACATCTCCATCTTCTGCGTTTTGGAACCAGCCAAAATCACCTTCATCCTCAAGAGTAGAGTTAGAGACACCAACACCATATACTCCCATATCAGGCATATTTCCCAGCCAAAGGTCATATCCTCTTCCATCCTCAATAACAAACCCTGTGCTCGCGTCTTGATCAAGATCAATTATATAAATAGCGCCAGGGGATAAGTTCACTAATATTTGTATTCTGTTCGAGGTTTCATTCATTGCAATGTAAAAATCCATTCCGCTTCCTGATTGATCCCAATCATCTGTGTAACCAGCTTCATTAGCTAAAAGATCTAATTCAGAATTTTCACCAATATCTGTTGAGTTACCTCTTAAGTCATATGCGGCAGTCGATGCTGCGCTGAAACTAGTCGTCGCTAAGTCGCCCGCCACGATGGTGATATCTCCGTCCACATAAATCTCTTCATCAGAACAGTTAATTGGAGTTGTAATATTCCAATCTCCGCCAGAATAACCACAGACAGGTTCTTCTGTAATGTTAAGTTGCTTATCATACCAGAAAATTCCCGCAACATCCATATCTTGACCTGAAGAAATGGAAACAAGACTATTGTTCTGTTTCAGAGCTACAGGAGAAATGTAAACTTCAGCATCAGTTACAGAAGAGATTGCAGTCTCATTCAAGAAAACACTAAAGTTGAAACTGATGTTTTCTCCTTGTAAGATTGTAACGTCCTCACTAATGAGATTCTCAAAGAATGTTTCATCGTTAGAGTCGTTCTCAGCATAACCTTCTGTAAAAATGGTCCAATTGTGCAAATCAAATTCTCCGTAATTATAAACAGTGATATTAACATAAGCAGTATCATCAAGCGCATAACTTCCTTTATCAGTCAAGATATTAAAAAATAAACCAGCAGGAAGAGAAGCGTTAAGTTCAATATTCTCTGAGATAACTAAAGAATCAATTTCATCAAGATCATTAGATACAGAGCCAATTGATTCGTCATCTGATTCGACATCAAACCTGTATCCACCAAATGGTAAGTTATTTATTGTATAATAGCCAGAAGCATCAGTATTATTTTCATAATATTCATAAGTCTCGTTATGACGCAAATAAACACTCACATTATCAATAGGCGTACCGTTGAGATATTTTATGTAACCAGATAAAGTGTGGTTTTGATCGCCGCCTCCAGTAACGTTAACTTCCTGTTCGCCTCTGAACTCAGCAGTTATAGTTATGTCTTGTCCTGTTGATAGAGAGACTAAACTGTTGTTTTGTTTTACAAGATTGCACTCCGCATATATTTCGTATGGTTCGGTGATGTTGTTATCAGCCATTTGTGATGAGTTAATCATAAAACTTAAACTGAAATTCACTTGTTCTCCAGGAAGTAAAGTGATGTTGCTCTCTATCGACTCATAGAAGTATGCATCATCATCATCATCATCTTCAACATAACCTTGAAGCATGGGTGTCCAGTTTACGATATTATACGGACCATAATTATCGATAGTAATATTTGCAGATACCCAATCATCTAAAGAATAGAATTCTTGATCTAAAGTTACGTTAATTACAACTCCATCGAAAATAGATGCATTAAATTCTACGTCCTCTGTGATTATTAACCAGTCAGATTCGTATGATCCTATTTCGTAGTTGCTTAGTCTAGCAAACACACCTGAAGTTGCTAGTTCAATATCATAACCACCGGAAGTTAAGTTGCTTACTTCATAGTATCCTGAAGCGTTCGTAACTTGATAATCACTATCATAAGTTACGTTGTTTTCTATCCAAACTCCAGCCCCATTTATTGGCGTTCCGTTTAGGTATTTTAAGTAACCAGATAAATTGTAAGTTTGATTGCCACCTTGTTGAGATATATTCAATTGGTTAAAGAATCCAATTTGATTTGAACCCGTTAGATTTTCTCCAGTTGATAATTCAAAAAAACTGTTGTCTTGTTTGTAAAATGCACTATAAATGAAAACTTGAGAATCCATACCTATTGCAGTAGAGTTTAGGTATGTTGAGAATAAAGAATAATTACTCTCCATAAAACTTAAGTTTACGGTCAAACCATCTTCCACTCCAAGGAAGCTGTAGCTTTGAGATAATAAAACGTTTCTAAAAGCCCACTCGTTTAATTCTCCATCGTAATTGTTGGTTGCAGTCATATTGACGGTAACATTATCTTCTAGGTAGTATGGGCCGGATTCGATCTGAATTCCACCTGAAATGGTGAACAAAGTTGCATTCAACTCTAAACTGGAAGTTATATTAAGAAGGTCTTCTGATCCAAATCCGCCTACTTCTAAGTTGGTGTGACCTGCTATTGAACTAAAACCATCGTTAAAATTTAGTGAATATTCATTTTCAGATAGCTCCTGGAATTTAAAAAAGCCACTACCATCAGTAGTTGTTGATGCAAGGGGCGACCCAAAAGAATCTTCTAAATCTATAGGAACATTTGCAATTATTGTTCCATTAGGATATTTTACGTAACCAGATAAAGTGTTTCCTCCCGGAGGGCCTTGTTGTGTTAAATTAAAATCATACCATTCGCCGTTTTCAACATCAGGTGCAAAGTCGGTTGGCCCACCATAACTATCATTGCTAGCAATGAATACAGTTTGAATGGTTTGCCCCGGAGCAAAGTTAGTATTACTTAGATTGAATCCTAGTTCAATTACATTACTCGGACAATTTACATAATACGCTGCGCTTGCATTGTATTCCCAATCAGAGCCATTCCAAATGTAAAATCCAATATCTGAAACTCCTCCCGTTTCGTTAAATTCAATATAGATATCATAATCTGCGTCTAGTACACCCTCGCTGCCGTCGCAACCTCCCGAAGTATAGTTAAGTTCCCACTCGTAATAGGCAGATGAAGATCCACCACAATAAGATAAATCAGATAGATCATCAAATTTCATTGATGTAAATAACATTGTTCCATTATCAGCCACCAGCACTTCAGTTATATTTGCAACAGCAGGAGTAGCGTTGTCTTGTAAATCTTCACCTAGCGAATGCTGAGGACCGAACATGTATAGTCCTTGGCCACCTGGTTGTTCCTGGGATTTTGTTGTGTATTGTGTGTAGATAGGATTACTGCCTGGCCAATCATCTAAAGGCGCAGAGCCATTAAAAGTATAGTATACTAAATCTATTGTTGTACCTGGAGAAACATTCAATCCCCTAACATCGAAGGCAATATCAATTGCATTCATGTCACAAAGAACTGCATAATCATCAAGAGAGTTATTAAAGTTGCCAGAGTCCCAATCAGATCCATTCCACTCCCCTATATAAGGTCCGTTTGTGCTGGTAGCATTTAACACTAAAATAATGTCAAATTCAGCACCTTCATAGCCTTGACCACCTGGGACACCACCAGGTGTTGTATTGATTTCTAAGCCAACAGAAGTATAAATAGAACCTTGTGGTTCCAGACCACCACACACATCTAGATCAGATAGGTCATCAAAGACAACTCGAGTAAAGAATTGGTTTCCATCATCTCTGGCGTAAGCAGCAGTTATGTTTTGATATGCATAAACTGCAGAGTCGTCAGTAGTATCATTACCTAGTAAATCCGGAAACATAAATGTTGTTAACGGTTGATCTTCTTGATCACTATATTGATATTCATAAAATGGATCATTAGCTGGCCAGTCATCTATTGGCCCCATCAGGGGTGTAAAGTTGTAAACAAAAGGGTTTAATCCAATTCCATTTTCTTCTGATGCATTAATTTGACTTAGATTAACCATAAAGTCAATACCATAACCACAAACAATTGTTGCATTTGCGTCTCCCAGGTTTGTAGGTTCCATCTCGGAACCGTTCCAGAAACTAAATGATTTTTGAGTTGCTGTTTCATTAATGTAAATTGTAACTTGGTAGTCAGTGCCAATTTCACCCATATCATCTAATCCGCCAGGGGTTGTGTTAAAAACAAAACCATAAGCCGTTTGTTCAGAACCAGATGGATAAGACCCACCACATTCATCAAGAGAGTCTGTGTCATTCAAAACAATTCTTCCAAAAAAATGAGTGCCGTTATCCGCACCGTAAACTGAAGTTATATTGTGATGAGCAAATAGTCCTACATAAGTGTCATTTACATCGGACCCTAAAAAGTGTGATGAATTAAAATTAAATGAAGAAGGGGCTTCTTCAGGTTCTGCTTCAGTAGTGTAATTAAAGTATAAATCATCAAAAGTTGCATTGACTTCAACACCCCCTCCATTACTCCCCTCATTTTGCGTCATTAGCATTAAAGAAAATCTTAATTCAGTGTCTAAGTTAGAACCATTAGTTACGCTAAGAGTCTCATGATCAAAACTACAATAAGTCATGCCAGTAGAATTATCAAAGTACATAGTAAGTTCTCCAGAACTTGCTGATACAGGAGTACTGACGTATCCCTGTTCGCTCTGTTCGCCATTCGAAGCAGCCAACACAGGCCCGTAGTCTCTTAGGTCAATCGAGCAACCTGCAAGCATTGCGTCACCACCAAGATCATATGCAACCAATCTTGCCGAAGTATCGTTTTGTCCAACAATCGAAGTAAAGTTTTCAATACTAACATTCACACTTGCACTAAAATAACTGTGATGATCTATTTCATCTTCAGTAATAAAGACGCCCATACTACTATCCCCAGAGCCGTTCATTATTATCATATCGTCTTGATCGACAGAAAGACCCATAGGCATTGCAGAGTAACGATTAAGATCAATAAAGGTTCCAGTAAAATCATCGAAGAAAGGTTCAAGAGGATGATCTTCTCCAAACGTGTAATTAAATAAGTTAGTATCGTCTATAGGTGGACCTTCTTCTGATGTAATAAATGAAAATTCAAAGTAGCTCTCGTTAAATCCTAAATCGTCCAAAGAAATTCCCAGATCTATTGTATTATTATTACATGAAAAGTTGTAAAGAAGTGTTGCCGACTCATTTTCAACAAACTCAGAACCATTCCAATTTTCCAAGCCCCAGGAATCTACGCCAGTATCATTAAATCCCAAAATAATGAGTGCGTCGCTGTCGGGCATGCAAAACTGATCACAACCACCAGAACCATTCAGATCTAAATACACAGTATAATCTGCAAAGGTAGTGGGAAATGTGCCTCCGTCGCAAACGTGCGTTAAGTTTGATAGATTTGCAAGCGTCATTCTGAAAAACAAATGAGAAGAGTTGTCAGACGCATAAAGTGCAGTCAAATCAAGCGCAGAATCATTGTTACTGACGTCTTCGAAAGTGTCATTACCTAACCAGTCAAATTGCTCAAAATCATATAATTCACCATTCACAGCAGATGTAGAGTAAGGGACATCTTCAGTGGTATAAGGAGAAATAATTTCTTCAACACAACCCGCGTCTTCAGAACAATCAGAATCATCACAATCTACAAGAGAATCTCCGTCGTTGTCAAAGTTATCGTAACATAAATCTTCAACATCATAATTACAATAAGCATTAGATTCGGATAAATAAATCCAATCACAATCCTCGTCGAGACAATCTGTTAAAGAATCGAAGTCATTATCAATATTATCTTGGCAGTTATCTTCAGTAGAAGGACTACAATCACCGGCCAACTCACCATTACAACAAATACCATCAGAATCATCAAAAGGATTGCATTCTAAGCAAGATCCTTCAGAACAATAAGAATCATCAGAACAATCATTATTATCTAAACACAATATAGCTGGTTCTTCAACAGGATAATTTAATCCATAGAAATAACCAGGATTTGAAACATTACCAACATCAGTTGCAGAGGCAATGTCCACAGGTGTTACGCATAGTGAATAAAGGATAAGGAAAAGAAGGGTTAACCTGCCAATATTCACTGACAGTCACCCCCAACATTTTTTCTAGTTAAACTTTCCGCAAAGATAGAACTAGTGTAAGTAGTGAAAGAGGCAAAGCCTCTAGTAAGAATGTAATAATCACCTCTTATTTCTCTCAAGTCTAATCAAACCCCTTTTTTATCATTGTTCAATCTATATTTTCTCGATCGAACGCCAAAAATAAACATAATCTTTACGGATTCTTATAAGAAGAAACAAAACCGTATTTAAACCTTGTTATTTTTTTTAATGAAGTGTTAAATTAACGTTGGAGTTAAATATTAGTTGTTTATTGCTACCATAATGATTGAATGTAGCAAATGCAAAAGTCCTGATGTGAAAAGACATGCGGTTAGGAAAAACAATTCAGGAGAAAAAGAAGTTTTCAAATGCAATGAATGTAGCAAATTCTTTACCCCAGATGACGGATTCAATCGTTTCAGGCATTCTCGAGATGAAATTGAAATTGCATTAAAGATGCGGGAAAACAATTATAGTCTGGCAGAAGTTGTTGAGTACCTCAAAGATTTGTATGGATTAGAAGTCACAAGACAGAGTATCCTCTATTGGGAAAGAAAATTTAAAGAAAAAAATCAACGATAATTTAACAATTACTTGAACTCGTACTTGCCTTTTTTACCTTTCTTGATGCCTTTCTTGTTCTTATCCACAATCTTATGTTGTGCTAGAACCTTATTGACTTCAGAAAGTTGAGACCTTAAGTCAGTCAATTCTTCTTTCAAGGAAGAATTTTCTCGTTTTAAGGAGTCTATCTCTACATTATAATCAAGCTTGTACTTCTTGATGTACTTCTTGATATTAGCATCTGTAGGCATTTTATTCTTTAACTTGTCAAATTCTACGTTTATATCAGATAAAATTGATTCAACTTGCTCTTCAACTACGAACGGTTCAAGAGTAACCTTGACTTCTTCTTTAGAAACCAGCTTTCTGCTAGCTTGTAAGATAAGTGCTTGGATTTCTTCTTGAGTTAGAAGAGTTTTTCTAAGCTCAGCCAGTTCTTTCAAAGTAGCGTATGTTCTACCAAGTTTAGCCATTGCAAGTTTGATTTCATGTATGTCTTTAGCGTTATCATTAACCCTCTTGATCTTATTTGAGAAGTTATTGCTAACGTTAGTAACGTACTTTTTAGAATCTTCAATGCTTTGTAATTGCTTATTTAAATCATTTAGTCTCTTGTTCATGTTCTTAACAAGATCATCAAAGCTTTTTCGAATGTCCTTAACGTCGTCCTGAAAAGCAAGATCTTTTGGATCAACATCCTTTACTTTCATGCCTTCTATGTTCTTGACAAGACGATTTACATCCTTTTCACTAGCTTTTTTGTCTAGTGTTCGAAGAGCTGATTGTAATTCTCTGACTTCTTTTTGAAAAGCCTTGTTATCTACAAACTTAGTCTTCAAAAGATCGATTTCTCTGGACAGTTCATTAGTTCCAGAAAGCTGTTCTCTTTGCGAGCTCTTAAGCTCCATCATGTCCTTTTTGATGTTTGCAAAACTATTACCAAGTATGTCGTTTAGTTCAGAAAGATTTGATATATTAACCATATTATGCAACCCCCTAATTATGTAGAAAGGATGGTTCTCTCGTATATAAATCTTTCGAAGCACTAGCTACTATATAATAGTTAAAAAGATGCACAAAAAAGACAATTCGCATGATTTATTAATAGGGAGAGCTTAAAAGTAAAGAAAAAAGAAATCAAGATAGCCTAATAACGGAGCCATCAACCACTTTAGCAAAACGTAACGGAAAGCTCATTTCGCCATCTTGATCTACAGACATTTCACCCATTAGAGACTTGTAGCCACTGATTCCTTGCAACCCTGCTTTGATGTCTCCAGATTTATGAGCAAACGCCAACATTTTCACAGCATCATATCCTAAAGCAGCATAAGCATCAGGATAATGACCATGTTTGTTGAAAAAACGTTCTTTGAACTCAACAACTTCTTTCCGAGTATCAACATAAAAATCAGGAGTTGTTATGTATACATCATCAACCGCACCTTTTGCGTTTTCTAAGATTAAAGGCGAAGCTAAAACCCAGTTACTCATGAATGTTGTGTCGAGCTCTAGCTCTTTTGCTTGACGCACTACGTTAACTATGTGGTTGTCATAACCAATAACATAAAGCACATCAGAGTCTAGAGCTTTTGCTTTTAACAATTGACTTCTAAAATCTGCATCCGATCTTTCAAAGCCAAATGTTTTGACAGCACCTCCAAATTCAGTAGTAAATGCATCGGAGTAAGACTTACCGTAGTCGTCGAAGATGTATAAAATAACCGCAGTTGTTGCATTAAGATGATCTCTAGCAAATTTTGCACTTAATCCAGCATCTTGTTTAGAGTTTGTAAAATCTCTGAACACAAAATCTCGCTCATCTTCTACCGAATCAAGAGATACTGTTGTTAGCAAGAGAGGAATTTCATGTTGTTGTGCAAGAGGTGCAACAACCTCAGCAACAGGAGTTAAGATTGCAATGGCAGCATCAATATCTTGAAAAGTTACCAAAGTAGTAAACTGGTTAATTGCATTCTTAGGGTTGGCAGCGGAATCTTCGTAGATAATTTCAATGCCCGAATCAACAGCTAGTTCCATACCTTTAAGATGTTCTTGACCTACAAAAGACGCAGGACCAGTCAATGGCAAAATAGCACCAATTGTTAGCAAATCTTCAGTTTTTACAACCTCTCCAGATACGCCACAGCCCGTAATTATTAATAAAGCTAAAGCTATAACCAATATTCTCATTTTAGTACCTCCAAACCGTTACTACCTATAAGATACGCAAAATATATAAAGATAATCCCCCCACCATAAGGGGATAATGATAGAAGAACTAGAATCGTTAGGTTTAACGAAAGGAGAGAGTAAGGTATATTGGGCATTACTAGAAATAGGAGAGTGCACAGTAGGAGCATTGCTTAAGGAAGCTAAAGTATCTCATTCTAAGATATATGACATTCTCGAGAGATTAAGTGACAAAGGACTAGTTACAATCATCAAGAAACATAATACTCAGCACTTCTTAGCAAATAAACCTGAGAGTTTGAAGGATCTGTTGAATGAAAAAAGAAAAGAAATAGATGAACGAGAAAAAATATTAGACAACATAATGCCGGAGCTGCAAACTAAGTTAGAGTATGCAGGTACAAAAGATGAAATAACAATCTTTGAGGGTAAGTCAGGAGTAAAAAGATTCTCTGAGTTGATATTCGAGTTGATGAAACCAGATGATACATTCTATCTTATTGGAACACCAAAGTCAACTTACAAAGTAATGGGTGAATACTTCACAGGATGGCAAGCAAGAAGAGTGCAAAAAAAAATAGCAGCAAGGATGTTATTTAGTGAAGAAGCCAGAGATCGAGGAGAGAAAAGAAAAGACCTACCCAAAACAAAAATAAAATTTATACCTAACGATTTAGCTCCTGAAGCACTAACGGAAATGTTTGGCGACTACTTTGCTATAATGGTCATAGTTGGTAAGCCAATGGTTATCATGATTAAGAATAAGATTATTGCTAATAGTTACAAAAAACAATTTGAGTATTTATGGAAAATAGCAAAAGAATAAAGTAAAAGAGAAAAAAGAAAAAAATTAGTAATATGTTTGACCAGCGTCTAAGTCTTCGTCATCTTCGCCATCTCTGCCAGATTTCATTTTCTTGAAACCAACAAGGAGTGCAACTAAAACGATTAGCACTATCAAAACAATTACTGCAACCCATAAGCCTTTAGTAGTAGCTTCACTGTCTGCGTCAGCTGATGCAGCTGAATCAACAACGTCTGCTGCAAGAGTCATAGCTTGTAATAACTCGCCGCCAGATGTTACAGTTACAGTGAAAGTTTTTGCGCCAGCAGCTGCAGCTTCGTTAGCGGCAACAAACACAAATACTTGTTCAGACTTGTAAGGTTCAACAACAACTACGTTGCTTGGACTAACTCTTACTGTTCCAAAAGTTTCAACGCCAGAGATACTTAGAGTGTATGTCTTTGCAGTTGCACCTTGGTTAGTTAAAGTTACAGGATAGATTGCTCCACCTTCTCCTTTAGTCAACACATTAGTTTGAGTTCCCAAATTAATTATGGTCTTTTCCTCAGTAACAGGAGGTTGAGGTTGTGTTGATGGAGTGGAAGGTTGTGTAGGAACACCTGCTTCCATAGCACATGCAGCGTCATCTTCGACAACATTGATGTAGTAATCCTTGCTTTCTTTTTCGAATCCATCATCGTATGAGACAGTTACAGTAGCATCATATCTACCATTTGCTGTACATCTTGGAATTCTTAGGAATAGCTCCTCACTTGAAATCTCGTCGTCTTCATCAAGTTCGTCAATGTAGTCAACAGCGGATACGCCAAGCTCAGGTATAGCTAGTTCAACTTTTAGACCTTCTTCTCTTTCTTCACCAAAGTTTTCAAGTCTTACAGTTGCTAGAAGAGCTCTCCCTGCCTGTACATCATTTGATGGAGTAAAGACAACATCTTCAATAGAAACTTTATTTTTCTCAGTAGATATTTGCAAGTTGTAGTTAAAGATACTTAATGCAGAATATCTATCAGAAACTAAAATTCTTAGCTTGTAATCGTCCCTGTCAACTAAGTCAGGAATTTGAAGCCTCATTTTCTCAGTGTATACTACACCGGGTTCGATGTCAAAAGTGTCAGAAGAATCAGATATATCAAAGTGATCATCACCATATATCTTTGCTTCGATTTGAACATCTCTTGCAACCTCAGTTAAATTGGACTGAACAGTTACTCTAATTTCAAGTTCTTGTCCTCTGTCGAACTGAGTTCTAATTACTTGGTCGTTTGTTACAACAACGTCATTTACTTCTACCCTAGTGATATCTACACCAAGGGATGAACCAAAATTCTCCGCGCTTACGGAGACTGATGCTAGCAATAAGCCAACAATCAAAACCATTAAGGTTAATGCTTTTATTTTCATATTATTCAACCTCCTCAGGATTGTGAATAGTGTATCTAGAAGAGCAACTTACCTACGGTACCCCCCTAACAACCTCTAAGAAACTGGGCCAGATATTTAAATGTTTCTGTTTATTTGCTATAGCGAAGTAGCAAAAAAAAGTGATACCTGTGCAGAGGCTACAACCCCGACACAGACGTTAATTGCACTGAATTCGCAAACATATTAAGGTGTTTTGACGTTACTAAATGATAGTAAACTTTTTATATTTGTTGTGTATTTTTGATTTAGGGGGTATTAGAAGTGGTTAATGAATTAACAATTTCGAATGTTGTTTTGCTGTTAGGTTTTCTTATTTGTTTTGTTGCAATAGGATACTATGGATTAGATGTATATCTTAAGCAAGAAAAGGAAAAGAAAAGACGTAAAGATTATGTTAGCAAAATGAGAGGGTATGTTAGAGGTCTCCTGAGTTTAGGATATAGTAAAGAGCAAGTTGAGCACCAATTAATATGCCACAGAGTTCATCCAAGGTTTGTTAGAAAGCTTTTAGGATGATTTTCTTTTTGTTTAACGATTTCTTTAAATAGCTTTTAATTATCTTTTTTCTAATGGTTCAAACAGGAACAATAGTTGTAAATGTTGTAATACAGTTGAGTATTCTAATAGTTGTAGCAGCCATAGCAATTTACTTCCTAGATAAAAGAAAAAAAGAGAAAGAAGGAAAGAAACTAGTAGGTAGAAAAAAAGAGATTAAGAAACATTTTGATTATTTTGTTTCACAAGGACACAAAATAGATCACATTAAGAAATGGTTAAAGGACTATCAGTATGAACATGATTTAGTGGAAGATACAATCGATGTTTTGGTTAATGATGAGATCAAAAAAACCATAGAGATTGTAAAGGAATTAAAACATCTATCTCCTGAAGATAAGTATAAGTATTTGATCGAGGAGAAAGGACTAAGTAAGGAAGTAGTAGGATATTCTATATATTATGTGCATTTTAAGGATAAAAAATGATTTCAATTATTGGCGGCGGGCCAACGGGGAGTTATTGCGCAGAGTTGCTAGCTAAAGCTGGAAAGACTATTGAAGTTTATGATGCAAGAGCTAAGATTGGAGAACCAGTACAATGCACAGGCATAGTTACTAAATCTATTAACGACGTAATTAAAATAAAAAAAGATCTGGTTATTAACAAAGTAAAAAGAGTAAAGGTTGTAGCACCGAATGGTTCTGAATTAATAATCAAAAATGATGATCTAGTTATAGATAGATGCGGTTTCGATAACTGGTTAAAGGAGAGAGCAGAAGATTGTGGAGCAAAGTATATTCTTAGAAGTAAATTTGAAAGATTAAGTAACAATAAAGCAATAATTAATGGAAAAAGTGTTGGGTTTGATAAGCTAATAGGTGCGGATGGTCCTGCAAGCGCGGTTGCGAAGAGCATTGGTGTTGATAACAGAAGATATTGCGTTGGAGCACAGGCAAGAGTAAAGATGAATGTAGATGTTGATGAGTATTCTGTTTATTTGGGCAACGAAGTCGCGCCAGGATTTTTTGGTTGGATTGTTCCAGAAGATGATAACTATGCGAAAGTTGGAGTGGCTAGTGAAAAGAATACCGGTTTGCTGTTTGATTCTTTTTTGAAACGATTGAATGTCAAGAAAAGTCAGATAACTAGCAAACAAGGGGGATTGATTCCTATATTCAATCCAAAGCAGAAGATTGAGCAAGATAATGTATACCTTGTGGGCGATAGCGCAGGACAAGTAAAAGCCACAACGGGCGGCGGATTAGTACCAGGATTGAAGTGCGTAGAAGGATTAGCAGATTCTATTGTTAATAATAAGAGTTATTCTAGTAATATCAAGGCAACGATCAGAAAGCTAAAATTAGATCTTAGAATAAGGAAAGCTTTGAATAAGTTTAGTGATGAAGATTATAATGGATTAGTGGATTACTTCTGTAAAGGGAGAGAAAATATTCTGGGTAAGTATTCAAGAGATGAGCCACTGTTGTTGGCAACTTATGTTTTGTTCCATAAACCCTTATTGCTTAGGTTTACTAAAAAATTCGTATAGTTTTTTTGAAATTATTAAAGAAGAGAATAAACCAATGAAGTTACTTTATCTGTTGCGTCTCCATCTACCACAAAACCTTTCTTGTGTCCTTTAATGGATAGCTCTCGTAAATACGATTCATCTGAAAGTACTTTCTGAACAACCACATCTAAATCTTCAGAAGTATAGATTGGAACAGTCACACCGAGTTCGTTCGTTACAAGCAAGTCTTTTTGTCTCAATCCTGGTTGTAAACTAATCGAGGGTTTATGCAAATAAGTTGATTCAATAAGAACAGTCGAGAATGGTGAAAATACCACATCCGATGCAAGAACCGTGGGTCTTGTGGGGTAGTCTTGATCAAATAAAACATGTACTCCACTATATTTTTCAGCAACTTCTTCAAGATCTGGGATATTTTCTCTAGGATGTACTTTAACAAGAAGAGACACTTCCCTCCCAGTTCGAGTTTTATTTAATGAAGATAAAAGTGCGTCCAATGCAGTTTTCTCCGTGTATCCTAGACTGTCACCATAGTGATGTTCAATTGGTTGCGAAGCATACAATAAAAGCAAAGCATCGGCAGATACTCCAAGATCTGCCCTGACTTCTTCACGATTGGATGATCCAAATCTTCGTCCAACCTCCACTAGATCATCAAAAAAAGGGTTGCCCGTTACAACCAAGCGATCTATTGGGAATCCTTCTGCAACCATAGTGCTTCTTGCAAGCTCATCCATAACAGCAACTTTGTCCGGCAGAAACCTTAAGTGCCCCTCTTCTAAGTTTAAGGGATCACTAAATCTTAGAGAATAGTTTGCCCAAACGTCTAAAACAGACAGGGAAGTTATTCCTGCATTTCTTGCAGCACTCACAATTGTTTGCTCTATTACCTTTTTACCGTCTCGATCACTATCTCCCGTACCTGTTAATACAATATTAGGCGATACTCGTTCGATCAAAAGTTCCAATTCTTCTTCAGAAGTTGTGCCAACTCCGTAGCTAGAGAGTGTTCGATAACTAATTCCGGCAGCAGCCAACATTTTCTCAGAGGATTCATGACCAATAGAAATCACATTTACCTGTCCTTCTTGATTCAATTGTCTAATTACAGGCAATATTGCGTTAATTCCACCAGGATGCGATGATGTTGCTAAAACTCGTTTCATAATGAATGACCCTCACAATAAAAAATAAATATCAAGCCCACTTATAAATCTTGCTATTTGTACCCACTCATCAGTAGTTAGATCTGCTCAAACCAGGGAGAAGTAAGTTTTATAAAGAGTTCAGGGTTCTGGAGAGCTATATTCTTAACGAGGGATGTTAAATGAGCAAACACGAAAAAAAGAAGGATAACCATCAAGAAAAAGAAGAGAGCGAAGATATTTCTTTTAATGTATCAAAAGTTAAAGACTTCATAAAAAGAAAAAGAACCAAGAAAACGCATCATGAAAGCAAAAGTGATGAAGTAGATATTGGTCTTAAGTCCATATGGAATTTCTTTTACAAGTATAGAACTATATTCTTAATAATCATCCCTATTGCGTTAAGTATATTTCTTAGAGCTCAACCATTTTATCTGCCTATAACTGATAATTGGGCAGAACAAACTGTAGAGGGTTATTATCAAAATCAAATTGAAGGTCAGATAAATCAACAATATCCTAATCTGCCTCCAGCGAATAAAGCGGCGTTGGTTGATGAACAATTTCAACAACTGCTAATTGACAATAGTGATAATATTCAAAAACAGATTGAAGATACCTCTGAATCTTTTAAGTCGCGTTTGCAAAATGATGATGGCCAGACGTATTTGTTGGCAATAGATCCGTATCTTTGGTATGGTTACGCTAAGAATTATGTTGATCATGGAAATTTTGGTAATGGTATTAATGAAGAAACTGGTGAAGCTTGGGATTATCGAAGAAATGGAAGGATTGGTCAGAAAAGAGGAGTTAAATTTGCAGCATTCATGGAAGTTCTATTGTATAAATTTGTAAACTTGTTTGGGAAAAATATTTCGCTGTTAAGTGTCGCATTCGTCTTGCCATTAATTATGATAACATTGGCAGTGATTCCAATATACTTATTTACAAAAAGACTAGTCGGAGATTTTGGTGCACTGATTGGTTCTTCGCTGTTTGCGGTGCATAGCGCACTTATGACACGAACGGTTGCAGGATTCTCTGATACAGACCCATACAATGCTTTGTTCCCCGCATTAATTGTTTGTTTTATCGGATTTGCATGCCTAGAAAATCACAAGATAAAGAAAGCAATCTATTCAGTTCTGGCAGGTTTGTCTACTATATTATTTTCGATGGCTTGGACAGGTTGGTGGCACATACTTGGTTTTATTCTCGGTGCGTTCGGAATATACTTCCTGTTTGTGGTAATAAAAGAATTTACAAATTTCAAAAACCTATTCAAAAATCTTAAGAATAACGAATTAGTTCTACGCGTATATCAACCATTAGGATATTATTTTGCGTCGTTCGTGGTTTTCTCATTCGTAAGTGCAATGATATATGGATGGCATAAAAATGTTTTAACATTACTTTATCAAGCACTGTTGTCCGGGCCACTTGGATTCTTAACTCTTAAAGAAGTAGCCATTACAACTATTTGGCCGAATGTACTAACTACAGTTGCGGAACTAAATCCATCATCATGGTTAAAAGCAATTGGTGACACAGGTTCTATATTTTTGTTTATTATTGCACTAGTAGGAATTATCTTCTGTTTTAAGAAGGACACTTCAGGAAATAAATCATTTCACGGAATACTTCTTTTGTTGTGGTTGGGAGGAACAACATTTGCAGCAGCAAGCAGTTTGAGATTTAGTGCACTAATGGTTCCCGCATTTGCGGTTAGTTTTGGTTTAGGTGCAGGATTTTTGGTTAAGTATCTGCCTAAATTAGTTAATAAAAGTCTGGATGTTAATTATAAAATTACAAGAATAGTTTTGATCATCGTCTTTATTCTTGTGTTGATTCAACCAATAAAAGCAGGATATAATGTGTCTATAAATGAAGTACCTAGTTTTAACGATGACTGGTATAATTCACTACAGAGAATTCAGGAAGGTTCAAATGATGCAATCATATCCTCATGGTGGGATTTTGGTCATTGGTTTGTTGCAATGGGTGAAAGAAGAGTTACACATGATGGCGGTAATCAAGGTAAAAGAATCCATTGGATTGGCAGAAGTTTACAAACATCATCTGAGAAGGAATCGGTTGATATAATTAAGATGCTGAACTGTGGTCAAGAAGAATCTTACAAAAAACTCGAGAACTACACTAGTGAGACAGAGATTAAGGATAGTTATCTTGCAATAACAACTTTAAAATCAATAATTGGAAAAGAAAGATCTGTTGCGAAAGATGAATTATTAAACATTGGTTTGACAAATAAACAAGCCGAAGATGTTCTTCAATACTCTCATTGTGATGATTTAATTGATAATTACATGATTGCTTCCGAAGATATGGTCGGAAAGGCAGGCGTGTGGGGTCACTTTGGTAGTTGGGATTTTACAAAGGGTGCAATGTACCAAGCAGTAAAAGGTCAAAAGAAAGCAGACGGTGTTGATATTCTTATCACCAGATTTGGATTAGATGAAGAAAAGGCAGTTGACATCTATTTTGATGTACAGAATAACAACGCAGATAGATGGGTAAGTGGATGGCCTGGTTATATATCTAATCCGCGAAGTTGTAGTAACAAAGAGAATTCGTTGGAATGTACAAATAATGTTCAAGGCAACGCCATTAGTGTCAATGTTGATTTACAGAGTATGACTGCAACAGTAAATACAAATAATGGACAGAAAGTTGTTCCTGATTCGATTGTTTACGCTGATGCTTCAGGTTTACATGAAAAGAAACTCCAAGGCGAAGCGAAAACAGGATTTAGTCTGGCATTAATTCCTCGAACAAACGGAGGATATAACTCTATGTTTATTTCTCCCGAGCTGGCAGCGAGCATGTTTACAAGTATGTTCTTCTACGAAGGACATGGATTGTGGTGCTATGATGCTTTCGGCCATGATGTAGATGTAACTGGTTTAGATATTTACACTTACAAACTTGATTGGGATTGTAAAGACATGACAATCATGCCAGCAATTCAAGCGCAAATTGATGCCAACATCGAAGTAAGAGCAAGCCACATATTAGTTAATACAACTGAGGAGGCTGAAGCAATTATTGCACGCCTTGATTCAGGAGATGACTTTTCAGAACTTGCAAAAGAGAAATCAGTTGGTCCAACTGGACCTAACGGTGGAGACCTAGGCTTTTTTACTAGGGGGCGAATGGTTCCCGAGTTTGAGAAAGCAGTATTTTCTCTAGAAGCGATTGGAGATTATACTCCCGAACCAGTTAAATCTGATTTTGGATATCACATAATAAAATTAACAGACAAAAAAGATAATAATCAATACTCATTAAACAATGCAAAAGAATCAACTAATTTGGGATAATGTCGGAAAAGAGTTTGTGGGTAATAATACCTGCGTACAATGAAGAGAAACACATAACTAAAGTAATTAGGAATACGAAGAAATACTGTTCTAATATTGTTGTTGTTGATGATGGTTCTAGAGATAAAACTTATTCTTCAGCGGTAAAGGGAGGCGCAATAGCTCTAAAACATGTTGTCAATTTGGGTAAAGGCGCCGCAGTGAAAACTGGTGCAGACTATGCTGTTGCTAATGGTGCCAAAACACTAATATTCATGGATTCTGATGGTCAACACGAACCTAAAGAGATTCCAAATTTTGTTAAAGCGCTAAAAGGAGTTGATATCATTTATGGTTCTAGACGTAGAAGCAAGAAAATGCCTGTTGTGTTTAGATTTGGTAATTATGTATTGAATGGTCTAATGAACCTCATTTATGGTATGAACATATCAGACACACAATCAGGTTACAGAGCACTAACATCTTCGGCATACCAGAAAGTTCGATGGTCCTCAAATGACTACAGAATGGAATCTGAGATGATAGTTAATGCAGGTAAGAATAACTTAAAATACAAAGAAATCTTTATAAGAACCCTTTATTCAGACGATTATAAAGGTACCACTGCAGTTGACGGCGTCAAGATAGCACTCCACATACTATGGTGGAAAATAAGTAGGTGATGGGTATGATTTTTGGTTTACAATTTATTGGCATTCTTTTTGCGTTGGTTATGATATATTTTACATTTCTATATTACAAACGTGAACAGTACGATAAGAGGGGCTTTATTGTTTGGCTGATTATTTGGGTAGGTTTCATGATCATGGTTACAATTCCTCAAACAATTTATGGAGTTATGGAAGCTTTGCAAATAAAAAGGACAGTAGATTTCTTTGTTATTGGTGGTTTCCTCATATTCTCGGTCATATTGTTTAGGATGTACATTATTACTAAGCAAACTCAAAAGAAGGTTGAAGATCTTGTAAGAGATGTTGCAATTAAAGGTGTTAAAATTGGGAAAAAGACTAATAAGTAATCTTCTTAGTTTTAGGAGAGTTTTTACAGAGAGTAAGGTCAATATAAATAGGTCGATGTCTTATATTTCTCTTCTGAATTCTGGAATGATATTATTCTTGATGCTTTCCAAACTTCAAGAGTATGGGTTAAATGTCCATATAACCAAATGGTTCTTCCCTATTTTTGTAATCTCAATTGCCATCTTATCTCTTTTAGGTTATGCAGACTACAAGTTCGGATTTCATAAAGAAGAAGCAAGAGTAAGTGGCAGTAGAAATCCTTACTTTAAAGAGATAATTGAGCGTCTTGATCGCGTAGAGAAAAAGTTGGAAAAAATTAAAAAATGAAAATATTAATGGTGTGTCCGGATTGGTTTCCATTTTCAGCGGGACTTGCAGAATCTTGTTATAATACTTGTAAGCAATTGGAGAAACATGGACATTCAGTGCGGGTAATAGTGGCCAAAGACGAGAATGTTGATCATAAAGATCTTGAAGTCATTGAAATTCCTTACGCCATTAGGCTTTTAGGACGTAATCCTATTGCATTGAATCTATGGCACAAAGTAAAAAGTCATGTTGAATGGGGCGATGTTGTTTGTTTATTTAGCTATATGTATGAAATGAATAGTCGCTTGGTTTGGTTTAGAAAAATAGGTAAGTTCCAAAAACCCATAGTTCATTTCTATAGAGGTAGCCTAGAATCAGATGCGTCAGCATCTCTCGGACCAGTCACAAAGCTAGCCAAGATTATCTATGACCGTACTTGTGGTGCATTGATGTTTAAACATGTTGATCACACCATCTCGAACTCAGGACCTACTCTCGAAGTTATCAAAAAACAGTATGGAGTTCCTGCCGAAAAACTATCTTATGTTAAAAATGCGTTAAACAGCGACAAGTATCCTAAATGGCGCAAAGAAAATAAAAATATTATATTTGTTGGAAGATTAATAGAAAATAAAGGCGTTAAACTATTTGAAAATATAATAAAAGTCATCCCACCCAGTTGGAATTTTATTATCGTAGGTGATGGACCTATGGAAGATGAGGTAAACGAGTTGGCATCTAGGTATAAGAATATCATTGTAAAAGGAAAAGTATCTCATAAAGAGTGTATGAAACTTGTATCTGAATCGGATATAAACATCTTGCCTACGTATGCAGAGGGTTCTCCTAGAACGGTAATGGAAGCATCTGCTAGCGGCATACCATCCATAAGTTTCGCAGTAGGAGATGTTATCAATACAATTCCAAAAGAGTGCGGCTACGCTATAAAACCCTTTGATATTGATGATTTTTGTGATAAGTTGAAAAAACTTATAGAGAATAAAAGTCTAAGACAGAGAATGGGGAAAAAGGCAAAAACTTTTGCAGAGAAAGAATTAGGTTGGAATAATATTTATCCTAAAATTGAAAAAGTATTGCAGAAATACTTCAACGACAACTCAAGAGGTGCTTAGAGATGAAAATACTAGTGTGTACTCAAGAATATTATCCAAAAGGAAGTGGAATTGCTAACGTCGCATATTATATTGTAGAGAATTTGAAGAAAAAAGGCCATTCTTGTACAGTCATTAGTTCTAATTCAGGAGATATACAATTCAATTTTGATTCTAAAATTGTTAAATTTGCTGGACTGGCACTGTTGTTTTTCTGGAATAAAGCTCGGACATATATTAATAATCATGAGCAAGAATATGACCTAATCTGGGTCCATAATCCTTTGTTTACTCGGAAGGTGGAGTCAAGTAAAATATATAGTACAGTTCATACAACATATGTTAAACGTTCTGGGACATACATAAAGGAAAATTTTTCTCTTTTTGTAAGAACATATTATCAATTCATGAAAATCATTGAGCATTATTGCTATAAAAGAAACAAATTCACATCCAATGTAATAAGCCCCGCTGTCAAGTCAGAGCTTGTTTCATTAGGCATAAAAGATAATGACGTTGTTTACATACCTAACGGTGTTGATACTTCAAAATTCAAACCAATTCCGAATCAGAAATGCCCTACCAAGATACCTAAAGGATCAAAAGTCATCTTATGTGTTGGACGTATTGCATATCAAAAGAATCCTTTTGGCCTTGTTGAAACTGTTGAAGAAATTAACAAACAAGGATTCAAAATAACTCTTTTATGGGCAGGAGATGGAGAACTTATGAATGAATTAAAAGAGTTTATTAAAGAAAAAAATGCAAAACACATAACTCTTCTCGGCAGAGTTCCTCACGAAGATCTTCCAAAATATTATAGCTCCGCAGACGCATTTATTCTAGCGAGTTTTTATGAAGGACAACCTCTTACTCTTTTAGAAGCAATGAGTCAAGGCCTTCCTTGTATTGTGTCAGATATCTATAATATGAGCCACATAGTAGATGAGTCAAAGTGCGGTAAAGTTATTAATTTTAAGAATAAAGAGAAGGCTGCAAAAGATATAATCTCGTATTTTAAGTCTCCAAAGTTTAAGAAAGATAAATCCAATATCCGAAAATTTACTGTGAAAAATAAGGACTGGAAAGTCATTAGTGAAGAATACCTTACTGAATGGAGAAAATTAAGAAAAACGAAAGTTCTTAGAATTGGGCTTAGATAAACAAGAATACTAGTCCATAGCTAAATTCAGTTATTTTGACGCACACACTCAATAAGCAATGTTTTACCTATCGGGCTTGGCTTAATTACATAATGAAATCTTGCTTTTTCTAACCTGGCAAGTATCTCAGATAAACTATTATTTTCACAAGGGTGGTATTCTAAATTAATTATCTTAATCTTTTCTAATAAATTATGTTCTGCCAGATCTTTTATAACTTCCCCTTCTCCGCCTTCAATATCTAATTTTAAATAATCAATATCAAACTTGAATGAACTTAATTTCACCATACCCGTCTTAATTTTTTTGTGTTTAGCTAAATTAACTTTGGTTTTATTAGTAGAATTGCCAGTACAACTTTTGCATTTTGTTGAAAAATAAAAATCCACGTCACCAGTCTTATTTCCTACCGCTTTGTTGTGTATTTGTACATTACTTATTTTATTGCGGTCCATATTTCTTCGCAATGTTATAAATGAGTCAGGAGATGGTTCAAAACATTTTATAACCGAACCAGGATATAAATATTTGAAATAGAGCGATGACATTCCTATATTCGCACCACAGTCAACAATCAAAGGTCGTTCTGTTTTGGATTCAAAATAATACGAATGGTGAATGAAAATCTCCACAAATTGCGCGTAGAAGGCATTTAAACTATCATAATATGCAGTAAAACCAAACATATTAAATTTTTTTGTTGGTATATGAAATATCTTAGTGCATAATAAATTCTTTAAGCAAATCTTGTGATATAAACAGAATAATCTTAAGTCTTTCTGCTTGATTATTGCTTTTATATCTTTTGTGTACTGCGCTTTCATTCTTCTTCTATTGTATTATCAGAGTCTATCTTGTTTTTTAATACATAGCTCAAAAAATCAAATTTTATGATTATTTTTTGTTGCATTCTTTGTCCCTACATATCTATGATCGCAGGCACTGTGTTTAATATTAGGTTTTACGGCTATTATACCCTGCCAAGTGTTTATAAATGTTTCTCTTGCTGCTTCAATGATTTACATTCAAACATCGAGAAAATACCGCGTTCTTGTTACAAATCAATTACAAAGGAAAATATTTATAAAAGGCATATAGGTTTATCGATTACAATGAACTTAAAATATTTGATAACGGAGAATTATTACAAGAAAATTGCTTTGTTGAAGTTTATTTTTCTAGGGCCAAAGCTAAAGAAAGAAAAATATTATAGGGTTCTAGACGAAGGTGAATTGTTGAAGAGCAAAAAGTCAGATACAGTAGTTATCTTTGGTTGCGGTTATTCAATCAATAACATAAAGAAAAAGGAGTGGAAGCAACTAGAAAAATTCGATACTATGGCTTTTAATAACTTTTATAATTGCGAATCCATAAGAATTGACTACCACGTAGTAAGAGAAATGACCGTATATGTCCGGAAAAACTTTGAGAAAAGTAGAGAGATGGCCACCTATATACGAGGCATATCAGAGAATGTTAAATACAAAAATACAACCTTCCTAATATGTAAAAATATGATTGCTCCTTATTATTTATTAAATAATCGTCTTTTGAAAAAAAAATCTAAAATATTTTTGTTCGAAAATTCGCACATAAAAGGATTTCTATCTAACAAATTAGGAGAAAATTTCAATTCTGTGAGTCATAAGTTCACAACATTAGAAGAATCAATAAATATCGCTTATTTAATGGGGTATAAAAAAATTATTCTGGCAGGAATAGATTTGTATGATAGCAGATATTTTTGGCTTAAAAAAGATGAAAGCTTTCCACCTTGGACTCCTAACTATTCAGATTCGCCGCAGATAGAAAATGGCACCCTTATTAAAGGAGAATCGTGTAAAGAAGAACATCAAACCGCCAATGTTGCTATTAAAATAATATTGGAATGGTTACCTACATTTAAGAAAAAAGGCGTAAAAATGTATGTATTAAATCCTAAATCATTATTAAATAAGGTTCTTGATATCTGGCGATTTAGTTAAATTATTTTCTTATCATACAATAACTCTTTTATTTCTTTTTTGTCCAATAATTTCACATTATTTGAAGTTACTATTTGTTTAACCGCATTACCAGTGAATTTGCTATGCGGATCTGGATATATAACAAACATATTGTCTTTTTCTTCAGTAATAGAACATTCTTCTTCGGTAAGAAGAGATTCGTATAACTTTTCTCCAGCTCTAACCCCTATGTATTGCACTTTTATATCTTCAGGCTTAAAGTTATATCTTGGCGCTAATTCCTCGATCATAACTTCCGCAAGATCGCTTATTTTTACCGAAGGCATTTTCAATACAAAAATCTCACTGCCTTTCATGTTCTTTGTTGATTCTAGTACGAGTTCAACAGCTTCAGGAATAGTCATAAAGAATCTGGTCATGTTCTCATCAGTTAAAGTTAATGGTCCACCCTTCTTAATCTGTTCTCTGAATATAGGTATAACAGATCCAACAGAATTAAGAACGTTTCCAAATCTGACTGATGAAAATAGACAATCATACTCACCCGGTGGATTAACAAGAAGTTTCTCAGCAAGCATTTTTGTAGCACCCATTGTGTTAATTGGATTTACCGCCTTATCAGTTGATATAGCTACAATTTTTTTAACATTGTTCTCTATCGCAGCAGATATTATGTTCTTTGTTCCAAGCACATTAGTGCTTACAGCTTCAAAGGGATTATATTCACAAAATGGTACATGTTTCAATGCTGCGGCGTGGAATACTATATCTACCCCCTGCATAGCGACACTCAATCGATCACCATCTCTCACATCTCCAATTAAATGTCTAACCTTGTCAGACTTAACATCTTGTTGTAAAAAAAAGTGTCCCGGTTCACTATTATCAAAAACCCTTATCCTCTTAACATCATAATTCAATAGTTGCTCAACTATATTAGATCCTATTGAACCACAACCCCCTGTAATTAAAATATCCTTATCTTTGAATGTATCATTCATTTTTAACTTCCTCCTCACGACCTAAAGTACCTTATTCAAGTGGATGTTTAAGCTTCCACTCACCTTTAAATTCCGTCCAGATTTCTTTGTTTCTGAACTTTTCCACCACTTCCCAAAATTCTTCTTGGGTTATACTATGAAAATCCAAAAAGTCTTGAAAATACTCTATAGGAAATTCATCCTGAAGTTGGTTTACGATCTTCACTGCATCTTTACGATCCAGTCTTCCATTCCAGATGTGGTAACAACATTGATCTGTAGGCCTCCAAAAGCCAAACTTAATGTATTTTAACCAAATATTTATCTCACATAGTTTTTCATCCATGTTGTCGTAATCTAGATAATTCCCAGACAGAGGTCCTGCTCGTCTTGGTTGAAAACCCGCCACATCCTTGGCCTTAAGATAATTTGTATATCCATCCCACTCAACATAATATCCTAAATATATGCTTTTCAATTTGTGTTTTTTTAACTCATCGAATGGAGGAAAGTGATAAAAAAATGTAAATTTCTTCTGTACATTTTCATCGTCATACCACCTATCTACACCCATTCCCTTAACTAAATCATTATCCCTTAAACCGTCTGCCGAAGAAACTCTTTTGTTTGATGTTCTCCCACCAAATTCAACTGCAATATCTTCCCCCCACACAGTAAGCGGAACTTTATAGGCATACGCAATTCTTGCAACGCCTGCAAATACAGTACAATGATCAGTCCAATTAGGCTCACCAATTTCTTTGAATGCTTTTCTTCTCACACTCTTGAACGTTTTAGGTTTAAGAGTTATTGATATTGTATCTACCCCTAATTCGCTCATCATGTTGTTAAAATTCTCAATCCCTTCTCTAGTACGTAGATGTGGCATAACGCAGACCGCCAACACTTTCATTTTGCAGATCTCCTTCATATACCAAACTTGAAAAATGCTATCCTTACCGCCACTCACAGCCACAACACAATCATAAAGTTCTTTGTTTTCTTTTTTTATGTTCTCACACATTTCTATAAGTGTTTTTTTTCTTTGTTCCCAATCAATCGACTTTCGATTCTCCATGTTATTACAAGCAACACAGACTCCATTTTCATCTAACTTTACACCTGGTTTGGTGTCAGGCATTACACATTTATTGCAATATTTCATTATAGGCACCTCTAATCAGTCACAGCTCTAAAGTTACGTTTATCTAGGTAGCCACGTCCTAGAAGATATGGCTTATCATCTTTCTCATCAGACTCGGGTGATACTGTTAGAATATACTTTCGTTCCTCGATCTTTTGAAGTCTAACATCATCAATACCTTCCTCTTTGACATGATCTATAATTGGGTCTTTGAGTTTCCATTTACCTTCGACTTTTTCCCAAGCCTTTGGGTCCCTGAAAGGATCTACACAACCATAAAATTCCGTTTCGCTCATCCCAATCCAGTCTAAAAATATTTTCAGATCTTCCGGCTTTTTGTAATCATACTTCTGGATTAATTCAATTGCCTTTTCACGCGTCATTCTTTTTAATCTTATGTCGCGACATGCATGATCAGTTGCTCGCCCAAAACCGAATTTTAAGAATTTTAAGTAATCATGAACACCATCAGAATAAAGACAGTGCACATTTTCATAAGGATTAAAGGTGCGCTCTTGCTCACCAGATTCATAACCATATAATCTTATCATGTCTTCGTGTTGTTTCTGAGAATCCCATCTGAAAAAATTATTCAAGTATATGCCTCTAACACCTACTTTTTCAATCTCCTCATCTGAGGGGTATTCAAAAATCTTCATATCTTTTTCTGTAATATTATATTCATCATCTATAAGCTGCTCATGTCCTCTGACATAATGTTCCTTTCTTGTTTTTCGGCTCATTTCTACGAAATCATGATGAGAAAACATACCAACAGATTCAACAAGAGGATGAGCTCCCCAGATAATGAGCGGAATATTAAACTTTACCGCCATTTGAACAGGAAAGACGTTTGAACCCGCATTACAATGCCAATACATATCTGCATTTTTTTTCATCGAAGCCTTAACTATTCTTTTTGCAAACCCAGGATCAATTGTATATTGAATGTGATCACAATCAAACTTAGTAAGAAGATTAGCAAGATTACGGATTCCTTTCTTTGTATTGTATTGTTCGTTGAATGTTACCAGTAAAGGATTAAGTTTCAAAATTTTCGTTACAATATGCATTATAAAATAACTATCTTTTCCACCTACCACAGGTACAACACAATCATAATTACTGCCATCTTTATTTCTATACCTCTCAGCAAGTTTTTTTAAACTTTCTAGCCGCTCGTTCCAATCAATAACATCTTTTTCTTCATGTGTTCTACATCCGCTACAAACCCCTTCCGTGTCAAAAGTCATGTTGTGTGGGTGTGTTTCAGGATACACACATCTTTTACAGTATTTCATTAATACCACCTCGCTTCTTCAATTTTGGGAGATTTCAAGACTCTCCCCAACTCATCAAACTCAAAATCATCATAGTTAGCTTTTGATATGAGCCTTACATCAATGCCTGCCTTTTTCATAAACGCTTTTGCAATGATTGTGCTCTGTTCAATATGTTGAAATATGTTTGCTGCAGAGACTGCCGATACACGACCATCTATTATTCCTTCTGCAAAATGTTGCATTTTCCCAACCCCGCCACAAGCAATTACAGGTATATTTACCGCAGCACTTATCATCCTTAGCAGATCTAGATCATATCCGTTTTTCATACCATCTCTATCAATTGAGTTGACAAATATTTCTCCAGCACCAAGCGATGCCGCTTTTTTTGCAAAATCTACAGGATCAAGGCCTGTCGGCTTTTTTCCAGAGTCAATATAAATTTCATGTTTATTCTCTGAATTCTTCTTAATATCCATAGAAACTATTATCGCTTGACTCCCAAAGACTCTTGCGCCTTGTTGGATTATTTCAGGGTTTGTTATTGCAGCAGTGTTTATTGCCACCTTATCTGCTCCCGCTTTAATTGTGTTACGAATGTCTTCAAGGGAATTTATTCCCCCTCCAACGGTAAGCGGCAGGAAGCATTTTTCTGTGAAAAAATTTATAAGATCAATATTAGGTTTTCTACCGTCTCTTGTTGCAGTGATGTCCAAAACAATAATCTCATCTACGTCCCATTTCATGAAAAACTCAACAGCAACCTCAACCTTCCCAACAGGAAGATATCGACTGAAACCAATACTTTGAACAATA
>Ga0008651_10000312_pt1 | contig 30441 bp, 45 predicted proteins | sample SaaInlV_200m_DNA_6_FD_59173 | JGI IMG/M metagenome (GOLD analysis project Ga0008651, IMG submission 59173) | Marine microbial communities from expanding oxygen minimum zones in the Saanich Inlet - SI037_S2LV_200m_DNA | ecosystem: Environmental > Aquatic > Marine > Intertidal zone ...
AAACATAGATTATAAAAATTTGATACTAGAAAAACAAAAGTCAGAAGACAAATTATCAACTCTTCAAAAAATATTAGACGAAGTATCAGAAACTACTTCCGAACTAGAAAAAACACAAATATTATTTCAAAACAAAAAAAATTCAGAAGAAAGAATAAAAAGAGAAATAGCTTTAATGCAAAAAGAAATAGCTGAAAAATTTAATTTCTCTCAAGAATCCTTAAGTTCACTTTTAGAACTTCTAGATAAACACAGGAAGACTTTAGAGGAAAAAAACATAAAATTTTTAAAATTAAATTCAGAGGTTTCTGTTCTAAATTCAAGAAAAGAACAACCTCTAGAACTAAAAAATAAAATAGTTTCCTTGGAAAATTGTCCAACATGTTTGCAAACAGTAAGTCAAGATCACAAAACAAGAATAGGTAAAAAATTAGGATTTGAAATAGAAGACATAAATAGAGAACTAGAGCAAAAGCTTAAGCAAAAAGAACTTATAGTAAAAGAGATAGAATCAGAAAAAAAATTAATTTCAAATTATGAATTAGATAAAGCAAAGCTTCAGCAAGATAAAATTAAATCAGAACACCAAAGAACAATTCAAACAAAAATACAATCCGAAGCATTTATTCTAGACAGGACATCAAACGAAATAAAAGAATTAAAATCTAAGCTAGAAGAATACAAAACAAAAATAGCAAAATTCTCTTCTTCTCAAAATCAATTCGACGATGCCAAAAAAGAGTTCCAAAACATAAATGAAATAACAAGAGTAAAGGAAATAAAAATGGCGACAAAGAGTAAAGAGCTAGAGTTATTGAAAATAAAACTAACGGAACTACAAGAAGAAATACAAGCAAAAGAAAAAATTAGAGAGCAAGTAAACGATCTTAGAAAACTCCAAGATTGGATACAAAAAAACTTTATAACACTAATTGACATAACAGAAAAATCCGTAATGCTTCAAATCAAAAACGAATTCTCGGAGATCTTCTCTAAATGGTTTGCAGACCTAGTATCAGACTCCCTCTCAGTTAGATTAGACGAAGAATTTACCCCAATAATCACAAATCAAGACTATGAAATGGATTACGACTTCCTATCTGGAGGAGAAAGAACAGCAATAGCACTAGCATATAGACTCTCCTTAAATCAAGTTCTAAACTCTCGTTCCAACATAAAAACAAAGGGAATCGTAATTCTAGACGAACCAACTGACGGTTTCTCCTCAGAACAAATCGACAAAATGCGAGACATCTTCTCCTCACTAAATTCCGAACAAATGATCCTAGTCTCACACGAAGAAAAAATAGACGGATTCGTAGACCATGTAATCAGGATACAAAAAGACGGAATATCAAGAATAGAATCAAATAACTAATTTTATTTCATAAAGAATACGTATCACGCAAAAACCCACTTCTAAGAGCATCCGAAACTCTTAAAAACCAAAATCAATCCCTATATCTAATGGAAATCAAAGTTTTAAAAGACGAAAAAAACGTACTGGAAGTAGAATTATCAAACCAGACAATCGCAGAATTACTTCGAGTCTACTTAAACAAACAAGGCGCAAAGTTAGCTGCGTGGAAGCGTGGTCATGCTACAGAAAATCCAGTTCTACACATAGAAGCAGACAAACCAAAAAAACTCCTAAAAGACGCCATTAAAGCAGCTGAAAAAGAAATCGACGCAGTAGTTTCAGACTTCAAAAAGTTAAAATAATCCTAGAACAATAATTCTTTTAAGATATGAATAATTTACCAATCTATGCAACAAAAAATTTCAGCTGGCTCCTACCTCTTAAACCAATTTCTCTATGGAGGCTACGAAACTGACATAATCACAACCCTCTACGGACCAGGAGGCTCAGGCAAATCAAATCTAGCAATAATCCTCGCAACATCCCAAGCAAAAAAACAAAACAAAACAATATTCATAGATACAGAAGGCGGATTCTCAACAGAACGCTTCAAACAAATTCACAGAGGAGAAAAAGATCAAGTAGAAAAAGACCTTCAAAACATCTTCCTCCTAAAACCAACTTCATTTAAAGAGCAAGAAAATGCATTTAGCCAAATGTTAAAACATGTCAAGCAAGAATCAATCTCCCTAATCATAATAGACTCAATAGCAATGCTCTACAGACTAGAACTAGGAGCCGCAATTGAAACAAGGGACCAAGAGGAAATTTCAAAAATAAACAGAAAGTTAGCAGGTCAATTAAGAATCTTAAATGAAATCGCAAGAAAACAAAACATCCCAATAATAATAACGAACCAAGTTTACGCTAGCTTTACCAAAAACTCAGAAGATAAACAAAAAGAACGTCAAGTTTCAATGGTCGGAGGAGATTTATTAAAATATTGGAGCAAATGTCTAATTGAACTAAAAAATTACAACAACAAAAGGTCTTTGATCCTAAAAAAACACCGCTCCCTCCCAGTCAAAGAACTTCATTTTGAAATCATAAACTCAGGAATAAAAAAGCGAGGTTTATTTTAAAGAATTCCCATTGGCATTCTTAATAACTTCAGCAAATAATTTAACAGCAGCAGATTCAATTTCACAATATTTCATAAAACACCTAGGCGCAAATCTTTTCCCTACGAGACTTATTCATCTGAACATTGAGTTTTTTAATCGCAGAATATTGCTCATTGTAGGACAAATTAGCATGCTTACATATATCCTTACAATTTTGTTTAGCAGCATGCATATAAATTCCAGAAGCACCCTTTGCCCTTTCTAAATCTTCAGGAATTTCACTAAGGTTATTGTATCCATTAAAAGTATTAAGGAATGTGTTTTTTAATATTTTTATAGTGTCAATATTTTTAAAATGCTCCAAACTTTTAGCTCTCTCCCTCTTTGTTTTAATCCAAGGCTTTTTCCCGGGGTTGTTATCAATAAGATCCGCTAAAGACCTTGCATCCCTTTTCCTCAGAAGTTTTCATAACAAAATCAGAATCATCGGCAAGCTCAAATAAGAGATAATGTGAAAGCGATTCAATAGAGGATAATAGATGTGCGTGCTGCTTTGGATTATTTACAAATTCATTATAAATCCCAAGGGAAATTTCTCCTCTAAGTGACTTGTCTTTTAATACATCCTTACCAAAAGCATCATGTATATTATTATGATAATAAAGATACCTTGAACCATCAAATTTTTCCTTGCCAATTAATAAGTCAGACCTCATAGTTCCAATAGCTATAAGTGCAGGCAATTCCTCAAGCGAATAGAAATAATCAACAGCCTTTTCAGGACTAACAAAAGCAGAAGCAATAAATTTCTCCTTTACTTTCATTCCATTATTTCTTCCAATATATTTTACTTTATTCATTGTATCAGATAAAATTATAGTATTATAAATCTTTCTATTTGTAACTATCTAACCGTAACAACAAATTACCTTTTTTCCTTAAAATACTCTCATATATCATTCCAGAATTCTTACCACTATCTTGAATTCAAAATATAGCGATTAATAATATCAGTTATCTTAGGAGTAGATCCATCACAAGAAGCATAACATTCAGTTTGCGCTTTACTAATATAAACTGGAACTGAATAATCTGCACATCTGCCTGCCTGAAGCTTAAAATTTCTTTCCTCTTCCAAACTTTTCAGTGCCTCATCCTTAAAAGGAAACCAAGTTTTCCTTTTTCCACCCTTACCTCTAACAGAGGAACACATCCTACAGTTAGCAGCAGCTCTTTCCTTTGACATAATAAACAAAACATTTCATTCTTTATAAAAATTATTACACTCTACTTCTTCTTCCTCACAACTTTCTTCCGCTTCCTCTTAACCTTCTTTTTCTTAGCATGATCAACAATCTTCCCATCAACAATCTCAACTTCCCCACTCGCCATCTTCGCCTTAAACTCTTCCTTCTTTTTCTTAGCTTCCTCATTACTAACACACTCCATATTAAAACAAAACTTCCAAGGCGCCTTCCCTCTCTGAAAACTCTGAATCATAGGAAACCCACAATCCTTACATTTATCCAAACTACCTTCTTCAATACCTTCTTCGAGAGCAACCTTCTTAGAAACCCGAGCCGGCTTCATCATCCCCTTAGGCGGCAACGAATAAGTCGTTTTACAATCAGGATAAGCATCACAACTCACAAAATACCGACCAAACTTCTTCCCATACATAACCCGCAAATTCCCCTTCTCGCACTTTCGACATTTATCCATAGTATTCGCCTCCTTCTCCTGCTCCCAAACAATCGCGTTCGCATCAGCTAGCCTTTTACCCATAGCCTCCAAATGCTTAGTCATATCCTCAGCAATACTAGTAACAACTTTCTTAGACTCCTTCAAAACTTCCTTACCCATCTTCTCAAAATCCTTGTCAGCAGCAACAATCTCATCCAACTTAGTCGTCATATCACTAGTCATCTTCTCATCAAGTATCACAGGCGCATAATGCTCAAGCGTCTCACACATTCTCATCCCAAGCTCAGTAACCTCAATCGACTTCTCCCTAGCATACCCACGAGAATAAAGAGTCTCAACAATTCCGGCCCGAGTAGCCTTAGTCCCCAAATTCTTCTTCTCCAACTCCTTAACAAGCGAAGCAGCAGAATATCTCCTAGGCGGCTTCGTCTCCTTCTCCTCAGTCCGAATCTCCAAAACATCAACCTCGCCATCCATAGTCGGTACCTTCCCTTCTTTTGTCCCATGCGGATAAACATTCATCCAACCCTTCTTCTTAATCTGCGTTCCATTCGCACTAAATCCAAGCCCCCCAACTTTAACAGCAACTCGTTTCCTCTCCAAAATAGCCGACTCACAAAAACAAGAAACAAACCGCTTTACAATCAAATCATAAATCTTCTTATCTCTAGCCGGAATCTTAACTTTTTCCCCAGTCGGATAAATAGCCGGATGCGCAGGATCTTTTTTCTTTCCCTTGGTCGGGACACTATTAACAGCATACTTAACTTTCGAAGTATACTTCTTCAGCCTCTTCAAAATATTCCCATAACCAATAGACTCATCATACTCCTGACTCGAAGTCCTAGGATAAGAAATCGCACCAGACAAATACAAACTCTGCGCACTCTTCAAAGTCTGAGAAGGAGTTGAGCCACAATTCTTGTAAGCCTCGGTCTGCAACGTAGTCAAATCAAACGGAACAGGCGCTTTAATTTCCTTCTCAATAACAGTCGTCTTAGCAACACCACTCTTTCCCTGTAAATGTTTAAACTTCAAAAGCTCCGATTCATTAAAAATATCTTTAGGATACTTAACTTCCAACTTCTGCCCCTTAATATCTTTAACCCGCAAAAACACATTCCAATAAGGCTCAGGTTTAAACGCCTCAATCTCACGCTCTCTTGTCACAACAATTTTCAAAGCAGGTCCCTGAACCCGACCAATAGACAAAATTCGAAAAGTCCCAGTACTACTCAAAGCCTTCATCAAGCCTCGAGACAAATTAATACCATAAAACCAATCCAAATAATGCCGAGTCTCCCCACTAACAGCAGCACCCCAATTAAGACTAGGTAACAAATTCTCAAAACTCTCTTCCAGTGCCTCCTTTGTTAAAAGCGAAAACTTCATCCTCTTAGCATCTTTCCTTTTACAAACAAACCGAACAACGTTCCAACCAATAACCTCACCTTCAACATCAAAGTCCGTAGCAACGATAAACTCTCTTGATTCACGAACAAGCTTCCTCAAAACAGTCAAATATTTTTTAGTAAAATCTTTCTTCTTCTTTCTCCCAGCAGGAAACCAATCAACTTCAAAATTAGGAAACGGCCCTCTCTTAGCAATTTGCTGAACTCCATACAAATGCCCAACCGCACAGCCAACGAGATATCGCTGCGACCCCTTATAAAACTCATAATAAGAAACCTTATTTTTATCCGTAATCTTTTCGTCAGTAGCCCCAGAAAGTGCAGCCGCAATCTTGGCAGCAGCAGCAGGTTTCTCCGTAATAATCAAAGTAGCATCCTTAGTCATAATAATATAAAATTAAGTACATATAATAAAGTTACGTTATCTATATCTCAATAATCTTTCCCGTCTTCCCAACCTGAACAACCCTTGTCTTCCCAATCCTATCCTCAATCCCCTCCCCCTCATGAATATGCGCCGCAATCAACAAATCAGGCTTAAACTCAAGGGCAGCATGCCTAACAATATCATCCCCAGTCCCTCCGGCAAACCCAAGATTCTCAACATTCGTTCCCTCAGGATGCAAATGCGAAACCAAAATACGCTTCTTAGCCTTCATCTGAGAAAAATTACGCTTAATAGAATCCAAGTCTTTCCTATCAAGATTAAGCTTCCAATTCGGACTCCCAATCCCCACAATCCCCACACCTCCATAACTCACATAATAATTATGAATATTCTTTCCCATTCTAGACAAATTCTCTATATCTTCATCAAAATCCAAATTCCCAGGAACAAAAACTACCTTTTGACCTGACTTAACAAACGGTTCTAAAATACCATCCCCTTCTCCATCATACCCATAAATATCTCCAGCCAAAACAACCAAATCGACCTTCCCTTTTTTAGCCTTTAGAGCCAATTTTTTCGCAACATTAAAATCCCCATGCAAATCTCCCGCGGCCAGTATTTTCAATTTTTTAGTCATAATATTTTCACTCATATATATTATAAAAAACTACCCAAATCTCATTTTCGAGAATCCATTATCTGATAAAGGTAAGTTGGAGATATCTTTAACTCAGCCGCCGCAGCTCTAATATTCCCACCATTATTTTTTATGGCAAGTTTAGATATGTTTATTCCTATTTCTTTTTTCAACTGAGTCATTCCAATCTTAACACCTTCTTTGTAAAGAACATTTTCTAAATTATCAGGATTAACACTAGGAGCTTCTAAATCTCCTTCAAACGGCCAAAAATCCAGTTCTCCCAAAACAGAATAGCGCTCCATCGCAGCTTCTAATTCCCGAACATTTCCAGGCCAGAAGTATTCTCTCATACGCCTTTTTTCAACTGTAGATAACCTAGGTATGTTTCCATCACCAACGAGATTTTTTTTTAAAAAATGATTAGCTAAGGGAACAATATCACGTTGTCTCTCTCTTAGCGGAGGCATAGTTATACCATAAGTAAACCTATAATGCATTTCTTTCGGAAGCCCATCCTTTGAAGAACTCGCTGCAAGAATTCTAACATTAGGATAAATAACCTCATTGCCCTGTATCCTTCTAAATCCGCCTCCAGACATAACACGCAATAAAGAATTATAACCCGCACCTTTTATTTTAGTAAATTCATCTAAAAAAAGAACTCCTCCTTCCGCAAGTTCAAAAAGCCCCTTTTTCATTTTATGAGCTCCAGTAAAACCCCCTTTTTCATACCCAAAAAGTTCACTTTCAAGCAAGGGTTCAGTTATAGCAGCACAATTTATAGACTCAAAAGGCTTGTTCGCCCTATTACTATATTCATGAAGACATCTAGCAACAAGTTCCTTACCTGTCCCAGTCTCTCCATCGATAAAAACATATCCAGCAGCATTAGAAATATCTTTGATATACTTTATTTTATCCCTAATTACCTTAGTATCTCCAATGAATTCAATAGTCATTCAATAGTAACAAATTTTTCCTATATAAATCTTCTCTATCCAAATCAACAATTTTTTAAACACATTATACTCAAGACTACCATGGCAAAAGGATACAACTTCAAAGAATCAGAACCAAAGATAATCCAGTTCTGGCAAGACAAAAAAATATACAAATTCGACTCAAGCGACACAAAAAAAGAAATCTTCTCATTCGACACCCCTCCTCCAACGGTATCAGGAGCACTTCACATGGGCCACGCTTTCGGAGACGCACAACAAGATTTCATCGCAAGATACAAAAGAATGCGAGGCTTCAACGTCCTAAACCCATTCGGAACAGATGACAACGGCTTGCCAACTCTTCGTCTAGTAGAAAAAGAAAAAAAGATTAAAGCCTCTAAAATGACAAGACAAGAATTCATCGACATCTGCCTAAAAGCAATAAAAGAAGAATACGTACCAAATTTCTTGCATGACGCAAAACGACTCGGAACCTCAGCAGACTGGGACCTATTCTACTCAACAATCGACGCACGCTCAAGACGAATCTCACAAAAATCATTCATAGACCTATATGCTCAAGGCAGAGAATATCGAACTAAGTCCCCAGCCCTTTGGTGCACAACCTGCCAAACAACAATAGCACAGGTAGAACTAGAAGACGAATCAAAACAATCAACTTTCAACGATATAACCTTCAAGCTAGAAAACCAAGACCTAACAATTGCAACAACAAGACCAGAACTCCTACCGGCGTGCGTCTGTATATTCGTAAATCCAACTGACGAGCGATATAAAGATTTAGTAGGAAAACAGGCAACAGTTCCATTATTCAATTTTGAAGTCCCAGTAATGACAGACGAAAAAGCTGACCCAGAAAAAGGTTCAGGTGCCGTAATGTGCTGCACTTTCGGAGACCAAACCGATATGGAATGGCAAAAACAGTACCAACTAGAAATCAAAGAAGCAATATCCAAATACGGAAAGATGACAGCCTTAGCCGGCAAATACGAAGGACTAAAGATAAAAGAAGCAAGAAAACAAATCATAGAAGATCTAAAAGAAGCCAAACTCCTAACAAAACAAGAAGCAATAACTCACGACGTCAACGTACACGAAAGATGTCAAACACCAATAGAATTCATAAATTCAAAACAATGGTTCGTAAAATACCTAGACATCAAAGAGGACATGCTAAAATGGGGTCAAGAAATAACCTGGCATCCAGATCACATGAAACACAGATATACCAACTGGGTAAAAGGTCTAAAGTGGGATTGGTGTATCTCAAGACAAATACCATTCGGAATTCCATTTCCAGTGTGGTACTGCAAAGAGTGCGACGAAACAATAATGGCAAATGAGTCACAGTTACCAGTAGATCCATTAGAAGACAAACCACTAATCAAAGAATGCCCAAAATGCGCCTGTAAAGAATTCATTCCAGAGACTGACATCATGAACACCTGGGCAACTTCTTCACTTACTCCAGACATCACAAAAGACCTCCTAAAAAATACCCCAATATACGACAAAATCAAAGACGAACCATTTTCAATAAGAAGAAACGGCCACGACATAATAACATTCTGGGACTTCAATTCAGTTGTAAAATCAAGACTACATCATAAAAAAAACCCATGGAAGGAGTTAATGATCAACGGCTGGATGCTAGGAAAAGACTCCAAGAAAATGTCAAAATCAAGAAATAACGGAATTTCTCCACAGAAAACAATAGAAGAACATGGAGCCGACGTCCTAAGATACCTTTGTGCAACAGCAAAACTAGGAGATGATATCTCATTCCCAGAAGCAGAACTAGTCAAAGGAAAAAAACTAATCAACAAACTATACAACGCATCAAAATTCGTCTTCATGAACTTAGAAGGGTACAACAACGAAAAACCAAGCAAACTAGAAACAATAGACCAAGAATTTCTAAACCACTTAAGCAACCTAATAGAAAACACAACAACCCATTTTGAAAAATACAATTACTCTCATGCAAAAGAACTAATCGAAAGATTCTTCTTCTCAACATTCGCAGACGACTACATAGAAATTGTAAAAAAACGAATTTATAATGAGGCAGGCGATAAGAAAATTTCCGCACAATACACCTTAAAAAAATCCCTATTAACAATCCTAAAACTCCTAGCCCCAATCATGCCATTTATCACAGAAGAAATATACCAAACCTACTACCACGAAGAAGAATCAATACACATAACACCTTGGCCAGAATATAAAGAGGATTCCGAGCCCTCAAAACTATTTACAAACTTCCAAGAAATCTTATCCAAAATAAGACAAGAAAAAACAAACCAACAAAAATCCATGAACTCCGAAATAACTCTAACTCTAGAAAAAGAAACCCTTGGCAACTTAAAAGAAGTTCTAGAAGATCTCAAGGCAGTAACTGCCAGCTTAGAAGTCAAAGAAGGAAAATTCAAAGTAGAATTCAACTGACACCAACTTTAATAAACAATTTTTCCCATATTTATACTATGAACGAAGCACAAAAATATGAACTCGAAGCAACAGTAGAAGAACTAGAATCTTACCGTGGTCGCCACACCGAACTAATAACCGTCCTAATACCAGCAGGCGCAACCCTGACTCAAACAACAAAACAACTAGAAGACGAAAAAGGAACAGCCACAAACATCAAATCAACTTCCACCAGAAAAAACGTAATAGCATCCCTAGATAGAGCAGTTAGAAAATTAAAAGAAATAGGGAAAACTCCTTCCAACGGACTAGCCGTATATGCCGGAAATGTTACAATGCAGGATGGGAAAGAATCCCTAGAGGTCTGGGCAATCGAACCACCAAAAAAACTCAAAATCAAAATTTATCGTTGCGACCAAACTTTCGTAGTGGAGCCACTAAAAGAAATGCTAGAAACTGACGAGGTGTATGGACTTCTAATAATCGAAAGAAATGAAGCTTCAATTGGACTTCTCGATGGAAAGCATATAAGACTTTTACAACACATGACATCAGGGATTCCAGGAAAAACAAAATGTGGAGGACAGTCTGCCCAAAGATTTGCAAGAATAAGAGAATCCGCAGCAAAAGAGTTCTTCAAAAGAACAGCAGAAAACATGAGAACGCACTTTTGGGACAACAAAAAACTCAAAGGAATTTTAGTTGGAGGACCAATTCCAACAAAAGATGAATTCTTAGCACAGGGTCAGTTGCTAACTCAATTAAAAGAAAAAGTAATCGGAGTAAAAGATATTGGAGGAACTGGGATGCACGGACTTCACGAACTAGTAGAAGCCTCAGAAGACCTTTTAGCCGAACAAGAAATAACAAAGCAGCGAAAAATTCTAGATCTCTTTTTTGAAAAACTAGCGAAAGAACCAAACAAAGTATCATACGGGCAAGCAGAAGTAGAAGACAGATTAACAAGAGGGGCAGTAGATAAATTAATTATATCAAAAACATTAGATAGAGAAAAAGTAAAGGATATGGAAAAGTTAGCAAAAAAATCATCAGCAGAAATTTACATAGTAACCAACGAAACAGCAGAAGGCGTGCAGTTCGATAATCTAGGTGGAATTGCAGGGTTACTCAGGTTCGAAATTCACGACTAAAAAACCCGAATCAACCAATTAGGAAACCTACCCGAATCCCCACAATGATAAACCTTATGGAGAACCTGATTCCAAAATAATTCAACCTCAACTTCACCCTTTATCCAATCATTTTTCGCATTCCACTTCAACTGCCCAGGCTTAAATTTCTCCGGTTCAAACCCAAAACAAGTCCAAAAAATATCAACCCCCTCATCAAAATATTCTTCATTCCGAACAACCCCAAATTCTTCAAAGGAATGCGTAACCCCATGCATCGCAAGCTCCTTATTTCTAGATAAAATACTTTCACACCATTCCCCAGAAATCGCAACACCCCCAAACTTAGGAACAACAAAATAAACATCCGCCAAATCTAAAACCTCTTCCGAACAATTCATCAAAGGATTAACATCATCAACCTGACTAGGCAAAACAAACCTAACAAACCACAACCCAATAAGCAAAACCACAAAAGCAACAAGGGCTAAACGCATCAATCTCATACAATAACCAAAGCATCAAACTTTTAAAATCCTTTTAACTAGCTATTTCAATGGAAGAGGCGAACATCCCAATCATAACAGAGTCAACAGCCCAAGAAATAGAAACCCAATTCGAAATCAACGAAACCGAGGCCCAAGAAAAAGTCGAAGCGGCCCTATTTGTCGCAGGCAGATTCCTAAATCTCCAAGAACTAATCGTGCTAACAGATATAAACCCAATCATGCTAAAATCAATTCTCTACAACCTAGAAAAAAAATACTCAACCGGAACCCTAAGAATCATTAGGAGAAAAGAGTCATACAAGATGGACATAGCAGAAAAATATCATTTCCTAATCAACAAGCTAGCAACAGGCTCAGCAGAATTTACAAAAGCAGAACAAGAAACCTTGGCAATAATAGCATACAAACAGCCAATAAAACAATCCGTAGTAATAAAAATTCGAGGCAACAAGTCCTACGATCACATAAAAAAATTCCGAACATTAGGCTTAGTAACAGCAAAAAAAGAAGGTCATACTCTAATCCTAAATTTATCCGAAGAATTCTACGAATATTTCAACGTAACTAAAAAAGAAAACAACTCGCCAAGTCATCAACAACCGACAACCGACAACAGACAACCGAACAACTAAAATGGAATTCCTAACAATTCTCTATCTCACCTACACATTCATCTCATTTTATTTTTTAATGATTTATGTCTTAACCTACACTCAAAACAAATCACAATTAAACGAAACATTCAAAACCGACAAAACAAGATCTTTATCAATAATAATCCCATGCTTCAACGCAGAAAAAAACATAGGCAAAACAATTCAAGCACACTTAGACTCAGACTACGAAGGACTAAAAAAAATAATAGTAGTAGATGACTGCTCAACAGATAATTCAGCAGAAGTAATAAAAGAGTACACAAAAAAATACAAACAAGTAATGTATGTAAAAACGCCAAAAAACACGGGTAACGCAGCAGGTTCAAAAAACTACGGAAGCAAATTCGTAAAAACCAAACTAATAGGATTCAGCGACGACGATTCAATTCCAAATAAAAACGCAACTTCAAAAATGGTAGGCTTCTTCAATGATGAGAATGTAGGTGCAGTAACTTCCAGAGTCCTAGTAACAGGCAAACAAAACTTCTTAACAAAATCTCAAGCAATAGAATACAAAATCATCGCCTTCACAAGAAAACTCCTAGGATTCCTAGAATCAATATACGTAACAAACGGACCACTAAGTATATACAGGAAAAAAGCATTCGATGAAGTTGGCGGATTCGATCCAGAAAATATGACTGAAGATATAGAAATAACTTGGCACTTCGTCTCAAAAGGCTGGAAAGTCCACATGGCAATCCCGGCAATAGTGAAAACATATCCTCCCACAAAAATCAAAGCCTGGTTCCATCAAAGAATCCGTTGGAACGTAGGCGGCCTCCAAACAGTCGCAAAATACCGAAAACAATTTCTAAACACCGGAATGCTCGGCCTCTTCATAATGCCCTTCTTCATGTTTTCCTGGTTCCTCGGAATAACAGGCCTTTTTTTCTTAGCATACCGTTTCACAAACTACATCATAATGAAATACCTAGTAGCAAAATACTCAGTCGCAGCAAACGTCGCACTCGTAACAATGGACAACTTCACTCTAAACCCAAGCATTCTCTTCTTCTTCGGAATGCTTCTCTTCGCACTCGGCCTAATCTACACAATAACAGCTCTAGCCTACTCAAAAGAATCCGGAAGACTAATAGGACACAAGGCTCGCGACATATTTATATATTCAGTCTTCTACCTCCTTATGTACCCTCCGCTACTAATAGTATCATTCTATAAATATATGAGAGGCTACAACACATGGTGACAAAATGCTAAAATCAAAAAAACACGTATTTTGGGAAGCTCTCCTAATAACAGTAGTAATTTTCCTAGCCGGACTTTTCCTGGGGATGTTAATAGAAGCCAATAACTCAACCAAAATATCAGACCTATACACTCAGTCAGAAATAAGCCTAACAGATGCAAGCGCAGCGGCAAGACTAACCGAAGAACTAGAGCTAGACTGCGAAGCAATTAGAAAAGCAAATATTGATTTAGCAGACAGAGTGTATGAAGAAGCAAAACTTCTAGAACTCTACGAAGACTCAGGAAAACTAACAAACTCAATGGAGCTCCTTCATAAAAAATACGACCTACTCCGAACGCTCCTCTGGTCATCAAACCAAAAATCACTAGAAAGATGCGAGAATTACAACCTCCTGGTTTATCTTTATCAATATGGTTCTGAAGAAACAGAAGTAAAAGCCACACAAAATGTATGGTCAAAAATACTCCTAGAAGTCAGGAAAGAAAATGAGAACATACTTCTCCTTCCAATAGCGGCAAACCAAAACCTCACATCACTTGATTTATTAGTAGAAGAACATCAAATTCAAAGACTTCCAGCTCTGGTAATTAACAACAATCAAGTACTATACAACATAGAAAACCCAGAAGTCGTGCGAAACTTTCTGGGCTAATATATATAACAAAGCACATATTTCTTTAAAAGATGAAAAACCTAAAGAGAATCAATGAGATGCACAATATGTAAAAAAACGTCAGAAGAATTAACCATATACGAAGGACTTCTAGCAACAGAAATGATTCATATTTGTGAAGAATGCGCAGAGGATCAAAAAGTTCCAATCATCAAAAAACCTTCTCAGTCCCAACTAAGCAAAGCAGACAAAACTTATTCTGTGAGAGAGCGTCTAGATAAAATGTCCGGAAGACGCGACACAACAGATATCTCAAGAGAACAAACAACAACCCAACGAAATCTAGCAAAACTCCGAGCTCCACCAAAAAAACAATACCATGAAGACGTGTTAGACGATTACCCCTGGACACTTAAAATGACAAGAAGAAGAATAAAGATGACAGTAGGTCAACTAGCAAACAAGATAAGTGCAAGCCATCAAGAAATACAAAATATCGAAAAAGGCGTCCTCCCGGAAAACTTCAAAGAAATCTTCCTAAAAATAGAAGCGCTCCTAGGAATCAAACTATTAAAGGCCCAAAAGCCACAAGTAAATTTCACGAGAAGAAATAGAGACAAAGAGCAAGAAATTTTAAAGGCAGTGGAAGAAAAAATGAAAAATCCAGAAAAAGAACTAGAAAAACTAGAAGAGATAAAAGAGGTTCAAGAAAAGATAGAGCGTGAAGAAATAAAATTATCAAAAAGAAAAGATATCAAAGATGTGACAATAAACGATTTAGTAGACAGAAAAAGAGCAAGAGAAAAATACAAACTTAAATCAAAGCAAAGCGAGATGATAGGCGACGATTTAGATATTGAAGAATTATAGCTAATAACATTAATAATATTTATTTATACATACTTGCACAAGAGAGCTATCAATATCATTTCTTTTAAGAGTAACTTCCTTTACGAATGGAGCCTTCATTTCATCATTAACTTCAATATCAACCTTATATTGCACCCACGTATCACCAATATTGTTAGGATAAAAAATGCTATCCTGAATAGTAAAGTAAGAATCTTTAGAGTTGTTAAGTCCCACAAAATCAGAATTAGCGGAAGTTCTTATTTGAAATCTAACATTCGAATTTTCAGAATTTTCGATTTCCCAGCTCAAAGTTCCACTAGAAAAATTACCTATTTCATGAGGTTTTGAAATAAAAGAGGAATTTTTGGCGAATGAAGATCTGTAAAATTTACTCTCCCCTGTTATTAAACTTCTGTCCTCGCTTGGATCAGAAACTCCTGCATAAATTTTATCATTAAAGACAACAAGAGGGAACTTGGCATTGCTTTCAACTCTTTCAATTCCGGACCTATGGGTAAAGACCTCTGTCCAATTAACGCCGTCTTCGCTAGAGTATATGATATAGTTATTAACTCTCTCCTTAATGGACGATTTGTGGAAAGGTTCACAGTCATCTCCAAATATTATACCAATAATCTCATCAAGCCAGTCCTTATCCTCATGCCAATTATATCCTTCCTGAATCCCATTAATCACAGACACATACATCTTCCCATTAAGCACAGCCATATCGCTAAGGAACCTTTTTTTATCTCCAGCGCAGCCATAATTTTCAAAAAATTCAACAGGCTCAAAATTTATAGCATCAGGGCTCTTGTATAGACCATCCGTACTAAAAACATACAAATTCCCCTCAAATTCAATTGAGTATTCAAATTCAAAAACTTTTGAAACAGGATATCTTTTTACTTCATTTCCGTCATAATGAATAACTTCCAAATTACCTGCCTCTCTTCCATTATTAGAAGAATCACTACCCATCACAAGCATTTTGTCCTGCCAATTCCAACATCTGAAAAATGAGAGATATTCGCAGTTAAAATCTTCTTGGAGAGATCAGTATTGGTATGCAGAGCTTTCCATTCAGAATCAGAATTTTCTCTAATCAGAATTCTAAGATTGTTCTCATTAAAATTCCGAGGTAAATTAGAATCGCTATAATCCATATTCAATACTAAATTAGGAAAAAATTTACTCCCAGAAGGCCGAAGATTATAAATGATGGGGCTAAATATATTAGCGTCACCAGAGGAGTCAATCATGTCTATATGAATATTGGATATATGGTCATCGTCCAACAAAGCATTAATATTTGCAGGAATATTAAGTTGCAAAACACCATCTTCAGAACCTACAGTGAACTCTTCATTTGTTATAGGTATAGTTTTTTGCAAATCTAAAGAAGAATAAAATTCATCAACCTTAACAGATACACCATTTTTAGCAATTGACAAAGAATAATCAGCCTTCACCACAACCTCTTTATTGGAAATTTCAGTTTTTAACACGACATCCTCTTCAGAAATATCAAAACCCTCTTTCTCAAAAACTTGCAAATCACAGCTCTCCAAGGAGTTTAAAATATATTTATTTAAATCCGCTTCTCTTAGTCCAGTTTTCAATACCCCATTCTTTACAGAATCATCAAGACATGAAGATATGTAGCCAGTTATGAGAACAGCATCAATAGACTCAGACCGAATATTAGGATTAGAAATATAGAAAAAGGCAACAATTGAAAAAATAAAAACTATTGCAATTAGAATAAATATAGCCACTTGTCCCTTTTTTCGATACATAAGATGTTAAAATTATATTAATATATATAACTAATGGAAAAGCTACAAAGTATAAAAACTATATTCTAGGAAAGTGCTCCATATTAACACCTTCAGTAAAATGCAAAACTCCCTTTAAAATAGGTTTTGTATATTTTGTATCTGGAATAGTGGGTATATTTGTGCTTGCAAGAGGATGCGTTCTAATATACCTATAGTCATGACACTTACCTTTCTTTATCGGAAACTCCATTGTCCAACTCCACGGAACAATCCAAAACTCTCTTTGTGTAACATGCTTCTCCAGCCTATTTATATTGGCAGTCCAAAGACGACTAATGGGAGTATCTAACTGATAAGTTCCAATAGCACAATATAAAGGAAGGTCATACTTTTTATCCCAGTTCAATTCATTATCAAACAGCGTCCATTTAACGTATCTTTTTCTAGAATCAGAACTCTTAGGATCCACCAAACAACTCTTAACCTCTACACCCTTCACAGAATCAAGCAAATCTACACCCTTGCTTTCCAAGGTATTTCTAGGAGTATCCAATGCATTACTCATCACCAACTCATTAACCAGCCCAATATAATTCTTAAAAATCTGAGTTTTCACAAACCAACCCTCTACCCCAAATACCTCAACCGACCAGGCCTCGGCTCATAAACCAATCCCTCTTCCAACAACTTCTTAACTTCAACCTCAATCACCTCAGGGCTCGCCTCAACATCCATAACAAGCGTCTCGCGATCAATCCCTCCATCCGCCTCAGCACCCTTAATCTTATCCAAAATACCATCCTTAACACTAGAATCCCCTTTCTTAGCCTCAGGCATATCTCTCCTAGCGTTCTGAATCTCCAACTTCCGAACCAACAACCATCGAGCATCAACCTTCTTCACAACCTCAGGAATCATATAAAGTTCCCCATTCCACTCCCTCATGTTCCCAATAATCTGCAAAGTGTCCCCTTGCATAATCTCTTGAATAAGGCCAATATCATCCCCAAAAACTTTCAACTTGAGTTGTCCACTAGCATCATCTACAGTCAAACTCGCAAACTGCTTCTCGCCCTCCTGCACAAACTTATCAACACAATTAGCCAACAAATTAACCCTCACAACCTTCTTGTCCCCAAGCTCCAAAAACATAAACTTTCCCTCATTAATCATCGGTACACCCTTCAAAACATCCCCAATTCGAAGCTTAAACGCAACATTCCTCTTCCTAATTTCTGTAGCAGGTTCTACCATAATTCAAAATGCCACTCTCACTTTATAAGTATTATTGAGATTGAGTACTCAAATCTTATATAGTTGAGCAGCAAGCAACACTCGACCAAATCCAGAAAGAACAAGGTCATTTTTTGTTGTAGCACAATAAGCATTAACTTCATCCTGAAGATTTTTTCTTTTTGTTTCTTCTTTGATAAAGTGATACATATAGGAAGAATCTTCAAGAGTAGTAGAAACGATAGGTTCACCTTTAGCTCTAGGAGAAACCTCAGATCCATCAATAATTCTTTTCCATATCCCATCCTCTTCATGAATTCTTTCAAGTTCTTTTGCCATTATGTTAATAAAAGAAATCATGTATTTATAAAAATTATTACACCCTACTACATCCGCTGAACAAACCCACGTTTAGGCCGAAACAAATCCCCACTTTTCAACAACTTCCCAACAGCCTCATCAACTTCCGCTCCCTTCATCCTCCCCTCAAGCGCTTTCGAAACCTCTTCCATAGGAATCAACTTACCTAACCTTTTCTCCAGCTCTTCAATTGTATCAACAACAACATTAATCTTATTCCTAGCACTAGCCGAATTTCCAGTAATCTTATCCACATCAAAAGTCTTCGTATCCTTATCATACCCAACCTGCAATAAATAACTCTTCACCAAATCAATCGCAGCAATCGCATCCTTAACCGTCACCTCTTCACTCAGCCTCATCCTAGCATGCGCCTCAGCCAAACGAACCATCGCCTCCAACTGCCTAGCCCCAATCGGAATCGGCTTACTCGGACCGTCCCCAATTTGCGGCATATTTCGAAGTCCAACATAAAACTCCTTCATCGCCAAAATCGCCTCATCACTCAAAACCGGATCATATTTTTGCTTAGCATACGAAATATACTTCTTCAACAAATCATTATCAATCACATCATGCTTAGCAGCCTGCTTATGCTCCAACAAAACATGCGAAGCAATCGCCTCATCATTGTCCCGGCTCGGAATATCCCTCATAATAAAAATAGCATCAAAACGAGAAAGCAAACTCGGAACCAAATTAACCTGCTTAGGAATACTCTGCAGAGGATCAAACCTCCCAAACTTAGGATTCGCTGCAGCCAAAACAGAAGTCTGAGAACGAAGCGTAGCCTGAACAGTAGCTTTAGCAATCGTAACAGTTTGCTGTTCCATAGCCTCATGCATCACCGACCTATCCTCCTCATCCATCTTATCAAACTCATCAATACAAACAATCCCCTTATTTGCCAAAACCATCGCACCAGCCTCAAGTCCCCAACCCTTCAAAATCTCATCCTTAACAACAGTAGCGGTAAGCCCAGCACCACTAGCCGACTTACCAGAAACATACCGCGCCTTCGGAGCAACGCCAGAAATAAACCCAAGCATAACCGACTTCGCAACACCCGGATCCCCAACCAACAAAACATGCACATCTCCTCTCATCTTCGTTCCATCACTTCGCGTCTTCTTCACCCCGCCAAACAACTGAAACGCCAACGCCTTCTTCACCTCACGATGCCCCCAAATAGAAGGCGCAATAGAATCAACCATCTTCTTCATTAGCTCAGGGTCGGCAGCCAACTCACGTATAGCTCTTTCATCCTCATCATTAATATCAATATCCTCAAAACTCTCCTCCATCGGAATAATATTATTCGACTCAACAGCCAAATCAAAACGAGTAAGCATCGCCCCACTCCCAGTAGAAATCGCAATCTCTTTCAAAATCCCAATAATCTTAACCCGACTCCCAGGCGTCGTCCTCATCTCCATATTTGGATCAACCAAATCCTCCTTCAAAAAAATCGTCATACGCTTAGGTTGCTCCCCTCCATGTAAATTGTCACTAGCCTCCTCAATCGTCAAAACCTGCGCATCAACCATATCTTTCGCAATCTCCTTAAACCCACCACGCCGACCACAACTACACCGACTAGGCTCCTTAAACTTCTTATCAATCTGCAAAACCGAAATAATCGTTCCACAACTCGGACACTCAAACTTAGCATTCGTAACAAGCGGCCTTACCTCACTCGCCTGCCGAACAACACCTTCCATCCCAATCATCTTCCCCAAATGCTTCGAACGAATATGCCGAATAAATAACTCCTGTCCCTTAGAAATACTACTAAACCTAGCTCTAGCATCATTCGGCGCCCACTCCAATTCCTCAAGCGCAACCTCAAGCAACTGCACCGTTTCCTCTGGCCTATCAATCAAATTCTCCGCCAACTCCGGACTATGCGCAGAAAACTCCTCAAAATCAATAACAACAGTCTTATTCTCCCCAGTCATCCCACGAATAATCTCCTTCCGATTCACCTCAAAAAACTCCTTCGCGTCCGTCAAAAACTCATCCTGATCAATCGCCCCAGGCCTCATCTCGCTCTCAATATCAACATTACCCTCTTCCATCTCCTAAACACGAAAAACCCACTTAAAAATAAATCTATCCTTAAACCTATATGTTCCTAATTATCAGTTATAGACAAATTCAGACCGAGCAAAAATAATTTCCTCTCCAGTCTTTCGATACACACCAACAAAAACTTCATCACAAAACGCCGCAAAAAGGTCCCCTTCTTTCAATTCAGACCCTTTCAAAACATTATTAGAAAAAAGCGGCCTCCCAATATAAAGCGATCTAACAGCAGACTTATCCACATAAATAACAGGCAAAACTTCAGCAATAGCCTTCTCAGCAGGAACAATCATCTCCCTTAATTTCCCATCATCTCCATTCTTCCAATCTAAAACGGCAGACTCAAAATCATCCAAGCTAACCAAACTCTCTTCATCAAAAATCCCAGCCTCAGTCCGTCTCAATTCTCCCATATGCGCCCCGCCAACCATCTCCCCCAAATCCGAACAAAGCTTTCTAATATATGTCCCACCTTCACACTTAGCCTCAAACAAAAAATACCGCCCATCCTCACTCGCCTCAATAAGATTCCAATAATAAACTTCCCTCTCTCTCTCCCTTTGCGCAACAGCCGACCGATGCGGCGGAGTCTGCTTAATCTTCCCAGTAAAATTCGCATCAATTAACCCCTGCAGTTCCTCTAAATCACAATCTTTATGCGTCTCCAAAACTCCAACGTAAGTCTTATCGTGCTTAATAAAATACCCAGCCAACTTACAAGCCCGCCCAAGCGTCACAGGTAAAACCCCAGTCACCTTAGGGTCAAGCGTTCCCATATGCGAAGTCTTCTTCAACTTCAACTGCCACTTAACAAACTCCGAAACCGAATATGAAGTAGGCCCAGCCGGCTTATCAAAATTAATCAGTCCAAAATTCAACAACTCATTTATATCTTTCATAAAAACAAAAGAAAAATCTACCCTTTAAGCCTTTCTCTTAAAGCATGCTAACTCATGATTACACAAAATCCCAACCGCCTCCAAATAAGCATAAACAATAACCGGCCCAACAAACTTCATACCTCTCTTCACCAAGTCAGCAGAAACCTCCTCACTCAAATCACTCTTAACCAAACTTCCATTCCGATAAACAACTTCCCCATCAACAAAACCCCATAAATAGTCACTAAAACTCCCAAACTCATCCCTTATCTCAATAAACACCTTGGCATTATTAACAGCAGACAAAATCTTCAATCGATTCCTAACAATTCCAGAATCCGACATCAATCTCTCAACATCCTCTTCCTTAAATAAAGCAACCCTCTCAAAATCCCAATCACAAAAAGCCTTTCGATAAGCCTCCCTCTTCCTCAAAATCGTAATCCAACTAAGCCCAGCCTGAGCCCCTTCCAAAATCAAAAACTCAAACAATTTCCTGTCTTCATGCACCGGCACCCCCCACTCCTCATCATGATACCGAACATACAACTCATCATTCCCACACCAAGAACATCTCTTCATAAAACAAAACACAAACAAATAATTAAAAATCTATCTACTTCAAAACCTTTCTCACCGGTGCCGTCTTAGCCGCATGCTTCCCGCTCGCAGTATGTTTCTGGGCCTTAGCCTCAACCTTAGCCGTCTTAACCGCCTTCTCAGTCCCAGCAGCCTTATCTTCCTTTTCTTCTTTTTTATCATCAACTCCATCTTTATCAGCATCAACCTTCTTACCCTTCAGAGGTACGCTTTGTTTTGTTGGTGTAGCTCCTTTCTTATCAGGAACAGCAGACGCAGCCCTTCTCTTCTCTTCCCAAGCCATCTTATATTTCACGGCATCAGGAACATCAGCCAACGAAACTGTAACAATCCCATCCTTCTTAACAGCCTTAACTTTAATCTTATGCAACGGTTTCTTAATTCCTCTAAACCAAATCTCATTATTCAAAAACTTATCAATCTTAATCTTCCTCAGGTCCCCATCTCGAACATTCATATGCCTAACCATAAACTCTCTTAATGTTCTAACTGCCTTCTTAGCCCTACGATAATGCGGCACGTTCATAAAACCCTTTCTCAACGGCACAATATATTCTCTTTCTAGCTCAACCTTAACTTCCTTTTTCTTATCGTCTTTCTTAACTTTAGCAACTGCAGGTTTAGATTTCTCTTTTTTAGCCTCATCTTTCTTTTTAGAATCCGTAGAATCTGCAGCTAAATTTTCTTCTTTCTTATCTTCAATAACTTTCCCCTCAGCAACAGCAATCGCCGCCTTATTCTCAGCAGTCTCTTTCAATTCATCCAACTTCTTAGTTTCAATTTTCCCAGTTCCAGATTCTTTATTTTCAACCATCATCCTAAATGCTTCTTAGCCATCTTCCTCGGTTTAATTTTTAAGCTAGTCCTATTCCAACTCCTCTTAACATGTGTAATTCTACTAGGATGAACTTTTTTACCCTTCCCAAACTTCTTAATAACAGTCCAAAACGGAGCCCACTTAGTCTGCCTCTTAGCTCTATCCAAATGCCTTTTCTTACTACTAGCAGCCTTAGCTTTTCTACTTACCATTATTTCTTATCCTCCACAGTCTCTTCAATTTCAACTTCATCAGCTTTTTCCTCAACAACTTCCTCAACTTCATCAATAGGTTGTGTAGCAACAGGAACATTCTTAACAACCCAGTCTGAGCTATCAATCTCTTTCTCATAAGCCCCATCAATAGAATCCAAAAAATCCCTACCTTGCTGAGTAAGTCGTCTACCATGCTGTAATCTCAAAACCTTCTCAACTAAACCAGCCGCTTCAGCCTGTTGCAAAATAACACGAATAATCTTCCCACCACTCTTAAAAAATTTATCAGGCTTTCCTCCCCTATCCTTCCGAGACCCATACCGAGTCCTAAGCTTCCCAACACCAACAACACCTCGAATATATAACTGTCTCAAAATACTAGCAGCCCGAGTATACCAAAAATCCTCACTCATAGGCGGCCTCTCTCGAGAAACACCAGTCTTAACATACATAGCCCATTCAGGAACTTCAAACTCAGGCACCTTCTTCAAAGCCTCAGCCAAAGCTGGAATATACTTTACCGGATCCTGCGCAAATATTGTTTTCGCCATTGTTTCATTTTTAGGCTCTTCTTTCGAAGATAGATAAGCCAAAGACTCATTAACCTAAGATAACTGCATGAATTTTCCTTTATAAGTTTTTGCGTTACAAAAAATTAATCAAGCCCCGTGTGAAGCACAACCCTCGACATCAAAGATGTCAACCACCGTTTTAAAAAAACAACCCTCGGCACATCCGTGCCAACCACCAGCCGCAGCTCGTCTACCGCTGCGCCTTCCGAAACTTAACAACAGTCAAAACATATCCAACCAACTTAAACCCATACTTAACACCCAAAGCCTCAACCAAATCCTCACCAACCTTCTTAGCATCTTTCTTATCACGACAGCACGACTTCAAAATAGAAATCTTAACAAGAGTCTCATTCTCAAACATAGCACGAACCTGCTCCACAAAAGCTTCGCTCAAGCCAGCCTTCCCCATCTGCAACTGCTTAATCGGTTTCATATCATTAGCCCTCAACCTTCCCTCTTAAACCTTCCTCAAGCTTCAAAATATCCCCTTTCTTCACCCGTATTCTCTCCTCTTTCTTCACTCCCCAAGTCCCCTCTTTCATCTTCTTATCTTTAGTCATATCACACCGCCTAAAAACATTAACCGAAACATCCCGCTTAGAATCCCGCCAAGCTTGAGAAAACTTAGCACAAAAGACACTCGCTTCTTTAATATCAATCTTAGTTGCATTTGCTCCAACATTTACAAACGGACTTCCAGGCAAAACAGTATGAATCAAAACATCAGTGGCTCGAGCAACAAAAACCAGTTCGTCATTATTAGCAGAATCCCGACCACCAAAAACTTCCAATCCAGAACTCGTAACAAATTTCCTGAAGTTAACCATATAAAAATAACCAGACCATGGTTTAAATTATTAACCATAAGAGAAAATTTATAAATAAAAAGCCCTAATAATAAATGTGAAAAAACGAACAGTTATTTTATTAATTATGCTTATCTTTACAATTGCATTTATGGTAATATTAACAAAAGACAATTCAAAGAAAAACATTGACAATTATAATGGAGATGGAGAAATAACTTACATAGAAGGACCAATGCTGGGAATACCAGGTTACAAGATACAAATGGAAAGTTTTGATATATCAAAACCCTACGCAAAAAATTACAGTCTATCTGGGCTGCCAACTGACTTCAAATCACTAGGAATCACAAGAAATAATCGCTATATAATTTATTTAGTCATAGAAGAACCAGCACCTATAGAGAACATAAAAAAAGGTTATTTGGAATTAATACTATTCAAAGATAAGCAAATAGAAAAGAAACTAATTGCAAAGAGTATAGGAGAAATGGTTAATACATACGGAGGGGGCTACAATCGATTCTATTTCGAAGAACAAGTTGACTACAAAATTATACCACAAGAGGGAGATGATTGGTTCATAGAAATTAATATTTCAAACAACACCTTAGATTTTTCAAAAGAAGCATATATTTTGGTAAGCGCAGGCGGGTATGCATAAAACTAATTACTAAGAAAAGTTTTTTTTAATTACTAAGGGTAATTTTTAATAGAACAGTTCATAAAGCAAAGATATTACTCGTCATTGGCTATAGAAACAATCTTAATCTTAAAAACAAGCGTCTTCCCAGCCATAGGGTGATTCATATCAATAGTGACTTCCTTCTCATCAATCTTCTTAATCACAGCCGGCATCTGCTGCCCATTAGGAAGCGGAACACCAATCATCATTCCTTCTTTAGCTTCAGCCGGAAATTTATCTTTAGGGACTTTCTGAATCGCTTGCTCATTAGGCATCCCATAAGCTTCTTCAGGTTTCAAAGTAACTTCTTTTTCCTCACCAACCTTCATACCAATAACAGCAGCATCAAACCCAGGAACAACCATTCCCTTTCCAGCCTCAAACTCCAAAGGCTGCCCATGTTTCTCACTCGCATCAAAAACCTCGCCGTTCTCAAAACTTCCAGTATACTCAACTTTAATTTTATCGCCAGATTTAACTTCCATATGAAGTTTTAGGCGGGTCCCCTTTTAAGCTTTTCCAAGGGTTTCGTTGGTCATATAAAAACAAGGTAAGAAAACCATCAGCAAACTTAATATCTGCCTCCTGAGTATTCCTCACGCAAAGGCCAGTATCTTCAAAATAATCACACATATTTTCAAAATACAAAAGAGAATCTTTGTCTAACGTTCCTAATTGCTTAGCAATAGACCCAACCCCCAAAACACTCTGAAACCATCCATGTTCTGCCTTGAATAAACCAGTATTATGAGTAATCTCCGATCCAACCCCACCAATTCTGTGCTCCAGCAAATCCCCAGCAAGTTTAACATAACCTCTAGGTGTCATAAAAAACAGAAGAAAGCTTATTACTTAAACTTTATTATACTAGAAATCATCTTCATCGTCTACTCGATTCTTCTCAAGCTCTTTAATCCTCTTCAGAGCCGCTCTAACGTTCTTATTTAACTGAACCATAGAATCTTCTAACTGAGCCTTATTCTTCGTACCAGTGCAAACCAGCTTCCCATTAGAGAAAAGCAAAAAAGTAGCAGTAGGATCTTCTAACTTGTAAACCAATCCAGGAAACTGCTCCGGCTCATATTCAGTATTCTCCAATTCAAGCGACAAAGTGTTCAAATTCAAATCCAGGTTAATAGCCCCACTCGCAACAATATTTTGCACCGTAATTTTAGGTTTAATCTTAACCTTCACACCAATCTTCTTCAATTGTTTAATAACTTGCTGAACAACATCACGTACCTGTGCAACAGATTTAGTACCGGTACAAACCAAATTACCAGAACTAAAAACCAAAACTGCACTTTTCGGGTCCTTAACTCGCAAAACCAAGCCAGGAAAAGTATCAGGATTATATTCAGTATTAGGCTGAGTCCTGGCCAACTTAGTCAAACTAACCTCTTCCTCAAGAGAAGTCGTAGCAACAATATTTTGCACCTTTAACTGAGCCTTTTTAGAAGCCTTTGTAGCAACTGCCATACAGTAATATGACGATTTTCCTTTATAAAGGCACCGATTTTATCGAAGGATAAAATCAATACTATTTTGAAGCACTAATAGAAGATGTAACAAGTGTTTTTATCTTTATGGAAGAAGGTTCTCCAATCTCACGATATTCTTGAAAAGTAAGTTCCCTGGGAGATAGTCCGTTATAATACCGAAGATTCTTTATTGTAGCATGAGCTTCAGGCTTATTACCCTCACTGATTTTTTCAAACATCAAATCTATAGAAGGACCCCTTCCCTTGTCATCAGCTTTTTTGATATAAGGAAACATCCATTCTTCAATAGATGTATCTAATCTAAGAGAAGAGTCACTAATTTCTATTCTAGATAACGAATATATTCTTTCATTGCTGATTTTTTTCTCCAATTGCTCCCTATTTGTCATAATAAAGAATATATTTAACTCTTTAAAAGGATTTATATTCTATTAAACTTCCCTCTCAACTTCCCCAACCGTAGCAATATCCAAAACCTTCCGATCAGGCCTCAACCTCAAAATCCGCGGAAACCTCAAAGCAAACCCACTCTTATTTGTAGGGCTCTTCTGAACATCCTGAAAACGAACCGACACAACAACCTCAGGCCGAACCGTTACATGCCGACCCTCACTCTTCACAACAATCTTCTCCAACATATCCGTCATCTCACTAAAACTAAGCCCTTCTTCCTTCAATTCCTTCAAACCAGTAGAAACCTTTCCAATTCCCAACAGTTCCCCATTCTTATTAGCACACGCAATATCAAAACTCGTCAACCATCCAGCCCTCTTCCCAGTCCCCCATTCAGCCCCAGTAATCACCAAATCAAAATCACTATCCTCAGGCTTCAATTTAACAGCATGCCCAATCCGAGCTCCAGGCTTATACGGCGCCTCCAAATTTCTCCCCATCAACCCCTCTTGCCCATCATTCAAGGCCGCATCATAAAACTCTTCAACTTCAACCACATCCTTCGTCACAATCTGCCGCGCCAAAACGATTTTCTTCTCTTTCTCCCGAACAATCCTCTCAATAACAGCCCTCCTCTTCTTAAACGGCATCTCAATCAAATTATCCCCATCAAGGTAAACAACATCAAAAACAACCAACTCAATAGGCAACTTCTCCCTCATCTCACCAATCCCATGCTTCCTCCTAATCCTCTGACTAATCGCCTGAAAATCCGTATATTTACCAGATTTAGCATCAAACCCAACAGCTTCACAGTCCAAAATAAAACTCTTTCCCGAAACATGACCATTAACCGCCTCAACAATATCCGGAAATTGCCTAGTAACTTCCTCTAAAGCCCGAGTAAAAATTCTAATCTTCCCATCCTCATTCTTGTTTACCATAACTCTGAAACCATCATACTTATACTCAAAAGCAGCCGGCTTTCCAACAATTCTAAATGCATCCTCAGTATCCTTCGCCTTCGGAAACAACATCACCTTCAACGGCCTTCCAGGCATCAACTTAATTTTCTCCAATTCATCCTCACATGCTCTCTCAAAAACTTCCTTCATATCAGTCGCCTTATCATAAGCTCCCTGAACAGCCTTCGCACAAACCTTCTTGTCTTCTAGTCCCTCCGGCTTAAAACAATAAACTGCCACCGCATCCCTCAAAATCCCAACCCCAACCCCAATCTTCAAATCCCCAAGAACAGTCCGAACCACATACTTAGCTTCCTCTGCACTCGCCGAATGCAACAACTCAACAATATGCCCAATCTTCAAATCAACTGCCCCACTCCCCTCAATCTCAACCAGTTTTCTCAAATTTTTCAACACCTTCTCAACACTTAACTTTTTCTCAAACAAGGCACTCTGCTTTTTCTCGCTCCCTAAAACATTTTCAGCCACGCTACCTAAGTCCCCAAGTTCCTTAAATTTATCAACAACTTCATTCTCTGAAATACCACCCGCTCGAGAAATCGCCTTAATCACCAATTGAACCGAAATTCCAAGCTCTCTATTGTCATAATCCGCAAACAACTGTCCCCGAAGCAAATAAATAAACTCTGGGCTATTCCGAATTTCCCCAAGAAACCCAACCAAAATCTCTGTCTTCTCCAGTCCCTTACTAGTTCCCTCGAGCCCCTCATAAATCTCACAAATTTTCGAATAATCCATAACTAAATCAAACTAAAACAGTTTTTATAATTACTTAGCCTTAAATTAATTAAAGATTATACAACTACAAAATAATAATATTTAACAATGGCAGTTTCCAATTTAAAAAATGATAAACTATGAAAAAAACAATATAGATGAGTTGCCAGAAAAAAGCACAACTTTGATGCCAATGAAATTTTATACTGGAATAGATATGAATTTTAATGGTTACAAAATTATAGCTTATCCTGGGCCAATGATAGTAAATAATGGAAGAACAGAGCACCTTCCGTTGCACTGTCATATTTATTATTCAAAAATAGAGCTTAAAGTTAATTGCGAAACATTAACTGAAATGAGCGGTAAAAAAATACCAAAAGATTTAAGGAAATATTTAAAGAAAAACAAAAAAGATATTTCTAAAAGAGTAGAAAGGGTTTTTACAACAGGTTCTCTTGCCTAAATATCTTCCGAGTTAACACCGCTCCCAAACCTTTATAAAAAATAACCAACTTAACAGTCTATGGAAATCAACGTGACCGACGCAAACTTCGAATCCGAAGTAATAGAAAAATCTTCGACAACACCAGTACTAGTAGACTTCTGGGCAAGCTGGTGCGGACCCTGCATGATGTTAGGGCCAACTCTAGAAAAAATCGCAAAAGAATACGACGGAAAATTAATTGTAGCAAAAGCCGCAACCGATGACAACCAAGACGCAGCATCCAAATTCGGAGTAATGTCAATCCCAGCAGTAAAACTATTCAAAGACGGAAAAGTCGTAGACGAATTCGTTGGAGCTCAACCAGAGGCCACAATCAAACAATGGTTAGATCAAAAATTATAATTTCTTTCTTTACATATTGCAAGTAAACAATTTTCAAATTAAATAAATTAACTAAATCACTTCCGCGGCATAATAACCCACATAACAAAATAAGCAAAAATACCAACACCAACACTAAACACCGTCATCAAAACCCAAAGCAACCGAATAAGCGTCGAATCAACTACAAAATAATCAGCAATCCCAGCACAAACTCCAGATATCATAGAATCTTTTTCACCAGCTCGATACAGCCTCTTAATCTTCTTTGCCATCACAAATACAATAAACCAACCTCTTTTATAAGTTTGCCGCAGCAAAAAAACTCGTCAGTTCAGTGACGAGATGAATTGTTGCTTCTTGCTGGCAAACTTTTCCTAAAGAAAATTATTTATTTTTGAAAGTATTAAAGAAAGTAGGAAGTTGACCCTACTTTCTTGTATATTAATCGTAGTTGCAACTTTCTAAAACTAAATAAAACTTGCGGTCGCGCTTTGCGCGCGAACCGCGAAGGAGAAAATTATGAAATTTGAAACACGTAACTACGCGCATGCGACAGGAGAATTCAACTATCACATCCAGTTGACGACTGCTTATCGAAGACAAATTTTTGCGAAAGAAAAAGTTCTGAAATTAACAGAAGCTTATTTGCGAGAAAAGTTATTGGAGATAAAAGTTGAGCTTGTTAGTTTGGAATTCGGAAAAGATCACGTTCATCTTTTTGTGACGAATTGTAAGAATCACGCACCTTGTCAAATTGTCCAGTTTTTGAAGGGATTTTCGTCGAGAATGATGCGGAAGAATCATTTTGCGCTTTTTCGGGAATTTCTTTGGGGTGACAAGTTTTGGAGTGAAGGTTACTTTGCTCGGAGTATTGGGGCTGTTACGACGGAGAGAGTTCGGTATTATATCGAGAACTCTCAAGAGAAGCATTGGGATTAGTCACGCTCCGGACTTTAGTCCGGGGTAGTTGACAAAAC